>Ga0114957_1001190_pt1 | contig 29745 bp, 20 predicted proteins | sample BantaG_FD_87175 | JGI IMG/M metagenome (GOLD analysis project Ga0114957, IMG submission 87175) | Marine algal microbial communities from Bantry Bay, Ireland - BantryBay_4 metaG | ecosystem: Host-associated > Algae > Red algae > Unclassified | place: Bantry Bay, Ireland | collected 2014-11-21
GAATCGATTATTTTTTGTGCGTACGAGTCAATTTTTTTGAGAATAGCCTTAGCTATTTGAAGAAAAATTGGCGAAGTAATCGCAAAAAAGAAGCATTCAAAAATGTAAATGAATTTATTACACCGTGTACTCAGTACACGGTGTATTAAGTTGCTTTACATTTTAAATCGATTATTTTTTGTGCGTACGAGTCCATTTTTTTGAGCATAGCCTTAGCTATTTGAAGAAAAATTGGCGAAGTAATCGCAAAAAAGAAGCATTCAAAACGGGCAGCATTTAGATGACAATGTATTTAATACCTTTGCACAGATGTCAAAAAAGCCACTCATTAGCATCCTCATGCCTGTTTTCAACGCAGGCCTCTGGCTGGAAAAATGTTTAGAATCCATTGTAAATCAGACAGAGGTGGACTGGGAATTGATTGCCATAGACGATCTGTCTACTGACAATAGCTTTGACATACTCCATCAATATACACTTTCAAACGAGCGTATCCATGTTTTTAAAAACCAATCCAAAGGGATTATTCCTGCCTTACAACTGGCTTTTCACCACTCTAATGGCATGTATATCACCAGAATGGATGCTGATGACCAGATGGCAGTAAATAAATTAGAATGCCTGGTCAATACCTTATCGGAAAACGGTGCGGGATTCCTTGCCACTGGTTGGGTCAAGTATATTAGCCCTACAAAATTGGGAGATGGCTATCTCCGATATGAAGCTTGGCTCAACAAACTATGCTCCAATTCCAACAATTACGACGACATCTATCGTGAATGCGTCATTCCTTCCCCCTGTTGGATGACTTCAAGAGAGGACTTGATTCAAGCTGGTGCCTTCGATTCAACAACTTATCCAGAAGACTATGATTTGTGTTTTCGTTTCTATAAAAACAAACTCAAGGTAGTTGGTGTGCAAAAGGTATTGCACTTTTGGCGCGACCATCAAGAACGAACTTCTCGTAACAGCCCAACCTATGCTGACCAAAGTTACTTTGACCTGAAGTTGCCTTATTTTCTAGATTTGGATTACAAGTCTGACCAGCCCCTCCTGCTATGGGGTACTGGCAAGAAAGGAAAATTACTTGCGCAAAAACTCATTGAGCAACACATCAACTTTCATTGGATCACCAATAACACAAAAAAAATTGGTCTTAATATATATGACATTCACGTTGAGTCTTTTAAACGTATTGCTGATTTTAAATCCGCTCAAATCATCATCGCCGTTGCCGCTCCAGATGACCAAGAAGAAATCAAACAGTATCTCAAGCAAGTTGATTCTCACAAAGAAATGAGCTTATTTTTTTTCTGTTAAGTTTCTCTCACAACTAGTATAACTCCCATCTTTTTCTTAACTTTAATAGCTAGGCTTTTCTATTTAAAAGTTGTTCCAAATTAAAACTATCTACCGTGCAAATTACCATCCCCTTTAAAACACTATTCTTAGCTTTTACATTTCTAATACACTTCACTTCCGCAAACGCTGAGAACAATTCTTTTTCTGTTAGTCCATTATACATTGTTGATACCTGTTTTATTGGAGGTAATTTAGAAACCTCATTTGGAACCTACCCCGACATAGCAGGAATAGATGGCGACCTTATGGAATGGAATGGTAGTGGCTGGAACGGCTCATGGCCGAATGCCAACCTCTCTATTCCTCCGCTCAACAACAGTACCTGTCGAGCCGTTTTTATTGGAGCCAGTAGCGGTTGGACATCTGGAGGTGAAGGTTTTGGACTCCGACTCAACGCACCTCTTGTTGCGGGACAAGAATACGAATTCTACTTCACTTATGTCAGTCATGGCAATTCCAGTACCGGCAGTTTTAGCCCAACCTTATTTACCAATGATGTAGGTGGTAATTTAGGTGGCGCTACTGAAGTTGGACAAATACCCCCAGCAGGAACCGACTGGGAAACCAATACCATTACATTTACCGCATCCGCTCAACAGGCTGGAGATAACTGGGTTATTCTACATACCCAAACCACAACAGGCTCTGGAATGGTTGCCGCATATTGTTGCGGGGAAGTTGATTCAGACTGTGCCGTTTTTTCTACAACGATCAGCACCACCAATGCAGATTGCATTCAGGGAGGGTCAGCTACTGCTTCTGTTTCAGGAAACTGCTCCCCGGTAACTTACAGCTGGAATACGGGTGAATCAGGCATTAGCATTTCCGACCTAAATGCTGGCAGCTATACGGTCACCATCCTTGACGATTGCTGCGAAAGTATTGAGACATTTTTTATTGATCAGGATGGCAATCTTCCTCTAGCTGACCTTGGAGATGATCTGTCCATTTGTGACGGCAATGTCGTTACACTAGATGCAGAAAACACTGGTTCTACATATCTATGGAGCACAGGAGCAACCACTCAAACATTTCAGGTAAATATTCCCGGCACTTATTCCGTAACCATCACCGATGCTTTTGGTTGTACCAGTCAGGATGAAATAGAAATCGGACTTACAGAACTGGCACTTACTTTTGAAGCATCCAACCCTTCCTGCGATGCGAATAGTGGCCTGGTCGAATTAGATGTCGATAACGGGCAAGCTCCCTACACCTACAATTGGAGTACCGGCGCGCAAACACAGGACATTGACAACCTAAGCCCGGGCTTGTACTTTGTAACCACTACTGATGTGAATAATTGTTCTGCCATTGGCTCCGTTACTATTAGCCCTCCGGTTTTGCCTGAAGCACAACTCAATCCTACTAACAACGTTTGCCCTGATGGCAACAACGGAAGTATCGATGTTGAAGTTCAACTCGGAACTGCTCCTTTTATTTACAGTTGGAGCAACGGTGCAAATACAGAAGACATTTCAAATCTACCTCCGGGTGATTACGATCTGATCATCACAGATGCCAACAATTGTACTAGCACTTTTTCTACCACTATAAGCGGACCTCCTTCATTTGATTTTTCTTTTTCAACGGCAGATGCCTGCGGTGATTTTGGGGAAGCTTACATTCAGGTCAATAGTGGAGGCAATGGCCCCTACAGTTACTTATGGAGTAATGGTGCAAGCACTCAACTAATCAACAATCTAAGCGGCGGTTCTTATTCTGTCACGGTGACGGATGCCAGTAATTGCTCCTTTTCAGCGAACACCTTCGTCACTACTTTCGATCAGGTTTTACTTGAGGTGGACCAAACAAATATCAGTTGTTTTGGATTAAGCGATGGCTCCATTGATATTACGGTTACTCAGGGAACAAGTCCTTACTTTTATGAATGGAACAACGGATTAATGACCGAAGATTTAGAGGAGCTGGACAATGGAGAATACACCATTTTTGTAACAGATAATAACAATTGCCTCTCGGCAGTGACTGTTGAAATCAATGAACCCGATCCAATTAGCCTAAATGTTTTCCCCACACTTCCGACGACTTTCAATGATGGTGAAATTAGCGTAGAGCCGACAGGTGGAACCCCACCGTTTACTGCGACCTGGAGCAATAATGACATTGGCCTTACCGCAGATAGTTTAGGGCTTGGCATGTACACCGTTTCACTTACCGACGGAAATGGTTGTACTTATTCACAAACCATCAACTTGACATTGACATCTGTTATAGACGATGAAACTTTGACTCAATTTGACGTTTATCCAAATCCAAACAATGGTCATTTTTATGTTGATCTGGCTTTCGCCAAAACGGAAGAAGCTACCCTTCGAATTTTTGATGTATTAGGTCGTGAAATATTTGCAGAGCAGGTGGCTGGATCAAAAGCTCAGATGCAGATTGATTTGGAAAACTTTTCTGCCGGTGTGTATTTCGCAGTACTTGAATTAAACGGGAAGTGGCTGACGCAGAAAGTGGTGGTCGAGTAACGCGTATAAAAGATCGGTAAGCACTCCCTTTGATTTATCAAATCGGAGGGATTGCCGAGCTGAGACGCTAAAAAGGAGCGCTCTATTTAAGTATCTCAGCTCGGCAATCCCGAAAACTACGTTTCTTCGTACTTACCGATCTTTTAAACGCGATAGTTTTTTATTTTTGTAAAAACTTAATACATGCCTTGGGATGAGTTGTCAAAAATTGCTTTGCTGGGAACAGACCGAACGGTCATACCTACTCCCTTAAAGCAAAAGCTGGAAGCACTTGGTATCGATCCCGAAATGGAAACCGCTGAACTCATCCTCAAAGGTGCAGCTATTCTTCAAGCCAGAAAAAGGGCCGGAAATATTTTAGAAAAATGGACCGAATCTATTCCTGCAATTGATAGCTCTGTTGAAGAAAATCATTGCAGCCCCACCTCTACTCATCACCTCGAATTGATACTTGGCGGAGCACACGAACCCGCTTTTAATGAATTTATTGACCTAATGAATTCATTTCAAAAAACCTTAAGCCCTGCCTTCATTCCTATTATTCTGGAACGCGCCCTTGGTGATGCTGACTTGCGCAAATGGGTACTTCCACTAGCAGGCGAACGGGGTCGCTGGCTCATCCAACAAAACCCGGAATGGGCTTTAGTCTTTGGCAAAGTAAGCATTGACAAATGGGTGGAAGGTAACGCTGAAGTTCGACTCAACATTTTTGAAAAAACACGCCAGGAAGATCCACAGGTTGCCCTCAAACTTCTGGAGGCTTCCTGGCCAGGAATGGATATAAACGTAAAGCTTGCTTTTTTACAAAAAATGCAGCCAGACCTTGTTCCTTCAGACGAATCGTTTCTGGAAGATCGTCTGTACGAAACACGAAAAGAAATTCGGCAATTAGCCGCTAACTTATTGAGTCAAATCCCGAGATCCGCCTTAGTTGAACGAATGTGGGAACGCGTGCAACTTTTCGTCCAGTTCAAAAAAGATTCAAGCGGCCAACAAAAAACAGTTGTCACTTTACCTGACAACATTGACGAAACGATGCTCAGAGATGGCATCGATCCGAGACATCAATGGAAAAGCGGCGGACTAAAAGCCAGTCGACTCGGTCAAATAGTAGCGGTCATCCCACCTGCTCGCTGGGAAGCAGCAAGTCAGGAAAGTCCGGAAGCGCTCCTCAAAATATTTTCAAAAAGCGACTGGGCTGTTCTATTTTTTCAGGCCTTCAGTCAGGCCGCTATCCTGCATCAAAATGAGGCGTGGAAAGAAGTCATACTATCCATGTGGGTCAAAAATTTTGAATCTCCAAAATGGCAGGACTTACCAACTAATAAGTTACTGGCTTCTCTTTCCGCTGCAAGTTTCGACAGGCTGTGCTTGCTTGCTCTAAAAACCAATTCAAACTTTTCAAATGAACATGCGCCCTTGCTTAGCCTGATCCGTTCGTCCAAACATTTGTGGAGTGCTACTTTAAGCAAAACGCTGATCCGAACTTTTCAGAAATGGATGGCTCAGCAAGCCAACAGCCATTGGGGTTCCTGGCATTTTAGGGCGGTACTCAAGATGGCTTCTTATCGTTGTGCTATTAGTGTTGATGCGGATCTTAGAAAAAACTGGCCGACGGATGCGGTGGTTTGGTCTGCCTGGCAGCGGGATATTGAGATCTTTTTGAGTACTTTGCAATTTCGGAAGGAGATGGCTTCTGCGCTTGAGGAATGAGTAGTAGTATTTTCCTTCTAACGTAGGTTTTGAACGCGGAGGCACGGAGATGTTGGTTTTTTCTTCGAAAAAAATTAACCTAACGTAAAAAAAAGCAGTTAAATAACTACTCAGAAAACAATGTGCAATCCGCGAAGGACGTTCCTCCAGGAAACGTTGTTCGTCTAACTTAAACGAACGCCCTTTTACAAATACGAACATGAGTAAAAACATAATAAGACCACACGCAGAAGATGCGTACGCAAAAGAACTGAAGCGACTCATCAAGTCGGACGATAAAGCAAAGCCGGGGAACTGGGAGCTTTCGCCGTCTGCTGTGGTGACCTATATGATGGGCGGGCAGTTAGAGGACGGTTATACGATTAGTCCAAAATATTTTGGGAATCAGCGCTTGATTGAAATTGCAGTGGCGACACTGGCAACAGACCGAGCACTTTTACTAATGGGGATTCCCGGTACAGCAAAAACCTGGGTGAGTGAACATTTGGCAGCAGCCATTTCCGGTGACTCTACCCTACTGGTGCAAGGTACTGCGGGCATGCATGAAGAGGCGCTACGATACGGTTGGAACTATGCGCGCTTGCTGGCTGAAGGACCTTCTACCGCAGCGATGGTTGCCAGTCCTTTGATGGTGGGTATGAAAAAAGGAAAGATTGTTAGAGTAGAGGAATTGACGCGGATACCTGCTGATGTGCAGGACTCATTGATTACTATCCTTTCGGAAAAAACATTACCCGTTCCGGAACTTAATAAAGAGGTACAGGCGGTTCGTGGTTTCAACTTGATTGCTACTGCCAACGACAGAGATAAAGGAGTCAATGAATTGTCGAGTGCCTTGCGGCGGCGATTTAATACGGTGGTATTGCCATTGCCTGCGAGTTTGGAAGAGGAAGTCAATATTGTAAAAACACGAGTGACAAGTATTGGTGAATCTTTGGAGCTGCCTGCTGACCTGGCTCCGGTAAAGGAGATACAACGACTGGTGACTATTTTCCGGGAATTGCGTTCCGGCAAAACCGAGGATGGTCGCACCAAAGTCAAATCTCCGAGTAGTACTTTGAGTACAGCAGAGGCAATTTCTGTGATCAATAATGGACAGGCTTTGGCCGCACATTTCGGTAATGGAAAACTAAATGCTCAGGATTTAGCAGCCAGCCTTGGAGGTGCGATTGTAAAAGATCCTACTCAGGACAAAATTGCTTGGCAGGAGTATCTGGAGACGATTGTTCGGGAGCGGGACGGGTGGAAGGATTTGTATGAAGCTTGTCGGGAGTTGCTTTAAATAGACTGCTTTGCTATCAGACCGCTTCGCTGCGAGATCGCCATTGGCTTTGCCTTTCAGAATTTATGTAGCCATCCGCGTGCCGCCGAAGCCTTTCTCAGGAGCCGAAGCCTTTCTCAGGAGCCGAAGCCTTGGCGTAGGATCTGGCGGAGGAGCAAGCTACGGCCACGAGGAATAGCTGAAGCCCTGGGGATCAAACCCTTATCCGCAGACATAGGAAATAACTTTAAACAACTTGTATAATACAAAGAAGACTAAATGAATTCTAAAAAACAGTTTTTCCTTTATATTTTTATTTTACTTCCTTTTTGGGCGATAGCCCAAAACCTGGACACTATTCCTTTTGACTTACCGCTTTTTGTGATCAACACAAATGGGCAGGACATTCCCAACGAGCCAAAACTTACAGCTCAACTCGGAATTATTAACAACTCTGACGGTATCAATTTCTATGGCGATAGTTTTACCGATTACGATGGTGCTATCGGCATTGAGATCCGTGGAAATGGGTCTGCCAACTGGGCAAAAAAATCGTATCTTTTTGAAACCAGAAAATCAGATGGAAGTAATAAGAACGTTTCATTACTAGGTATGCCAAAAGAGAATGATTGGATACTTTACGCACCATACATAGATCGATCCGGGATGCGCAATGTTTTGACTTATGACCTTGCCCGCGACATGGGTGGCTATGCCAGCAGGACTGCTTATTGCGAGTTAATCATCAATGGCATATACAAGGGTGTTTATGTCCTTGCGGAAAAAATAAAACGAGATGAAAACCGGGTGGACGTTCCAAAGTTCGAAGATAATGTAACGGCGGCGGATGCTGGAGGCTACATTATCCGAACAGATAGTTGGTGGAATCAGATTGTTGGATGGGAATCTTCGACTTTATATGAGGTGGACGGAACTCCGTACTCGCCACGCTATCAATATGTTTATCCAAAATTTGATGACATTCAAGAGGATCAAAAACAATTCATTCAGGCATTTATGCTTGGGGTAGACGAGGCATTTTATCATGCTCCGACGGAAGGATACGAAACCCTGTATTCCGATTGGATTGACCTCAATAGCTTTGTCGATTTATTTATTCTCAATGAGTTTACACAAAACCCGGATGGTTACCGACTGAGTACCTATATGTATTTGGATCCAACAGCGGAGCAGCCCCGTTTAAAAATGGGCCCAGTTTGGGATTGCAATGTTTGTTATGCCAATTATTATGAACGCTTCGGGATTGCTGCTGGTTGGGATTATGATAACAACTGGTGGGAATTGAACGTTCGTATTCCATTCTGGTGGAACCGATTGATGGAGGACGATGTTTTTAAAAACCGCTTGATTTGCCGCTGGGAAGAACTTCGCGAAACATTGATTTCTGCCGAAGCATTTAATGAAAATATAGATCAAATTGATGAACAAATAAGAGTCGGCATGGAACGTAATCACTCCACCTGGCCAGAGGATCAGCTCACCATTGATCTGAATTGGGCAAGCACCAATAGCTATGTGGCCGATGTTGCAACATTAAAACAATGGATCAGTGATCGCATCGACTGGATGGATCAGGAACTGGCTTCCATCAAAGAAACCTACATAAAAAAGCCAGTGAAATTATATCCCAACCCAACGGCTGACCATCGGTTTAATGTGTCTTATTTTCTGGAATCTGCCACAGCTATTCAATTTCAGATTTATGATATTTCCGGCAAGGCGATCCTCTCAGGAAGTGTAGCTGGTGAGAAAGGAACGAACACGTTGGAGATACAGAATTTTCACGCTGGTGCCGGGATGTATCTGTTTGAGTTAGTGATTGGTGAGGAGCGATTTGTTTATAAGTTGGTTCGGCTTTAACCGGATGTCGGATGCTGGATGGCAGAATAGTTCATGGAGGAGATTCACATAGGGCATGGAGTTTTTTTCCCGCTAACGAAATTTTTTAAACGCAGAGGCGCGGAGGTGTTAGTTTTTTCTTCGAAAAAAATGACGTGGGACGCGGATTCTGATATCGTTATTGACCTTTATAACCGCTACAAAAAATATAAAGAAATTTTGAATCGTTGAATCGATGAATTTTGAATTCACCTATAAACGCGTTTCCTGATACGTCAGAAGAACCAATCAAAATTCAACGATTCAACGATTCATTATTCAATATTTTTCACCCTAACAAATACATCAGATTTCACAAGCTACACCTAAAGCCTCATACACTTCATTAAAAAACAAGCCAAAAAAATGCACCACCTCTTCGGCATAAGACATCACGGTCCGGGCTCCGCCAGAAGCCTGGTGAAAGCACTCGAGGCGTTGCAGCCAGATTGCATGCTCGTGGAGGGGCCGGCGGATGCGGAGGCTTTGATTGCGCATGTAGCTATGGAGGATTTGATTCCGCCGTTAGCGATGTTGGTATACAATTCTAAAAATTTGGATCAGGCGGCATACTTTCCTTTTGCAGTTTTTTCGCCAGAATGGCAGGCTATAAAATTTGGATTGAGGAATGAGCTGCCAGTTCGGTTTATGGACCTGCCTTACTCGGTTCAGTTTGCCTTGGATGCGGCGGAAAAAGAGAAAGTGCAATTGAGGATTGACACACCCAATATTCCTGAAAAAGAAAAAAAACACCGTCGCCTTTTACAAAAAGATCCGATGGCTTACCTCGCTCAGATTGCGGGCTACAGTGATCGGGAAAGATGGTGGGAAGCGACGTTTGAATCTGCCAATAATCCAATAGAAATTTTTCCGGCCATCACAGATTTGATGGGCAACATTCGCGATATGGAAGCGGTAATTGATCCGCGGGATTTGTTACGAGAGGCGTTTATGCGTAAGACGATTCGGCAGGCAGAAAAAGAAGGCTTTGAAAAAATAGCGGTTATCTGTGGTGCCTGGCATACACCGGCACTTTTTGATTTAAAATCATTTAAAGCTTCTGCTGACAATGCCTTGCTACGTGGCATAAAAAAAGTACCTACCAAGTCTACCTGGATTCCATGGAATTACGAACGGCTGTCATCGCTCAGCGGATATGGTGCGGGGACTTTGTCGCCGGCCTGGTATCACATACTTTTTGAAGATCGGGCTGATGCGACGAGTATTTGGATGACCAAGGCGGCTATGTTGTTGCGAGACGAAGATTTGCCTACGTCGTCGGCACACATTATTGAGGGGGTGCGTTTGGCGCGAACCTTGGCGACTATGCGTAATCTGCCCTTGCCAGGAATTGATGAGTTGAAGGAAGCGGCCATCTCTGTTTATTGCGATGGTTATGAGGAAAAGATGGATTTGATTTTCAAAAAATTAATTACAGGTGATGTGATTGGTCAGGTGCCGGAGTCTATTCCGTTGGTTCCTTTGCAAAAGGATTTGGAGCAGTGGATCAAATCAACTCGTCTGACGAAATACCGCAAGTCCAGCGAAGCACTTTGGTTAAAAGCTACCGCAAAAAACAAACAAGGCGGCATTGATCTGCGCGATGAAACCGATCACAAAAAAAGTTTGCTCCTCCATCGCCTCGACTTAGTAGGCATCAAGTGGGGACAACTCAAAGCAAGCCCCCCTTCCAACACAGGGCGCTTCAAAGAATATTGGAAACTGAAATGGCAACCTGATTTCGCGATCAAGATTATTGAAGCGGGTATGTGGGGCAATACGGTTTATGAGGCGGCGATTCGCAAAGTTCGTTCGGATGTAAAGGCGGTTCAAAAATTGTCGGAACTCACGCAACTGGTGGAGCAGGTTTTAAAAGCGGATCTCATTGAGATTGTACCGGAGGTGGTACAGGAATTACAAGCCAGCACTGCGATGACCAAGGATGTGTTTCATCTCATGGATGCGCTGGCGCCGCTCGTACATGCGCTGCGCTATGGGAGTGCGCGGAAGTTGAACACGGTCGCCCTGGAAGAAGTGATTGAGCAGATTATTCCGCGAATTTGTGTGGCGCTTCCGAATGCCTGTGTTGGGATTGATGCTGATTTATCGAAGGAAGTTTTTGACAAAATTATCAACACCAATCGCCTCATTCATTTGCTGGAGAACAAGCGGTTTGAAAAAGACTGGTACAATAATCTACAGCAAATTGCGAGTCTCCCGAAAATAAAAGGTATCCTCAATGGTGGTTCTAATCGCATTCTTTTTGATCGCTCTATCATTGACCTGAACCAGACGACAAGTCAGATGTACTATGCGCTTTCTCCTGGGAATGATCCGACGGAGGCGGCGCATTGGTTGCAGGGATTTTTGAATGGAAGTGGTTTGTTGTTGATTCACAATAGGTCGCTTTGGAATATTTTGGATGAGTGGGTTAGTGGGATTCCAATTGAGGAGTTTCAGAATATTTTGCCTTTGTTGCGGCGGACGTTTTCTGGGTTTTCGGGTAGTGAGCGGGGGAAGATGTTGGGGTTGGCGGATCGTATCTTGACGGATAAAGAGGGTATCTTGACCGGAGGTCAAAACGAACTTATTGACGGTGAGCGGGCTGGGGCTGTTATGGGGGTTTTGCGGGTTTTGTTTGGGGAGGAAGAGTAAGTTTATTCTCCGTATTTTTTACGAAATTTTTTCATTGCTTCTTGATGTGGAATGCCTTTTCCATCTTTATGCTCTTGTCGGGATTGTTCTATTTTGGCTTTTTGCTCATCTGTTAAATCATCCCAAAAATCTGCAGCCTCTTCCTTTATGTAAGCGCCTACCATGGCATGGATTACGCGTAAGGACCTTTCATCCATTGACCGGATGTAGCTAAATAATTCCTCCTGAAGTTTGTTCGCTGCATTCATTTTTTAATACTTTTAATCGACAATTTGCAATTCTTCTTCATAAAAATAACGTTTTTATTTTAATTATGTTGGGTTATTGATTTAAATCAAACAAGAAGTCAGAGATGCGCTATGCGTTTTCACGTGGAAACAACCCGACGAAAGCGGCGCAATATTCATCTTAAAAGGGAGTGAATAGTGCGCAGCTTGTAACTATTCAGTGTTACCTACGATAGCGGGCATTTGAGTTTGCACTTGAACTTGCACTTTTTAAAATTCAAGTGCAAGTGTCAAGCGCAAGTTCAAATGCCCGTAGCTCGTAGGAGTCCCTGAACAAAGAAAGCGAGCTAAACAGCTACCGAAGCTTTTATTAAATTTAAAACCCCAACAATACACATCCATTTTCGCGTTCCATGAATAACAATTGTTATAAAACAAAATTACGGTCGACCGAATCTTTATTCATTTTTCTTTAAAACCGTATTCATGAAAAACACACGCTTACTGCTGTTGCTGACAGCACTGCTCATTACGTTGTATGCCTGCAAGAAGGAATCTATTGCCGATTTGACCAAATCAGCCAGCTCAACAACGATTAACAATTCCACTGAGGCCAGCGAATCGCACATCTTCAATTTTGGAGGAAACTCCGCCCATGAAAGAGGAGGAAACAGCTCTGACAACCCTACCATATTAGGTGATTTGCGGGTAAATCCGTATACTGTAGAAAAAATGACGCTTGCTTACAACACGATAAACACCGTTCAAGTAGCAGAAGTCGCCACTACGAATTTGTACGTCCAATTTTGCCCAACCACTATCGAAGAGGCCGCGGAATTGTTTGACACCAATCTAAACCTTTACGACTTCCCTCTGGAATACGAAGTCCTGGAAATGGGTGACAGCTATACCGACCCTAGTTTGGGGCCTGATGATATCCCCTGTTTTTATGCTATTGTAAGGCCGGGCTATAGCCTACCTTCTTACGGATCATTGCTAGATCGTTTGCACTTAAGTCCTTATGAATCCGAGCTGACTAAGGAGTCGTTTGAGCAAACTGGGAATGACTATCAGGGACTAACTGATTGTGATAAATATGCTCCAAATTGGCCTGATTGCCAGTGTGATGAATTTCTTGACAATCAACCTGCATGGGAAGAGTGTATCGCTATGATTAACTCTACCAACAATGGCTGTGATGGCTCCGGTCCCAACTGGCCAGAATGCCTTTGCGATGGATATCCTTCAGGCTCTGTTGAGCAGCAGGATTGTCTTGACAATCTTGATTACACACCACCACCGCCAGACCCTAATGCGAATTGCTTGAACTATCATACAAGGATGCCTAGCGGTTATGTGCGGGTTCAGGATACTCAAACTGGAACAATGGAAGGGGTACGCCAAGTAAAAGTCATCTTGAAGGATGACTGGTTTACAGAAGATGAGGTGTGGACAAATGACGCTGGCTGCTTTAGATTAACTAGTGTCTACAGTAAGAAAAATACATGGATGTGGGTCAAATGGAAGAGTGATCGGTGTAAGATAAGGGGAGTCGAAAATGGAGAAGTATATCCGTGGGAACATTTACAAGCCGTGAAAGATTATATTGACAAGTTTAAAAAACCACCTTATAATAATATTCAGGTTAATTACTATTACAATTCAACTACTGTTCCTTATGGTAGCAAAAGTCATATTCGCTGGGCAGCATCTACTGTAAATAACGCTGTACATGATTTTCATGATCATGCGGCAGATGACGGAATTCTTCCACCTCCAGGTAATTTGAATATTTATTTGTCGAAAGGCAACAATTCTTATGCTTTACTTACCACACAGATCGGGCCATCTGAGGTAGCTCAAGCAATTATGTTCGGGCTATTAGCAACTGCAGCTCCACCAGGACTTAATTTTATTGAATTAACCTGGCCACTTGTGCTCCCCGGTTATGGTATTACACAATTAGTTCTCATCTTTTACCCAGATGTTCAGATCGGACTTGAAGGCGAAACGACCTCTGATCAATTAAAACATCTCGCCTTTCATGAAATAGCACATACCTCGCATTACAACTTCGTAGGTCCTCATTATTGGCTGGGGGTAGTGGCGGCGGAGGTAGCTGCTAATGGTCATGGTGACCCTAATAGTTATGATGCAGGTAGAATTGCTGTGGCAGAATCTTGGGGAGAGCATATTGCGCTAACTTATGCTGATCGAGAATATCCTACAAATGGCCTCACTAGCTTTATTGGAACCTATGTGGGCCTACTTGAATTAACAGTTAATGAATCATTAAACCACATTCCTATTGGCTTATATCATGATTTAATAGACAACGGAATAGAACCAACCGCTACAGGCGTAAATGACGCAGTGACGGGATTTACAAATAGTCAGATGTTCTCTGCACTAGTTGCAGATACCCCTGAAGGATTCATACAAAATATGATAGATGAGTATTTAAATACTACAAGTAATACAGAAGCCCAGGTAAACGATCTGTTCAATAGTTATTAACTTAGCAGGCAACTGCTCTACTAGAGAGCAGTTGTCTGTTTTAATCAAAAAAATTATCATGAGAAAATTATTACTCCTCAGCATTGCAATCTCTCTAAGCACATTAACAAGTTGTGTTAAGAAAGAATGTAAATTTAACGGAGACTACGAATTTCAAATCCCCGTAAACCTAAGCCCGGCAAAAGACACCTTCCGCATAGGAGATACCATTAACATAAGTTCTACATTCTCAGAGGAGGTGTTCGAGTTAAAAACACAAAGAGCATATACTTTAGACGATTTTAAATTTTTCCCTCAAACTAGAATAACGAAATGGGAAACTCACCCTGATTCAACTATCATAGACAATACCGCTTTGCCAAATTTTGAAGTACTGATCGATACGATATATGATTATGAACATTTTTATTTCAGCTTTGGAGAGGTTTCATTAACAGGCCAATACAAACATCAAAATGGGTTTTACGATTTAAAGTATCAATTAATCCCTCAAAAAAAGGGTCTGTATTGGCTAACTCAATCCTCTTCCCTTTTTGTTTTAGGGGATGATCAGGATTTCTCTGGAAAATGTAGAAACCATGATGTTGATGCTCAAACTCAAATGAATGATGGAGCCGATAATAATGTAGATTTCATCAAGTACAATCCGGATGGGAGTACGTCGGTTTTTTGGGAAAAGCAGGATGAAAAATTTCATGTTTTTGGGGGCTATTGTTTTTATGTGGTGGAGTAACTATAAGCATTTCATATACAATCGGAAGAACAATGTTTAGTACCTTTAATAAAATCATGAAAAAGTTATTACTCCTCAGCATCCTAATCTCTCTAAGCACACTAACAAGCTGTGTAAAAAAGGGATGCGATTTTAGCGGGCCCCACCAATTTCAAATCCCAGTAAATCTAAACCCGGCAAAAGACACCTTCCGCATAGGAGATACCATTAGCATAAGCTCTACATTCTCAGAGGAGGTGTTCGAGTTAAAAACACAAAGAGCATATACTTTAGACGATTTTAAATTTTTCCCTGAAACTAGAATAACAAAATGGGAAACCCACCCCGATTCGATTATCATAGACAATACCGCTTTGCCAAATTTTGAAGTACTGATCGATACGATCTATGATTATGAACATTTTTATTTCAGCTTTGGAGAGGTTTCATTAACAGGCCAATACAAACATCAAAATGGGTTTTACGATTTAAAGTATCAATTAATCCCTCAAAAAGAAGGGCTGTATTGGTTCGGTCAATCCTCTTGCCTTTTTGCTTTAGGGGATGATCAGGATTTCTCTGGAAAATGTAGAAACCATGATGTTGATGGCCATGTTCGACTGAATGAAGGGGCAGATAATAATGTAGATTTCATCAAGTACAATCCGGATGGGAGTACGTCGGTTTTTTGGGAAAGGCAGGATGAGAAATTTCATGTGTTTGGGGGTTATTGTTTTTATGTGGTGGAGTGAATCGGGATGTATCTGGTTTGGAGGATAAAAATTACTTTGGAAAATTTGATTATAGCAGTAAACAGTCCATTCAGCTTGCTAATGCCACTCGTTTAGCGTATATTTATCGTACTAGTACCTTGACTTTGTAGAATTGATTTACTAAATTTAATACCCAATAAAAGTATTCCTCTTAAGTAAAATACAAATCTCATGTTGACAAAAGAGCAGTTATTAAAATACATAAGTGAATTACCAGATCAATTTTCAATTGATGAACTTATGGATAAAATTTTATTTCTGCATAAGATTGAGACGGGATTAGAGCAGTCTAAAGACGATCAAATTATTCCTCACGACCAAGTTAAAGATCGACTTAAAAAATGGCTAAAATAAACTGGACGACTCAAGCCAATAATGACATTGACAACCTCCTTGACTTTCTTGCCACTCAATCTGAATCTTACGCTAAGATTCAAATCCAACGAATTATTGATAAAGTTGATATTTTAGAAAACCTTGCCACGCATTGGCAGAGTTGTTCCTGAACTCGAATACGATAAGGTCAGAGAGATTATTGTTGGATCTTACCGGATTGTCTATCATCTCGTTTCGGATAATCGTATTGACATTCTCACCATTCACCATAGTTCCAGACCTTTAAATATCAAAAATATTTAGTTTCAATTTTGGGATTTTGGATTTAGTTTGAGGAGGAATGAATCTAAGTAACATCTTCAAGCTTTTCGGGGTCTTGCCTAATTGACACTTTCCCAATACTCCTTAATTCATGATTAAAGCATTGTCAAAATAAATATACCATCCACACTCAATTTTAAATCCTCTCCAAAAAAGAAAGTCTAAATTTCAAAAAGTTCCCCGCGTTGATGGGACACAGATCTGACGGATTTTTTTCTTTTTTCGTGTAGTCTAATCGCATCTCACGCAAAAAAAAATCCGTGTAAATCCGCTAGATCCGTTCAATCCGTGTCCCATCCCAGTCGAGTCCATTCAAATTCCAATTCCAATTCTTAATCCTATTCCAGCTCCCCCACCTTCTCCAACAACCATTTTTTAGCCGCCAAAACTTTACATTCTTCAATCTGTTTTTTGACGCTCGACAAGCTGGATTTATTGTAGCGGGCAGTTGTAGCTAGTTTTTTGATAAAACGCAAAACATTCAAATATTGCTGACGAACATCTCGTGAAATAGTTTGATTACGGCGAAGAAAAATTCGGAAACTATCAATCAGGCTATCAAGGGCAGTTTCCTCTTTTATTTCGTAATAAGTTTTGAGTAACATCAGACGACCGCCAAGTGAATAAACCAGGGTTTTGTATTCTACTTCTCTCAGTTGTTCGATTACTTTTTCGTAATGTTTTTGATGGAAGTAAACTTTTGCCAGGTTATAGTTTCGGTCATTATCCTGACTGCTTTTAGGCAAGGCATCAGTATATACTTTAATGAACGCCTCTACCCATTCCGGTTCATCCACCATTAAACCAACAGTAATAATATTTTTATAATTACCTGTAGCAAATTTTCCATCTACTAAAATAATTTCCTTTTCAATAAGAATTTTATAAATCCCAAAAAGCTCTTTATAATATTTAAGTTTACCTAAATTAAGTTGATAGGCGCAATAGTTTTGCGCAGCGAGATACATATTTTGCAATTCTACTTTTTCGAATAGTGCATTATGTTTAACTAAAAGTGCACGAAGCTCATTAAAATGATTTTCTTCTTCGGGCTGTAAAAAAGTAAGTGCAATTTGATACTGAATCGCAACGGCAGGAATTTCGTAATAAACACTATCCCTAACATACTCCAAAAAATTGGGAAAAACGTTGAGACTTAAGTCAACTGACCGGACCGTTTTCCACATCAACATATTGCTATAGTGCCGGAGTTTATTAATTAAATAAAAACAATCGAGGTTGAAGTCAGCTCGTCCAATATGTTCAGGTCCATAATTCTTTCCACCTTTTTCATCTGCATGCTGTTGCAAAAGGGCTTCCATTCTGAACCGGGAATAATAAAAGCCATCGTTCTCATAACCATTTTTATGCTGAAGTTCTTTTGTCTGTCGAACCACCCCCATAAAATGTTTATTCAATTGAGGTTGATTAATAGCTCTTAGCAAATAGACTTGTTCTTCTACCGGATTTTTTTCAAGTTCCAGGTAAGCCAAAAAGTGCATAGCTTCGCGAGTCAAATCAGAACAGAGTCTCCTTAGTTGAGCATCTTTATACGGCACTGAAGCAAACAACTCGTTCCAAACATCACTTTTTTCCAGGTCTTTTACTTCCTTTTTTACCGGATTCGATTTGTCAAAATTGTCCTTAATCAGGTCAAAAAGACGGACTAAAATCTCATTTTCATTAAAAAAAGGGGAAATCAGGTATTTCCTAAACCTATTCATTTGAGGCTTTGAAAAGGACTTTAACAGGCGAATCAGCTTATCACTCAGCATAAAATATAGGTCTGGTTGAAGGTAGAAAGGTAAAAATAACGTAAAAATTGTACAATTTCGAAAAATAATCGCCTGCTAACCAAACCATTAAGTACTAAATGTCGTATTTTATAGTAGTACAAAAAGGCTTTTTTGTCTTTTGGTTTACCCTTTAATTTTTGCATTTTTGTATTGTGGCAAAAGCCATACACCTTTAAAGTCCTTATCATGAATAAATTACACCACCTCAGACGAGCGCTATCCCAGACCTTCCTCGGTCTCGGTATTGCCTTTTTTTCGTTGATTTCTGTGGCGCACGGGACCTCCTCTCCTTTAGTAAATCAAGCTATTGACGCCAAGGAAACTCTATTATCCACGGTTGATTGCCAGGCTGCTTTTTACAAAGAAGTTGCGGAAGGATCGTTCGCTGATTTAGGTGGTGTTACTTTCCACAACTATTCTGAGGGTGATTTTACTTCTGCAAATTGGGATTTTGGAGATGGCACTTTTTCTTCAGAGACGCTGAAAACAATTTCGCACTTTTATAATCAAAGTGGCACTTACGAAGTAGCACTTACTATCTGGGACGACAACTACAATTGCTCTTCCACAACTACTCATGAAATTTCGGTAACGGTTTCAACAGATCCTTGTCTGCTTTCAGATTGTGTATTTCCGGGTGATGCAGACACCGATGGTAAAGCTGATTTAAATGATCTGATGTACATTGGTATGGGCTTTGGCCTTACCGGCCCTGAACGAGAAGACCCCACGCCATTGGATTGGATTGGACAACCAGTACTTGACTGGGCTGAGACAACGGTTGATGGTATTAACTACAAACACTTTGATAGTGACGGTAATGGTGTCATCGACTATCAGGACATCATTCCTGTCATCCAACATTATTCTCCAATGGAGGGTGGCCTTGATCATACTAATTATAATGGCCCTAAAATTTCACTTGATTTTGAAGTAGATACTATTTTTATTAATGAGGACACCGAGGGGATCTTAACCCTGAGTGCTGGAGTTATTGTGGGATCAGGTAGCAAGCCGATGGAAGATATTTATGGTATGTCGTTTTATTTTGATTATGATGCAGCCCTAACTGAAGAGACCGAAGGCATTGTATTAAACTATAACGACAACTGCTTTTTTGGTGACGCAAATGAAGTCATTGCTTTCGGACGGGAACTTCGCTCCAACCAACAAGCCGATCTTGTTATCACCCGACTTAACGGACAAAATACTTCTGGTTACGGTCGTGTAGCTACTGTTAATTTTTTTATTATAATTGACATCATTGACGGGCGTGCTGAATCAGCGGTTGACTTCAATGTGCCAATTTCTGGTATCAAAGTCATCGACAAAGATGGCGATATCATTCCTGTAAGCGTGGATCCTAAAGCTGCGAAAGTAGTTTTCATAAATGAATCAATTACCCGGGTAAAAGAAAACCCACTTAACAATCAGGTTTCCGTTTTTCCGAATCCGGCAACTGACCAAATCAATATTGAACTGACTGACCTTACTGGTGAGTATGTCAATATTTTCAACTCACTGGGTCAACTGATCAGCACCCATCCATTCGATCAGACAAGGACCCATATTTCTGCAAGCGATCTGAGTCGCGGCATGTATCTTTTGAATATTCAAACGGATAAAGGCTTGGTGAGTAAGCGGATTGTTGTGGAGTAGGGAAAGAGCGGGAAGTGGGAAGTGGGAAGCTTTCCACTAACGTAGCGATCGTGGAAAATAGAAAAGGCTCCTGTTAAAATCAGGAGCCTTTTCTATTTTGGGCTGGAAGCGGGAAGTGCCTGTTAGCGCGGGACTATTCTCTTAATTGTGCCTTTCAATCAAAACTTCAATCGAAATCAAAATCAAAAATTTCACTACTCCTTCGCCGGAGCCGAAGCCTTGGCGTAGGATCTGGCGAAGGAGTAGGGGCTTTTGATTTTGATTGAATTTTTGATTTTGATTTAAAAACCATCAGACACACTTAAACAAATACTCCCCTAGCGTAGCGATCGCGGGCTCACGTTAGCGGGAGCTTCCCACTTCCAACTTCCAACTTCCAACTTCCCACTTCCCACTTCCCACTTCCCGCCTCATCACCTCACTCCACTCACCACCACCACAATCTCCCCTTTCACTTTATCTACCGATGAATAATGCGCATGCAATTCCTCCAGCGTGCCGCGCCGGACTTCCTCGTACATCTTTGTCAACTCACGGCAGACCGCCGCTTGCCGATCCGCACCGCATTGTTCTATAAGTTGCAGCAGGCATTTCACGAGGCGGAAAGGCGATTCGTAAAGGGCAAAGGTTTCGTTCAGGGTGGCGAGATATTTTAGTCGCGTTTGCCGTCCTTTTTTATGGGGTAAAAAACCTTCAAAGAAAAAGCGATTGCAAGGTAGCCCTGTTGCTGTGATCGCTGGAATAATAGCGGTTGCTCCGGGAAGTGCTTCAATCTTTACCTCCTTTTCCACTGCTGCCCGAATCAGAAAAAATCCGGGATCAGAAATTCCGGGACTTCCTGCATCCGTTACTAGCGCCATAGTGGTACCTCCTGTTAGTTGATCTACCAAACCGGGCGTCACCCCATGCTCATTATGTGCATGGTAAGAACGTAGTGGCGTTTCTATTTCGTAATGCTTGAGTAGTCGTCCGGTGGTGCGGGTATCTTCAGCGAGAATTACATCTACCTCTTTCAATATTCGCAATGCCCTTAGAGTAATGTCCTCAAGATTGCCGATGGGCGTAGGTACCAGATAGAGCATTTAGGAAGGAGTTTTTTAAAATTTCTTTTAGAGTGTATAACATCTTAGGTGCTACTTTTGTAAAATCTAAGATGTTTTCTAGCGTAAATAATATTGAATAATGAGTCGATGAATTTTGAATTTTGATTGGCGCCCATACGTAGGAAACGCGATTGAAGGCAAATTCAAAATTCATCGATTCAATATTCAACGATTCAATATTTCGTTTTGACTTAACGACAACCAATCTGTTATGCACTCAATTTATTATGGTTTATCTCGCAAGGTGTGTCAACTGTTGAATAATTAAAATTGTAGCTGTTCATATTTCATTTCCCGAGTGGTCTAATTCTTAATATTGCTGGTCGGTAATCTTTTTAGTAAAATTTTGATTGACTCAAAAAAAATCAGGCTGAAGGTCTGCCCTCAACTCTATTTTACTTTTTGTTTTAATTAAAAATCACCTGTCTTCAACAACCTGCCCCGGCGCTTTTCGAACACCAATAAAATTGTCAATCAAAGAAAACAAAACATACACAATGATGAACAATGAAAACGCGACTTCTTTGAATAACACCAATAAAATCAATGCCATTAAAATAAATATAATCCGACGTTCATTGCCTTTCCATTTGAGGCCTTTAAACTTAAAACTCACCATTGGAATTTCAGAAACCAACAAATAAGAAAATACAACAATCACCGCATACAGAAAATAATTGTTGATAACAAAACCGCTCAGGTCATGAGAATTGGCCTGATAGATCAACATCAGTCCCACCACAAAAATGGTACAGGATGGTGTTGATAAACCTATAAAATCTTCAGCTTGACGTGTGTCTATATTGAATTTGGCCAATCGCAATCCTGCAAAGGCAGAAAGAATAAAACCTGGAGCAGCCATCAGTTCAAAAGAGTTGGTCGAACCGCCCATTCCCAATACCAGTAACATATACAGAATAGCGCCCGGCAACACACCAAAGGTCACCATATCTGCTATAGAATCCAGCTCCTTACCTAAAGATGATTTCACATTTAGCCAACGAGCTACCAGGCCATCACAATAATCAGCAATTCCTCCAACAAGAAAGAAGGCCAAAACCTTTTGAAAGTCTTGATAAAACACGCAGGCAACTGCACAGCAGCCACATATCAGGTTTATAACAGTAATGATATTTGGAATATAGGCCCTCAAGTATTGTTTCTTGTAATTAAGTAAGTGCTCAAAATAATCAATTACTTACAGTGAATAAATTTCTTAACTCGTGATAGATGGTTTTTGCTACAGTTTCTCCCTTGCTTTTAAACAAAAGACCTGAGATTACAGACATCTATTAACAAAAGTAGCATTTTATACAAAGAAGTCATCCAAGAATGAATTATGATTTTAATGATTTCCTATTTTTGTGTCTTGAATTTTACGGACAATTGACCGCTTTCCTACAAGTTCTCAACACTTAAGTCGATCAATTGATCGTTTTACCTAAACACTCGAAGCACTTAAACTAAAGATATGGAGCGAAAAGTATAGAAGATGAGCCATAACAGGAACAAATTCCCTAAAAAAGAGGTACCATATTTCAAGTCACTTCTGCATTTCGTTTTTTAATAAAAATTCAGCCCATGATGATAAAACGCCTTCTCAAAAATTTACTGCTCCTGATAGCCGTATTACTGGCAGGCAACACCATCGCACAGCCCCTAAACGACGAATGCGTCACCGCCATCAATCTAACTGAATTGACCAGCTGGTGCTCTACTAGTGGTGCATACACCAACGTCGGTGCTACTGCCTCCACGCAAGCCAATCCAGTTTGCTTCCCAATGGCGGATGCAGGGGATGTTTGGTTTTCTTTCGTCGCGCAAGCCAATACCATCAACATTACTGTGATTGGTGATGCCAGCTCCAATGGTGGCACGCTCCAAGATCCTCAATTCGCACTTTACAGTGGCTCTTGTGGTATGCTCGTAGAAGAAGAATGTGCTTCCGATAATGCCAACAACAATATCATAGAATCATTTGCAGGCCCACTTACCATTGGACAAACTTATTATATCCGGGTAGATGCCCGAAACGAAAATGAAGGTACCTTCCAGTTGTGCTTAAACAACTTCAATCAGGTACCCGATCCGCAACAGGATTGCCCCAGCTCTGTAATTCTTTGTGATAAATCTCCTTTTACCGTTCAGAGTGTCATTGGCTTTGGGGTGCAAGAAGTCGATGCCAGTACCTGCATGCAGGGAGAAAGTGCTTCCACCTGGTACTCCTGGACCTGTGACATGCCCGGAACTTTAGCGTTTACGCTTACGCCAAATAATCTGACCGATGACCTCGACTTTATCGTTTACGAATTACCTAACGGCATCATGGACTGTACTGACAAAGAAGTTTTGCGATGTATGGCTTCCGGCGAAAATGTAGGCGAACCTTTCAACACATGGGAACCCTGTACCGGAGCAACCGGACTTTCTGTATCAGATAACGACATTGAAGAAATTCCCGGTTGTCAAGCTGGTAATAATAATTTTGTTTCAGCGATTGATATGCAGGCAGGCATCAGCTACGCAATTGTAGTTAATAATTTTAGTAACACCGGCAATGGCTTCTCCATTGAATTTGGTGGAACCGGAACTTTCCTTGGGCCAGAAGCAGGTTTCACTATTGATCCTCCGGAAGGTGTTCCTTGTGACTCTGATCCAATTACCGTGACCAACAGTTCCACTTTTGCAGGAGGTACCATTATCGGTTATTCCTGGAATTTTGGAAACGGAGCTATGCCGCAAATTGCCAACACAGAAGGTCCACATTCCATCACCTATTCCAGCATCGGTACCAAGTCAATTGCACTGACCGTTGAGACGGACGAAGGTTGTATCGTAACGGAAGTGATTGAAGTTGAAATTTCAGAATGCTGCGCACCTCCTTTTGACATTATGATTAATCTGGATAATTTTCTCAATCCGACTTGTGCAGGTGATGCAGATGGTGCCATTTTCGTTTCTGGTGCTGGTGGCAATCCCGATTATGAGTACAGCATTGACGGTGGGCCGTTTACGGCTTCACCTGCATTTTATAACTTATCAGCCGGTACTTATTCCATCACTATTCGCGACATCAAAGGTTGTGAAGATGTGATTGAGGTGACCGTGGTTGATCCTCCTATTCTGGAAGTAGATGCTGGTGAGGATGTTACTATTGTGCTTGGTGATAACACAGATTTGAATGGTTCTGTTTTCCCTGCAGGTGCCGATTTTTTTTGGTCCCCGATTGACTCACTGAGTTGCATTGACTGCCTGGACCCCAATACAGATATTACCAATACCACCACCTATACGCTCACCGCCATCAACGGATCAGGCTGCATGGACTCCTCTGAAGTAACCGTTACCGTCAATAAGGTTCGACCTATCTATGTCCCGAATGCCTTTTCGCCCAACTTTGATGGCACCAATGATTTCTTTACCCTTTACGGAAACGTTGCCGCCCGCGAAATCGTACTACTACGGGTATTCAATCGCTGGGGTGCTATGATATGGGAAGGAGAAAATTTACCGATGGGCGACGAACAATCTGGTTGGGATGGACGATTTAAAGGTCAACAATTGACGCCCGATGTATTTGCTTTCTATGCTATTGTTGGTTTTATTGATGGTGAGGAGTTTATTTATGAGGGGGATATTTCGATTATTAAATGAGGAGGCTAAGCGAGGGCTTTCATTCAAAATTCAGCGATTCAATATTCGACGATTCAATATTTCTTCGAATTTCCATGGAAAGAATATTGAATCGGCGAATCGTAGAATTTTGATTGTTTCCCGCTGTCGTAGGGATAGCTGAAGCTATCTTTTTTTTTGGGATGGGACACAGATTTGACGGATTGAACGGATAGGGACGGATTTTCTCTGCGATCGTAAATAATTGCGGTAGAGGGAAATCCGTGTTAATCTGTTCAATCCGTCAAATCCGTGTCCCATCAAAAAAAGATCGCGCAAGCGATCCGCGTTAAAAGGAAACTAAAATCCGATTCATAAAGAAACAAATTATGCAAAAAACAACAATACTTCTACTGCTACTAGCCTTAATTTTTGCCTCCTGCGAAAACGATCTGGAAGAAATTGAAAAAATAATTCCCAAGGAAAACACCAACAAAGAGATCGCAAAAGATGTAACCCTTTTCTACAGCGACTCTGCGGTTGTGCGGGTACGTATACAAGGTGCTGAAATGATCCGACATCTCGACAAATCTGACCCCCGGGAGGAATTCACAAAAGGAATAAAAGCAGATTTTTTTGGAAACAGAAATAAGGTCAATAGTGTACTCACCTCCAAGCACGCTACGCGTTACGAGTCAAAGCATCAGATCGTCATAAGAGATAGTGTGGTTTGGGAAAGCAGTAGTAACGAAAAATTAGAAACAGAAGAACTAATCTGGGATGAAAAAAATGAACGTGTTTTTTCTAATCGTTACGTTCGTATCACCAACCCGGATGAGATTATTTATGGCTACGGCTTTGAAGCCAATCAGGAGTTTACGGAATGGACGATTAACCAGATAGATGGACGGATAAAGTTGAAGAATTAGAATGCGAATTTGAATGCTTGCTCTAACGCGCAGCTTCCCGATCGATTGGAAATTCTAATTCGCATTCTAATTTACATTCTAATTCCTGCGTATCTTTAGCTATATTTAACCTTCAGTATACCGATTACATGCTCATAGGACTTATAATTCTCTTCTTGCTTTTATCAGCTTTGTTCTCCGGAACAGAGATTGCGTTTATTTCTGCCAGTAAACTCAAGGTAGAGCTATTGCGCCAAAAGGGTTCAAGGCGTGGAACAATACTGTCTGGTTTTTATGACAAGCCGGCAGAGTTTCTCGGATCTATGTTGGTGGGAAATAATATTGTACTGGTGATTTTCACTTATTTAATGACTCGAATACTGAAAGCACCCCTCGAAGTTTATATAAATAATGGCCCTTTACTTCTTTTTGCAAATACGATCATCGTTACTATTATTGTTTTAATTTTTGGAGAATTTCTTCCAAAAACTTTTTTCCGACTCTTTGCAGAAGAGATTTTGTATTTCTTAGCCTTTCCTCTTTTTCTATTTAAGTACCTGCTTTCTATCCCATCCTGGGTAATGACGAAGTTGTCCAATTTTTTACTTCGGGTCTTTTTCAAAACGCCAGTTGACGAAGTTGATAATGTGATTACACGTTTTGACCTGGAAGATTTCATTAGAGATACACGAACGGCAGAACACAAGGAAGATATTGATTCAAATCTTTTCGAAAAAGCATTGCACTTGCAGAAAGTAAAGGTGAAGGAATGCATGGTTCCGAGAACAGAAATAAAGAGCATTGATGTGAAGGCCGATCTGGACGAATTAATTAGTTTATATCAGGAAACCAATCTTTCCCGTTTAATTGTTTCTGACGGTGATATTGACAATATTTTGGGATATGTTCATCACCAGCAATTACTGGAAAAAACCAAGCCGATCAGGGAAATGAGTCTGGAGATTCCAATCGTTCCGGAAGCCATGAAAGCACTGGATTTGCTAAATATGTTTATAAAAGACCGGATCAATATCGCCTGGGTAGTGAATGAATATGGCGGAACTTCAGGAATAATCACACTGGAAGATATATTAGAAGAAATATTTGGAGAGATAGAAGACGAACATGATCAGGAAGAATACGTAGAAGTACAAATATCTGATACTGAATGGATATTGGCAGGCCGTTTGGAGGTAGATTACCTGAATGAAAAGTATGAAGACCTCGATTTTCCAGAAGGAGAATACCATACACTCTCTGGGTATCTCGTCACTACCATCGCTACAATCCCTGAACAAGGAGCCGAAATTCTACTCAACGACTACAAATATATTCTTGAACTGGTCAGCGAAACAAAAATTGAAAGCGTTCGGGTTATAAAGATGAATACTTCGAATGAAGAAATGGATTAACAATATATTTTATTCCTTTCCTGTGCAATTGGTTATCCTCCATCTGCGCAATAACCTTTTATTGATTCTAACCTGGATTATTTTTGGCTTATTAATGACTGGTACTGTTGGTCGCTTGTTTGGTGTCAACTTCCTGTTTGTTGGTCCTGAGTACATGGGGGAAGTTAATTCTATTAGTTTTCTGTTTCTGGGTCTTGCCTTTGGTGGTTTTTTTATGAGCTGGAATTTAACTACCTATTTACTAGACGCTCATCACTTTCCGTTTCTAGCCTGTTTGGCGCGACCCTTTACCAAATTCTGTCTCAACAACTTCATCATACCTATTACTTTCCTGTTGGTTTATTTCGTCTACACCATCCACTTTCAATGGTACTTTGAATACTGGCCGGCTAAGATTATTTTCATCAATTGCCTTGCCTTTGCCGTTGGATTCACCGTTACCGTTTTGTTATCCGCTTTGTATTTTCAGCTGACCAACAAGGACATCTTACAATACGTAAATAAAGGCAAGTACAAACACAAGCCACCTCACCGAATGCACTCTATGTCGCCGGGAAGAAGAGGTGCCAACCTTAAAACGCTTAAAACCGGAAAAGCAAAATGGCGGGTGGACACTTACCTGACTGAATCTTTGAAGCCTCGATTGGTAAGACGTGTTGATCATTATGACGAGAAAGACTTACTAAAAGTTTTCAAACAAAACCATCTCAACACCCTAATCCTTCAGTTACTTGGATTGATTGTTTTGTTGATCCTGGGATGTTTGATTGACATACCTTATTTCAGAATACCGGCCGGAGCAAGTCTTTTCATATTGGGTTCCGTATTAATTGCCATCACTGGAGCAATTGTATATTGGTTTGACAAATGGAGTGTCAGCGTTTTTATTGTCATTTTAATTGGTATAAATTACCTGACAAGCTATGATGTTTTTAACCACAAAAATAAAGGCTACGGACTCAACTACAACAATGAACTTGCAAGTTACAATACTAAAAAACTAAAATCTATTGCCCGCCCGGAAAATGTTGCTATCGACAAAGCTGCCACCATCAGGATGCTCAATAATTGGCGCGCCAAATTCGATAAAAAACCTCGAATGGTGCTCTTTTGCGTAAGTGGAGGCGGCATGAAAGCGTCGGTATGGGCCATGCAGGTTTTACAACGAACGGATAGTTTGATGCAAGGTGATTTGCTGCGACATACCCCACTTATCACTGGTGCATCTGGCGGTCTGATTGGCACAGCTTACCTGCGTGAATTGTACTTGCGTAAACACTTGGGTGAGAACATTGATTTCTATCATCCGAAGCACGTTGATAATGTTTCAAAAGATTTACTCAACTCTATCGCCTTTACGATAATCACCAATGATTTATTTTTGCCTTGGGCAAAGTTTGAATCCAGAGGATATACGTATCGTAAAGATCGTGGGTATATTTTTGAAAAACAGCTGAATGAAAACACCAACAATGTCTTCAACCGAAGCATTGGAGAATATAAAAAATATGAGGCAGAAGCCAACATTCCCATGCTATTGATCACACCTTCTATTGTAAATGATGGACGGCGGCTCATCATTTCTCCGCAAGGAGTTTCATACATGATGCAGGCTCCCATTGGCAACAAAAAACAAAATACAGTAGAAATTGATGCCGTTGATTTTGGTCGCTTATTCAAAGATCAGAATGCACAGAATCTTAGCTTTGCTTCGGCATTGCGTATGAACGCCACCTATCCATTTATTCTCCCAAATGTATATCTTCCAACTCAACCGAGCATAGAAGTTATGGATGCCGGATTCAGAGATAACTTTGGCATCATGTCTGCCACGCGTTTCATTCACGTTTTCAAAGATTGGATCAAGAAAAATACCAGCGGCGTCGCTCTGGTTCAGGTCCGTGGCTCCGACAAACTCGAAGAGATCGAACCAAAAGATAATGACGGAATGGTAGAATCCTTACTCAACCCATTGGGAATCGCTAGTCAAATTCTCACGCTTCAGGATTATGAGCATGGTAACAATCTTGGTTTTATTTTTGAACTACTGGGTGAGGATAAGTTTGAAGTCATTCGCTTCACTTACGAGCCGAGCGAAATGAATCAGCGGGCTTCTATGACCTTCCACCTCACTTCCAGAGAGAAAAATGATATTCTCGGTGCTTATGATTTGCCGAGTAATCAGGAGAGCTTATTCCGCTTGCTGGAGTTTATGGATTATCCGGACCATGTGCTGGGGGACAAGCAGTGAACTCAATCAAAGTTAAAGTCGAAACCAAAGGAGTGTGTCACACCTAAGGTGTTATACACTCCTTTGACTTTGATTTCGCCTCCCTTCGCTATTTCGGCAATTTAACCTTCCGCTCTACTCCCGTCTCCACATCAATCAGTACCAAGTTCCAGCGTTCTTCCATTACACATTCGCCAACTTTCTTTATATCCAAACGGTTGGCGACAATCGTTTTACCATCACTAGAAAGGCTAATCTGATGATACCTTCTATTGCCTGCCCCCCTTTTGATAATCTTTCTTTTTCTACTTTTTATATCTGTATAACAGATCTGCTTCAACTGATTCCAAAAAACAAGTTCCTTTTCTTTAAAATAAATGGTGTTTAGAAAAAGGCTATCTGTAGCGCTGTAGTTTTCTATGGTTTCAATGACATGAGAGGTTCTGCTTTCAAAATTAAACATCTTAATTTCCTGTTTCCCATCACCTGCATCAACGTAGGTCATCTGCTTGCCTACCCAATCCCAATTTTTGAGTATAAAATCATCGAAAACACCCACACTTAAACCATTCTCTGTTGCTATCAATATTTTAGGCTTCTGATCTTTCTTTTTTACGCGTATCGCAAAAAGGTCGCCTTTATCATTCCATCCCGGTGTCAATTTTGTACCTTTTATTTTCGGCAAAGTAGTCAGACTATCTCCGTTCGATTTAACTTTAAACAGCTTGCTTCCACCTCCTCTGTAAATCAGCCA
>Ga0114957_1001191_pt1 | contig 29737 bp, 26 predicted proteins | sample BantaG_FD_87175 | JGI IMG/M metagenome (GOLD analysis project Ga0114957, IMG submission 87175) | Marine algal microbial communities from Bantry Bay, Ireland - BantryBay_4 metaG | ecosystem: Host-associated > Algae > Red algae > Unclassified | place: Bantry Bay, Ireland | collected 2014-11-21
ATCATCACCATTCTACATACTTTTAGAAGTCTTAGCTGAATAAAACAGGGGGGTCAGCTTCGAGCATTAGGGGGGTCAATACTTCCGTCAACTGGGGGGTCAATACTAGGTCAATAGACATTTGTAGAATTGATACTTTTAGTTGCCGTTATTGTTCAAGTAATTTCAGGGTTAACGTTATTCTCCTCAAAACGAAAATCAGTAAATAATTATCATGATAAATTACAAATTTGGACAGGATTGTATTTGGCTTTTTTCTTATTGATACATGTAAACGCTGTCATGATAGGAAGATTTGTTCTTGACCTCGACACAAATTTTTACTTTGGAGTGGCAGGCCTGAACACATTTCCACTAAACCTGTTTTTCATTCCCTATTATGGGTTTGCGGTTATTGCATTCTTTGGACACATTTCCGCAATTCATTATCATAAAATGAAAGTAGAGATTTTAGGTTTATCAGTAGGACAACAATCTAAATATATTCTCATCATAGGAATCGTAACCGCAGCAATCATCCTTTATGGACTAACAAATGGATTTACTGGCGTTGAAATCCCTGAAGAATATAACCTCATCATTGGGAAATAATAAATAAACTCACAAGAGTTTGTATTAAATTCACGACTGTATAATCTGGTAGTCTTGTATGCGCACACATGTTTCTATCAGCTTTAATGTTAAGTTATTAAGCCAACTATTAAAAATAAAGAGACAAAGCAAAAATGGAAAATAAGTTAAAGGTACTTGTATCAGGTACTGGTTTTGCAGGGCAAGGTCATACGGATGTATTTAGAAATGTAGGATGTGAAGTGGTAGGTATCGTAGGTCGAACACCAAACGTTGTCGCTGAAGTAGTCCAAAAGAAATCTATCCCCTATGGAAGTACGGATTGGCTCGAAGCTTTGGAGATTTGTAAACCAGATATTATCTCTATCGGTACACCTGGAGGGGCACACTTTGACACAATTGTACCAGCCATACAGCAGAGGTGCCATGTCTTTTGTGATAAGCCATTGACAGACAATGGTGATTCAGCTAAGGAGTTGTATAGATTAGCACAAAAACATAATGTTAAAACAGCTTTTTCATCAAGCTTCAGATACATGCCGTGTATCATTCATGCGAAGGAATTGGTCGCAACTGGGGTCATTGGCGAACCACTAGAAGTGGAATGTATCTCCCATTTTAATTTGGAAAGAGAGATTCCATTTGGTTGGTCGCATCGTAAAGAAGATGGTGGCGGTAGACTAAATAATAATTTCACTCATAAGCTTTCCATCGTTACTTCAGTGATCGGGGAAAACATACTATCCATGAGTGGAGAAGTGCGTGACGATCTGGGCAAAGCACCTATTGTAAAAGGTATGCACAATTTCAAAACGAGACGAGAGCTTATTCCAAAAGACCTCAATGACCCCAATCTCAAATGGGGCGAAAGTAATGTGGAATGGACGTATACAGTACTAGCACAATTGGAATCTGTCATAGCCAAAAAACCAGTATCTGTTTTATTTAAACATGGTGGCCTCAATCCAAGATTCAACGAAGATCATATTGTATTTTATGGGTCGGAAGGAGCGATCTACATCAAAGGACATTATGGCGATGGACCATTGTATGTGTTTTCAAAAAATAAAACTTGGGAAGAAGTCCCAACACCCCAACACATTCTTGACGATCAACCTGATATTGAAGGCTCTACAGAACGTAACTGGCAATTTCTTGCAAGGGAATTTGTCAAGGATATCAAAGGCGAACCCTTTTCTCCTTATCAGACCTTCAAAGAAGGTAGTCTGTACCAACAATACATTGACATTATTAGAAAAAATAATCACGGAACGGATGTGAGTGAGCTTCAAGCGACATAAGCATGGATCATCCGATGATATATGAGTATACTGTGATTGCTGGATATTTCTGTCTAATCATTGCCATTGGATTCACGTTCAAAAGTATGGCTGGCAAATCTACCAGCGATTACTTTCGTGGTGGTGGTCGAATGCTTTGGTGGATGGTTGGTTCCACAGCATTTATGATGCAATTTTCTGCATGGACATTTACGGGTGCAGCTGGCAAAGCGTTTACAGACGGTTTCGCTGTTTGTCTCGTATTCATAGCCAATACGTTTTCTTATTTCTGTGGCTGGCTTTATTTTGCAAAACGCTTTCGTCAGATGCGGGTAGACACACCAACGGAAGCAATCAAAGGAAGATTTGGTCCTCAGAATGAACGCTTTTTTTCTTGGGCCTTAGTTATTTTCACTTTGATCAATGCAGGTATTTGGTTAAATGCGCTAGGCGTTTTTGCTTCTGCTGCATTTAATACAGGGATCAGTGCGACAATCATTTTTACTGGTCTTACTGTTGTGTTTGTATCTGTACTTTCTGGAGCTTGGGGAGTGGTGGCTTCAGATTTTATGCAAACCTTAGTCGTCGCTGTTATTTCTATTGCCTGTGCGATAGTCGCTTTGGTAAAAATGGGTGGTCCGACAAGATTGATTAATGAGTTTCCCACAGACTTTATTATTGGCCCCAATATGAATTATCCATTGTTGTTGGTTGGTACATTCATATTCTTTTTGGCCAAACAGTTGGTGACGATTATGAATCTTCATGATTCCTTTCGTTTTTTGACTGCCAAAGATTCTATCAATGCGAGTAAGGCTGCTTTACTAGCCATGTGCTTAATGGGTTTTGGCAGTATCATTTGGTTTATTCCACCTTGGGCTTCAGCCATTTTATATCCCGATGCTGCAACTGCTTATCCGCAATTGGGGAATAAAGCTTCAGATGCCATTTATCTCGTCTTCACACGAAATGCAATGCCATTGGGAACGGTAGGTTTGATGGTCGCAGGTCTATTTGCAGCATCCATGTCATCTATGGATTCTGCATTAAATAAAAATTCAGGTATTTTAATCAGAAGTATTTATCAACCTTACTTAGAAAAAAGAGGTCGAAAAATCGATGATAAAAAATTACTCAGTATCAGTATGGCCTTAAGTTTCATCAGTGGAGTGATCGTCATAGGGATGGCATTATACTTTAAATCATTAAAAGAATTGAGTTTATTTGATCTCATGATGTCGATATCTTCTATGATTCAAGTACCGTTATTGATTCCGCTTATCCTCGGAATTTTTATAAAAAAGACACCGCAATGGGCACCGTGGGCTACCGTTATCCTTGGTTTGTGTTTATCTTGGATAATGAAAGAGATCATCACTCCTAATGTCTTTGCAGACTGGATAGGTATCGATGGATTTACTGCAAGAGAAGCAACAGATATGAATTTGATTTTGACTTTGGGTGCGCATGTATTTATCACCAGTACATTTTTCATATCCACTTCTTTATTTTATAATGAATCTAAAGACAAAAACAAAAAATTGACAGATCACTTTTTTAAAAATCTTGTCACACCTGTCGTGGCCGATGATTTACAAGATGATATAGATAAGCAACAGAGAAGGAAGTTGGGCAATATGGTTAGCTTCATGAGTATTGGAATATTATTAATGGCATTAATTCCGAATCCACTCTGGGGGCGACTGATATACGTGCTATGTTTCAGCGTTATTTTTACGATAGGAATGTTATTAAAAGGAAAATTAAACTTTAATTTTTTTAAATCATAGAGAAATTCAAGTAATGGCTCAACTAAAATATTATGGCGTTTTTCTGACACTCTTTCTTTTTGGCGCGTGTACAAATACATCAAGGAATAATTTAAGTATAGTACAAAATAAAGTATCCTTATCTCATGGGCCGGATGTTACAGCAGGTGGTGGCGAATCCTATATCATCACTACACCTATTGCTGTATATTATTTAGATAAAGTGGGAGGTGGATTATCAAGTATGATTGATCGAGACAGCATCGATTGGATCGGTTTTCATAGTGCTCCAGGTTCAGCACACAAAGGCGAATATCGCGGTTTCCCAAATGCCATCCACAAGCAAGATGGTAGCTATTTTCATGCGATGAATGCTGGTACAGATCCATCAACTTCGACTATAGAAAAGGACACTAAAGATCATGTTAGTATCAGTTTTATATCTGATAATAGACAGTGGAAAGGCACGTGGGATTTTTATCCAGACCGCTGTGATTTTACGATGAACGAGGTAAGTCAAGGCTTCCATTACTGGGTACAGTATGAAGGTGTACCTGGAGGAGAAATGGACTCAACAGATTTTTGGTATGCCTCTAATGATACCTTAAAGCAATCAATAACAACACCTTTTCTTGGTGATCTATCTCCTCCTGAATGGATGGCATTTGGAGATCAACATGTATCTCGTGTTCTATATATGTTGCATCATCGAGACGATGACTTTCCAGATAATTATGTGAGTAGACCAGACATGACAGTGCTGGGTTTTGGCAGGCAAAATAAAGATAAATTTCTTGACACCGAACAGACCTTCTCAATTGGTTTTATAGAGTCGATTGAATATGATGAAATTGAGAAGGCGATGAATAAAATTGTAGAATAGTAAAGATCCTCGGAATGAAAATCACAGAAATTAAAGTTTTTGTCAATTGTCCAGACCGCAATTTTGTCACTGTTAAAATAGAGACAGACAAGGGTCTTTATGGACTGGGTGACGCAACACTCAACGGTAGAGAAATGGCAGTTGTATCTTATTTGAAAGAGCATATCAAGCCATGCTTAATCGGTAAAGATGCACATCAGATAGAGGACATCTGGCAATACTTATACAAAGGGGCATACTGGAGAAGAGGCCCAATTACGATGACTGCCATCGCCGGAATCGATATGGCATTATGGGATTTGAAAGGGAAAGCAGCAGGACTGCCTGTGTATCAATTGTTAGGAGGTAAGAGCAGATCGAAGATGAAAGTCTATGGTCATGCCAATGGAAATACAATAGATGAAACGCTCGAACATTTAGGGCGACTTATTGATGAAGGTTATAAAGCTGTTCGCTTGCAATGTGCCATTCCTGGCTTAGAAGGAACTTATGGGACATTGTCTGGAAAGAAAGATTATTATGAATTACAGAGTAGCCGATCATTGCCGCCAGAACAACCTTGGGATACAAATAAATATTTAAATTTCATTCCCAATCTTTTCAAACAAGCTCGTCAAAAATATGGCGATGAGATTCAACTGCTTCATGACGTACACAGTCGATTGACACCGATACAAGCAGCGAGATTAGCCAAAGAACTAGAACCATATCATCTCTTGTTTTTAGAAGATCCAATTCCTACAGAAAACCAATCAAGCTATCAACAAATTAGAAGTCATACAACGACACCCATAGCAACTGGAGAAACATTCAATTCCATCTGGGATGCTAAAGAACTCATCGAGAATCAGTCGATTGATTATTTACGTTCGGCTGCAACTCACTCAGGAGGAATTACATCAATGATAAGGCAAGCAGATTTAGCTAATCTCTACAACATCCAAATAGCACCGCATGGCCCTCCCGATATTTCACCTATTGGACATGCCGCTCATGCGCATTTAAATAGTTGGGCACCTAACTTTGGTATTCAGGAATTTGTCGGTTTTGGTGGCGAAAAAATGAAGGCCGTTTTCACTCAATCTTTAAGTTTTAAGAACGGCTATTTATATGTTGATGACCAACCAGGATTAGGTGTTGATTTTAATGAAGAAGCGGCGACTAAATATCCTTATAAAAGGGCATACCTTCCTGTGAGTAGATTGGAGGATGGGACCTTGTGGGATTGGTAGAAATATATAAGTACGGATGAGAAAAAAATTAAACGATGAGTTTCTACGATAAAATTATCCTACCGCGTATAGTAAATTGTGTTTGTGGTTTAAAGCCAACCAGAAAACAACGAGAAAAGATCGTTCCTGTGGCAACAGGAAGAGTATTGGAAATAGGCATAGGGTCCGGACTTAATCTGCCATTGTACAATTCAGCGAATGTAGAGCATGTCACAGGTATTGACCCCTCACCCGAAATGTGGAAATTAAATGAGTGGAATGGCAATCTCGATGTTGAATATGTAGAAGCAAGTGCTGAAGATTTATATTTTGAGGATGATTTGTTTGACAGTATTGTTTGTACATATACACTCTGTACGATCCCAAATCCCAATAAAGCGCTGCAAGAAATTAAAAGAGTATTAAAACCTGACGGTAAATTTTTATTCACCGAACATGGCTTAGCCCCTGATGAAAAAGTTAGTAAGACTCAAAACAGAATAAATCCCTATTGGAAAAAACTAGGCGGCGGTTGTAATCTGAATAGAAATATCGAATCCGTAATTGCCAGAAATGAATTTCAGTTCCAATCAATTGATAAGATGTATATCCCTGGATGGAAGCCTGTGAGTTATAATTATTGGGGTATAGCTTTTTGAGGTGCGAGGGGTCAGGGGCGAGGAGCGAGCTGCAAAACTGAAAGGGTTAGCTTAAACTTAGACTTTACCCAACCAATAAACAAATACATCATGTATGATTGATGATGAATTTCAGATTTACACCTCGCTCAAAAAACGGATATATGATGAATGATGAATGATTTCAGATTTTGCCCCTCGCCCCAATAAGCAGATATATGATGTATGAGTGATGATGCATGATTTATGATTCACCTCGCTCGACTCCTCAACTCGCCCCTGACCCCTCGCCGCTCTCACTCAACACTAAGCACCCAACACCCAACACTGCCGAAGGCCTTACCAAGTTGTTTACCACCAATATAATTACTAATTTCCCACCACAATAAGAAAATTACATTATGAGATCAGTATGGAAGGGCCACATCAGGTTCTCTTTAGTTACCATTCCTATACAAGTATTCAATGCAGTAGAAACGAAACACGAGATCAGTTTTAATCAATTGCATAAGGAAGATCATGGTAGAGTAGGGTACAGCAAAGTATGCAAAACCTGTAACGAAAAAGTGTCATCCAAAGACATCGTTAAAGGGTTTCAGTACGAACCAGATCAATACGTGGTCTTTGATAAAGATGAATTGAATTCTATAAAATTGAAAAGTACACGTGCTATCGAAATAGAAGCCTTTGTTGATTTATCTGAAGTTCACCCTTCTCGTTTTGAAGCGGTGTACTACATTGGTCCAAATGGAGAGATTGCAAAGAAGACATTCACTCTCTTTTCTGAAGTGCTTCGCAAATCAAATAAAGCTGGAATTGGCAGAATTATTCTAAGAGATCGTGAAGATGTCGTATTGATTACTCCAGATAAGAATGGCATCATCATGTATAAGTTACGATACCCAAGAGAGTTGCGTAACATTGAAGATGTACCAGATTTGGAACCAGTTGAGATTGATGAAAAACAATTGGCTTTAGCAAATACTTTAGTTGATTCTTTATCTTCCACATTTGAGGAGGTTGATTTTGAAGATCGGTATCATGATGCATTAATGGATTTGGTCCAACAGAAAGTTGATGGCAAGCAAATCATTACTGTCGCAGATACGGAAGATGAAAAACCAGTTGTCGATATCATGGAAGCACTTAAAGCAAGCATTGAAGAAGCTAAACGTAAAAAATCAGCATAAGTATGAAGTGGTTTGTTTTATTTAATGCACTATTAGAATTAGGGGCAGGCGTTTTATTTTTATTTACTCCTTATTTAATTCCAGATGTAGATTCTAGTGACGCTAATGCGATGACATTGTGTCGGATGTATGGAGCTGCGGCATTTGCTTTAGGTTGCTATGCGCTACTTGTCTTTCTTAATTTTAGAGAAGGCCCATTACGCGGATTTTTAAAAGTATTTCCAGTATTTCATTTGGGTGTTGCTTTGGCAAGTTTCCATGGTGTTCAAGCTGGCTTAGATCCATTTGTGGGTGCTTTAGGGCTTCACGGCACATTAGGTCTTGCTTGTTTAGTTATTTTGTTCATGAGAAAGAAAAAACCGCTCGTATAAAATTTAAATGTTTTAGTCAATGAATAAACATCACTATAAACTCACAATCGAATGGACAGGAAATAAGGGGAGTGGGACTTTTGACTATCGGTCATACAGCAGGAATCATATTATTAAAATTCCCTCAAAGTCTAGTGAAATTTTAGGATCTTCTGATTCTAGTTATAGAGGTGATGAGACTCGGTATAATCCAGAAGAATTATTCTTGTCTAGCATTTCCTCATGCCACATGCTTTGGTATTTACATTTATGTTCGGATAACGATGTCATCGTGCATCAATATGTGGATCATGCCGAAGGGATTTTAGGAGAAGCTATAGATGGTAGTGGCAAATTCGAACAAATCATTCTTTTTCCACAGATTGTAGTGACAGAAGAAAGTATGATTAACAAAGCAATCTCCCTGCATCATAAAGCAAATGAGATGTGTTTTATAGCGAATTCATTAAATCTGTCTGTAGAACATAAACCAACGATAACTGCATTATAATTATAGGCTTCAGCAATTAATTTATGAATTTGTCTTTGCTTGACTTTAATTGTCATTATAGGAGGAATTAACTTTAGTAATAAAACTTTTTTATCAAAACTTAACATGCGTCTTCTTAAACCATTATTACTCTTACTTCTTTTTTTAAGTCTCTTCATAGTCTACATATTCTTTTCTACTGGTTTTTTTAAAACGGTTGAAAATAAATTTGAAGGTGATATCTTAAAGAGAGTGCCAATAGTTGGTGCAGAGGATATCATGATTAGTACAGAGGATAAATTTGCTTTAATTTCTTCGACAGATAGAGCTCATTTAATACCAGAATCAGAAAGACAAAACGGCTTATATTTAATTGATCTAACCGACGATAGTTATACACCTATTTATTTATCAGGGTCATTTAACAAACCATTTAATCCACATGGGATTTCTTTTTATAAAAAGGATAGTTTCTATCAGGTGATGGCAATAAATCACACGGACAATGGTCATTTTATAGAGATGTTTGAGTTGAACGATAAGACATTAACGCACATTAAAACATTAAGAGATGATGCGATGATCCAACCGAATGATTTAGTCATGGTTGATGAAAATCGATTTTATTTTACAAATGATCATGGATACACAGAAGGCATAGGAAAATTTGTAGAAGATTATATTGGAATCGGTTTTTCTAATGTTGTTTATTTTGATGGTCAAAATTACAGTGTAGTGTCCGATAGGATTGCCTATGCAAATGGAATTAATGTTGACAAAAAAAGAAATTTAGTATATGTTGCTTCAGTCCGTAAATTTCTAGTCAAAGTGTATATCCTGGAGGATGATGGATCACTATCTTTTGTAGAAGATATTCCTTGTGGTACGGGCGTGGACAATATAGAATTGGATACGGAAGGAAATCTCTGGATTGGTTCGCATCCAAATTTAATGGTACTAAGTACTCATTTAAAAACTGGAGAAGGAATCTCACCGTCTGAAATAATTAAGATAAACTACAGAGCTAAAGGAGATTATACAATTAGCCAAATTTACACTGAAGAAGGAGAAGAGATGTCTGGCTCAACGGTTGCAGCAGTTTATGAGGATTTAATTTTTATGGGGAATGTGGTGGAGAAAGATTTTTTGATTCTGAAGCAAAATTAATTCAGAAATAGATCGAGAGGTACGGAGACCAATGCCGTTCAGTTAAGAAAAGTATAAGCTGAAAGTGCGACACTCGTTCTCTGAGGACCGTGTCCTCAGGGTAATACGTTTGCAGCAGTTTCAATCATATGAATCTGAAGTTACAAACTTCAGATAACGGGGTACGAGACCAATGTTGTTTATTTTAGAAAACAAAGAGCGCCATAAATGCGATATCTTAAAAAGCACGGTAAAAAGTACCGTGCGAAATCGTTGCAAGAATAGCTCCATTTGGTTTGATTTTTGGTTGAAACTCATGACAAATGGATTTTCAATTGAAACTGCAAATTCTCCAAAAGCTAGCTAAAAGGCATTTAAATGTGTTCCTCTTGCCGAGTTTACTCACCCATCAATCAACTTAACAAAAACAGGTTCACGGTAAGTTTTATTAGGCGTCAACGATGCGTATTGTATTTCACATCTGTAGACAGGTTCTATCCAAACCGTTCGACTTTCTTCTTCTATTGTATCATCAATGGGTTTGGATGTTTTAGGGACGAGTGAAAATAGAGCAAAATACTTTTTCAATGTCGCCATATCAAAACCAGTGCCGACCTTTCCTTTATAAACCAGAGAATCATCTTTATAAATAGCCAAGTGTAAGGCTCCAAAGACAGCACTTCTATCTCCTTTGCCTTCTGTATATCCAATGATGTAACATTCTTCATTTGATCGCACTTTTATTTTTAACCAATGGCGACATCTTGTGCCAGGCAAATAGGGAGCATCTTTTTCTTTTGCCATGATGCCTTCCATGCCTTTGGCTTTAATGGCTGCAAAGAGTCCATTACCGTCAGGAAAGTCTTGACTAAATCGATAGGACTCTCCGGACTTTAATATGCAGTCCAATAATTCTCGCCTTCTAGAATTCGAATATTTGTAGAGTTCTTTTCCATCCAATTGGATCATGTCGAATAGGTAACAAACTGCTGGTTTGGATTTTGATTTGCTTAGAATAGCAGCTTCTCCTGCAGTGTGCATACGGCTAATGACATCTGGAAACACGGGTGCGCCTTCTGGGTCGAGAACGACTATTTCACCGTCAAACAATCCTTGCTCACAATCGAATCGGTCAACATCATGTAGCTCGGGAAAGTGTTTAGTGATGTCTCTGCCGCTTCTACTGATGATTGTAATCTTATCTGATTGTAACCGTATAAATACTCTGATTCCATCCCATTTGACTTCATAGCTGTATTTAGAAGCAGATGGTATTTCTTTGCCTGCGTCTGCAAGCATCGGCTTTACTTTTTCATCAATGGAAGTCGGTTTGTCTGCATCAAGCAACCATTGATTATCTCTAGTTTGGAAAATATGATAGATGATTCCTTTGCGGCTGCTGAGTTCAAATTTGTATTTTTTCTTACTTTTTTCCTTCCAGTTGATTGTCCCTTTTTCCATCAACCACATAGACCCAGCTCCATACTGACCTTTTGGAATTGTCCCTTCAAAATCAAGATATTTAATGGGATGATCTTCTGTCCGTATAGCCATCCGTTTTTGATCACCTTCAAAGGGGAGACACTTAGGGACTGCCCATGACATCAATACACCTTCATGTTCTAATCGCAGATCATAATGAAGATTCGTAGCGTCATGTAGTTGAATGCAGTAGCGATTGTTGTCAACATCACCAATTTCTGGAATGGGCTCAGTCGTTTGTGTGAAATCTCTCTTCTTTAAATAATCTTTGAGCTTGCTGGTATCCAGCTTTGCAATTTGAGTTTTTATTTTTTGATCGTGCAAACCTGCTTTTTTGCTTTGCCAATCTGCCCAGGCGTTTCCATGTTCGTCCAGATACGCTTGAAAGGTATTGATGTTGTACTGATTTGACTTTTCTAACTCCGCCAAATGTTCCCAGTGGATGGGAAGAGACACAGGGGCACCAGCTCGTCCTCGTAGACTGAATGGCGACACGGTTGTATTAGAACTATGGTTTCTATAAATATCGATGAGTATTTTGCCCTTCCGTTTGGCTTTCGAAATCTGAAGTGTGTAGCTGTCGATATAACCAGAAACAAAAACACCGGCCAGTTTTTTCACAGAAGTAGAGACAACATCCGTATCCCATTTTGCTTTTAATGGAATATAAATGTGCAAACCTTTACCACCAGAAGTTTTCAGAAAAGGCGTGTAACCATAACTTTCCAAAAACGGCTTTAATCGTTCAGCTGCTAGTTTTACGTCCTCAAACGCCAAACCTTCATCTGGATCCAAATCAAAGATGATGTGATCAGGTTTAGCTTTATGCTTCATCTGATATTGCATAGGATGTAATTCGAGACAAGCTAGATTTGCCAACCAACACAGACTTGCTGCGTTATCACATTTCACATAGTCGATAATCTTCTCATCGTGCTGGATCTTGGCACTATTCACCCAATCAGGAGTCCAAGCGGGCTTATCCTTGGAGTAGAAACTTTGCTTATCAATACCATCGGGAAAACGAATGACTGTCAAAGCTCGATCAATCAGATGAGGTAGTATGTATTCTGCAATACCTAGATAATACTGGATGATCTGGGCTTTTGTTATCTGCAATTCTGGATAAATAAGCTTATCAAGATTACTCAGTTTTACTTTCTGTCCATCAACCTCAGTATGTATGTATTTTTTTGCCATTCTGCATTCGAAATATAGACTTATTTATCTATTGACTCAAATGAATAGGCTTATCGATCAGAAGAGAATGGAAGTTTCAGTTCTAAATCACTATCTAAATTAATTCAGATTATGTTAAATTATGTGACTGTCCTATAATCAGAAAGTCTTATAATTGTCCAAAGCTAGCTCATATATGTTTGATTATAATTTTAGTACCATAGAATCCATCCTACTTCTACTAGTAGCTTCTATCGCTTTTTTCTTAATTGGTAAGTATTTTGCACAACGTCAGATGAGTGGTTTGCAGAATCGACTTGTCACGGCTAATGCAGAGCTGACCACGATGGAAAAGCAGGTCAGAGCAAACGATAAGATAGTTCAGAATGTAACAAATGAGAAAGAGAGATTCAGTAAGGAGAATGTAAATCTCAATGAACGATTGACTATGTTGTCTAAGGATAATGAAAATTTGAGAAAGCAATTAGAACCTATGCAATCAGGCTTAGCTAAAGAAAGTAAACAAGTGGAAGTCTTAAATAGACAGATAGAGGATTTAAAAGCAAAATTATCCAAAGCCAACGAGAAAAATCGACTTCAGCACAAAACTGATGCAGATTGGAAAGCTGAGATAGAACAAGCAAAAAGAGAAGTTAAGAAATATCAATCAGACATAACATCTGTTAAGTCCAATAATGCTAAACTGCAGCAAAAATTAAAACAAGTTGGCATAGATGCAGAAGAATTGGAAAAATTAAGATCAGAAGCCAAGGGCAATGCAAAAGAAATTAAGCGATTGACAAAGGACTGTAAATATTGGGAAAAGCAACATTACGATACTCATCATAAATTGGCAGCTCAGCTCGAAACGGAAGAATCTCTAAAACAAATTATAGAAAATTCTAAGTTAGAGAAGCAAAGATTAGAAATCAAGGAAGAAAATATGAAAAAAACCTTGGCTGATTACAAACAACAGTTAATCTATGCCAATGAGCGCTACCATAAGATGCAAGGGGCTTAAAGCTAAAACACTTTATCTGCTAAAGTTAGTTTGCCAGACTGAAAAGGCAGTTCTTTCCTTACCATTTTCATCCAGAAGACCTGTATCTCTCCATATCCGTCCGATGTCTTTCACTTCTTCGGGAAACGTTTCCCATAGAGCATCGAAATCTCTGTGTGCCCACCAAATGATGAATTCGTAACCTTGGATATCAGCATTCTCAATCAACGTTTCGAGATAAGCGTTTTGTTCATTTTCATTTCCATCGATTGATACATTTAAATTTGGAATCTCTAAGTTTTCTGCAAGATGAGAGGTTTCCACAAATGCAATAGGTGAAGTGGTATGATCAAGTAAAAAATCAAGGGTCTCTTGAAATTCATTCTTTGAATTCAGACCTTTTAGAAAAGGATAAAAGCTGATCGAAAGAAAGTCATTTTGATTGACATGAGTCATGATGTCCTCAATAAATACTTGAGGATTTGAAATTTCTAGTTCATATAAATTATGTAATGAAATTGATTCTGAAATTTTTAATTCGGGATACAACTGTTTAATTCTTGTTTTGACATCACTGATTAAGTTTTTATAAGCATCCCATTTTTCTGGAGACTTAAGTCTCAATTCATTGCCTTCAATAGCGATAACCAGATAATCTGGTTCAAATTCATCAACTAAATAACTAACATGCTTAAAATATCCATCTTTAATGTCGCTATCATCTAGCTTGGTATAGAAGGGTATAGAGCCATCAAAATCAAATGCAATTTCATCTCTATTTGTATTTAATAAGCTGACGGAAAGTAATAACTGTTTACCTACAATTTTTCTATTTGACCGTCCTTCGATTTCGTTGGTGAATGCTGATGGTAAAGTCAGATGGTTAATCCAGGCATTCCAGGGAATATTGTTATCTATATATTCAGCATATATATCAGTATTGCTCGCTATAAACGAATAAGTATTATTGACATCATCGAGATTCGGCCCAAAACTCCATGTGGTAAAACCCATCTTAAAGTTTCTTTCTGTTTCGACATTAACAGTTGGTTCCTCGGTTGTGCAGTTAATTAGTAGGAGTAAGAATATAAATACGTAACTCTTCATTTTTGGAAATTGTTAGAAGCTGAATCTTAGGTACTATTTTACTTAATTTATTTATCGGCTACGTTTTATTAAATCAATAATATTCTGACGTTTGTTTTGCATGTAATTGAGTTCAGAATTGTTTTTTACTAAAGTTATGGCAATCGCATAACAATTGACAGCCTCATCATAATTTTTAACGGAATTATAATATTCTGCCATGCAGCCATGAAAAAGATAAGCCCTTTGCCCTAAATCTTTGGGTTGGACTTGAACTAAGAACTCCTTGGCTTTTTCAGCTTGGGCTAATTCTAAATTTGCAATTGCCATATTTAAAAGATTAAAAGGAGATGGGGATATGTGTTGCAATTTATTATACCAAAATATTATTTTCTCCCAATTCGTATCTTCAAATGTTTTGGCCGAAAGATGTTCTGCTGCGATTGCTGCTTCATAATGGTAATATGTGTACCGACCACTCTTCGTTGCTTTGGTCATCATGTCATGTCCTAGAAAAACCAGGGGCAAATAATATGTTGACCTATCCTGAAATCGCAAATCTATCAATTCGTTTGCTTCATTAATTTTACTATCCAAGCGAGCAGATTGAAAACACATCAAGGCAAAAAGTGCTTGGCTTTCTTCATTGCAGATTTGAGGGTGATCTATTAAGAGATTGCAAAGCCTCATTGCCTCACCGCATAATTCCTTTCGTATAAGAATATCTTTTTTTGAAGAGTGAAAGCCTTCATTAAATAAGAGATACAAAACTTCCAGAACCCTGACCTGTCTTATTGATAACTCCTTACCTTGCGGTATTTCAAAAACAAGTCCTTCCTTGTTGATGACTGATCGAGCTCGACTGAGTCGCTTTTTAATCGTTTCATCCTTTAGAAGTAAAGCAACCGCAATTTCTTTTTGAGAAAATCCAGCAATAGATTTTAATGCAAAGGCTATTTGATCTCGTGAGTCGAGGGACGGATGACAAGCCATGAAAATCATTCTAAGTTGGCTGTCGGCTATTGCGTTGTCTAGAAATAATTCAGAAAGTGCAATAGCGTAGGCACTATTTTAGAAGTAATGAAACGACAACCCAATGTCGCGGCTGTGATATCATTTATCTCTTCAGGTATGTTTACCAAATTAGTATCTGCGTAATCTATGCTTACATATTCTGCAAATGAGCCCCAATGGGTAAATCCGGGTTGAGACTGATTGTCACAAATCTGATGATTTCCAGAGTGACATTGCATGCATGTTCCGCAGCCACATACAAAGGGAGCCGTGACCCGATCGCCTATTGTATAGTTGCGCACATGTTTACCTATTGATACTATGGTGCCTGCGAACTCGTGACCAGGGACATGAGGTAAACGAATGTCTGAATCGTGACCCATCCAACCATGCCAATCACTCCGACATAATCCTGTAGCAATGACTTTGACTACAACGCCATCATCATTCGGACTTGGATCTTTGACTCGTTGAATGTCATTCGGACCTTGAAAGTTTTCGTAGACTATTGCTTTCATAATTTGATGAGTTATTTATAGAATGTTTTTTCATCAACTTTAATCGTTGTCAATTCGACTATATGTCCATCGCGGTCTTTTGTATAAATTGAATCAAAATAGTAATGGTCTTGTATTTGAAATTCTAATCCTAGCTCTTCATATTTAAGAATGGCTTTTTTAAAATTCTCCTTATTCACATTGAAAGTAAAATGGTCAATTTTCACATTTCTTGAATGTTGGTTTATAGATTCATCATTCGTATTAGCAAGAAATAAGGCCACTCCACTTTTATTAGATAACATGATTATTGGAAACTCTCCCAATTCTTTCAGTTTGTATTTTTTTAATCCTAATACTTTTTCGTACCACTTTGCAGATAAATCCAAATCTTTCACTCTAATCGCTACATGGTCTAAATATTCAATTTTAATTGATTTTTCCATTTATGGTTTTCTGGTTGTTTTTCACTATTAAGATACAAGTATAATGATTAGAGTAGTAGGACGAAGAAACTATTAATCCTTATCTATTGCTTTATGCTGGGTTTTTATCGAATCCATGTACCAATTTGTTTCCCATGTTTTACTTTATCATAGGTCAGTTTTCAGAGTGGGCTCATATTTTGTCCTTCAAAAATATTACCATAAAATTTTCCTACATCACCTTCATATGAACCAACGGTTGGTGGTTGCAAGATTGGATCACTGCTATCAGTACTTGGTACATCCCATACATTTCAATTAATTGTGGCTTGTCTTGATTGTGCAGATGTTAAATTTCATGTTTTATGTTTGTTGCAAAGAAACGTTGATGAAATTTATACAGCAACCGAAAGTTGGACAAATAATTTTTATTGCTGGCACACAGCCAGTATATATCTGCCATTTTCATCCAAATGCTAAGTTTTTAGCGATTATTTGCAAACTACTATGCCCATATCACAACTTTAATCCAACCAAAATAGTCCATTCCTCTAGACTAAACATCCATTAAGCTAGCTATTACTCCACAAAACCTATCAGGTTTCTAACAATTCAAGTATTTTTGCATGCTCAAAGAGACGTATGGCAAAGTATACAGAATATAAGGGTCTGAATTTAAGTCAGATTGATCAGGACATTTTATCCTTTTGGAAAGAGAATGAGATTTTTGAAAAAAGCATTTCTAGCAGACCAGAGGATAAGACATTTGTGTTTTATGAAGGGCCACCTTCTGCAAATGGTAAGCCAGGTATCCACCATGTGATGGCCCGAACCATCAAAGACATCTTCTGTCGATTTCACACCATGCAAGGAGAAAGAGTCACTCGTAAAGGAGGATGGGATACCCATGGATTACCAATAGAGTTAAGTGTTGAGAAAGAACTTGGCATTACCAAAGAAGACATCGGCAAATCCATCAGCATAGCAGAGTACAATAAGAAATGCCGGGAGACGGTCATGCGCTACAAAGATATGTGGGATGACATCACGGTGAAGATGGGCTATTGGGTAGACCTCAAAGATCCATACATCACTTTTTCTAATGAATATATTGAGTCCGTCTGGTGGTTGCTGAAGCAGATGTACGACAAAGGGATGATCTATAAAGGTTATACGGTTCAGCCATATTCGCCAGCTGCAGGAACAGGACTGAGTAGTCATGAACTGAATATGCCAGGTGCATATCAAAACATCAAAGACACGTCAGTAACTGCTCAGTTTAAGGTAACTAAAAATGACAAGTCTTCATTTTTATTTGAGGGTCACCAAGACGAAGTGTTCATCATCGCTTGGACGACAACACCTTGGACATTGCCATCTAATTGTGCATTGGCAATCGGTAAGAAGCTAGAATACAGTCTGGTCAGAACATTTAATGCATACACCAAAGAGCCAATCGCTGTTGTGCTTGCAACTGATCTCATTCCAAAACATTTCAAGGAGAAAGCTGCAGAATTATCCTTAGCGGACTTCGACCCTATTGGAAAATTGATCCCATTCGAAATCGTAAAGTCATTTAAAGGCGAAGATTTATTAGATATTAAGTACGAGCAGTTGATGCCTTATGTCCAACCTGAAGAAGGAGAAGCATTTAGAGTCATTCATGGTGACTTTGTATCGACGTCAGATGGTACGGGAATTGTACACACAGCTTCTATTTTTGGTGCAGATGATTTTAGAGTTTGTAAGCAGAATAATGTGCCTTCAATCTTAGTTCGTAGAGGCAAAGAACTAAGACCACTCGTTGATCAACAAGGAAAATTTGTAGAGGAGGTGACTGACTTTCCAGGGTATTATGTTAAAACAGAATATTATAGTAAAGAAGAGCAAGCAACCGATGGTTTTCAGTCGACTGATGTCCAAATTGCCATTAAATTAAAAGAAGAAAATAGAGCATTTAAAGTAGAAAAATACGAACACAACTATCCTCATTGTTGGCGGACGGATAAGCCGATTTTATATTATCCGCTTGACAGTTGGTTTGTCAATACTTCTGCACATAAAGAAAAAATGGTGGCATTAAACAACACCATTAACTGGAAACCTAAGCATACAGGCGAAAAAAGATTCGGTAATTGGTTAGAGAATCTACAGGATTGGAATTTATCACGCTCTAGATATTGGGGAGTTCCGCTACCGATTTGGAGATCAGCCAATGGTGAAGAAGAAATTTGTATTGGCTCTTATGCGCAACTCGAAGCTGAGATTAAAAAAGCAAACCAAGCTTTAGGCTTGAGTCAACTACTACCAGATGATCCGCACCGCCCGTATATAGATGATGTCACCTTAGTTTCAGAATCTGGCAAAGAGATGAAACGGGAACTGGATCTTATTGATGTGTGGTTTGATTCCGGATCTATGCCATTTGCGCAATTGCATTACCCATTTAATGAAGAGACCAAATCGATGGTGGATGAGGGCTCGTTCTATCCGGCAGATTTTATCTCTGAAGGTGTCGATCAGACAAGAGGATGGTTTTATAGCTTACATGCTATCTCTGCACTTGTCACCGGAAGTGTTGCATTTAAAAATGTTGTCTCGACAGGATTGGTGTTGGATAAAAATGGAGTAAAAATGTCAAAGCGACTTGGCAATACCGTTGATCCATTTGAGGCAATTGGCAAATATGGAGCAGATGCAGTTCGTTGGTATATGATCTCCAATGCACAACCTTGGGATAACCTCAAGTTTGATTTGACTGGGGTTGAAGAAGTCAAGCGAAAGTTCTTTGGGACATTGTATAATACGTATTCATTTTTTGCGCTTTACGCTAATATCGATGGCTTTGATTTTTCTAAACCGGTAGTTCCGATGTCTGACAGACAAGAGATAGACCGTTGGATTATTTCGCTGTTGCACTCGCTTCGAACAGAAGTAAAAGAAAGTTATGCTGATTATGAAGCGACCAATGCTTGTCGCCAGATAATGACCTTTGTTGATCAGCATCTTAGTAATTGGTACGTTCGTTTATGCAGACGCCGGTTTTGGAAAGGAGAATTTACTACAGATAAAATCGCTGCTTACCAAACGCTTTACGAATGTCTGGAAACCATTGCTAAGTTGATGGCTCCTGTCGCTCCGTTTTTCTCAGAGTGGTTGTATAGAAATTTAAATTCTGTTACAGGAAGACTTGAAGACGAAAGTGTGCATTTGACATTGATAGAAGATGGTGATGGTGCGATCATCGATAAGGCATTAGAAGAGCGAATGGATTATGCGCAGCGTATTTCATCTTTAGTCTTGTCATTGAGAAAGAAAGAAAAAATACGAGTCAGACAACCATTACAGAAAATACTATTGCCAGTATTGGATAGTACGTTCCAACAACAAGTAGAAGCTGTCGAAGATTTGGTCTTGGCAGAAGTCAATGTGAAGGCCTTTGATTATGTGGACGATGCATCTGGTATCATCAAGAAAAAAATCAAACCAAATTTTAAAACACTTGGTAAACGATTAGGGAAGGATATGAAAGCGGGAGCTACTGCAATCAATCAATTGACAGATGAGGACATTGTTCAAATCGAAGCCACAAATGTGTATAAATTAAAAATTGGTGATACGGACTATGAGTTAGGAATGGAAGATTTCGAAATTACTAGTGAAGATATTCCTGGATGGCAAGTAGCGTCAGACAAAGAAATAACAGTTGCATTGGATGTCACCTTAACTGACGAATTGCGCGCAGAAGGAATGGCTCGTGAATTGGTCAATCGTATTCAGAACATTAGAAAAACAAAAGATTTTAATGTCACTGACCGCATCAAAATCACCTTACAAAATGATGAGTCGATTGGTGCAGCAATTGAGCAATTTAGTGCTTACATCTGCGAAGAAGTCTTGGCCGATGAATTAAATGTAAGCGAGAATGTGACAGGGGAAATGATTGATTTAGGCGAAGACATCAATATTGGAATCAACGTAACCCAAGCCTAAAATTGAGTCTGAAAGCGTCTAGGCATTAGCTAGCACAACGTGTCGGATAAAATCAGATAACGAGTGATCCCAGCGGGATCAAATTAAGTTAGCCACGGGATTTATCCCGTGGTGGAGTGAATGATAGAAGATGCAATTTGGTGTGAGTTTTTGTGAAAATCATGACAAATTTATTCCCTACCTAGATGCTATTTTAAAGTAAATCATGACAAATAAAAATACCCAAAACGAATCCAAAGGCAATTGATTTCTAAATCACATCAACCCAAAAAAAAAGACCTAACTCCATAGAGTTAGGTCTTTTTTTTAGACATACAATCTTCCATTTATTTTGACAAGTTATCTCCTTCACTACAAGTATCCTTCAAATCTTGCATTCTAACAAATGTATTGAATGCTCCACCAAAAGCAAGTAATTGTCCTTCTTCAATTTGTCGAAATCCAGATCCAGTAATGAATGCACCGAATGAATTAGCGAGGTCTAATGACTTCTTAGCAAATGTTGTATGCATCTCTATGACGCAGCTATTGCTTGAACCTATTAACTGGCCAGAAATTAATTCATCGATTAATCGAATTTCCTCCATTCCAATGTTATTCTTTGAGATTTCTCTTATCACTTTACCATATTCTACTGACCAATCGTGAAATGATCGAAGTGAATCGTGACCAAGTGATCTAGCATATTCTTCCAATTCTTCAGGAGTAAGAATTCCAAAATTTCCAATCTCACAATTGTTCACTGTTGCTACTGCATAGAAATCGAGTAATTGAGCTCTTATGATCGCTTGTTCATCAGCAGACATTTGATCAAACTCTTGTACGAATTCGATAATCTCTGCCTCTTGTTCAGCAGTTAATTCAATAGAGCCATCTTCAGAGCAGGAAAATAAGAATAAAGTCAAGCAAAAGGATAAAATTACACATTTCATAAAGTTAGTTTTTGTTGTTTGTGATAAGGTAACGATTTCGTTTGAGAAAACGCTGTTATTCTGGCATTAATGAATGCTGGTAAGAAAATTAACCCTATTCTTTGCCTTTTCTTCTGGAGAGGAAATATCCGCGATATAGGCATTTGCTGGCGTAAAACTTGCCACGCAAATTCCAGCTAAAATTCTACCTATAAACAACCAAAAATAGTAGGCGCAAACGCATGCAATAAGTAATCGATGCTCAATCCAAATAAGCTAATCAATAAGATGGGTCTCCGTCCATACTTGTCGCTTAATTCACCAAGCACAGGAGCAAATAAAAATTGCATTAACGCAAAGGAAACCATTAACCCACCACCCCATGCTGATGCTTCACTGATACCTTGTCCAGTAAGTTCTTCAATCAGCGATGGAAAAACTGGAATTATAATTCCAATACCGATCACATCTACCATGATGGTTATGAAAATGAATATCAGTGCCTTCTTTTTATTCTTCACGGATGCAAATGTCTTCTTTTTTGCTCACTCCAGAGAACAGAACGTTTAAAGTGTTATAGCATTAGCCACGTAATTAATCGTTTGAAGAAGATGTCAGATTAGAAGGTGAATAGGTTAAGAATTACCCTAAAAGGGTAAAATATTCATAACTACGGTTTTAAACCCGTGGCGTAGTCATTGAATTGAGAGGCAAATTTGGCTATATTTTTCGTAAAAATTATGCGAAATTTGATCCTTGAAAGATGTTACATTTTTGATTATTTGCAAGTTGTTGTTGAACGAATGAACAGGCATCACCTGTCCATTCTTTTAACCATGATATGGTCTTCAACAACGTTATGCTAAAAAATTATCCTTTCTGATATATCGCAGCACTTGTACACCCTTGTAAGGGCGCAGTTACTGTTGCACGATTTCCTACGATAGTAACATTTGTATCAGAATCACAGTCTCCTGAAGAATCGCAAAGCACTAATGCACCACCAGATCGTTCCCACGTGCCTGATTCATTTTGACTGACTAACACATCTCCATCTATTGTAATCGTTCCACTAACACGATAGGTGCCCGTTTCTGAGAACACTTGTGTGATGGTCGTACAGATTTCTGAGTCATCGCCGCCGATGCAGCCGTTAGAACCAAAGGCGAGATTAAAGTTGTCACCTGAGTCAGGACAACCTGTGACGTTCCATTCTACTAAGTCCCAAGTGCCGACAACTTCATCTTCTTCGTCTCCACACGAAGTGAATGTGAGTACACACAAACCAAAAAGACACGCATACACAATTGAGTTTAAAGGGAAAGAAGCCATTTTAATTGGGATTAAATTGATTGTTGAAATCATGGTCAAATTTTTAGTTAATTAAATTTCTTTGACCTGATAAGACGGATACTTTTATGAAGTGTGAACCAGCTAAGTCATTTTTTTTATAAAAAAATTGCCAATCATCAAAAAACCTACTAAAAATACTACGCCCATTAATAAATGACTGTTGCGATTAGATGGATTGTTGTAACCAAAGGATAATGCACCATAGTAATTATAGCCAGCCCAATGGATAGGTGATGTTCTTGCTGTGGGAGATTGTTTGAGGTAATGTAGCTTTGCCTCTCTCAAAGAAATTGGAGCCGATTGTCCAGATTTTACTTTTTCAAGAAAGCTTTGAATAATTGTCTGGGAGCTTTTGTCATCGACAACCCAATTTGTGTACAGTATATTTTGATTATTGGCATTCTGAAAAGCCCTTGCTATACCAGTCAGGCCTTGCCCTTGAATTTGTTCTCCAGTGTTCGTTTGACAGGCACTTAAAATGACTAAATCAGAATTTAAATTCATTTTTGAGATTTCCGTCATGTATAATTTTCCATCATCAATTTGTGTTGAGTCAACATAAAAATTTAGATAGGACTCCATTGGGTTTTCATCATTGACGGTAGCATGCATCGCTAGGTGTAAAATTGAAGTCTTCTTCATATGCTCTTTAAAATTGGTTTCAGTAGCATCTGCGCCGAGGAAGTATTCGCCATTAAATAAGCCAGAACAATTGATGACTTCATTTTGATTGTGGAGTAACTGATTTAAATCACTCCTAAATGCAGAAGTGTTCGTTTGGTTTTCTGCATAAATAGGGGCAAATCCAAGGTAGTCGTGCCCAGTCGACTTGTCAGAATCAAATCGCAGCATTTGTGACACGGAACCAAGGTAGCTAATTGAATGATCCATGATTAAATAAGGTAAATCTTTATAGGCTTCAGCTTGTGTATGTTTTAATAATAGATCAAAGCTCATATAACTCAATTCACCATCTGGTAGTATAACCAACGAAAATGGCAATATATCTTGCTTAAGTGTGCCTATTAATTCCTGATATAAAACTTGACTTGACTGTAAAAATAATGCTTTGTTTTTGTCATATTGTTTTTCATTAAAATTACGAATACTTGCAAAGTGATTTTTTAAAGCAGGATCTATTTTTGAGACATCTAATGAATTAAAATCTTGTTGTTCTGAGGAAAGGAATAATTGATAAAGATGTAATTCATTTCGGTAGAAGAGCATCAAACCTAAGGACTCTTGATTGATCAAGTCAATGCAATCTTTATAGCTTACTCCCTTATGGATTTGATCGCCAGATTTTGACAAATCATCCATTAAGGAATCTTTATTTAATTGTAAAGAAAATAATTGATCTGAATAAGAATGAAAGAGACTATCATCTGGTGTAACATTCGTAATTTTTCTTTTTATGGTTTCGTATTCTTGCCTGATTTCTTTTTCGAATAATAATTTATTTTCTTGATAGCTACTATTATTTAATGCTGTTTGTTGACTGAAGCTGTAATTTATCCGAATATTTTTATCTAATTCCATACACTCATACACAAGCGAATAGAGAGTATTATCATTTAGTTGTTCTTTTGCATTGTACAATATCTTTAAAGCTAAGTCAATAAACTGCCTTGCTTTTTGTTGAAAGTCAAATTCTTCAGATTCGAAAATGTAATCAGCATAAATATCATTTAATAATTGTAAGCCCGTTTTTATTTTTTCTTCTAGAATTGAAATATTGGAGTTATTCATTTTATCTTCAAGGCTTAGGTATTTGACAAGTGCGTCTAAACTAAACTGTAAATTGAATGAAGTAATATTCTAATCGCTATATATTGGACCAATTAAACCATTTGTTGACAATAATTTATCCATGTATAATTTTGCAGAATCAAGTCTTCCATTTTTAAAATACCCTTCCGCAAGTTGTTTCGTGTAGTAGTTTCTTCTAAACTGTAAATCGACTGGTAATAATGCATTGACTGAATAGGCGAGTATACTATAATGCAAAGAAGAATCTGGCATATTTTCATGGTCAAAAACTTCAGATAAATAGACGTATATATTGGTGACATCTTGATGGGATTCATGCAGATTACTTTTCAGAATCGAGAGTGATTGTCTAAGCAATTTTTTTGATAATTTATATTGTCCTTTTTCACCGTACAAGTTTGCAAGTAACCCCAAGTCTGCTGCATAGGCAGGTGTATCTTTGACTCTGATCTTTAGTGCAGTCTCTACAGCTTTTTCTGGATATTCAATCGCCAAGTCCAAGTCATTCAATTTCTGATAAATAAGCGAAAGAGAGGCGTATGTATTATTTAAATTGTAATTTTTTCCTTGTGTTTGCTGTTCTCTTAAGTTCTTTGATTTTCACGAATGGGGCGATAATGTTAACCCTAAATTAGGATAAATATTTTCCCACAATAGGCATCCGCCGACCCATACCAAATGCTTTTGTAGATACCCTAAGGACTGGTGCTGTTTGGTATCGTTTAAATTCATTGATGTTGACCAATCGTAAAATTCGTTTGACAAGTGCTTCATCGTAACCCATGGCGATGATCTCCTTTGGGCCTTGTTGTTCTTCTATATAATGGAATAATATTTTATCTAGAATGTCATATTCAGGAAGACTGTCGCTGTCTTTTTGATTGGGCCGTAATTCTGCTGAAGGTGGTTTGGTGATGGAGTTGATTGGTATTAACTCACCATCTTTATTGATGTATTTCGCAAGAGCAAACACATCAGTTTTATAGACATCACCAATAACAGAGAGTCCACCAGCCATATCCCCATATAAGGTGCCATAACCCACAGCGGCTTCGCTTTTATTAGACGTGTTTAATAAAATGTTTCCAAACTTATTAGAAATTGCCATCAGTAAGGTTCCTCTTGTTCTTGCTTGTATATTTTCCTCGGTGACATTAAATGGTTTGTCTCCAAAGACTGGAGATAGTTTTTCCATAAAGGAATCGTATACATCCTTAATGGCGATGATGTTATACTGAATCCCAAAGTTTTCACAAAGTGCTACGGCATCATCTACCGAGTGGTCGGAAGAAAATTGTGATGGCATCAATAAGACTCTGACATTTTCTGGTCCTAATGCTCTAGCCGCTAATGCGGTGGTTACTGCAGAATCAATGCCACCTGATAATCCGATCACCGCTTTACTAAAACCAAGCTTGCCGAAATAATCTTTAATACCTAAAACAATCGCATCATGAATTTCTAGAATTTTATCTTTTGGTTGCTCAATAGACTGAGTTGCATTTTGAACATCTCGCAGATCAAAGACTTTCATGCTTTCTTCAAAGTAGGGGAGTTCTTCAAAAATTTGTCCATTGGGACTCATGACCAATGATCCACCATCAAAAATTAATTCTGTTTGAGCACCAACATGGTTCACATAAAACATGGGAATGTTGTAGCGAGCAATATTTGCTTTACACACATGAATGCGAGATTCCGCATGGTCATAATTGAATGGGGAGGCGGAGACATTTAAGATGCATGCTGGTCCTTCTTTTTGCATTTCGTCTAGCGGGCAGATAGTATACAGAGGATTGTCATTCCCAACATTCCAAATGTCCTCACATACAGTCAATGAAAATCGGACACCTTTAAACTCGTAGGTTCCCCATTCAGTTGCTGGTTCGAAGTAGCGGTATTCATCAAAGACATCATAGGTGGGCAGCAAAGTTTTATGTTGCACGAATTTGATTTCTTTTTCATAAAGAAAATAGACAGAGTTGTAGAGGTCTTTCCCTTCAATGACAGGATTGCGCGAAGGAGAGCCCACGACAATGGCGACTTGACTTGACGCTTCTTTCAGCTTGTCTACTGCGGATTCACATTGATTAATAAAGTCATCAAATTCTAAAAAATCTCTTGGAGGGTAGCCACAAGTTGCTAATTCTGAAAAGCAAATGATATCTGCGCCTTGCTCCTCAGCCCATGTCACAGCATTCAGCATTTTATTGACGTTTCCTTCAAAATTTCCAATATGATAATTCAACTGTGCAATGGCAATCTTCATTCTGTATAGTTTTCTAGATTAGTTTACAAAAGTAATGATTTGAAGATGAAGAATATCAAAACAAATCACCATTAAAAATCATTACTATATCATGTTTGACAAAGTAAAGCAAAGTGTCAATATAGTATGGTTAAAACGCGATTTGCGTCTGACAGATCATCTACCATTAGCTGAAGCTGAACAGCATGGGATTCCATACATCATTATCTATGCTTTCGAACCTACTTTGATCAATTATCCTGACACTTCGCAACGACATTTGAGTTTCATCTATCATTCACTGATAGAGATGAATAATCAACTATTACCACTAAATAGAAAGGTATTGATCTGTCAAGCGGATATGCTCGATGTCTTGCAATTCATGATGAATCAATTTGATATTAAGCAAATCTTTAGTCATCAAGAAAGTGGTATTGAAATTACTTGGAAAAAAGATAAAGCCGTCAGTCGGTTTTGTAAAGCCAACAATATAGTTTGGACAGAATGTCAGCGCGATGGTATTCATCGAGCCATCAAAAATAGAAGAGGTTGGGACAAACAATGGTTTGCAACGATGTCTACATCATGTATCGATCCACATTTAACTGTTGCGACGAAAGAGCTTAACATCGGCAATAGGTTTCCAATAAGTGAAGCATTTTTAAAAACGCTTCAGGCATATCCAACGCAAATGCAAAAACCAGGAAGCATTGCAGCTCATCGATATTTGCGCTCTTTTTGCGAAGGTCGAGGGATAGGATACCATTGGAAAATATCTAAGCCGCAAGAGAGCAGGGAATCCTGTAGTCGCTTATCACCTTATTTAGCTTGGGGCAATTTGAGTATTCGAGAAGCGTATCAATACATCAAATTTCATCCCAATTATAAAAAGCACAAACGTGCCTATGGTGGATGTTTGACTCGCTTAAAGTGGCATTGTCATTTCATACAGAAATTTGAAGTGGAGTGTGCATATGAAACCAGGCACATCAACAGAGGATACGATTCATTGTCATTTGAAAATCGTGATGATTGGCTGCAGGCATGGAAGACTGGAACGACAGGTTTTCCACTCGTAGATGCATGCATGAGATGTGTCATAGAAACAGGGTGGATTAATTTCCGCATGCGGGCGATGCTGGTGTCTTTCCTAGCACATCATCTGGATCAATATTGGCGGCGAGGGTCTTATCATTTAGCAAAGCAATTTTTGGATTACGAACCTGGCATTCATTTTCCACAATTTCAAATGCAGGCGGGCACAACGGGTGTCAATACTGTAAGAGTATACAATCCAGTCAAGCAATCCAAAGACCACGACCCAGAAGGTACATTCATAAAAAAATGGATACCTGAACTAAAAGACATGCCTGTGGAGTATATCCATGAACCGTGGAAATTGACGCAATCCTTGTTTAGCACAACTGATCATGCGTATCCTTCACCAATCATTAATTTAGAAGAGAGAGGCCGATTTGCTAGAAAGAAAATATGGGGACACAGATCCGATTTAAAAGTAAAACAAGAACAGCGACGCATTTTAGAAACACACACAAGACGATCTAATGTTACTGACTAAACAAGATATCAAGGAGCTCGAAAAGGTGAGAAGGCTAAATATAATTAATTCGATTACAGGGATAAAACCAGGGAATCTTGTGGGTACAAAGTCGAAAGATGGACTGAGTAATTTGGCCGTTATAAGTTCTGTTGTTCACCTTGGAAGCAATCCGGCATTGATTGGTTTTGTTATGCGTCCAACCGTTACTGTTCCAAGACATACCTATGAAAATATAAAAGAGACAGGTGTCTACACGATCAATCATATCCATCAATCATTCATCAAACAAGCACACTATACTTCTGCAAAATTTGATCGAGAAGAATCCGAATTCGATAAAGTAAAACTGACCGAAGAATACAGTCAATCATTCGCCGCACCTTTTGTCAAGGAAAGCCAACTAAAGATGGGACTAAAGTTAGTCGAAGAAGTCTCTATACAGATTAATGGCACAATCATGCTGATTGGTGAAATCCAACAACTGATCATTCCAGATGAGGTTTTAAATGAAGAGGGACATATTGATTTAAGCAAAATTGACACGACAGGAATTGGTGGCTTGAATTCTTATTACAGCCTTAGTATTATCGATTCATTCCCGTATGCGAGGAAAGAAGAGCTGCCGGAGTTTTGAATTAGGGTGCTCGTGAACTCGCTGTTAGCTTTTAGACGCTCGCAAGCTCGCTTTTAGCTATTAGATGGTCTCTGTAAAATCACACTATTTTATTCAATACGATATTGATCATGCGCATCTGGCATAGTCTTGTAAAAATTTGGAACACGATTTATAAGATGAAGAAGATATGCACGATTTAGATGGATACGGATACAGTAAACTCAACTACTCATCCTGAATATTCCTATCATCCTGTTTAAAACAAAATAGATCATGTGCATCATATAAATATATAAATCACATAAATCCTGTTCAAGACAAAAAGAATAATCTTTTGCCGAATCTGATAAACCGGTTCGCTTGTTTCGAATGTTTGCCATCCAAAACTCAACATTGCCGAAGGCCAACCTCCCTCCTTCAAAAAATTAATTGCACCTTCCAATATTAAATCGTAATATTGCGATATAATGGGTTTATCCAAAACAGAATTGTATCCTCAGCATTACATTGAGATAGCGGCGATGGCAAAAGCGCTTGCCCATCCGGCACGGATAGCAATTTTAGATTATTTAATAAAAAAGGGAGAATGTGTCTGCGGAGATATCGTAGATGAATTGCCATTGTCTCAATCCACAGTGTCGCAACATTTGAAATCCATGAAAGAAGCAGGTATTATAAAAGGTGATGTCGATGGTGTATTCAGATGTTACTGTATAAATACAACGACATGTCAAAATCTAGTGAATCAGATCAGAAATTTATTTAGTGGGATGACAGGTTGTTGTTGAGTTTTTTTGGCTATAGCTATCGTAATATTACGATGTAACCATATTTTTTAACCGAAGTGATTAGCGCTTGATCTCGATAATCATTTCACAAATCATCGAATATGAAAAAGTTAGCGTATTCAGCTTTGGCTTTGCTAGGGCTTGCTGCTACGATCTATCCTTGTTGTCAAGGAATGGGTTGTTGCTAGTGTCTATTGACCTAGTATTGACCCCCCAGTTGACGGAAGTATTGACCCCCCTAATGCTCGAAGCTGACCCCCTGTTTTATTCAGCTAAGACTTCTA
>Ga0114957_1001194_pt1 | contig 29649 bp, 29 predicted proteins | sample BantaG_FD_87175 | JGI IMG/M metagenome (GOLD analysis project Ga0114957, IMG submission 87175) | Marine algal microbial communities from Bantry Bay, Ireland - BantryBay_4 metaG | ecosystem: Host-associated > Algae > Red algae > Unclassified | place: Bantry Bay, Ireland | collected 2014-11-21
AATCCGGTTTTCGTAAGCATCAGAGGACCACAGTTCTTCGCCAGTCATCGGGTCGTAGCTGTGCAATCCGCCCCCAGTCGTTAGGATGACCACCTGTTCTTTTCCACCGAAGTTCATCATCGTAGGCGAAGAATGGGTATTTCCGATCGGTCCGCTTTTCCAAACCTCCTCGCCTGATTTTTTATCGATCCCCACGATGCCCGTCTTTTTTCCAAAAGGTGTCAGGATAAGAATATCGCCAGTGATTAGGGCGCACTGCGCATACCCCCAATGCGGTGTTTCAGCATCCGGGTAGCGCTCATGGATATCTAAAATCCAATCCGGCTTTTGCGTCTTCCGATTGATCCGGAAAGTCTGCCCAAAGGGCCCGATGAAGTAGACCGCATCATCCTCCACCGTAGGAACCGAGCGCGACCCGGGAAAGGAAGGTTCTCCCTCAGATGGATTCTCAAAGGACCACTTCTCCTTACCGGACGCCAGATCAAGGCAACGCAGAACGTCCTTCTCCTGCTTGACGCGATCGACAATGAAAACCTCATCGCCCGAGACCGCAGCCCCGCCAAAGCCCTCCTCGAGGCTCGCTTCCCAGAGAATCTTGGGACCGCTCTTAGGAAACTTTTTTAAGAGTCCGGTTTCCTTCGAGGTGCCATCGCGATCAGGGCCCAGAAATTGCGGCCAGTCAGCGGCTTGCAGCGAGGCCCACGTCAGAGCAAGGGCGAGGAGGGAAGTAATCTTCATCTATCCCAGCATCAGGAAAAGGGACCCGTTGGGACAAGGAAAAACTGTAAGCTCCCCTCCCGTCCACGAGTCATTTCCCCGCGCGCGGCAACCTCTTTGCCTCCAAGGAAGTCCCGAAGGAAATCATCGACGCCTTCACCACCCCCCCGCTTCGCCATTCAAAAGCAGGGAAGAGAATGGCTAAAAAGTCACATCTTAGAAAATTTTCCGATCTCATCCTCCCACTCCCGCCCTAATCTCGCAGGCCTCTTTTAAAATTGAATGTTCCTGCTCCGAAGGATGTGCTTTCAATAGCCGGGCCCATCATTCTCAGTGCGTCACCTCCTCCTCATCCCCCTCCTCTCCCTCTGCTCCTGCGCTGTCAAAATCGATCCGCCGCGCCCGCTCAAGCTTCCGCCGCAGAGCAGGATCTCGTGGCCGTCATGGGACCCGGTCACGCTTAACCGCAAGCGACCTCCCGATCTCTACCCCAGCGACACCCCCGCCAATGGCGGCTACGTCACGAGCTTCGGACCCGCTCCAGATGGCTCGGAGGAGTTCTTCGTCATCTCGAAGCGCTCCGAGAAGATGCCCGCTGGAATCACCCCGCTTAACATGCAGTTCTTCCCGACCTCGCGCCTAGCCGGGAGAAGCCCCTACGGAAGAGACTTCAATTCTTTAGACCGTGACGAGAAAGTCTGGTTCTTCAACGCCTTCCCCTACCGAAGCACCTTCTTCGAGACCTTCCCGGCGGCGACTCCTGAAGCCAAGGGGCTGATCCACTACCAAACCTCCATCATGATGCTTTCTAAGGTAGAAAGGCACCTCATCGGGCGCTTCCAGAACCACGGCTGGCACGTCCTCGTAGGGCTCCCCTCCGATAGCTTCTACCGCAGCCGCCTCCCGGCCTACCAAGCGCGGGAGGAAGCCCCCGGCGTCGCCGCGCAGTTTCTCGCCGGTCAGATGGATCGCCACTACGCCGAGCAAGCCTACGCCACCCGCGTTGCCCTCTCCTACCTCGAGAAAACACGCCCCGAATGGCTCGCCGGGAAGCGCGTCCTCATCGGCACCAGCGCAGGCTCCTTCGCCACCCCCGCCGTCGCCCTCCAGACGCCCGGCTGGGATTCCATCGTTCTCGTGAGCGCCGGGACGAACCTCCTCGATGCCTACGAGCGTGATGCCGCGGACGTTTTTAAAGGCGCCATGGACTGGGTCGAGTGGGTCCGTCAACAAAGACGCGAGGACCCCCTGCACATCCCCACCGAGAAAGAATACCGCAACCTCTTCAAAGCCGCCTCGAAGCGCACCACCCTCCACGCCGGGAAGCTCGCCCCCTCGATCGCTGACCAGCGCATCCTTCTCCTCCACGGCACGATCGATCAGATCATTCCTAAGGATCAATCTGCCGACCTCTACCGCGCCCTCAACTACCCCGAGCGCTGGACCTACCCGCTCGGCCACCACCTCGTCGCCCTCCAGCTCCTTAAGGACGTCCCAAAGCTCGACGCATGGCTGATGAAAAAAAGTCCCCCATAAAGGCCATTTCAGAGCCGCACCCGGAGCCCCCCTTCCGCCACCATCACTGCAAGATAAGCCACCACCCATCCACCGAAATCTTTTAGAAACCTTAACTAATTAAGACCACCTCCAGCCTCGAAAAACCTTGCTAATCGGCATCGCCCGCCTATTTTGCGCGCCCTATGGCCCGCACCGCAGGCAAATCCAAAACCAGATCGTCCGTCGCCAAACGCTTTAAAGTAACTGGCACCGGGAAGATTCTACGTCGTAAACAGGGCAAGCGTCACATCCTCCAGAAGAAGAGCCGGAAACGGAAAAGATTCTTAGGAAAAGCCGCTCTTGTCTCCGCCGCAGATATTAAGAACGTAAAGAAGAACCTTCTTCTCCGCTAATCCCAAAAAGACGATGACCCCGCTCGCCAAACGAGCGGCCTCCCAGCAGCCTGTTTCCTCCGGGAAAACGAAGAACGAGTGAGACTGCAGGAGTGAATTAATAACCAACGACCCGTTCGCCCCAAGACTACAAAATGCCAAGAGCAACCAACAGTCCAGCCAGTCGGAAGCGCAGAAAGCGCATTCTTTTGCGTGCAAAAGGCTTCCGCGGCTTCCGTTCCAAGCTTTACCGCTACGCGAAGGATGCCGTCTACAAGGCTCGTCAATACGAATACCGCGACCGCAAGAAGCGCAAAGGCCAATTCCGCCGTCTCTGGATCCAGCGCATCTCCGCTGCCGTCCGGGCCGAGGAACTGACCTACTCCCGCTTCATCGAAGGCCTCAAAGCTGCCCAGATCGATCTCGATCGCAAGGTCCTCGCCGACCTCGCCGTGACCGACCCCGCAGCCCTGTCCGCCATCATTGCACAAGCCAAAGCGGCTCTCGATAAGAAAGCCGCCTAAGCAAAAAGCCGCACCAAGAAACTTCCATGGCCGCATTCCGAAAGGGATGCGGCCATTTTCTTGCCCGACTTTTTTCCAATTCACCCTTCACTCTTTCCCCTTCCCGATCCAGTCTCCCGCCGCGATGCAAGAGCAAGCCACCCAAATTCAAACCGACGCCCTCACCGCGATCGAGGCCGCCCGCACGGAAGCCGCGATCGAGGAAGTGCGCGTGAAGTTCCTCGGGAAAAAGAGCCCCCTGAATGCCCTCGCCGCCGGGATGCGCAATCTCTCCCCGGAAGAAAAACCCAAAGCCGGAGCGCTCTTAAATGCCACTCGCCAAGCCATCACCGCCGCTCTCGAATCACAGAAGCAAGCCGCTCAAGATGCCGCAGATTCCGCCTCGATCGCAGAGCTCGACCCCTCCCTCCCCGCCCGCACCCTCCCAACCGGCGCCCTCCACCCCCTCACCATCGTGCAGGACCGCGCCATCCAGATCCTCCGCCGCCTCGGCTTCGCCCTCGCCGATGGCCCCGAGATCGAGACCGAGTTCCACTGCTTCGATGCCCTCAACACCCCCGCAGACCACCCCGCCCGGAATGACTCAGACACTTTCTACTTCGACTCCGGGAAACTCCTCCGCACCCACACCTCCAGCGTCCAAATCCGCACCATGGAAAAGGCCGCCCCGCCCGTGAAAATTATCGCCCCAGGATCAGCTTATCGCCGGGATGAGATCGATGCCACCCACCTCTCGGTCTTCAACCAACTCGAGGGCCTCTACGTAGACAAAGACGTCCGGCTCTCCGACCTCAAAGGCACCCTCGAATTCTTCTACCGCGCCATGTTTGGCGAGAACACCGAAGTCCGCTTCCGCCCCCACTTTTTCCCCTTCACCGAACCCAGCTTCGAGATCGATGTGAAACTCCAGGTCAAAGGCGAGGCACCTAAGTGGATCGAGGTCGCGGGCTGCGGCATGGTCGACCCCGCCGTCTTCACCCAGGTCAATGAAAGCCGCGGTGATCTCGCCTTCGATCCCGCCAAGCTCACCGGCTACGCCTTCGGCATGGGCCTAGATCGCCTCGCCATGATCCAATACGGCATCCGCGATATCCGCCTCCTCATCGAGAACGACACCCGCTTCCTCAGCCAATTCGCTTAAAAAAAAGCTCCCGACTACTTTAAGAACTCCACGAACTGCACCGTCAGAGGTAGCAGTCTTTCGAAGCGAATCTTCCCTCCATCGATCTCCCCAACCGAATTCCCGAGCAGCGATTTCAGCCGCACCCCTTCCGGAAGCTTCGCCCACTTGCGGGCATCCTCAGGAATCTCGACTGTGGCATTCTTAAAAGTTTCCGTGGGATGTAGATTCACCACCACAAGCACCGACTGGCCGCCCTCCCGCTGCTCGCTTCTTAAAAAGGCATAGGTCCAGTGGCCGCTCGCAGTCTCGCCCGCGAGCCGACCGAAATCCGGGTTCTCTACGTTCGCATGATTGAGCCCGTAGAACTCACCCTCCGCGAAGGCCGGACGTGCAGTCACTTTGAGAAGATCTCGATACCAATCACGGAGCGCCTTCTGCTCGGGGCTCAATCTACCACCATCATAGGCACCGCCATTAGTCCACTGGTTCAGCGTAGGCATGCTCCAGTAATCGAAGATCGTGGTGCGAGCATCATCACCCCCAAACCCCTCCGGTCCAGCTGCGGGCTCACCCACCTCCTGCCCGGAGTATATCATGCTCGGACCCCGGCCAAGGCCGAAAAGGAGACCCGTCACCGGACGCCCCACTTCCATCCCGAGATGACCCCAAGTCTGGGGACTCGCAAGGCGCACTTCATCATGATTTTCCGCATAGCGGAGGGACCGGTGGAGGCGACCCCCATGAAGAAGAGAATCAATGTCATTGGCCCACTTTCCCCCATCGTAAATCTCCATCAGCAGGTCGTAAGTCTGATCATCATAGACGGCATCGAAGCCGTTCGCGAGAAGCTCATCGAGCACGTCACCATCGACAAGCTTCGCTGGATCAGTGTCGTAAGCCTCAGCGGCGAAGAAGGCGTCATCATCACGCGTTCTCGCCTTAGCGAGGGACCATTTCCAGAAAGGCATCGGCACCATGTGCGCCATATCGACGCGGAAGCCATCAACCCCCAGCGACTGCCAATGGGCGATGATCGCGTCCATCTTCTTCCACGTATCCGGAACTTCATCATCACCGAGATTCTCAAGATGCGAGGTATCACGGCCGGTGGTGAAGTCGTGCCCATAGTTCAGCTTCACCGTCTCATACCAATCATTGATCGAGGGCTTCCAAGCGATCGAATTATTTCCAGTGACGAGACCGTGCTCGCGCTCCGGTTCGTAAACATTCCCGGAAGGGAGAATCAGCGGGCCTTCACCCTCGAGGTAAAAGAAGTTGTTATCACGGTGGAAAAATTGGTCCTTCTGATCGCCCTCACCAAAGGAAAGCTCCGGCTTCACGTCCGAGTGATAGCTGCGGGCAACGTGGTTCGGGACAAAGTCGATGATGACTTTCAAGTTCTCAGCGCGGCAGCGCTTGAGGAGAGCTTGGAACTCAGCCAGACGCTCGCCGGGATCATCAGCGTAGTCCGGACAGACGTCAAAATAATCCCGGATGGCGTAAGGACTCCCGGCCTTGCCCTTGAGAAGATCTTTAACGTCAGCCGGACGCCCGGGGTAGGACGTGCCCGATGCCTGCTCGATCACGCCCGTGAGCCAGACGTGAGTGAAACCCATCGCCCTAATCTCAGAGAGCGCCTTGGCATTGAAGGAAGAGAACTTTCCCGAGCCGTTCTCAGCCATATCGCCATCGACTTTCCGGGTTTCATTCTCGTTTCCAAAGTGGCGCGGCATCACCTGATAGATGCTCACCCGCTCGGCTTGACTCACTGAAATACTCACTGCCGCCAATAAGCAGCTCTTAAACCATCGGGACCAGATCATTTCGCAATAGGGATAACAATTTTCCGCTCACGCTCATTCACCAGAAGAGTGAGAGCAGCGGCGATGAGGAGACAAACACCGCCGATCACGACCGCCGATAAACGGCTGAAGCCCTCAAAATTCTCCATCACCCGACCGAGGAGAGGCCAAGCCCGCCTAGGAGAAGGGAGACGAAATGAATCTTCTTCGCACTCACCTTACGCCCCAGCCAGAGGAAAGACATCGCTACGAAGAAGGCCACGAGATTGTAGGAGGCGAAGCAATCGTTCGCGAGATTCACCCCTTCCTTATAAAGAAGCGAGTCAGTGTCGGTAGCACCCAGAATAGCGCGCGGGACCGCCACCGAGAAAAAGATCCACATGCAGAAAAGCCCCATCCAAGTGAAGAACTGCACCGCCGACAGCTGCTTCATGCGCTTTGGCATCTGCCCAAATGCAGTGAAGATCTCAGACATCCCGCCCACCTCTTTTCCTTCTGAAACTCCGCCATCTCTTTCGGCGGATGCTCCTTCGTCGTGATAACCGTCCAGAGCACCGCGACAACGAAGTTGCCAGCCCCCACCGTGAAGGCGATGTGCACCGTCTCGGGAATCGCCTGCGTCCCGGTCTCCCCACTCACTCCCGAGTCAGCCAGCCAGCCAGGCAGCTTCGAGGCAATAACGGCCCCGGCTCCGATAAAGACGGACTGCATCGCAAATCCCACCGTGCGCTGGAATTCCAGTAAAAGATCAGCCACAAAGGCGCGGAAAGGCTCCATACTAATGTTCACCGAGGCATCAAGCATCCAGAGAAGCCCCGCCGCCATCCACAGCGCCCCGCGAGTTCGGCATGAAAAAAGCGCGATCGAGGCAAAAATCGCCCCCACCAAAAAATAAGGCAACCGCCTCCCCAGCCGACACTAGGTCCGGTCACTCATGTGCCCGATGATCGGCTGCACGATCAATCCAGTGATCGGAGCCGCCAGCCACCGCAGCGGCAACTGGCTCTCCTCCGCGCCCAGATACTCATAAATCGAGGACATCTTCCCCATCTGAAGACCCCAGCCAAACTGGATCCCGAAAAATCCGAAACTCATGTTCCAGATCTGCCAAAAAGAGAGACGCGGTTTTTCCTCCATCATTAGAAAATGTTCTCTCGCTCAAGGCGGTTGCACAAGAATCGACTTTTTGACGGGATCATTTCTCAATCCCTCCGCACCCACCTCGTCACCATCGAGACCGTCCACTGGAACTTACGCGCGGTTTCGCGGATCAGAAAAGGCTCATCAGCGGTCTCCACAAGTTCAAAGGAACCCCCCAGCTCCGCCTCCAGCCAGTCACGGGTGCGACCCTCAGGCCAATTCTCTCTTTTTGTAAACTCCTCCAGCCAAGTGCACGGCGTCGCGAGAACGAGTTCGCCGCAAGGCTTAACTAAATCAGGAAGTCGTTTCAGAAAGCGGCGCGGCTCAGGCAGACGGCAGATGAGATTAGCTGCGTGAACGCGATCAAAGTTCCCCAGATCAGCCCGTAGATCCATAGCATCCCCCACCTCGAAGCTCACCCGCTCAGGAGCCGATCCCGCCGGTAGCGCCGCCGAAAGCTCAGTCCGAATCTCCCCTTCTTCTAGCCGCTGATAGGTCAGCGGCTCTCCCGCCGCAAGCGCCTGCGCCGCTCCGATGAACGCGTCAGAGAAATCGATCCCGATCACCTCCTCTGAAGACTGACTTAGCTCAAATGACGAACGGCCCACCGCACAGCCCACATCGAGGGATCTAGCGACACCACGTTTCGAAAAATGAGCCACCGTGCGCACGGGAAAATCCAGCGCCGCACCAGGCCCGCCACTCCAACCCAGAATCTCGTCCGCTCCTCCATAATGAAAAAGGAGATACTCGTGGAGAAGTTTATCACTTTCGTAAAGATCGCTCACTGCCCGCAGTGAAAGCGATCCACCCTGATTGTCTAGGATTTCCTGACTAAATTTACCGAAATTCTCTTTGCCTATTGAACGAAAACGCCAATCTTCTTGTCAAAGACCTGCGAGAACACTTTGGTTCTCCAACCCTCCTGCCCTCTCACCATGATCTTCCGCCTTCTCAGCCTCGGCCTCCTTGCCGGCATCCTCAGCTCCTGCAGTTCCGTCTCGAACATCGCCAAATTGGGGAAAAGCAAGTATCGCGAACTACTCCGCCCCACCCCCCCCGTCGTAGCCATTAAAAAGGAAGAGCCCACCGAGCCCAGAACAGCCAAAAAGCCCAAAAGCCCCAAAAAGCTCAAAAAAACCAAAAAAACCAAAGAGGTGAAAAGCAGTGAAGAGCAGGTTATCGCCTATCTTGCCACCCCAAAAAAGAAGCCCGGTGTCCGCAAAGCCCCTGCCGTCGGCGAATTCTTCTCTCCTGATGATTTCGATGCAGGCGCGCTCCCCACCTCAGGCGTCTTTCCATCCATCGGACTCCTTCCCCCACTCTCCCCAGGCGGTAACTCCAGCATCGAGACCGCTGACTCGCCTGATGATCTCAGCGTCAAACCTGAACTCCCAAAGGTCACCCCCCAGTCCTTCTTCTCACAATAATCGCGCCCCGGCGTGACTTGAGGGTTTCCAGACACGCCCGACTAGGCTACTTCCCCCGGCATTATGCTCAAAGCCGGAATCGTAGGAATGCCCAACGTCGGAAAATCGACCCTTTTCAACGCCCTTACCCGCACTCGGAAAGCCGAAGCCGCCAACTATCCCTTCTGCACCATCGACCCGAATGTCGGCATGGTCAGCGTCCCTGACGAGCGCCTCACAAAACTCTCAGAAATGTCAAATTCGACCAAGGTCATCCCGACCGCAATCGAATTTGTCGACATCGCAGGCTTGGTCGAGGGAGCCTCAGAAGGAGCCGGACTCGGTAACAAATTCCTCGCCACCATCCGCGAGGTCGATGCCATCGTCCAAGTCGTCCGCTGTTTTGAAAATGAGGACATCATCCACGAACTCGGCACCGTAGATCCCACCCGCGATATCGAGATCATCAATGCCGAACTCATCCTCGCCGACATCTCCGCCCTTGATAAGCGGAAGCAGTCCCGGGTAAAAAAGGCCAAGTCGGGCGATAAAGAATCCGCCGCTGAAGTCGCACTCATCGAAAAACTTCTCCCCCATCTCGACGCCGGAAAGCCCGCTCTCACCGCCGAGCTGAACGATGACGAGCGCCTGCTCCTGCGCGAATTTTTCCTCCTCTCCTCCAAGCGCACCATCTTCGCCTGTAATGTCAACGAAGGCGAACTCGCGGACGCCGTCTCTAATCCCGCCGCCCATCCCCTCGTCTCTAAAGTAAAAAACTTCGCGGCCGAATCCCACGGCGCAGAGATCATCGTCATCTCAGCCCAGATCGAGGAAGAACTTGTCGATCTTTCCCCGGAAGAAGCCACCGAATTTCTCAGTGACATGGGCGTCTCGGACTCCGGCGTCTCCGATCTCATCAAGGCCGTCTACCACCTCCTCGGCCTCCGCACCTACATCACCACCGGAGAGCAAGAAACCCGCGCCTGGACCATCACCGATGGTGACAAAGCGCCAGCCGCCGCCGGAGTCATCCACGGAGATTTCGAGCGCGGTTTCATCGCGGCCGAAGTGATGCACTATGACGACTTCGTAGCCCTCGGCGGAAAGACCGCCGGACGGGAAGCCGGAAAGCTCCGCATCGAAGGAAAGGACTACGTTGTTCAAGACGGCGACGTCATCGAGTTCCGCTTCAACGTCTAGACCCTCTCGACCCGTCTCGGCCGCCCCAAGGAGCGCTTATCACCAAAACCCCTCCCTCGAGCAGGGTCTACGTCATCCTAAAAAAAAAAAGGATCCCCTCATAATTTCATAAATTATGGGTTATTGAATATCAGATATTTATGAGTCATTTCCTCCTTTCCAAAAAACGGAGCCAGCTTAGTTTGCGAGACAATGCGCCCCGCACTTTTGCCCGTCATTCTCGCCCTCCTTCCCTCGATTTCCTCAAGTCAACTTCTTGACCCCGCCCCCCTCAGCGAGGCCCCACCAGTAACGCTCTACGACTCGGTCGTCCGGATCGAGGTCGCCACGCAAACCCCAGACTACAGCACACCCTGGAACTCCGGTCGCTTCGGCGGCGGGATCGGGACAGGCTTCTTAATCGGTCAAAATCGCTTCTTAACCAACGCCCACGTCGTCTCCGATTCGCGGCGCGTTCTCATCACCAAGCGGGGCTCCTCACAAAAGCACCCCGCCCGCGTCCTTCATATCGCCCACGACTGCGATCTCGCCTTACTTGAAGTAGAAAATTTCGAACCCTTTTCCCGCCTCCCCCAGCTCCAGTTTGGCGGCATGCCTCGGCTCGAATCCGAGGTGAGCGCCATCGGCTATCCCGTCGGCGGTGACCGCCTCTCAGTCACCCGCGGCATCGTATCACGCATCGACTTCCGCCCCTACTCCCATTCACGCGCTGACTCCCACCTCGTCATCCAGATCGATGCCGCCATCAATCCCGGTAATTCAGGCGGCCCCGTAATTCAAAACGATAAGGTCGTCGGCGTCGCTTTCCAAGGCCTCACTCAGGCCGATAACACAGGCTACATCATTCCCATGCCAGTTGTAGGCCGCTTCCTCAAGGATGTCGCTGATGGCCGGTATGACCACTACATGGACCTCGGCCTCAACACCTTTCCGCTCTTTAACCCCGCTATGAGACAGGCCTTCGATCTCAAGCCAGATGGCAAAGGAGTCCTCGTAGCCCGAGTCGTCCCCGGCTCCCAGTGCGAGGGCATCATCAAGCGAGAGGACATCCTCCTGACCATCGATGGTCATAAGATCGATAGCGCTGGAAACATCAAAGTCGGCGGCGAGTTCTTAGACATGAATGAAGTCGTCGAGCGCAAGTTCGCCGGTGATATCATCACCCTAAGCTTCCTGCGAGAGGGTAAAAAAATGACAGCTGAGATCACCCTCGAGGCCTTTCCCGCGTCCCGAATCTACGCCATGAAGTACGGCGTTAACCCCCGCTTCACCGTCTACGCCGGTCTCGTTTTTCAGCCGCTCGATTTTAACCTTTTCGCGACCTATAAGTTCGATGACCGAAAGCTCCGCCAGCTCTATGACGACTACCTTTCCAAAGGAACTTTTAAAGAGCGCAAGGACATCGTAGTCCTCACCAGAGTCGAGAGTGACCAGCTCACCAGCCACCTTTCGGGCTTTGCCGGAATGGTCGTCGAAAAGGTAAACGGGAAAGCCATCAAAAGCCTCAAAGAAATTCACGAACTTCTTCACCAAGACGACCCCCCCGAGTTCATCACAATCGAATTCGCAGGCGGTTCGCGCCCCCTAGTCATCCCCTCAGCCGAGGCCGCCGCCGCTCACCCCCGTATCATGCAGCAGGTCGGCATCAGCCGCGAAGCCGTCCTCGATTAATCTTCTCCTCACCTCATTCCATGAACTTTCCCCTTCTAACACTCTCGCTCCTTTTAGCCTCCACCCTTCTCGCCAGTGCCGAGATTTCACACTCGGTCGTCCGGGTCAACTCGACCCTCCAAGGATACAGCTCCTCACAGCCGTGGGAAAAAACCTCCCCCCGCAAACGACGCGGCCTCGGCACCCTACTCTCAGGAAGCCGAGTCCTCACGACCTCACAAATGGTCGCTGATAATATCTACCTCGAACTCGAGTCGGCCGACTCCTCGGAGACCGTCCCCGCGAAAGTCATCGCTGTCGATTACGATGCCAACCTCGCCCTGATCGCCCCGATCGCCGACGCAGGTTTCCTTTCAAAAATGACCCCAGCCTCGCTCGGCTCACCTGCCAAATCAGGTGATGACCTTACCATCCTTCAACTCGAGAATAATGGATCCTCGCAGGAAACTCAGGGAATCATTCGCAGCATGGAACTCCTCAGCACCTTCGTCTCAGGACGTTATTTCCTCTGCTATGAAGTAAAGGCCTCCATGCAAACGGAAGGAAATTCCTTCACCCTCCCGGCCTTCCGCAAGGGCAAGCTCATCGGCCTACTTACAAGCTACAATGCAAAGGACCAAATTTGTGATATCTTGTCAGTCGACATCCTCTCCGCCTTTCTGGAAGACGCTGAGAATGGATCTTACGAAGGATTCCCAAGCCTAGGAGTCGGCTTTAGCACCACCGAAGACCCTTATTTCCGCGAGTGGCTTAAGATCCCCAGCGGAGAAGGCGGACTCTATATTAACCGCGTCCTCCCCAAAAGCTCCGCCGGGCTTGCCGGAATCACGAAAGGAGACGTCCTTCTCTCCATTGACGGGAATAAAATCGACCGGAAAGGTTACTACCAGCATCCACTCTACGGCACCCTCTACTGGACCCACCTTGTCAAAGGATCACGAAAAATGGGCGAAAGCGTAGCCGCCATCATCCTTCGGGATGGCGAGGTCCAAGATCTTCAAATGACGCTCCAAAGGCCCGCAGAAAGCTTGATTGAGCGTTACCTCTTCGATAAAGCCCCCCCCTACCTGATCAAAGGCGGACTTGTCTTTCAGGAACTTTCCCTCCCCTACCTCAAAGCATTCGGAAAGGATTGGGCGACACGGGCACCAATGAACCTTCTCGATGTCCTGAGCAATCCCGAGGACTATGAAGGAGGCCTGCGGCGAATCGTGGTCCTCACCCGCGTCATCCCCACGGATGCCACGATCGGATACGAACGAATGTCGAATCAGATCGTCAAAGCAGTAAATGGCCAGCCTATCACCGACCTTGCAGAATTAAATGAAACACTCGCCAAACATCCGGCCAACGGTCTTCACGAGATCGAAACAGACGATATTCCTTATCGGATCTATCTGGATCAGACTCTCGCGAATCGCGTTGATCAGCAGTTTAAAGCCAGCGGGCTTCCCTCATTATCACGAATTCATCCGGTCAAATAAGAGATCTACGATCTGTCTCGGCGTCGAACCAAAACACATTGCATAAGTCCCAAGAGTGCCAAGAGGGCGCTACCGGGCTCTGGAGTAGCTACCGCGTCTTCCAATTCAGGAAGGGCGGAAGCATATTCCGCCACATTCACCATAGCAGTCTTGTTTCCAAACGCCGCGCTCGAGCGGTCACTCTGTCCCCGGTTTGCATAAACCGTGGAAATGATGCCTGCGAGTTCATACTCCCCATCACGATAAGCGAAGACTGGTCCCCCGGAGTCTCCTCCCGAGGCCATACCCTCCCAAGAGGTGGTGTAGTTCCCCTTGCCTGGATCATCGAAGGTCGCAAAGAAGTCCTCTTCTCGGTTACCCAAGCTATTGGTGTAAGAAATGACCGGGTCCCCACTTCCAAAGAAAGGAGCGGCATTGTTCTCACCCCAGCCAAGAGCGCCTTTTCCAGCCCAATCGTAAGCCTGGGTGCCACTCACATTTGCGAGATCGCTGGTGTTTGGATCATAATCAGTGCCTTGCACACGAACACCGTGGCCAAGCATAATCAGACTTTCATTATAAGCAGGATCCTCCGTAGCGAAAGTCACGCTAGGAAGATTAGGCATCACGCCACCTCCGATTTCATAGAGCCGGAGGTCAGCAGTCCCAATCGTCCGATTATCAGTAATCGAATAAGAGGTTCCGGCGACCGACACTAATCCCGCATTCGGAATCATGACGTGCTTGGCTGTCAGAATGTAGCCAGTATTCTGACTTCCACTCTGACCCAGGTAAACCCCGGTGCCATTTCCAACAGACACGACATTATCCCAAAGATTGAAATCGGCGTGTTGATTGAGGAGTGATTCCTCAGTTTGGTTATTACCATCCGCTCCATTGGAGCCGGCGACGATAATACCATGACTCGCACCTGCGCCCAAAAGAGCGATGAGCAGTGCGCATTTTATTCCTGATACGGTTGGTGTATTCATTTTGTAAGGGTAACTGGATCGGTTGGATTAATAGAATATTTGGGTTTCCGGGTCAAGTGGTTTTTTAAAAAATAAAGGTTTCCGTATAGTTTTATTTAAAAAACTCTCGTCCGTTTCACCGAATCGTTCAAGAAACCGCCTCAGATCGCTCACCCAGTGCCTTTAGTAAAAAAACCTCACGACCGAAGTCGTGAGGTTCTTTAAATATCCTAAATTCGATGAAATTTTAGCGGCGACGACGCACCAGTCCAAACGCAGCGGTAAGGCCGAGAAGGAGCGCCGAGGAAGGTTCAGGAACAGCGGAACCTGAAGCATTAACAACCAAAGCGAGACTCACAGAATCAGACCCTTGATCAGTATCTGAGAAGCCGAAGACATACTCATCAACCATGTCATCTCCAGACAGTGACAGGAGCGACCCACCGATTGAGAAAGTAGAACCACTCGCGTTGATCGCGGCGAGAAAGTCGCTGTTGAGGTTCACGGCAACGGAGGTCGAACTACTATTTACGATCTCAAGTCCGTAGATTGGGCCATCTCCAAGATCAGCAAAAGCAGCGAGGCCATTAGTAATCGTCCCTGAAATCGGGTTACTTACTCCATTGATCGCGAAAGCTTCAGAGTTCTGTGGAGAAGTAAAACCGTTACTTGGGAGGTCCAGCGTAAGAACCGCCGACTCGACCGTGCCGATCAGACCACTTAAGTCGAAAGTGAAGTAACTGCGATACTCGGTGCCACCAAGTGCCCCAGTAAAGTAATTACCACTCGTTTCGATGGACGCGCCAGAATCATCGATCCAACCACGCTGGAAGGAATCGAGATCAATGTTAAAGGTCTGGCCAAAGGCAGATCCAGCGGTGAGGGAGATGAAGAATAGTGAGGACGTTAGTTTCATAACGCAATTAGTTAAGTCTTCCTAAAGATAATTGTCAACTACCTTTTAAGAAATCTTAACTAAATCGTGTAAGGCTCCTCAACTCCCGAATTTTGGAGGGTTTAACAGAAATCGCCGCTTGAAATAGCAAAGCTCCCCCCTAACTTCCGGCAGTCCCACTTGGGATATTATTCTAGCCATGAGCTCTTCAGCCTGCTCCCTCTGCGCTACCATGCGTTCATCCATCGGTCGAAAATTCATTGTCGCGATTACCGGCCTAGCCCTCGTTCTCTTCTTAGCGGGACATCTTAGCGGAAACCTCCTCATCTTTGCAGGTCGGGAAGCCTTTAATGACTACGCACAATTCCTTCACGAGGTCCTCCATGGAACAGGCGTCTGGATCGCAAGGATTGGACTTTTAGTCTGCCTCGTTCTTCACGTCTGGTTCACCATCCTTCTCACAAGAGAAAACAAAGCCGCCAAGCCGCGCTACGAGCACGAAAATACCGTGCAGGCCAGCAAGTCTTCGCGAATGATGATCTGGTCAGGACTCACCATTCTCGCCTTCATCGTTTACCATATTCTCCATTTTACCGTGAAAGCCGGGAGCGATTACGCAAGTCTTATAGACGCGGCCCACCTTGCCGAGACTGGTGAAACCCGCCACGATGCCTGGCAAATGGTCATCGAAGGCTTTGGCCATTTCTACAACGTCATCTTTTATCTCATCGCGATGACCCTCCTCTGCTCTCACTTGAGCCACGGCGTCGCATCCATATTTCAGACTCTCGGCTTGAGATCGAAAAAAACTGCCGGGCCCATCAACGTTCTCTCCAAGGTTTATGCAATCGTGATCTACCTTGGCTTCATCTCCATCCCCATCGCTGTCTTCTTTGGATACGGCAGCAACTAACTACCTCGATTCATGAGCTTAGAATCTAAAGTTCCCACCGGCCCGCTCGCCGACAAATGGACATCCCACAAGATGGACTCCAAATTGATCAATCCTGCTAACAAGAGGAAGTTCAAGATCATCGTGGTAGGCTCCGGTCTTGCTGGAGGATCAGCCGCTGCCACTCTTTCCGAGTTGGGCTACCAAGTCGATTGCTTCTGCTACCAAGACAGTCCACGCCGCGCCCACTCCATCGCGGCCCAAGGAGGAATCAACGCCGCAAAAAATTACCAGAATGATGGCGACTCCGTCTTTCGCCTTTTCTACGACACCATCAAGGGCGGTGACTTCCGCTCACGTGAAGCCAACGTTCATCGACTCGCTGAAGTCTCAACCCAGATCATCGACCAATGCGTCGCTCAAGGCGTCCCCTTCGCTCGCGAATATGGCGGCCTGTTAGATAATCGCTCCTTCGGGGGAGCTCAAGTCAAGCGCACCTTCTACGCCCGTGGTCAGACCGGCCAGCAACTCCTCATCGGCTGCTACCAAGCCCTTTCTAAGGAAGTCGCAAAAGGCGGCGTGAAAATGCACTCGCGCACCGAGATGCTCGATCTCGTAGTCGTCGATGGTCACGCCAAAGGAATCGTGGTCCGTAATCTCGTCACCGGCGAGATCCAGTCCCACGCGGCTGATGCTGTCATCCTCGCGACCGGCGGTTACGGAAACGTTTTCTACCTCTCCACCAATGCCATGGGCTGCAATGTCATGGGTGCCTTCCGCGCGCACAAGCGGGGAGCCTACATGGCCAATCCATGCTACACCCAGATCCACCCGACCTGCATCCCGGTAAGCGGCGACTACCAGTCCAAGCTCACTCTGATGTCCGAGTCTCTCCGAAACGATGGCCGCATCTGGGTGCCCAAGTCGAAGGATGACGCGAAAGATATCCGTGAAGGTCGCAAGTCCGCCATCGATATCAAAGAGGATGATCGCGACTACTACCTCGAGCGGAAATACCCCTCCTTCGGAAATCTTTGCCCCCGTGACATCGCCTCGCGCGCCGCAAAAGAATGCTGCGATGAAGGTCGCGGAGTAGCCACCAGCGGCCTCGGTGTTTTTCTCGATTTTAAAGACGCCATCGCGCGCGATGGCGAAGACGCCATCCGGGCTCGTTACGGGAACCTCTTCCAAATGTATGAGAAGATCTCGGGCGATGACCCCTACCAATCTCCCATGCAGATCTACCCCGCCGTCCACTACACCATGGGCGGGCTTTGGGTCGACTACAACCTCATGTCGAACCTCCCGGGACTCCACGTCCTCGGGGAGGCGAACTTCTCCGACCACGGCGCTAACCGCCTCGGAGCCTCCGCTCTCATGCAAGGCCTCGCCGACGGCTACTTCGTCATCCCCTCCACCATCGCGGTCTATCTTTCCACCCAAACACCCGGCGCAGTCACCACAAGCCACCCAGAGTTTAAAAAAGTAGAAAACGAAGTCAGAGACCGCCTCAAATCACTCATCGAAATTAAAGGCAATCGCTCTGTCGATTCCTTCCACCGCGAGCTCGGACTCCTCATCTGGGATAAATGTGGCATGGCACGTGATAAAGAAGGCCTCCAGCACGCACTCGAGCGCATCCCCCAAATCCGCGACGAATTCTGGACCAACGTCCGCATCCCAGGCTCGGTCAATGGACTCAACGTCGAGCTCGAAAAAGCGGGCCGCGTAGCCGACTTCATCGAGTTTGCCGAGGTCCTCTGCCACGATGCTCTAAACCGGGAGGAATCCTGCGGCGGTCACTTCCGCTCCGAGCACCAATTTTTCGAAACCGATCCCGAGGTCCAAGCCGGGAAAACCCAGCCCGGCGAAGCCCGGCGTCATGACGATCATTATCAATACGTCGCCGCCTGGGAGCACACCGCACCCGGCGAGCCTCCGATCCTTCACAAAGAAAACCTCGTCTTTGAAGAAGTCCAACCCTCCATCCGCTCCTACGCCTAAAAGCCATGCCTCTTCTCAACCTCACTCTCAAAGTCTGGCGCCAAGATAACCCGTCCGACTCCGGCCGCATCGAAGAATACGAAGCAAAGGAAATCCCGACATCCGCATCATTTCTCGAAATGATCGACATCGTGAACGAACGCCTCATCAAGGATGGTAAGGACCCCATCCACTTCGATCACGACTGCCGCGAGGGCATCTGCGGCATGTGCTCGATGACGATCAATGGCATCCCTCACTCCAAAGAACGAGGCATCACGACCTGCCAACTTCACATGCGAAAATTCTCCGATGGTGAGACCATCTGGATCGAGCCCTTCCGGGCCAGCGCCTTGCCCGTCCTGAAAGATCTCGTCACCGACCGCTCCTCCTTTGACCGCGTCATCCAAGCCGGCGGCTACATCGGCGTCCGCACCGGCTCCGCCCCGGACGCCCACGCGGTTCCCGTCCCTAAGGATGACGCCGATGAAGCCTTCGATGCCGCCGCCTGCATCGGCTGCGGAGCATGAGTCGCCGCCTGTAAGAACGCCTCCGCCATGCTCTTCGTCTCCGCCAAAGCATCCCACCTCAACCACCTCCCCCAAGGACTACCAGAAAAGGACAAGCGCACCCTCGCCATGGTCCGCCAGATGGATGCGGAAGGCTTCGGAAACTGCACCAACCAATACGAGTGCGAAGCCGTCTGCCCAAAGGAAATCAGCGTCCAACACATCGCCAAGCTCAACCGCGACTACCTCGCCGCCAGCGCACGCGAGGGAGTCTCCTAGCACCGTTTTCTAGAGGCCAAGAAAAAGATCTCTTTAACCCATTCGATGCGCCTCCTCCGCCGTTATCGCGTCCGGTGAGGACCCCCCCGTCGACCACCGCAGACGCAGCTCCTCAGCGAAGGATGGATGAGCGGTTCCAGAAAAAAGCGCCAGAGCGTGACATCAACCCATCCCTCTATCAAAGCCGATCGCGTTCGCCAGAGCCAGATCACCCCCCCGCAGGAGGACGAGTCACCGGAATCACGGTCTTCTCTTCGAGCACCAACTTCTTCGGACCTCCCCCCGTTCCCTTATGAGAGCCATCGCAAAAGGGATACTTTACCGACTTCCCGCAGGTGCACATCCAGTGCGTTCCCGCCTCCAGCGTGATCGTCTCCTGCCCTTCGCCCTCATGATTTTCACTAGCCATTCCCGACCCTAGCCGAATCTCGGATGAGATTCAATTCCCACTCAAAACAAAAAGAAACCCCCACCACCCATCCCCATAACCCAAGCCTTCAAATACTTCGCCCCTATGCATCGTTCCGGTCCAACCCTCCACCCATTCCCAAGATCAGACCTCTGCTCACTCCCTATCCTCTGCCGCCCCCTTTCCTGCCAAGCTCCCCGCAATTCATCATTCCTAATCCAGCATTCATCATTCACCCTCCCCCCCATGGCAGACGACCACAAGCGACAACTCGAATCCCAGCTCTGGAACATCGCCAACACCCTCCGGGGAAAAATGGGAGCCGATGACTTTCGCGACTACATCCTCGGCTTCATCTTCTACAAATACCTCTCCGAGAAAATCCACCTCTTCGCCGACGAAGCCCTCCAGCACGACCAAGTCACCTTCCTCGAACTCCAGCCCGACTCCCCCTTTTTTGATGCCGTAAAAAGCGCCGCCATCCGTCGCCTCGGCTACTTCCTCGCCCCCACCGAACTCTTCCACCAACTCGCCAAAAAAGGCGCCGCCGGAGAATTCATCCTCAAAGATCTCATCGATGTCCTAAAACACATCGAATCCTCCACCATGGGCCACGAAAGCGAGGAAGACTTCGAGGGCCTCTTCGAAGACCTCGACCTCACCTCCTCCAAGCTCGGAAAAAGCGAGAATCAAAAAAACGACCTCATCGCCAAGGTCCTCACCCACCTCGATGACATCGACTTCAAGCTCGGCGACACCGAGTCCGACGTCCTCGGCGACGCCTACGAATACCTCATCGGAAAGTTCGCCAGCGGAGCCGGCAAGACCGCCGGAGAATTCTACACCCCCCAGCAAGTCAGCACCATCCTCGCCAAGCTCGTCACCACCGGCCGCAGCAGCCTCAAGAATGTTTACGATCCCACCTGCGGCTCCGGCTCCCTCCTCCTCCGCGTCGCCCGGGAAGTCGAACAAATCTCCGACTTCTACGGCCAGGAAATGAACCCCACCACCTACAACCTGGCCCGCATGAACATGATCCTTCATGATGTCCACTACGCCCGCTTCGATCTCCGGAACGATGACACCCTGGAGCAACCCGCCCCCGAGCACGCCGACCTCCGCTTCCAAGCCATCGTCGCCAATCCTCCCTTCTCCGCCAAATGGTCCGCCAGCCCCGTCCTCGAAAATGACGACCGCTTCAGCGAATACGGAAAAATGGCCCCTAAGACCAAGGCCGACTTCGCCTTCGTCCAGCACATGCTCCACCGGCTCGATGACGGCGGCACCATGGCCTGCGTCCTCCCCCACGGCGTCCTCTTCCGCGGCGCCGCCGAGGGCCACATCCGGAAATATCTCATCGAAGAGCGCAACGTCCTCGATGCCATCATCGGTCTCCCCGCCAACATCTTCTACGGCACCGGAATCCCCACCTGCATCCTCGTCCTCAAAAAACAGCGGGAGAATCCCGATGACATCCTCTTCATCGACGCCTCCCAACACTTCGAAAAAATCGGCAACCAAAACCAACTCCGCGCCGAAGACCTCGACCGCATCATCACCACCTACCGCGAGCGCCGCAGCGAAGAAAAATTCAGCCACCTCGCCGACCTCAGCGAAGTCACCGAGAACGACTACAACCTCAACATCCCCCGCTACGTCGACACCTTCGAAGAAGAAGACCCCATCGACCTCGACCAAGTCGCCACCCAACTCACCGCTCTCGACCGCGACATCGCCGCCACCGAAAAAACCATCGCCACCTTCTGCCAAGAACTCGGCATCAAAGCCCCGTTTTAATGATGAGTCCCACAATAAAATCAGGGCCTTCACCCACCTCTCCCGCCCCAAAGGGGCAAACCAACAGAGCGAAGCGCACAGCAAAGCGCCGCCCTGGTTCACCTCGCCAGTCTGGAATAAAGCGAGCCTTCGATCCCGATCCCAAAATCACCCGCCCGAAGCGCACCCCCCCCGCATCACCCACCTCTCCCGCCCCAAAGGGGCAAACCAGCGTAGCGAAGGGCAGAGCAAAGCGCCGCCCTGGTTCACCTCGTCAGTCAGAAATAAAGCGAGCCTTCGATCCCGATCCCAAAATCATCCGCCCGAAGCTCGCCCTTCCCGCATCGCCCACCTTTCCCGCCCCAAATGGGCAAACCAACGTAGCGAAGGGCAGAGCAAAGCGCCGCCCTGGTTCACCTCGCCTGTCCGAAATAAAGCGAGCCTTTGATCCCGATCCCAAAATCACCCGCCCGAAGCGCACCCCCCCCGCATCACCCACCTCTCCCGCCCCAAAGGGGCAAACCAACGTAGCGAAGGGCAGAGCAAAGCGCCGCCCTGGTTCACCTCGTCAGTCTGGAATAAAGCGAGCCTTTGATCCCAATCCCAAAATCATCCGCCCGAAGCGCGGCCTTCCCGCATCGCCGCCGGACCAGCGGGCATCGGGTGAATTTTTTGACCATCGACCCGCCTTCCTCGCCCCCGATTCTCCGCGCCTGAGACCAGGGCGGCGGTCGTTCCTCCCTCTGCCCTTCGCTACGATAGACCGCCCCCTTGGGGCTGGAAACCCACACCGCCAAGAACTCGAAACAAAGGCCCCATTTTAATGATGCAAGCGGAAAAGAAATCGGTGCCGGAACTGAGGTTCCCAGAATTCACCTCGTGCTTCGAGAACACTCTCATGGGCACAATCTACCCACAAATCCGCAATGGATTTGTCGGAACTGCTACGCCTTTCTACTGCGAGTCAGGGATTCAGTATGTTCAGGGTCGAAACGTTAAGAGCGGAGAGATTCAGAACAATGGCTTCGTTTCCATAACTCAAAATTTCCATGACAAATGCGCCAAATCTCAACTAAAGACTGACGATATCTTAATGGTTCAATCTGGTCACGTTGGCGAATGTGCTGTCGTTACCGAAGATTTCAATAACGCTAATTGCCACGCGTTGCTAGTTCTCACACCCAAGAAAAACGCTGTCGATTCGCGATTCTATGTCTCCTACTTCTATTCGCCGCTCGGGCGACAAAAAATTCACATAATCAAGACAGGTAATACCGTAGCGCACATTCTTTCCAGCGACCTAAAGAAGGTCACTGTTCCCCTCCCCACCCTCCCCGAGCAGCAGAAGATCGCGGATTTTTTGACGGCGGTGGATGCGCGGATTTCGCAACTGATCCAAAAGAAAGCCCTGCTGGAGGACTACAAGAAAGGCCTCATGCAACAGCTCTTCTCCCAGACCCTCCGCTTCAAAGATGACAACGGCAACGACTTCCCTGAGTGGGAGGAAATTGAATTTGAGCAAATTGCAGCGAAATCCAAAACGAAACATAATCCAGCGAAATCAGATCAAGATTGGCCGTGTGTCGAGCTTGAGAGCCTAAGCCAAAATACCGGGAAACTTTTGGAGACCTTCAGCTCATCATCCCAGAAAAGCATCAAAAACAAATTCTCAGTTGGTGAAGTATTATTCGGGAAACTACGTCCATATCTGAAAAAATTTCTTCACGCAGACTTTGATGGCGTCTGCTCGTCGGAGATTTGGGTTCTAACCGGAAAATCTGTATCAAATGAGTTTCTTTATCAGCTCATTCAAACTCACCATTTTCATCAGGCCGCAAATGTTTCTTCTGGCTCAAAAATGCCACGATCTGATTGGGGATTTTTGGCGTCTTTTCCATTCCAATATCCAAGCACCCTCCCCGAGCAGCGCAAAATCGCGGATTGCCTCTCCGCCCTCGACCGCCGGATCGAGAGCCTCGCCACCCGCATCTCCCTCACCCAGGAATTCAAAAAAGGCCTCCTCCAGAAGATGTTCGTCTAATTGCGAAAGACAACAAAAACACAGGAACCAAATCTTGCGTGTTTGGGACCTTCTAAAGATATTGAGTGATGCCAGAAACTCCTAAACCTTGGATGTCATTTCCAGATCAGCTCGCCTTGCTAAAAAGTCGAGGCCTGACGGTAGAGGATGATGACGCCGCGTTGCGGTATCTGAAACGGCTTGGCTACTATCGACTCAGTGGCTATCTCTATCCTTTTCGGAGGATGAAGAGCCACCCCTCTGGCAAGTCTTTCCGTGAGGATCAGTTTCTCACGGGAAGCCGTTTTGAAGAAGCGGTGCAGCTCTATGTCTTCGACAAGAAGCTTCGGCTCCTCGCTCTCGATGCTTTGGAACGAATCGAGATGGCAGTCCGAGTCGATGTCGCTCACCTGATCGGCCAATATGGAGCCCTCTCCTACACCGACAATCGAACCTTCGATGCAAATTTCGTAAACAAAAGACAACCCCATTTTAGATATCAAACGAGCCTGAAATTCTGGACCAAAAAATTCGAAGGCTTGGTGAAGCGCTCAAGAAAGCACGACTTCGTGAGTCACAATCTCACGAAGTATGGTGAACTGCCAATCTGGGTCGCGATTGAGATTTTTGACTTTGGCTGTCTCTCGCTCCTCTACAGTGGTCTGAAATTCAGAGACAGGGAAATCGTGGCCCAAAAGTATGGACTCGGAGCGGTCGAGTTTGCCTCGCTCATCCGAAGTCTCAGCTATATCCGTAACGTCGCAGCTCACCACAGCCGCCTCTGGAACCTCAATGTTGTGGAGTCTTCGACCGATCTCAAATTAGGAGCCGATTGGAGCGGTCTTGATCGTAAGCGTCCCTACTTTTACTTTGCCGCGATGCAGCTGATGTTGGGCAAGATCTGCAGTAATTCCGGGTGGGGCGCACGCTTTCAAGACCTCGTTGATGACTTCCCTCACATTTCTGTCGCCACCGCTTGTATTGGTGATTTTGGAATCCCTCCTGCCAGTCATATCCCCAACAACCTATGGCCGGATCAAAGCCCACCCCCGCAAACGCCTTGATCCAAAAATACGAAAACCGACGCTTAACCTGCAAAAGAGCGGGACAGAGGCGTCGGTCGTGTTGCTAGGACAATGCTTCTAACCACGTAGGATGTCAAAATGAATCATGGCTCTTCGTCCAATGGTGGATCATGGTCAAATTCGTCATTTTAAGATCAAAAATCATCTTAAAAGTTGATTTTTTAGCATAGAAGATCAAAAATTAGCTTTTTTGACGATCAATATTACCTATTCTGAGTTTCATTACACTTTGTCACTCATGGTGACTCACTAATATTTTTGTCAATCACCTTGCTCTTATTTTAAGCCACAACAGATTTTGTTGATCATCTCTGTCGGTCAAGAAAGCTTGTCGATCAAAGCAACTCCTTTCCTGTTCACAAATAAAGCTCATTCCCATTCGTTCTCATGAAACTCAATTTCGACAATGCTGTCTCCTACCACAGCGGGAAATTCCCCCCGCAGAACTTAAACTACCCGTTACTCATTAACTCGGTTGTGAAAGCGAGTGAGGCAATTGCCCGCTATGATCAGGAGCTTTCATCTCTGCATAATCCCGAGCTCTTTTTAGCTCCGCTGCGAAATCAAGAAGCAGTTCTTTCTTCGAGAATGGAAGGCACTATCAGCACGATTGACGAGATTCTAGAGTACGACAGCACCTCTGACGAAGACCAAGCCGATTCACTTACGATCCGACCTGATATTCTAGAGACGATTCTTTACCGACGTGCGCTGAACTATGCACATTCGGAAATGCTTGAAGGCCGCCCACTCTCCAGCTCTCTCATCCGAAGCATGCACCAGATGCTACTCTTCCATGGGCGTGGAGCCGCTAAATCACCAGGGGCCTTTAAGGAAGAACAGAACTTCATCGGTGAGCGCGCAAATCGTGAGATTAGCTACATTCCGATCAGTCCCGAAAAGCTGACTGATGGAATGGATGCCCTCTTCGATTACATTGCCAACTCTGAACATCCTACCGTTTTACAAACGGCCTTTTCTCACGTGGAATTTGAGGCGCTGCACCCTTTTAAAGATGGCAATGGCCGAATCGGCCGCATGCTCATTACCCTCTTACTGTGGTCAAAAGGAGTCATTTCATCACCGCACTTTTACATCAGCCGCTACATGGATGAGCATAAAGACGAATATATCCGGACCATGCGTGGCGTGAGCGCAGAAAATAACTGGGAAGAGTGGGCGCTCTTCTTCTTGGACGCAGTCAGCGAACAGGCAAAACACAATTTGAAAGTAACCCGCGAGATCCGTAATCTTTATGAGGAAATGAAAGAAGTCTTCAGCGAGGTTACAGGATCTCGTTACGCCATTTCGATGTTAGACGCAGTATTTACTCACCCAATTTTCAGAAACCAACAGATCGTTAGACACTCCAAAATAGCTTCTGCCAGCGTAAACCGCTACACAAAGGCGCTTTTACAAAGCGACCTAGGCCTCATTCGCGTGGTGAGCGAAGCCGCAGGACGTCGCTCCGCTGTATATGCCTTCGAACCTCTTCTAAAGCTCATCCGTGTCTAATCTCATGCCGACCCAATCTGAACAGCAACTCGAAGACGCCCTCGTCGCTCAGCTCGTCGAGCTCGGGCACGCCTGCGCGGTCGTCACGGATGAGGCCTCGATGTTGGCGAATCTGAAGGCGCAGGTGGAGGCTTTCAATGACATCACTCTCACGGCAGGAGAATTTGACAAAGTCATGGGCTACCTCACCAAAAAGGCGGGCGTCTTTGCCAAAGCGGAACTCCTTCGCGACCGCATGCAGCTCAAGAAAGAGGACGGCGAGACCATCTTCCTCGAGTTCCTCGATCAAGAGAACCCGGAGCGCAACCTCTACCAAGTCACCCAGCAGGTGAAAGTCGACGGCGGGACTTACAAGAACCGCTACGATGTCACCCTCCTCGTCAACGGCCTCCCCCTCGTTCAGATCGAACTGAAACGACGGGGACTGGAGATGAAGGAAGCCTTCAACCAAATCCAGCGCTATCAGAAGATCAGCTACTGGGCCGAAGGCGGGCTCTTCAACTTCGTCCAGATCTTCGTGATCAGCAACGGGCAGAACACCAAGTATTACGCGAACTGCAAGCAGCAGTCCTTCAAGCAAACCTTCTTCTGGGCCGCCGAAGACAACAAGACGATCCGTGAACTCAAGCCCTTCGCCGAGGCCTTCCTCAAGCCTGCCCATCTCGGCACGATGCTCACGAAATACATCGTCCTCAATGAGACTTACAAAGCGCTCATGGTCCTGCGGCCTTACCAATATTACGCCACCGAGGCCATCGTGGAGCGCGTCGCCAATCCTCCCGCGACTGATCGCAACGGCTACATTTGGCACACCACCGGATCCGGCAAAACCCTCACCTCCTTCAAAGCGAGCCAGATCCTCACCAAGCTCCCCGGCATTCATAAGGTCGTCTTCTGCGTGGACCGCAAGGACCTCGATACCCAGACCATCGATGAGTTCAACAGCTTCAGCAAAGGCAGCGTCGATGGCACCGACAACACCAAGAAGCTGGTCCAGCAATTTACCGACGACACCAAGCTCATCGTCACCACCTTACAAAAGCTCAACACCGCGATCAGCAAGCAAGCCTATCTCAAGCAGATGGAGGCCCTCCGTGATGAGAAGATCATCTTCATCTTCGACGAGTGCCACCGCAGCCAGTTCGGCGACACCCACAAGCGCATCGTCGATTTCTTCCGTGATCACCAGATGTTCGGCTTCACCGGCACCCCCATCTTCGCCGACAACGCCGCCACCAAGGACGGCAAGAAGCACACCACGAAAGACCTCTTCCACAAAAAACTCCACTCCTACGTCATCACCGATGCCATCAAGGATGAGAACGTCCTCAAGTTCGCGGTCGAATACGTGGGCCGCTATCAGCAGAAAGAAGACAATCCCACGAACGTCGATATCGAGGTCGAAGCGATCGACACCAAGGAACTCATCGAGTCCGACCAGCGCCTCGAAAAGATCACCGACTACATCATCGACCACCACCACACCAAGACGCGGAATAAAGAGTTCACCGCGATGTTTTGCGTCAGCTCAGTCGAGGTCCTCATCAAATATTACGAACTCTTCGCCCGAAAAAAAGCGGAAGGAAAACACAAGCTCAAGGTCGCCACCATCTTCAGCTACACCGCGAACGAAGAGGACAAAGGAGCCGACGGCCTCCTCGATGAAGGCGGCGAGGTCGAGGGCGGCGACAAAGGAAACCCGCACACCCGCGAAAAGCTCGATGGCTTCATCAGCGACTACAACGCGATGTTCGGCACCGGCTTCTCGACCAAGGACACCAAACAATTCTACGGCTACTACAAGGACCTCGCCAAAAAGGTAAAAGACCGAAAAGTCGATGTCCTCCTCGTGGTGAACATGTTCCTCACCGGCTTCGACTCAAAGCCGCTCAACACCCTCTACGTCGACAAAAACCTCCGCTACCACGGCCTCATCCAAGCCTACTCCCGCACCAACCGCATCCTCAACGAGGTGAAGTCACAGGGAAACATCGTCGTTTTCCGAAACCTCAAAAAACGCACCGACCAAGCGATCACCCTTTTCTCCAACATCGAGGCCAAGGAAGAAATCTTCGTCCCGCCCTACGAGGACTACGTTGAAAAGTTCAACGAGATCAGCAGGGAACTCATCAACCTCACCCCCACGCCCAAAAGCGTTAAGGAACTCCGCGATGAAGAAGAGGAACTGAAGTTCATCAAAATCTTCCGAGAACTGATCCGCCTGCGAAACATCATCGAGTCCTTCTCCGAGTTCGAAGAAGAGGATCTCGCTCTCGAAAAACAACGCTACGAAAACTTCAAAAGCGCTTACCTCGATCTCCACGACAAAGTCAAAACCGACACCGCGAAGGAGACCGAATCGATCCTCGAAGACATCGACTTCGAGCTCGAACTGATCCACCGCGACATCGTCAACGTAAACTACATCCTGAGCCTCCTCGCCCAGCTCTACGATGCCGATGAAAAGGAACAAAGCCGCCTCCGCAACCTCATCCTCGACACCGTGGCGGGCGACCTCGAACTCCGCAGCAAGCGCGAGTTGATTGAAAAATTCATCGACAGCAACCTCCCCAATCTCGGCAACGCCGCCGAGATCCCCGACGACTTCGAAGACTTCTGGGAACAGGAACGCGTGGCCGCCTTCGAGTCTCTCTGCAAAGAAGAAGGCCTCAACCCCGAGAAGCTCAAAAGCGTCATCGACCGCTACGTCTACACCGGAAAAAAGCCCGAAAAGGAACCGGACATCATCGGCTTGATTGATAAACCTCTCGGCATCCTAGACCGCGAGCCCACCAGCGACCGAATTTACGATAAGGTGGTCAACTTCGTGACGACCTTCGTCAAAGGAATCGCCGCCTAACCCGGCGATTCACCATCCACGCTCCTCACGAATTCGCTACCCACCGCCCCCCTCACCTGACTCGCCTCGTAGCGCTCCCGATTTGTGCTCTAAAACCCAGCCCCCGCTGCTCACCCCCAGATTAAGAGCCCCACGCCATGAAGCAAGAGGCCCACGCACCCTCCGATCAATGTTCCGTTGATCCGGATGAACTGTAAGTCCGGTCCTACGTGAGTCTCGAGCGTGTCGATCAGCGCATCGGCATCCCAGCGGTCGACCATCCCGCTTACGAGCGCCTCCACCTTATCGCCATGTTTCTGTAAAATCCGCTCCACCACCTCTCCAAGCCGGCCCTCCCACTGCTCAAGGAGCTCCGCATTGCCCTCCAAGCCGATGGCCGTCTCGCGAACCATCCTGACGATCCGCGGACTCTCTTCCCCCGCTAGCAATTCTTGAGATAAAAGATCACCCAATTTCCGCAGGAAACTCTCAATCCCCACTCGGGTCTCGGGATCGCTCAGGACGCGCTCTTTAAAACCCTCCCATTCTCGAAGCGTCTTACTGCTCCTCCCCAGATCATCGATGGCCTCGCGGAGGCTGTCCTCGATCCGATCATAGAGCGGATGCGTGAGATCGCGCGATGCTTCGGCAAGCCGGACCCCTGCCTTCTCAACAGCGCGGCCCGAAAAGGCTCGGGTCACCCCACGGGTCAGCGCACCCAGAATCCTCGTTTCTTGAAAAGGTGCCTCCTTTTCCGCTTCGGACACGAAAAAGCCCGATTGCGACTCCACGATCTGCGCCAAGCGCCCCAGGATCGGAGCGATCAGCTCCCGCCGCCTTTCGTTTCTCAAAAAAGCTTGGAGCCCACGCCTGATCGCCTTCCCCACCGGCATCTTACCGAGACCCTCCTCGATCACCTCGCTCGCCGAACCCGCCAACCCACTCTCACCCACCGTAGCAATAAACGATGGCGCGATCTTCTCAACCCGCTGCGCCAGCGCCCTCTCATTCTCCTCCCGAGCCGCCAGCCCCACCAGCCGATGCAGCGGTCGATGCTCGCGCCACTGCTCCCGCACCACTTCCGGACTCAAAAAACTCTTCCTCAAAAAACGACCAATCATCCGGCCCACCCGCGCCTTTTCACGCCGCACGATCGCAGTGTGAGGAATCGGCAAACCCAGCGGATGGCGAAAGAGCGCCGTCACCGCGAACCAATCCGCCAGCGCCCCCACCATCGCCGCCTCCGAGAAAGCACGCACCCATGCGAGGCCCGGAATCTCCGGCTCGAAAGTGCGCGAACAGGCATAGCTCACCACCATCAGCAAGAGCAGTCCAGTCGCCCACCGCCGCATCCGCACCAAGCGAGTGCGATCTCCTCCTAAGTCCAATTTCATATCTAACAATCGTGCCCCACCCATCTTCGCGAGGCGCAGAGAAGCCTAGCGCAGGATGACCGAACATCAAACCTACGGCCACCTCCGCGCAACCGGAAATCGCTGACTCGCCGCAGAGACTCTTCGGGTAGGATCAGCCGAAAG
>Ga0114957_1001198_pt1 | contig 29496 bp, 22 predicted proteins | sample BantaG_FD_87175 | JGI IMG/M metagenome (GOLD analysis project Ga0114957, IMG submission 87175) | Marine algal microbial communities from Bantry Bay, Ireland - BantryBay_4 metaG | ecosystem: Host-associated > Algae > Red algae > Unclassified | place: Bantry Bay, Ireland | collected 2014-11-21
ACAGTAGGAATCTACCTCGATAGTGATGTTGAACTTAATATCCAACTGAGCTCAAGTGTAGCTCTCCAAGAAGTTGAGATAGTTGCCAATAGAGCATCGGAGGCTATCCAAGAGAAATCTCAGATGTCAGTAATAGAAGTGCCAATAGCGCAGATTAAAAAAATGCCGGCACTATTAGGTGAAGTAGATGTACTCAAGGCACTACAACTGCTACCTGGAGTGCAATCAGGAGGAGAAGGACAATCTGGTCTCTATGTCAGAGGAGGAAGCCCAGATCAGAATCTTATCTTACTTGATGGTGTTCCTGTCTATAATGTCAATCACCTCTTTGGATTCTTCTCAGTATTCAATGCAGATGCAATTAAGGATGTCAAACTGACCAAGGGTGGATATCCAGCAAGGTATGGTGGACGACTTTCGTCAGTGCTAGAGATCAATATGAAGGAAGGAAATATGAAGGAGTTTGCAGGAGCAGGTTCTATTGGACTCATCTCTTCTAAGCTTTCTCTAGAAGGACCGATTATCAAGGATAAAGCCTCATTCATTGTTTCTGGTAGACGAACTTATATCGACCTTTTGGCTAGACCATTAATCAAGAGGGGGCTCTCGCAAAATGAAGGACAGTCTGGTAATGCGGGGTACTATTTCTATGATGTCAATGCAAAGGTTAACTATAAGATAAGCGACAAGGATAGACTCTATCTAAGTACATACTTTGGTGATGATCAATTCTTCTTCGAAACAAATGAAGAAATTGAAAATGAATATTCTCAAGCGATCAATACTGAACTAGGTTGGGGTAACTTGACCTCAGCACTTCGATGGAATCACAAATGGTCTAATCGGATGTTTAGTAATGTAACTGCGACATACACTAAGTACAACTTTGGGACACTCGTAGGTACAGATAATCGGTCATTTGATCAGATTGGAGTAGAAGAAGATAGGAATGCCTTCGCAGCTGGGTATGATTCAGGAATTAGTGATTGGGCTCTTAGAGTTGATTTTGACTTTATCCCCAATCCAAATCATTATATTAAGTTTGGTGGTCTAGGGATCAGGCACAGCTTTACTCCTGGAGAGTTTAAGCTCGATGCAACTGTAGCATCTCAGGGGCAGACACTCTTCGCACTCGATACAATCTTTGGACAACAAAATGTCAATACCCTAGAGTATAATGTCTTTGTGGAAGATGATCATAGGATCACACCAACACTTAAGGCAAATTATGGACTCCACTTCTCAGGATTTAATGTAAATGAAACAAATTATGTTTCTCTACAACCAAGGATCTCTCTAAGACAGTTACTTCCTGGTGATGTGGCGCTTAAAGCTTCATTTGCAACAATGCGTCAGTACGTCCAGTTCCTCACCAATGAAAATATAGGTCTACCTTGGGATCAATGGTTACCAACAACTAAAGACGTCAAACCGCAAGATAGTTGGCAAGTAGCACTAGGTGTCGCTAAGACGATTGGCAATGATTATGAAGTAAGTATAGAAGGTTACTATAAGGAAATGAAGAACTTAATTGCCTATGAAGATGGTGCTTCACTCTTTTCGCTTGATCCATGGGAATCACAAGTCACTCAAGGTGAAGGGAAGTCTTACGGAGCTGAATTTTTCCTGCAAAAGAAGTTTGGAAAATTTACTGGATGGGCTGGTTATACACTGTCATGGTCATGGAGACGATTTGATGATAAAAATTTTGGAGAGTGGTATCCATATAAGTTTGATAGACGAAATGATGTCTCACTTGTTGGGATCTATGAGTTAAGTGATCGTATCAATTTGGCAGCGACATGGGTCTATGGTACGGGTAACTCAGTCACGTTTGCTGATTCAAGAGTGCCAATATTGGTTGACACTGAGTTTTTTGGTAATGAAACATTTGTTGATTACTTCAAATCTCGTAATGCAAATCGACTGCCAAGTTTTCACAGACTTGATGTCAATATTGACTTCATCAAGCAAAAGAAAAATCACAAGAGGATCTGGTCTATCGGAGCATACAATGCTTACAGTAGAAAGAATCCATTTTTTGTCCAATTTGAATCTGATTTTAAACAGCAAGATGATGGTACTTTTGCTGAAGAGACAGTGCTCAAACAGTACAGCCTATTCCCAATTATTCCATCAGTGAGTTATAGATTTGAATTTTAAGCCACATTCAACCTTTTGGTAAATACAAAAAGACAATAATTATGCAACAGCACATTCATTCAATATTAACAATTACTCTCTTCGCCTTCCTGACATGCATCCTACTTACAGGCTGTCAGGATATCTTGGTAAAAGAATTAGATATCGAAGAGGATTTCGACTATATCTCAGAACTTGGATTGAGTGGGACACTCAGTAATAATTATGGTGATTCAACTTTTCCTGCCTTTAGTAGATTCCTGTTGGCCGAAAACCAGTCAATTGTCGAGCAAGTTGAAGATCCTACTTATTATGATTCTGATGCTCTCAATCTTTATAAGAATGGGGACTATTACAATACATTTACCAATATTGGAGACGGTAATCACATCAACCAGAATCAAGGTTCAAATCTCCCTAGTTTTACTTTCGATTCTGGAGATTATCGAATAGAAGTGGACCATCCAGAGTTTGGTCTAGTATCCGCTGAGACCCAAATGCCAGATCCCGTGTTTCTTAATTCTATTGAGGTAGATTCGTTTAATTTTGGAGGGCTCGATGACGATGAGTCTAGGTTCATTGTAACACTAGAGTTTGATGACCCCCCAGGTGATAACTATTATAAAGTTAGTCTTCTTGATGATATTGATGTAGTTTTTATGGATACTCTGATCTACGGAGAAGACACCCTGGTTTTAGAAAATTATTTATATGGATATATTGAATCTTTCAATGTCCAAGGTGCTCAAGAAGGCTATAATGGCGGATACTCATTTGATGACTCTATTTTTGATGATTCAGCCTACACATTTACATTCAATATGGTTGTTGGCAATGGAGGTGGCAATGGTGGTGGCAATATAGATTTGGACTTTATAGAAGAGCAATTTTCTGTCAGATGGTCGTGCTTATCGGAGAGTCAATACAATTTCGAAAGGTCATATACTAACTATCAAAATAGTCAAGATTTTGGCCCATTCTCAGAACCAGTCTCTCTTTACACCAATGTCAATAACGGTCTTGGATACTTTGGTGCTGAGAACTATTATGATGCTAAGTTTATGGAGTAGAGTGTTGAGTTTCTTTTCGGTAGGTAAAAAAACTAATTTTGTGATTGGAATCAAAATAGTAAGAGGATTTCGTTTTAGCATCTTGTTAGTGCTAGGTGTTATTTTTACGGTTGGATGCACCGACTTATTAACAAAGGAATTAAACATCGAAGATGACTTTGACTTCGAGACGCAGCTAGGTTTGAGCGGTATACTTCGTAACGATTATAGTGAGACTTCCTCTCTTCCGATTACTCAAATACTCTTGGCAGAAAATCAGTCTATACTTGAACCCAATCTGACTCCTATCTATCATCAGACTGATGGATTAAATCTCTATAAGGATGGCGAGTACTTCAATACATTTTTTCAGAGTGAGCAAGGCATTCATCGAAATCAATTGATGGATTCAATGCCTCCAAGCTTTTTGATTGAGCAAGGAAGCTACCGTGTGGAATTAGATCACCCTGACTTTGGTTTAGTATCTGCTGAGACGCAAATGCCAAAACCGGTTTTCGTTAATTATATCGAAGTTAAAGAGTCAAGCTTTACTACAGTTGAGGTGCCAGCATTTCAAAAAAGGTACGAAGTAACGTTTAGGTTTTATGATCCTCCTGGAGCCAACTATTATGAGCTAGCTATTGAGACAGACAACTATTTAGAACCCGACACAGTTTTTTTTGATTTAGATAGTGTTGATTATCAATTAAAGTTGGTAAGATCATTTATTGAGTCCATCACATTGCCAAACGCAATTGAGAAGGAGAATAAGTCTTATCTCTTTGATGATTCAACTTTTGACAGTAGCTATGCTTCTATTTCTTTTAGTCTAATAGCTGAAGGAATCTTTGGTGCTCCAGATTTAGAAAGATTGAAAGCCATCTCATTTCTCAAGTGGTCTTGCCTGTCAGAGGAGCAATATCTTTTTGACACCTCATATCTCAACTACCAGAGCAATCAACTCTTTGGTCCATTTTCAGAGCCATATTCTATCTATAATAATGTTGAAAACGGACTTGGATATCTTGGTGCAGAGAATTACTACTTTAAACCATTTTCAGAATAACTTGAACGAACAGAAACAAGATGATTCGATTTATATTTTTCGCTTTATTGTTTGCTATGCTTTACCTCTTACTCTTCCGTCGAAAGGATGATGGCGTAAACCAACAAGAAACTGAAGCATTCCAGACTCCTCCAAGTACAAAAAAGAATCAACGCCAATCTATCGTTCCGAGAGGGAGTGTCCATGTCGCTGAAAGTGGCAGAGCGATGTATAGTTACTCTGATGTAGGTGAGCCAGATACACACATGCATCAATTTCTTGATCGAGGATTACAAGCTGGTGGACCTACATGGGAAGCATTAATCCTTGCAGCTGTCCAAATCTATCACCCAAGTATCGAGGATGCTTTGGACATGGATCCAAATAGCGATGGTCTAACAATCTGGAGTGATAATAAGAAAGCACTCGATCAAGTCGCTAAGTTGGTAGGTAAGATCAAATCTGATCCTCACTTCTTAGAAGCTTGCCTCAAGCACGCAGAAGAACAAGGTTATTTGGAGTAAGGTTTAGGGTGATTTTTTATTCTGTAATTCTTATCCAGTATGAGCCTCCATGTTTCTCAACTTTAAAAGGCAATACATTCCAAAAGTCATCTAGTGCATTTGACAAACCTTGTGTTTCTGACACATAGTAGTTGGGCATTATAGTCTCATACTTCTTTGGATTCAATAAGAGGAAGAGAGCAAGTCCATATTGCTCTGAATAGAATCTATCACACATGAATTGAGGATAGTCAAATGGAAGATAGATATCATGTACTTGTACGATAACTCCTTTCTTCAGATTTGGTAAGACCTCCATGAAGAAGACCATACTATCAGAGTTAGGAAAGATGCGATGAGAGTTATCGATGAAAAGGATATCGTTTTCACCTAACTGACTAATCAAGTCAATATCTAAGTCTTCGAATGGTGTACGATGAATCACATCAGATATCTCATCTATCTCAGCTCTTGGGTATGGATCGATTGAGATGATTTGAGTTGAGAGGTTATTTTCGGCGATTGCCTTTCTTACTACCTTGGTAGAGTTACCTGATCCTATCTCGATATAGTTTTTTGGCTGATACTCACTCACCATTGTATAGAGCATTACGATGTCTAATCCTGGGAGAAACTCATTGTTCCATGTGGGTGCAGAGTTAGATGTTTCAGTATCACTATTTTTAATTTGACTGAGTTGGTCATAGTACTTTGAGACCTTTTCTAGATTTCCTTGATAAGTCTTCTCATTTGCTTGAATGAGAGTGTTCAACTCATGGTGTGGTGGTTTGCCATGACCATACCTTGGTTGTTTGTTTACCTTGTAATCAAGAAAGAGATTTTGGAATCTTGGGTTGAAAAATCTATAGAGTTCTTTGAGCATTGTTTTGTTGTTTGTCTATACGATTAAATGATTAAATATATGGATTAATCACGTGGTGAAAGTTTTATGTTGGTAGTTTTAATTTTGAGTTTCGGAATGAGCTTATTTTGAATATTTATTATAGCTTCCAAAAAGAAATTTACCCACTCTGCCATATTTTAGTTTATGAAAACATATGATACGATTTGATACGATTTGATCTATTTTTGATCCGTCATACAAACAATTATTTCTCTGAGGTAAGTATTGAATGAGAAATTTTCTAATTATTTTTAAGACCTCTTCACCGTTCCATCTCTAAATTGCACTTCTATTGGATTATCAGTCAACTTAGCCTTACTGGTTACTATCTTACCTGACTGTCTGATGAGAGTGTAACCCCTTTTCAAGACATTGTCATGGGTGTAAGTCGCTAACAATGATTGGATGTTGTCTAAGTTGAGAAGTTTAGTGTTGATCCGCGTCGTTGCTAGATTGTGTACGTTGGATTCTATGAGTTGTAGTCTCTTCTCAGTGTTGAGGAGCTTCTTTTGAGTTGCATAGTTTAATGTCTGTGAGAGGATGTTGAGATATTGGCTCTTGTCCTTGATTTTACGTAGGCTCTCTTGGAGTACTTTGGCAAATACAGACAGGCACTCTGACTCAAAATATAGAGTCCGATCGATGATGAAGTTACTAACCGCAGTTGGAGTCTTGAGTTGAGTATGTGAGACAATATCTGCCACAGAGAGATCAATCTCATGACCGATACCAGTGATGACAGGAATATTGCTAGTGGCAATTGCTTCAGCAATCTTATAACTGTCAAAGAATGACAAATCAAGCTTAGAACCACCACCTCTGATGATACAGATACAATCGTAATGAGTGTTGCCATTTTGAATCTTGAAAAGAGCATCACACACATCTGTTTCTGTATTGACACCTTGCATGGCTGACTGGTAGAGAGTCACTTCATACTTGTAACCATATTGGTTAGTCCGGAGTTGATTAGTAAAGTCAATATAACCTGCCGCAGTCGACGAACTAATCACAGCGATTTGTCTTATTGTAGCACAGAGTGTTACATGCTTATTTGTGTCAAGTAGTCCTTTCTCTGTGAGTTTATCTATTATCTTTTGCCTTTCGATCTCTAGATTACCCATGGTATAAGCTGGGTCGATGTCGATGAGAGAGAGTTTCATTCCATACCTTTCGTGAAATGTCACTTCTACCTTACACTTAATCTTGATGCCTTGACTCAGTATTGAACTATAGAGGTCTTTGAGTTTATTCTTAATGAAGAGATTAGCCTTGTACCAGATTGCTGCACTTGACTGTGCAACTACATCTTGTGTGTCTTCATCTTTTTGAACGAGGTCGAGGTAGACTTGTCCTCTCACATGACTGATACCACTGATCTCACACTCTATCCAGATGGCATCTTCAAAGTTGAGTGCTATGACTCTCTTGATGTAATTATTGAGTTCTAGAAGGGAGTAGGCATGCAAGTTGATTCAATATTTGGTGATCAGAGAATTGGAAAAATATAAAGTTAACTCTTATTGACCATATCTCATCGCTGGGATAGGACAATCGTCTAAAAGTATTCTTGTTTTATTTATTGGTACAGGCTCAGCATCATACCAGACCACTCGAAGATAATTTATCAAATTGTTGACTTCGTACTCAGTCAGTTTGTAGTTGACAGGCATTTCCAAGAGGATACTATCCTGTGTGACAAACTTTGATCGTCCGTGCCTGATGAGGCAGGGGAGTGAGTCTATTTTCTCAGTGAAGTAGAGAGAGGACTTGATACTTGGAATGACTTTCTCTAATCCACTTCCATCAGCCATGTGGCAGTTCTGACAATGAAACTCATAGAGCCGCTCACCTTGTATATAGATATGATCATTACATCCTAGCATTGCAATATAGACGAAAAGTATGACGGTAATACTACTGAATAGTTTCATACTCTTTAATCAGTCGTTTTACTGCTTTGATAAATGGAGGTATTGTCTCAGGATCTGTCCCCTCAGCAAATGCTCTTACTCGTCCTTGTTTGTCAGTCAAGATGATCTTACCACTATGATCAAATCCACCAGGAGCATCCGAGTCAGGGTGTGCTACAATGAAGTAGTCGTCTGCGACATCATAGATATTATCTTTATCCCCTGTAAGGAAATGCCACTTATCACTCGATACTCCTAGGTTACTACTGTACAGCTTGAGTCTTTCGACATCATCTCTCTTGGGGTCTATTGTAAATGAAACCATCTTGACCATCTCATCATTTTCGAATTCATCATAGAGGACGAGCATCTGTTTCATCACTTTTGGACAGATCGTTGGGCACGATGTAAAGAAGACATCAGAGATATAGATATGGTCACTTAGGCTTTTATTAGAGAGAGTAACACTGTCTTGATTGACAAATGTCCAATCTCTGATTGTATGGTAGACAGTCTCACCATTTACTACCTCTTTATTACCTAGGATCGGCAATGGTTCTGAAGATACAACTGAGTCACATGCAGTAAAACATGCTAGCAAAGTTATTATGAACGCTAAAGCGAACTTAGTGTTTGTGATTATTGACATAGTTTTCTGCATTATTTATTGCTTTTGCAAATTGTGCTTTCATCTTGTTAGCTTCACCTTCCATCTTATCTAAAAACTCCATTTGAGTTTCAACTGTCTTTTTCTCGTCAAGGAGGTTGAAGTCAGACATCCATTGCATCATTGTCTCGTCAGCTGCATCTAGGTCATTGATAAGCCTATCAACACCGCCGTGATTATGAGCAGTGATTTTTTTCTTCAATTTACGTGTAGTGGACATCAAAGGCATCACTTCATCATGGACTGCCATCACCTCTGCTTTTTTGGCTTCGACCTTAGGGTCAAGACCTGATTGGCAAGATTGGAGAGTCATGAGTAGGAGAGTAGAGATCAGTAGAGAAGAGAGAATTGATGAGAGTTTCATAGTGCTGATATTATTGATAATTACTAAAGAGTGATTAAATAGATTGCAAAAGTATTCAATTATAAAAACACAAGTCAGGATAAGTTGTTTTAAAATAACACAGACTATTTTTACATTATGGTTAGAGGTATCGTATGGTTTCGAAATGATTTAAGACTTCACGACAATGAAGCCCTTACCGACGCCATCAAGACATGCGATGAGGTGTTACCAGTCTATGTGTTTGACACTCGGTTATTGAGAGGTTACACTAAGTTTGGTTTCCGCAAGGTTGATCGCCATCGAGCTAAATTTATCTTGGAGAGTATCCAAGATTTATCTGATCAGCTTAAATCATTGGGACTCAAGCTCTATATCCGCCTTGGTAAGCCAGAGGAGGAAATACTAAATTTAGCTAAAGAGGTAAAGTCGTCTTGGATATTCTGTAATCGTGAACGAACGCAAGAGGAAGTTACTGTTCAAGATGCACTAGAGCAATCTCTTTGGACTGTAGGGCAAGAGGTAAGATTTTATCGAGGTAAGATGTTGTATCATACTGCCGACCTTCCATTTCCAGTGACGCATACTCCAGACATCTTTACTAATTTCCGAAAGGAGGTAGAGAAGATAGTCCCAATTCGAAATCCCTTACCTCCTCCTCAATCACAGGATGTCAGACCGATCTCATTGACCTTAGATTTTGGCAATGTCCCCTCTCTCTCAGACTTTAATTTGTCAGAAGACGAGGATGACATCACTGCTGTGAAAGGTGGCGAAACTGCAGCTCTAGCACAGTTAGACGACTACCTGTGGAAGACACATCGTGTACAGAATTATTACAATACTAGAAATGACCTCTTGGGTGATACCTTCTCTTCTCGGATGTCAGCCTATCTAGCACAAGGGTGTATCTCACCAAAGAAGATATACTCTGAACTCAAACGCTATGAGGTGAATGAGGTAGCTAATAAATCGACTTACTGGTTGTTTTTTGAATTACTTTGGCGGGACTTTTTTAGATTGATTGCTAAGAAGTATGGCAATGCAATCTTTAAGCAAAGTGGAACAGCCAATAAGGAGCTCAAGTTAAAAGAATCAAATTGGGAGAGAATAGCGCTTTGGACAAATGGCGAAACAGGAATTCCATTCATAGATGCCAATATGAAGGAACTCAATCGGACAGGATTTATGTCAAACCGAGGTAGACAGAATGTGGCTAGTTTTTTTATCCATGACCTCAAGGAAAATTGGTTGATTGGCGCTGAGTACTTCGAGTCGATGTTGATCGATTATGATCCATGTAGTAACTATGGCAACTGGAATTACCTGGCAGGTGTTGGTTGCGACCCAAGAGAAAATAGGTATTTTAATATCTTAGCTCAAGCCAAAAAGTATGACTCAAATGGCCGCTATGTGACCCATTGGTTACCTGTATTAAAGAAGGCTGACTCGCAATCTATCCATACACCTGATCATGCTCAGATAGAAGGTTATCCTGAGCCAATGGTATCGTTTGATGTATGGGGTGATTAGGGTAGTGTATATATGATCTAAAGTGGATGAGCAATAGCTAATCTGAATCATCACAATTGATTTGCAACAGTATCAGATATTAAATATTGCTGATTAGGTTTGGCGAGAGACTACTCGAACATTATTAGATATACTGATTATTCAATTATTATTTTGTATGAATAAGTCAAATTAAACTAATAAGGCCCTGAAAAATCAGAGCCTTATTTTTAGTTTAATTTTAAATAGCTTAAGCTAAAGGTGGAATTCTTAGAGTCTGCCCAGGATAGATCTTATCAGGATGTTCCAACATTGGTTTGTTTGCTTCGAAAATAGCATTATACTTCATTGGATCACCGTAAACTTTCTTAGAGATCATAGAAAGACTATCTCCTGCTTCAACTACATGAAATTTTGCTTCAGGTTCAGGATTCTTAACAGAGATATTATCCTCAACACAACCGACACAGTCTATATTACCCATTGCTAGGATAATCTTTTCTCTATCTGCATTTGTTTCAGTCTCACCTGATACAGTTACCATTTCTGACATTTCAACATTAAGCCCACTTACGGGAATACCTAATCGCGAAACCTCTGCTTTTAATAATTCAGTTTTTGTTGGCTCGGGAGATGCTGTTGGACTTGGTGCAGCAACTGTTTCTTTTTTCTTACCAAATAACTTCTTCCCAGCACCTTTAATAAATGAAAATAAACCCATGTTTTTGATTATAATTTTAAAGTTAAAAATTTAAAATTACTACATTAATTTTTAATGGAATCAATATGAGTTCTAAATTTATTGAGATTCAGATACTATAAGATCTAAAAAGAATATCTTTATTATAAGGAGTTGAATGCATAATAGGGGCTGCTCAATTATACATTTCAAGTGATCAAATGATAAGCCAGTCCAAATAATGCACTAACTCCTATCCATGTGAGCATATTGACTTTGAATCGGTACATGGCAACAAAGGAAACTATAACCCATGCCAACGTTATGAAATCAATTTGTGCAAGTTCAAGTTCTTTTGGGAATATTACGGCTTTACCAAGATAAATCGTCAGATTGAGTATAATGCCTACTACTGCTGCTGTTACGATACTTAATGCTTGCTTTATTTTATCGTTATCTCGTGTTCTCTCTATGATAGGTGCCCCTACAAATATAAATAGAAAGCATGGTACAAAAGTATAGAGAGTAGTTGCCAAGAGCCCAATAGACCCCATGAGCAGAGAACCTCCAAACTGGTTAAACCCCGCCATGAATCCAACAAAAACCAAGACCATTACGAGAGGTCCCGGAGTAGTTTCTCCAAGAGCTAATCCATCAATCATTTGTAATTCTGTCAGCCAGTTGAGTTGTTCGACACTGACCTGAGCTACATATGGTAAAACTGCATAGGCTCCTCCAAATGTAACAAAGGCTGCTTTGGTGAAGAACATCGAAAGCTCTCTCCAAAAGGTGAAATCATCGGTTAACAGGTAAAATGGAACCAAAGGAATAATCCAAATGCACAAGGCCAAAAACACCTGCTTACTTACTCTAGCTAGATTAAATCCTGAGTCTGGTAAAACAGAGTTGGCATTGATGTAATAATTTTCTTCATCAATTGCCAATTGCTCCTTGGCTGCAGCTGTTTGATCGAATAATTTGGGAGCAAACTTTCTAGTTATGACAGCTAATATCAATGCTCCAACGATAATCAACGGGAAAGGAATATTGAAAAAAAAAATAGAAATAAAGGCAGCTCCTGCTATCAGGAAATGAAAAATGGTATGTAGGGATTTCTTCCCAATTTTTATGAGTGCCAGAATGACAATGGCGATCACAGCTGGTTTTAAACCAGCAAAAAGAGAGTAGACCCAAGGGATACTTCCATATATAACATACAATGATGTCAATCCAAGTAAGATAAACATTGAGGGTAGTATAAAGAAAATCCCAGCTACTAACCCTCCTTTGGTTCCATGTAATAACCATCCGGTATAAGTTGCTAACTGTTGCGCTTCAGGGCCAGGAAGTAGCATGGTGAAATTGAGAGCATGTAAAAAGCGACTATCCGAAATCCATTTTTTCTTTTCTACTAAAAACTCATGCATGATAGCAATCTGCCCAGCAGGTCCACCAAAGCTGATGAAACCAAGTTTTAACCAGAACCAAAAGGCCTCAGTGAACGAAGGCTTATTTGTTTCAGTAGAAGTTGCTGTCTTTTGAGATGCTTTCAAAATTCTATATCTTTATAAATTTTTTAGCATAGAGAGTTTTCCCCATTTCATCTTTTCCTAAGATAAGATACATTCCGTTATCTAACTCATTGGTATCAATTGTAAACATACTCTTATTCATGGTTTTTTGTTTTATTAAACTACTGCCATTAAAGTCAAGGACCTCTAAGAAGTGTGCTGTGTCATTGTTTACAATAGTCAATTCTGAAGTTGTTGGATTCGGTTGAATTGTTACGAGTTCAATATCAGTTTTTGGATCATTAAGAACTGTTGAAATCGGCTTGTTGCAAAAGACTCTAAAGTCTCCATTGTCCATCTTGTCAGAGAGTAAATCATCCCAAAATAAATCAATAACCGCATTGTAATTCTGAGCTATTGTTGGATGGACGAGTGGATCTACTTGATAGTCTTTAGGAGCTCTTTCCTCATAGATTGCCATATAGGTAATCAAAGATGCCAGAAAGTAGACTGTCGTCCTACCATGAGGTGCATCATCCTCGTATAATTCTTGTATCGGAATCTCTGAATAGGGAGATAGACTGAGTAGTTTGCTAATGAGAGTCCCTGCAGGTATCAATTTTATACATGAGTTGGGAATCCTATTATTCAGTTCATTATGGTAATCTAAAAACCAATCACGAAAATCACTATTGAGATAATCATTATAAGTACTCCATTCATCTTCGGTTGGTGGGAATCCATTTGCCAAGTATGGCCCCATGTCTGGCCAGTTTTCATAGATGTAAAAATCTAATCCAGCTTCTTGATCGTTGCACCAGTTAAATACTGTCTCTGTTGCGCTTGTTGGGGAGATCGTTTCCATTGGATAGTTCGTACTTGGAGGCTGCCATTGAACAAAATTACCTGGAGTGATGAGTATGGAATTAAAGTCAGCGTCTGCAAATGGGACATTATCTGAGTCCCAAGCTCCTTCTGCAAAGTCAAATCCCCACTGTGCATTCGGAGGTAAATTAGCATGTTGTGGTAAGAACCCATACTGACCACTCACTTTGAAAGTGTGATTGGATTCAAGAGAGAGGAAGTGTAACCAATGAGGTAGTGAAGTCTCTTGACTTGGTGTTGGATTTATTTGAAATTCATGGTTGATCAAACTGTGTCCAAAAATGAAAGTAGTGATTTCTTTTTGAGCAGTGAGATTGAGGCTTAATAATAGTATCAAGATGGAAACTATGCCTTGTTTTATGCTACAATTAGAGTACATAATAGAGTATTGTTCTTACAAAAAACTTATTCAGCAAGTCATTCATTTACAATCAGTATCTGAGTCTTTAACTTTCCCTCGGAGTTAATAGTCAAGAGGTAGAAGCCACTCTTAAGTTGTAACTCAATTTCTGCATCAGAATTTAAAGAATAGGTATTGAGTTTTTTCCCTTGGGCAGAATACAAATCTAGAATCGCATGATTGTTAAGTCCTTTGACAAATATTTTGTCTGATGTAGGATTAGGATAAACATGCACATTCAAATCATCTAATTCTTTTGTTGCTACGGGGAGTAACCAATCATCGCCCACTTGATTTCCCCAGATGTATTCTATGAGGTTGGGATGATCGATAAATGGATTCCTATTTCGTTGCCAATCATAGACGATATTATTTCTGTTCATTTCGAAGTCATCAGGAGGGTCATTTCTATGCCACTCTAATAGTGTTTCTAAATCGCCTAATTGACCATCAACGTTTGGAAAACCATTAACGACTTCTAAACCATTGTATCTAATCTCCAAGTAGAGGACACTCCGAGCTACGTCTCCTTTGAAGCTTCCCAAGGTACCAGCAGGACCGTTATACTCTCCATAATGTTGATTACTTCTTGAGCTGTTTTCTGGCCCATCTGCAACTCTAAGAGCATGAGCATCTGAGTTGCCATGACGGAGGGAATCAGCTGAAGTTTGCCAAAAGATATTAATGCCATCCCCAATTTCGTCCTCTTCTATGCTCTGATATCCTGCTCGGGACCTTGGAAATGTATGTTCTCGATTCCATTTTCCGTTGCTATTTGATGTTGTTTGAAAGTCAAGCTTTGCTCGTCCTTCTTCGCTGTATACTAACCATACTTCATTACTGTTTCCAGGGTTTTGGTCAGCTTGAGTGAGTATATCAATGACATCTGTATAAGTCTGTGCCCTTACCACATTTGGATCAGCTATAATACCTTGTATTGCTTGTCTTAAATCATCATCTGCCAGAGCATTGAGCCTGTCGTAATATCCAGCAGGTTGTGTACTTTCTACCAAACCGTAAGTAGGACTTGTGGGTATACCAAATGGCGAGACTACAAAGTCATTATCTACTACTCTTAGAGTAATATTATCATTTAATGCTAAGAGAGATTCAGGTAAATCCACGAATCGGACCACCGCTACTTCATCACCTTCGTCAAGAGTGTCATCTACCAACATGATTGTTGTGCTTGTACTGCTTTGACCAGCGCTTAAAGTTAATGTTGTACTTCCAAAATAGTCTGCACTACCAAAAGAGCCATTCTCAAGATTAATTTCGAAGTTTATATTTTCCAATACATTATCACTCGTGGTGAATACGATGTCAAATGATTCTCCTTCCGTATATTGGCTTTGCGCAATAGTAATCTCAATTTCATTGAAATCTGTACCACCACCTTCGTTAAGTTGTCTTGGAGTAGGCACAGTAGAAATATAGCTGCCATCATTGAGTCGCTGAATAGAATTGGTGTTATTACCAGAGCCTTCATTGATCTGCTCAATATCACTATAATCAGGATGTGCTCTAAAGATTTCAATCAGATCTAAATCATCTGGATCGCTGGTGTCATAGATTAATACATCCATCAAATTGACTATAGTGGCCACTGTTTCTTCTGGAAAGTTAAAATCACTTGCCTGGTAGATAGCCACAGCATCCGCTCCATTTTGAATCGTGTTTTCAGGGATCAATAGTTGAGGGACGGGGCTTACCGAATTGCTGCCAATTAGCAATAGTCCGTTTACATCTGTCACATACCCATCTAAATCGATAGTATAATAACTAGAGTTATTACCGTTTACTGAACCATTAAAGAAAACGACTACATAGCCGTCCAATGGAAACTCTGGTGAATCAGACAAGAGCTCTAAAAATTCCATGTCATCAATGCCAGGTGTATCACAGTCTAGTTCATTGATTACTACTTGTCCTATCGCTGCTGTACTCATCATCACATAGACAATCAATGCTATTATATATTTCATCTTCAGATTTTGTACAAATGTAATGCATTCACCTGTTAGTACTATCCTACATTGGTTTAATGATGAATAGATCGGATCGGCGACATCCGTCGTGGTGACGAAGGAACCATGATCGTGATCGTCGCTTGTTACCTACTGGCGTTCAATTTTCACGTCGATAATTTCATTCATTTTTCGATTTATTTGGTGGTTAAGGAGATATGCTCTCTGTTGTCCGCAGGAACAAGGACGACAGAGAGCATGGTTAAGCTAAAGCTTTTTCTACTATTTTAACTTCGTCGTTAGATTAATTAGATCATCAATGTGTTTTTCTGTTTTATCAATAAATATTTGTTTGTTGCAATGTTCTCTTTTTGCTTATTGTAACAAACACCACAACCCACATATGTTAAAATAGTATTTTAATAAATGAAGTTTTTGGGTATTGTAAGTGATATGGTTATAACATACCTTTAATTTAATGAAAAATTCCATCTTATTTATCTTAGTAATTTCAATTACAGTCGGCGGGTGTACTTCCAAGTCTGATACAATTGAAGTAACTGAGCCAACTCTGGTAGACTCTACTCTATATCTAAAACTAAAGGCGATGACTCTGGAAGACAGGTTAGCACTTAACGGATACAAGAGAGAATGGTACGAGACAGCTGATGATACGATAGTAGAAGGCTACAAGGTCATAAAAACTCAGAAGCATAGATATAAAGGAAATAATACATTTAGATTCAGATCATCTCTAGAAGGATCAGACTCATTCAATGTAAAGGAAATAACCCTGCAATTTTTCGACACAATACAAGAGAAAGTGATTAAAGAAGTTGATCTGGTAGCAGACAATCCATATATAAATGAACATGGTTTCCGTAGAAGAGTTGAACCTGGAGTAAGAGAAGCTTCTTACTTTCTTATGTTAGATGGGGATGAGAAAAAAAATGAAATAAAAGAATATTTGCCTAAGGGATTATATGATTCTATACCAGATGACTTAGTATTTGAAAGAGCTTTAACAATGCCTCGGTGGAGTTTTAATAGCAATAAATATAGTTTAGGTTGTTTCGTGTTAGATTGGAATATAGAAGCCTTTGATGATCGCTATGAGTTGAGTGGTCATGGATATGCTGTAACATCTATTGTTGTATGGGATTCTCAGGGTAATGAAATATTTCAAAACCAGTTTGACGGCTATCCATTATCAACACCAAATATCTCTTATGATGGGAAATATATCATGATGTTAAGTAGTGTAAACCCATTTCATGTCAATAAAGAAGAATGGAAACTTACAATTGCATCGGTGGAGTCTAAATCAGTGATTTATGAAAAATTAATATTAGATCCAAAAGAAGGATCAACAGGTAAGCTTTTAATTAATGACACAGTTCATGGTCTTGGAGCTAGAGTAGCTCATACTGACAATACTTATTCACATTATAGAATATTTTCCGATTCTTTAATTTATTCTGAAAATCATAAGTATTATAGTTTAGAGCACATCTCATCAAAAGAAATTGTTCTTCATGAAAAAAGAACTGGTGAAACAACTACAAAAAAAACAGTTGAATTTTTCCAACAAACAGAAAAACTAGAATTATGAAAAAGTATCTTATTGCATTATTTTTTGTACAATTATTCTCAATTAGGTCATCATCGCAGAATAATTATGATGGGTTGCAAATTCCGTATGATCCATGTACGTCATGCATGACTGATACTCCAACATATTTAGGTGAAGTTCATTTCGATAGTCCTAATCAAGTTCAATCAGATTTTGGACCTAGATTTGTAAACAATCGACCTTATGATTGGCATGGAGGAATTGATTATAGCCACCAAGTTAATGATATGGATGCAGACAAAGGATTTCATCTAAAGTCAATAGTTGGCGGAACAGTTCATGCTGTTACTCAAACGTCATCTGGTCTTAAAGCTATTATTATTGACGGTCAGGTTCATGACTTTGGGTATATTCATATCTTTGATTCATCTATTGTTGATTCAGATAATAATTCACATCAAACAGGTGACTGCAAATTTGTTAGACTTGACAATACTAATTCAGAAATTAATAACTTTGGTATTTTAGTACCTAATGGAAATCAATATGATTTAATTGCAGAATGTCCAGATAATAATTGTGAAGGTAGGACTTATACAGACACAAACGGTATGGTCTATAATGCCCAAAATACTGTAGTACAAGGTGATATAATAGGAGTACTAGGAGATTCGGGTACTGGTGGAGCTCATCTTCACTTGAATAGGTATGAATCATTGTCTATATGTAATGATTTTGCAAACTGTGATGAATACATGTTAGATCCTCTGGAATATATAGAGCATACAGGTGTTGACTATAGTTGTAGTTTTCATAATCATAAAACTATAGTTACTAACCCTGATAATGAGCCTTCAGGATTTACTACTGAAGATATTTTATATCCTGGGACTAAACTGAATACCATCATGCTCAGAGCTCAATTAGAAGATGGTGGTATGAATAATTCTTACACCTCCGCTACTTTTAATATTAATGAAGTTGATCTGAATATAAAAGGAGATCATGAGACTAGTTTTGCTTTTTTGGAGGGTGGTAAATTTTACGGTAAGATATTGATGGGTGCGACAGATTCTTCAAATGAAGATTACCCTAACTATCTCAACAAAACCTCTACTTCATCAAAAGGAGGATGGAAAAAACAGGGTATCTTTCATTTTGCTTATAGAGATAGTGGAAACAGTCATGGCACACCATATTCTACTTCAGGAGCAAGACCTTATGACGATCATTATTTTCCTTTTTATACTAGAATAAGAATCGATAGCCCTATTAATAGTGAAGGTGAAGAAATCACATTTGCAGATACTCCTTTTTTCAGTAGATATAATGATGATGACTACGAGTTAGAAGGAAATGTAGTTGATCTTAGAAACAATGTGTTTAAAGTTGAAGAAGAAACAAAATTCAATATCGACAATTTTCAGCCTTTCGTTACAAAATTTAAACTTAATACTCCAGCTGCCAATCTCATCAATTTTCAGATGAATAGAGATCAAGACAGCAAAACATCTTCATTGAATGATGGCATAGTACTAAATAAAACCGAATCTTTTGATTTATCTGATTACGATATTTGGCTTGACTTAGAAGTTGGGCTGTCTGAGCCAATGAAAACCCTTGAGGTTGCTATTGAGGATGATAATGGTGGGCAATCTCCATTTTATACGATGACGGAGAGTGATATTTATCCATTACTCTGGACAATAAAAGTTAGTACAAATCTTGTTTCCGATATTCCAAATGTTCCAGTGATTGATTTGTCGTCAGGGAGGTGTTATAAATTCATCTTTAAAGGAAAAGATACAGCAGGGAACGAACTTATGGATGTCTATACAGATAGTCAACAGAATAGTCCAGGTCTCAATTATGCTGTACCTATTGCAACAAGAATTAGTGCAACAGGCACAGACCAGTGGACTAATGATAACGAGACAGATGGCCAAGATTACTTTGAATTCTGTACTTCTTGTAGTGGTATAATCTCTAACTCCAAGGGTAATCAAGATTCAGATTCTAGGATATCTTCTGATTGTGATCCAAGTTTACTTGAGTTCTTAGTGTATTCTGATTGTAATGGGTTAGTGAACATTGCTGTAAATAATAGTGGTATTGACAATATAGGTTGGTTAATGGATGGACAATATGTGGCCTTCCCTCAAGATCCCAATAATCCACTTGAATCAGAGCTAGGCATAAATCAAGGATTAGCAAATATAGATCCAAATCAAGAATATTGTTATGTTATTGAATCGGCTGAGGGTTGTTGTAGATTTTTTAATTGTGTTGACATTCCATCCACCATCCCTCAAACATTACCATTCTTAATTAGCACAACAGATCATTCTGGAGGACCAGGAGATGCGTATGATCTAAGCTTATCTCCTATAGGAGGGAATATTATGGATTTTCCAATTACTGCCCAACTATTTGACTCAAATGCTAATAGTGTTGGGACAAAGATTTTTTCCAGCGAAGAGAGCATTCAATCTCCATTTATTGGTTTAGGTCCTGGCTCATATTGTATTATTTATTCTGATGGGTCAGGATGTGAGTATGAACATTGTTTCACACTTGAAGGAAATTCTTGCGATGACAATTATTTCAGCTTAAATGGTTTACATGGCGATGGAAGCATAGAATTACAAATTGCTAGTATTGTATCAGATGCTGGGTGTATCGATTATGAAGTGTTGTGGGACAATGGAGAGACGTCTATGTGTAATGAGAATCTTTGTGAAGGTGAGCATTGTGTCACTATATCGTTCACAGAAGAATTGTGTAAAGATTGCAAGACTGTTCAGTGTTGGGATGTAGAAAGAGAGCCTTTAGGGGTAACTCCAGACGTTAATGAAATCTGTGTCTGGAGAGTAATCAGTGAATTTGGTGAGGTTGAACAATTATTCTATGGATCAGTTGTTTTTGAGTCTCATTTATCTGTTCTTTGGGATGGAGACATGCCTGAATCGTCTACAACAAATAGCGGAATCGAATTTACATTTAATGATCCTGGAGAGTATTGTTATACAGTGACAGATGGTTGTACTAGTACTACTGGATGCGTAACAATAGAACTTGAGAGATACGAAGAAGTCGAGATTAATGGATGGATTATTAAGTATCCTAAACCATGTCGTTTCGAACCATATCCAGAAGAAGAGATTTACTTTAAGTTAAAGCAACAAAGAGATCTCTATCAGGCTTACCAAAAGCTTGAAGAGCTAGATTACCCTGATCAAATAATCATTAATGACAATCTCTATCTTGTTAGAAATGGTGATAAGGATAGAAAATATGGATATGTCGTCTACTTTATGGGAAAAGCTATTGGAGAATATGATTACACTTCTATTCCTAATGATGTAGCCAAGAGGGAAATGGGTAAACCAATGAAGAAACCAGCAATTGATAATAGTGCCGAATTAACCATCTATCCAAACCCATTTACTCAAGTTGTCAATTTGACTATTGATAACAGTGAGAATTTAAATGTGGAATCTGAAATCCAAATTTTTGATTTCTCTGGGAGATTAGTATTTAGTAGGATACTTAAAGAAGAAAATATCACTAATTTAAAGTTAGACTTAGGTAAGTTAGATAATGGTACTTATATATTGCGATATGAAAATCCTACACAAATAGTGACTAAGAAAATCATTAAAATTGAATAAGCTATCAACGAAGAGGCTATTCTAGACCATATAATATTGAATCTAAGTTTCTTTTTACTGTACCTTGAACTTCATAAATTGTGAAACTAAGATTAGAAGAAAATCAACTAAAATCAGCTGCGTAAATTATGTTTTCCACGTATACTTCTTCAAACGGAATGAGTTTCATTCTGTAGAATGAACCACCAAGACCCAAGGGTACTGGGTATGACGTGCCACAACAAACCGAACTACTTACAATTTCATAAAAGATAAAATCGACCCAGGGGTCGGGAAATTATACCCAAAGAGATTAAAAACAGAATCTATAAATGTTTAATGTTCATAAAGAAAGCAAGTATTTGTTTTAACGAGGGTTGAGAATCAAGCTCTTTTGGTTTTTTGTGTTGGGTAATTTGCTGGAGACTAAAACCAAATGTGCTTGATTGCGGGATTGATATTCTCCATCGCTTGTAGGTAACAGATAGATAGATGATAACGAACTTAGTATTTGAGTGTTATTCAAGTGATTTGAATTGGCTAATTATGAAATTAGCTATACTTATGTATTGAGTGAGAAGTATCAGCTTTTTGCTCTATCAACTGGGTACGATGTCTGCAATAAGCGCGGATTACCTCAGTATCAACGATGATTATTTGTGTCCTCGTTCTAGACATCACTTAGTAAACTGGGATGATGTAAATTGACTTCCTTAAACGCTTACAAAACAACTTCTGCCTTGAAATTAATGTAAATGTTTTACCTGACAGAACAGTAAATGCAGGGGTAAATTATTAATCTAATTTACTGCGTCGATCCGAGGAGTATCTAGATATCCTCCAAAAATTAGCAGATCAATAAAGTCTATAATTTAATGAAGAGATGTGTAATACTATTTAATTACACAAACCGATGAACAATATCGTCTAGAAGTTGTAATATATTGCTAATTATTAAAATGCAAATACTTACCATAAAATAATTATTGCATATATAATAGTTAGTATTACTAATATTTCTTATCTTGTGATAAATTAGGAATTAATGAAAAATCAGTTTGCACATTTGAAAAATGACATACCAGCGAGTATCGTTGTGTTTTTTGTTGCTATACCACTCTGTCTTGGAATCGCATTGGCGAGTGGAGCACCACTTTTTTCAGGTTTGATTGCAGGGATTATAGGTGGTATTGTAGTTGGTGCATTGAGTGGCTCGAAGATCGGAGTAAGTGGACCTGCTGCTGGATTAGCGGCTATCGTCTTAACAGCTATTGGAACTTTAGGAAGTTTTGAAAATTTTTTGCTTGCTGTAGTTTTGGGAGGTGTTATTCAAGTGATTTTTGGTCTATTGAAGGCTGGAGTTATTGGTTATTACTTTCCCTCCTCTGTAATAAAAGGGATGTTGACTGGAATTGGTATTATTATAATATTGAAGCAGATCCCACACTTTTTTGGCTACGACTCAGATCCAGAAGGTGATTTTTCATTTCTTCAGGTAGATGGGAATAATACCTTTGGTGGTATTATTGAAGCATTAAATAACATCTCCCTCGGATCGACAGTAATTGGAGTAATTGCAATGGCGATACTGATATTATGGAATACGGTTCTTTCTAAAAAGGGAAAGATTTTTAAATTAATTCAAGGTCCTCTAGTAGCAGTTGTAACTGGAATAATTTTTTATGTAATCACACAATCTCATTCGACGCTAGGAATTAGTGCAGAGCACTTAGTGAGTGTTCCAGTTCCAGAAAATTTTGATTCATTCTTAGGCCAGTTTAGTTTCCCAAATTTTGGTGCTATATCTAATCCAGCAATTTGGGTGACAGCATTTACTATTGCATTAGTAGCAAGTCTCGAGACCTTACTCTGTGTGGAAGCAACAGATAAGCTAGACCCACATAAAAATGTGACACCAACCAATAGAGAGCTCTTTGCTCAAGGAGCAGGTAATATTATGTCAGGGATGATTGGTGGTTTGCCAATTACTCAAGTGATTGTAAGGAGTTCGGCAAATATCCAATCAGGAGGAAGAACCAAAATGTCTGCTATCATTCATGGATTCTTATTACTGATTTCAGTGATTATGATTCCTACGTTACTCAATATGATTCCATTATCGGTTTTGGCTGCAGTGCTCTTTATCGTTGGATATAAGTTGGCCAAGCCAGCTTTGTTTAAGAAAATGTATAACCTAGGTTGGATGCAGTTTATACCATTTATAGTTACCATTCTAGGAATTGTATTTATTGATTTACTCTACGGTATTGGTCTTGGTCTTGCAGTAGGTGTCGTTGTAATACTGATAAAGAGTTATCAAAACTCACACTTTTTACATAAAGTAGAAGGTGAAAGCGGTAGTGGAAGAATGAAAATGACTTTGGCCGAGGAGGTAACGTTTTTTAACAAGGGAGCAATCTTAAATGAGTTAGACAGTCTACCAGAGAATTCATACCTAGAACTCGATGTGAGGAAGACTCGGTTCATGGATAATGACATCATTGAAATATTAGAAGATTTCGCCTTTAAGGCAAAAGAAAGAAATATAGATATCAAGCTAATCTCAGAAAGAGGAGTAATAGAAAACCCTCCAAGTTATATTGAATTTTTCAAGCTAGATATTATAGAACCTGTTATTTAATCACTAAAATTCCTATAAAAATGAATACAATTAAAAAAGAAACTGGATTGATAAAAGTAATCAAATCTATAATTGAGCCGCTTAAGAATATTGAAGTAAATACTAATCCTAGGCCATCTAGTCATCAAAATGTAAGACCAGACCATCAGCCGAGTTGGATGTATAGAAATGAGTAATTATATTTCTGGAGGTGTTTGATTTACTGACCTCACAACTGGTGTGAATCTTCACTCAACAGGTCGTTTATTATATAGATGGATCATATCATCTTGTCTGAATAGGTGAATAAAAAGTAAATATTAAGAGAGCTATACTTTGTCAATATATTCTATAAGTATCTCATCTAGAAGAAGCAAGATTGTATTATAAGCCCTTCTAATTTAAAATACTCTCTACAAAAGCATTAAACACTTTCTTGTGCTGGTCAAGGTCCATGTTTGCAGAGAGAGCTGCTCTCACTATATAATCCTTGTCCCCTTCTTTAGTTGTTCCTTGAGTCGATGTGGCAGGGATAGTCCAGTAGCAACCTTTGAGTTGACCATAACTTACACAGTACTTACTTTCGGTTGGAATCTCTGTGATCATTAGGTTGATTAACTTTAAGTTCAATGCTCTCTTGTAGTCCTCTCTTTCTTCTTCTGTTTTACCTTTAGTGGGAAGACCTAATGAGAAGACAGATGGAGTGAATCCTTGGTTTGCCAATTCCTCTGAGACAAAGTTGATTTTTGCCTCGGGTAGTATATTTTGAATGAAAGAGACAAAGTCCCGAGTATTCTTATAAGCACCTTTGATGCGTTCTTTCATTGAAGGGAGCTGCTCTGCAAGGATTTCATATTGCAAATTAGTTGCTGTATTATCACAGAGGGTGAGGTGAAGATCAATTTTATGCATGAGATCCTTTGCTTTGACATTTGCAACACAATACCCAGCATTACATCTGCCACCACTTGGAAACTTTGAACCGCTGACATAAGCAATTGTCTTAGTAGATGAGAGCATTTTATTCTCACCTAGGAATTGAGTGTTGGGGCAGAAAGTTTGATCTAAGATAAATATTGGATCGATCGCGGGAGTATCAAGAGCCGTCTTACGCTTCTGGTTAAGTACTGCTTTTAAAGCATTCATATCAGGTACTTCCACTCTTGGATTTGTAGGTATCTCTGCGATAATGTAAGGCAGAGCATCGATGTCTGCTATTCGGTTGAGTACCTGATTGAGGCTTGTAACCATATCATTTTCACCATCTACAAGAAGGTCCACTACATCCACATTGTCCAGACAAGCTGCCACTCTTCTTGCTTGATCATTGGTCCCACCATAGCAGTTAGTTGGCACGATGATTTTGATGTCTTTGCCAGGATGATTGAGGTTTGCATCATGGATGAGTCCCATTACGATTGCATATTGCATCGATAGCCCACTTGAGGCCACGATAGCTGAAGTGTCAACTTCAGTGATATGCCGGAGAGATGCTAGGACTGATGCTTTACTTGAGGCTGGATTGTTGGTTGTAGGACTTGTGCTCATTCCAATAAAATGCTTTAATGCTTTGAAACAATCAGCAGGTGTCATGGCGATTGTCTCTCTTCTTCTGACATGTTGAATTTCTGAGATAGAGTCAGCATTTTGTTCACCATGAACCATCAGGATACTCCCGAGTTCAGTATCTATATTGAGATAGAAATCAATCCCTTCGATTGCTGAAGATGAGAGATCAAAATCATAAATATCCTGAGATTCTGAGATATAGACTGCAGTGCTTTCAGCTTTGTGGTGGATAGGATCGTCACTATTTATTTGGTTGAGTTCAAACTGATAGCCATAGACATTTCTCAAGATATCAGCATCAAATCCAGCGGGCAGTCCTCCAGCATGGTAGACAACTGTTTGTTTCTTGTCTAATAGGTTTTTTCTTAGTACAGCCATGAGTGGAGTCACTCTTGAAGAAAAGCTAATGACATTTTGAGGGTTGATTTGACAAGATTTGGCCACTGCCCATTCCAATATGGATGAGAGTGGATGACCTAGTCGGATATAGTCATAGGCAGTTGGGAGATTGTACAGAGCTGTTGATTCAGCATTGTTGCTCTGAAACAGTACTTCGAATTGATCTAAAAACTGAGTTTTTGCCTGTTCTTCGTCATAGATATCTAGCCTGTGAGTCGTCAAAGTGAGCCAGTCGCTAGGCATATTTTCTAAGACCTTTCTGAGATAGTTTTGCATTTTACTGTCTTCCATATTGTTTGTCCCCATTAAAGGTCGGAAAGATACAGTTGTTATTCGTATATCGCCAATCTGTAGCTATCAATCGAATAGATATTCTTTTTAATATTTTTAATTAAAAAGTTTACTACACTCTTTGTTAAGAGCAACTCTTGTGATGTTCTTTTTTGATTTAAGAAATAGACTATCATTCTGTCAACTTGTGATGTACTTAGAATTAAGGGAAGGAACCTATTTGCATACTGAATTTTCTCTGATAAATGGTTTTCATATTTTCTTGTCGAGCTATTTGGTTTTATGTTACGAGCAAAGTCCGAAAGATTGTAATTAGGTCTTGCTCCAATTGATAGGTAGTTATGATCTTGAATCCCATTAAGTTGCATGAGTTGATAAGACTTATGGGGGAAATGTGTCTGCGATCTCTAATTATAATTCATCCTCCCGCTATTCTAAACTACGGTTTGCTCTAACTTTTACATTATATCACAATGCGGATATAGAGATATGCTTATATGCTTACCAAAATATAAGATAACTGTTAAAAATAGATGTTTTCTAAGGCTTTCAAAAGCAATGTTTTTGTTTTTATACTGAGTTCGTGGAATAGGATTCAAATGTTGACACTCAGTGGCTTCAATAATTTATTGTTGCGGAGTAGAGCAATAAGATGAGCCTCAGCTGGGCGACATATGAATTTAAGCTTAGTTTCGTTATTCAATATGTCTCTCTGAGTGTATCTTGCATTTTAGCTAGACTGATCAGACTACTATGAAGAAACTTGACAAACTCATCATCACAGCCATGCTGCCTCCGTACCTGTTGGCATTCTTTGTGGCAGAGTTTGTATTGGTAATGCAGTTTCTTTGGAAGTATATTGATGAAATTATTGGCAAAGGGATTTCTTTTTTCGTATTAATGGAATTGATTTTCTACTTTGCTGTGACGATTATCCCACTAGCGATCCCATTGACAATATTGATTTCCTCTGTTATGGTATTTGGTAATTTAGGGGAGCGGTACGAACTTTCAAGTATGAAGAGTGCTGGTATTGGATTGCTTCGTATTATGGCTGCAGCGATAGTCTTATCTGTGTTTACTGCTGGATTTTCGTTTGTTGCTTCCAATTACCTAAAACCGAAGGCAAATTACAAGTTCTATTATCGATTCAACTCAGTCCGTAAGCAGAAACCATCACTCAGTATCTCTCCTAAAGTGTTTAATAATGACTTCAAGGATATGGTCATGCGAGTAGGAGAGAAAGAAAATGATGGGAAGACAGTAAAAGATGTGATGATTTATGATCACTCCAAGTCAGACAAGTCAGAGGTCCACCTCATAACTGCCAAGGATGGTGAGATGTACTCTACTGATGATGGTAAGCTCTTCATCATTAAGCTCTTCAATGGAATCCAATATGGAGATGTAAAAAAGTCTACCTCTTCAAAGGAGAAAAAAAGTAAGAATCAGTTTGTCAGAACAGAGTTTGCAGAGTGGAATAAGATATTTGATATGAGTCAGTTTGAGATGGAGGCAAGTAACCTCAATCTTACTAGGAAGTCCTATGATTTAATGAATACTTTTCAACTTTATGAAACAATTGACTCATTTAAGTCTGAGATAGATAGTCTAAGCAAATCATCATTTCAACTCTATAAATGGTATAAGGTACCTAGTCAAAGTCTGGCAGTAATAAATACAGAGCCAAAGGATACGAGCGATACTGAAGTAATCACTCCTATCTATCAAAAGAATCCAAAGGATGATAGAAGTATGGCCGAGCAAGTATCTGAGAGATATAAGGAAAATGTAACCTCACTCAGAAAGGTAAATCCTACTCCCAAGTCTAGCGCCAAGAAACGTACAAATTATATCAATCAAGAAGTAAAGATGTCCGATTCTATTGAGTCCATCCTTCAACTGTATAGTCTCAAGCATCAAACTGAAATTCTTGATCTCTCAAAGAATGAAACAAAGCGATTGGCTGAGAAGAAAAATGTGAGTAAGTCTAAAATTTACAGCCTTGAAAAAGACAAACGAAAACATGTTTTGAGATTTCATCAGCAATACAGTTGGGCACTGATTTGTATCATCTTTCTCTTTATCGGTGCACCTTTAGGGAGTATCGTTAAGAAGGGTGGATATGGTTACCCATTGTTGTTTGCTATCCTATTTTTTATGCTCTTTATTATTGTTAATATTCTTGGAGAAAAACTCAACAAGGGTGGTACTGTTGGCCCTGTGATTGGAGCATGGTTACCTTGCATTATGTTGACACCTTTTGCAATCTACTTAACTTATAAGGCGATCAATGATTCTAGTTTCAAGGAATTTCAGTTTATCAGTAATTGGATTGCTAAACTCCGGAAGAATAAAGATACTGTAAGTCCGAGCTAATCGTTTACTGTAGCTGAGTTTATTCAATGACTCTGATTACTTTTTCCTCTTTCACAAGCTTCCCGTTTTTGAAGACTTGAAGATAGTAAGCGTTCCTATTAACTGATCCTAGTCTCCTATTATCGGTGGCTTTTGTCAAGATTCCATTGTGAAATCTATTGATTTTCAACCCTATAGCTTTTCATCGTCCCATCCCGATAGCTATCGAGATGAAACTCACAAGGAGGTTAATCTTAAAAGTAAGCGGATGCAATTCTTTTAAAACGTACGTTATTAAAACACTTTGATATCAAGATCTTTTTCATTGAATGATATTTCTTAGATTTTTAACTTGGGATTTGCATTGTAAATGGTGTTGACGAATGCGACAAAATCTGTAGGATTGCTCAACGGTTCATTTGGTCTATTCAACGACTAGTCAATCAATTTAGCTTTTTCATTTTTTTTGTCGTGTTATACCAGATGTTTAAAGTATAAAAATTAGATAACGATTTACTTAGGATGCCTCCTTGAAGTTGAGTCTCTTTACGTTTTTGATAAACTTCTTTACAGGAATGTTCTGAGGTAAATTAAGTGTTGTGTTTGGACTTTGGTTTTAAATTGATTCTATTTATCTCCCTTATAGACTTCTATCGGTTTGTCAGTGTTCTTATAGTGACATCCGATACTTAATATATATATGTTAATATTAGAATAGGTGCTAAGCTATTATCATTTCAAGTTGCGATTCGATCACATAACTCTGCCGAGTTGAATAATCTTTGAATTATACTTGTCATAGTTGTTGAATACTTGGATGTCGGTTAGACTAGAATTACCTTTTTACGTATCATTGCGGTGTGAAGTACATTATATATGATTTAGAAGCAACATGTTGGAGAGGGAGACCGCCTGGTGGATATAACGAAATCATAGAGATAGGTGCAGTAGCAGTCAATCGGTATGGTCAAGTACTAGGTAGCTTTTGTAAGTTTGTAAAGCCTACAGTCAATCCTAAGCTTTCTTCATTTTGTACTCAACTTACAAGCATTACTCAATCAGATGTAGATAGTAGTAAACCTTATCCCAAAATTATTGAAGAGTTTACTGATTGGATAGAAATAGAGAATGATTTTCTTCTGTGCTCATGGGGGAAGTTTGATAAGACTATTATTGTGAACAATTGTGAACTGCACAGACTAGAACATGAATGGGTACACAGCAATCACCTTGATGTCAAAGAGGCTTATCATGTCAATCGCGGTCTATCACCGCATCGTGGTCTCAAATCAGTTGTAAAGAAGGAAGGGTTTGAATTTACAGGTATCCACCATAGAGCCATCTCTGATGCAGAGAACCTTGCCAAAGTCTTTGTCAAGTATATTGATGAGTGGGATCAGTAGTTTACCTTTCATCTATCCTATTGTAGTATTGTCCTTTATCTAGAAATATCACATTTTGAGAATCCTCTCAAGATACTAGCGTTATATCGTGTCACTCAGACATTTGTGTTGAA
>Ga0114957_1001199_pt1 | contig 29468 bp, 20 predicted proteins | sample BantaG_FD_87175 | JGI IMG/M metagenome (GOLD analysis project Ga0114957, IMG submission 87175) | Marine algal microbial communities from Bantry Bay, Ireland - BantryBay_4 metaG | ecosystem: Host-associated > Algae > Red algae > Unclassified | place: Bantry Bay, Ireland | collected 2014-11-21
CTTAAGCTTGGACGCGCTCAGGGCGTGGCCATTGCAGCTGGTATTACCAACAAAGTGAACGTCACCGAATATTCTCCTAAAAAGATCAAACAATCCGTTACCGGAAACGGAAATGCTTCAAAAGAACAAGTAGCAGCCATGCTGGCGACTATTATAGGCGCCAAACTCGATGCTCAAACGCTTGATGCGACCGATGCACTAGGCGCAGCCGTTTGTCATTTTTTCCAGTCTGGCTCACCGCTTTCAAAACAGAAAAAATATAGCGACTGGGGAGCATTTGCAAAAGACAATGAAGCAAGGGTCGGTAAGGGTAAAATAAAACGAAAGACGCCATTGAAGTAAACAATCCTTGGAGCGTATCATTTACGCTGCTATTCAACGAAGTTTGCTCGTATTTCTGCGGCTATTGTCTTTAACGCTTCTTGCGAAAGGCTTAATTTTTTAGAAAAATCAATATCACTGATCGCATTCATGGGGATAAGGTGTACGTGCGCGTGTGGCACTTCCAGACCAGCCACGACTACGGAGATACGATTACAGGGAACCGTTTTTTGGATCGCGTGTGCTACTTTTTTGGAGAATAACATTACCTGAGTCAAGGTCTCATCCTCAAGGTCATAAAAATAATCTACTTCCCTTTTAGGAACCACTAATACGTGACCACGCTGTACTGGAGCAATATCCAGAAAAGCGATACAGTTTGTGGACTCAGCTATTCTATGGCAGGGAATTTCGCCGTTGATAATTTTAGTAAAAATGCTGCTCATTTTTAGATGGAAATTTCTAAAATTTCAAATTCCATTTGACCTCCGGGTGTAGAGACAACGGCAACCTCTCCTACTTTTTTACCTAACAATCCTACCCCCATTGGAGAGGTTACAGAAATTTTCTTTTCTTTTAAATTTGCTTCTGTTTCTGAAACCAAGTGATATGTAATTTCTTTTTTCATTTTTTTATTTAGGATTCGTACTTTGGATAATACGGTCACCTTCGAGTTATCCAATTGGCTGGCATCCAGCACTCTGGCAGTGGCCATTACTTTTTCCATCTCGTTAATCTTCAGTTCCAGCATACCCTGCGCATCTTTTGCCGCATCATACTCAGCGTTTTCGGACAAGTCTCCTTTTTCACGCGCTTCCGCAATGGCGTTGGCTACCTTTTGGCGACCATTTGATTTTAATTCGTCCAGGTCGGCCACTAGTTTGTCGTAGCCCTCCTGAGTCATATAACTATATTTTGACATCGTTTTTGAGTTTAAAATTTAATATTCAGGCTAATATTGTATATGTAACAACATTGATCTAAATTCTTATTAATTAATCTTTGTAGTAATGAAAATGCAACCCTCCACGATTGGGTGGTGCAGCATAAATAAAAGAAGAACGCTTCTAACCTGTGGGGTAGAAGCGCATCTTCAATAAATTAAATATACAAATATTTTAGAAAAACGACCTGATTTTGTTAGAAAAAATCAAATCAGCTCCTTTCTTTTATGTTATTGTCAGTCTAAAGAGATAAATTTTCATGTAAACCTTCATGTTTTGAGGAGATTAAATATCTATTCTCAAGCTGATATTATGTGTACCGTTCCACACATTGGTGTGGCGATAAGCATAGTCAATACCGAAATTTGATCCTTTTTCCTTGTTAAAAGGTACTTGTACGGATGCACCGGCACTGATTCCATGATAGACTGATTCTTTAGCTTCTATGCTTGAATCCAGGTCATATTTGTATCCCCCCCTCAGCATAAACATATCGTTGAAGACATATTCCAATCCGGCACCAACCTGATCTTCAGAGAAAGTATTGGAAGTGAAGTTACCCATTACGGTAATGCGATGTTTAGGGTTGACGATAAAGTCATACGAAGCACCGATATTGAGTACGGATGGCATTTCGTAGCTATTGGATTTAATAGAGAAGGCTAATTCAGCATCTACGTCTGGATTTGGGCTAGGCGCTTGTTGCGTAAGTCCATCACCAGAAAACTTCAATGGTGCTCCTACATTACGGAGGGCAATTCCAAATTTAAATTCATCATTATCTCCCGTCACATATTGCACTCCCGCGTCAATACCTATACCAGAAGCGGTAACACTAGTCGTTCCTTCAGAGACTAACCGTACGGTCAATCCTACACTAACTTTATTCTCAAATGCATGGGCATAAGAAATACCAAGATTAAAGAATGAAGGAGAAAAGAATGCACCCGTTCCTTCTGGGGCATTGGTAGTCGTTATTGGAATATCTCCAAAGTCCATCGCCATAATACTAATACCAAAAGCACCGTTTTCACCTAGCTTCTGTGATATACCCACCGCATTCATGTTGATTCCAGTACCTTCAAAGTAGCGTGCATGCCCCACCATCACCTGTGTTTTGGAAGGATTTCTAACTAATCCTGCAACGTTTAGTCGCATGGCTTCTACTCCTGCGATATTTGCAGTAGACATGGTATGTAATCCAGCGCTACGTGCCCAAGGGTTAAGCAATAACTGTGCTGCCCCAGCCTCTCCTTGTCGATCCGGATTACCCGCAAAACTAAGCTGCACGACAGCCATCAATAATATAAATATATAAACATTCTTTTGCATTACTATAAATTTTAATGTTTTACTAAAAAAAAACAAAGTCTATAACCCTGATGGATCAAATGCTCTGGCTACTCCAAACCATTTCAGTACCGTCTGGCCAAAACCAGGCGCATCTACATGGATAAGGTATACACCACTTCCTACTGGAATGTTTTCGAAATTTTTCAAATCCCATTCCAAGTCAGGTGTAATTTGTGCACGTTGAATGACTCGTTGACTACCTATAGGGACAACTCCGGTTTCACTTCGGTTATACTGTCGTACAAATTTACCATCCAATGTATAAATAGTTACGGTTGCTTCGCTGGGTAGGTTGGTGATTTTGACGATCGTGTTAAACTTATCTTGTTCGTAATCTGAGAATCCATAATATGGATTTGGAACTACGTTGATCTGGCTTAAAACTGAATCCAACTGGCTTTGCTGGGATAGTTCCTCTGCCACCACATTACTGAAGCTTAGCAAGTAAGTAGGATCACCTTCATTCATCCCCATTCCTTCTCTGACCTGATAAGGATTATCTACCCGTACTTTCATGATAACCTCTGCTGGGATCAGTCCTTCATCGTAAGACAATAAGGAACTACCTCTCGCCACTGCAGGAATACCAGTCCAGGTTATGGTCTGTAATCCCATAAATTGTACGAAATCATTGTCATCAATTAAATTTGAATAAATTCTTTCGCAACCATCGTACTTTTCATTAGTGACATAAATAAAGTGTTGACCACCTGCGTATGCATTACGCGCGTCGAAGTCAGTACCATTACCTACGAGTTGTTCGTTTGTAGGATTAAAGGTCATATCCCGACCAGTAGGAGGTGTATTAAATACACCCGCATCACATAGTTCTGTGATTCCCGGAACAGTGCAATCGTAAGCTGAATTTTCTCCAAAGAAGATATTTAGTCGCTCTCCTGTTTCTACATCAACTGCGTAGCCAGGGAACCAACCCATTCCGGTTCGTGGGTTACCTTCACCATCTATTTCGTTATCTGGTGCTGGCTTACCATCTGCTCCTGCATTTTTACCTACAGATGGAGATTTTCGCAATCCTAAGCTCTCTCCACCTCCTTCCGTCTCTAATCCCAGGTCTCGATAGTACTCTGTGCTTGCTGTTTCTACGATGACACAACGACTCCATTTATCTTTGTCAGCCGTAAATACAATGTCAATATTATTTAACTCTGTCAGTTTAGGTAAGAAGCCGTTTAGTACATTTTGAATATTTGGATTAACATCCCATGCTGGGCTAATGACAAAGTTAACATTCCCTGCTCCAGGAGTTACATCTGTCAATCTAAAAGGTACGATAGCTCCTTCGGCGAAAAGGCTTAATCCTTGTGAAGGATCGTTGACATTATTAGGTCGCCCGTTTTCTGTTTTCACAAAATCAAATGGTCCTCCCTGCTCATCCGTAAACGCAGATAACCATTGATCGGCAAATTCGTCCAAATATTCTACTTCAAAACCGATGGTACCGTTAGAGTTTTCCAATCGCTGACCGACATCATCCGATTGGACGATGTTTACAGAAAATCCGTAAAGCCTTAATAATTGTTCATTCAAATTAACAATAGATCTTTCCGAACGGGTTACATTACCTTGCTGATCCGTTACGGTCCAGCTATCCAAAACATCGTCTTCATCTGTATCTGTAATTCTTAGTTCATATTCTCCATCTATAATTTCAAATGGATTAATGACTTGCACGTCCACCGGACTACGACCAGGTTCATAGGTTATCTTTCCGTCATTAGATTCATTGAGGATTGCTGTTCTGGATTCATCTGTCACCTCCACAAAATTCTCTCCCATTCCCACTCCGTCTGTTCGAGTTACGATAGGACCATCTCCAAATTTAGCATTGAGTTGTTGAGTTGTTATAGGCCGAGGAATAACCGTATATACGATGGGGTTTCTTCGCCCTATAATGTGTTGAGTACGTTGACCAACACCTGTAGTTCCATTAAAATTCAGATAATTATTATAGCCATAAGCAATAGCTAAATAATAGTACTTCTTATGGTTAATTAATGGCTGGTTGGTAAACGCATCCGTAGTCAGATTAAAGGATTTTTTTAGCCCTTGATCCGGCCCATCTGACTTGCGTTGTCGTTCATACAAAAACTCAGGTTCAAAACCATCTGTGTTAGGCATCGCGATATAATTGAAAACTTCTGTAACACCATTTTTCAAATCTGTTGCAAAAACCAGACGGGCATTATCAACATCATCCAATTCAGGTATAGTAGCCGTTCTAAGTTGGTATAGCTCATACCCTTCAAAGACATACATGATAGAATCGTTCGGCGCCCGTAAATCTACTTCCATATATTCCTCTAGATAGTTATTAGAGGTTATCGGATCATTAGAGAAAAAACCAACGATCTCCTGGTCAAGTTCCAGCCAGTCAACATCTGGGGCATCCGGTCCGTCAGGAATATCAAAGCAATTATCAAAAGCAGCTTGTGCGATGTCATCGGCGAATAAAAGATTGGTAATATCTACTCTAGGATGATTATCAATACCGGGGACGAATACCGCTCCGACAATTAACTCATTGGTTGCTCCTGGATCCAATCGAAATGGACCAGAGGCTTGAATAGTTCGGCGATCACCATTAGCTAATTCTTCATCAGCCATCGTCCACTCTCCTTCTACTTCTGGTCTACCTGGGAATACGTAGTTACTATTTTGGCTCCCTCCTCTTCCATTACCACCATCAGTAAAACGTTGTCCATCTCGCCATGAACCGGAGAGGTAATTATAAAATTCCTCCGCTGTACTAGGATCATCTGTGCCTGGTGGTGGCGGTGGGCTTGCTCCTCCATTATTGTAATATATAAAAGAAGACATTCCAATTTCCTCAGCGAATTCATTCAATGGACCACGGAAATAATCGACTCCAAGTAATGGAATTTCTGTACAATAAGTAGGTGTCCCACTACAATCACAACTGCCATCTACTATTCCATCTACTAAATCCGAATTATAAATATAAGCCAAACTTCGATCTATATCACAACCAACATAGTCATCAAAGGCACACCCCAAATCAGGATCTACCCACATGGCAAAAAAGGTACTGTCCAATGGCTCTGATCCTCTGTTGATCAATTTATATCGCTGGAAAGTCATATTATTTAATTCATCTGTACTTTGATAAGCAAATGACTGTACCTGCACCTCCATGTCCATAGGTATAGAATTAAGTGACTGAGTGTGGAAATTCCCAGCATCATTATATACCCAAAAGAACATCTGATCAGCAAATTGTGGTTCCTCACAACCTCGCACCTCAATTACAGGGTAGTCCCCTTCTTCCGGTTCATAGTTGGTATCCCCATCACGGTCAAAGAACCCAGCTAATCCAGCATCAGTATTGGGTAAATCAAACCCGTGAATGTCAGGAAAAAATTCATTTCCTTTAGCAGGCCAGCCCAAAACGCCTATAGGAATATCGGATATGTTATAGGTTACATCGTTTTCTATAGCCATATTATAATTACGTATATGCGCAAGAATTTCTGAAGAAAGTACCTCAAAATGCTTATCCCAACGCTCACACAGCACATCATCCTCCAAGGTTGTATCCTGATTAATTGGCCCAGGCCAATAATCAGTATCTCCGTTTCCTGCACCAAATGTCTTGGCAGCTAACTTAAGGTTATTTCCATCATCAAATCCACCGATCCAGACTGCTCCTGCAAAAATCGCTGAAACACCCAATTCTCCATCTGCTGGTTTGGGTACTATATATTGTGCGTTGTTACCATCCCACCAACAGTCTCCATTGATGAGCAACAAAGCTCTTACGTTATTAATGTCCTGAGTAGCTTGAGAAGTACCAGGGGTACAGGGTTCCCGTAAAGTAGCTCGGGGTGGGGTGTTTTGTTGATTACCGTTCGGCTTCCCAGGATTTTTACCTTCTACAGGAAACATGGCCAACAAAAACACTAGTGTAATGATCCAATATCGTAACATTGTTTTTATATTTTTATACAACTTTAATATTTTTATTTAAAAATCAAAAATAGCTCCTAAGTATATTCGCCGAGGCAGGCTAAAGAAATTTGGATTTGTTTCTGCCCATTGGTAAGAAGCTAGATAAGCTTCTACATTTTGACCGGAATTCTGTAATTCCCGAATAACATCCTGACCGTTCTTAGAAGCATTGAATCCATCACTTTCAGCGGATCCACTAGCAGAGTAAAGGTTAATAATATTACGGGTGTCCAGTAAATTACTTACTCGGAAATAAACATTTAATCCCAATGATTTATTAATGGTAAATTCTTTGTCAAGTCGAAGGTTCAGTGTAAAAGTCCATGGCTTACGTGCGCCATTCAGGCTACCAACGAATTGGGTAGATCCAAATCGTGTAGGGGTAGTTCGTGCAGAATAAGGACGACCAGAAACGGTAATGGCTTGTAAGTTCACACCAAAATTACTTAGTACTTTTTTGCCAAAAATTTCTGGACCATCTTTCTCACCATATCGGTAATCAATGGAGGCAGTAAAACGGTGGCGTTCGTCAAAATTAAGGGGTAATAAATTTCGAACATTAGTACGACGATTCAAGTTTTCGTTAGATCGAGAATCAGAGCCCGTTCCATCGGCAAATTGAAGCGTATAGTTCAAGTTAGCAGATACATTACCTGTTCTTCTTAAATCATACTGGAATGTAAGTCCTTTTACCGTTCCAAAATCCAGATTATCGAAAGAAGTATAAGAATTAACTGTAGCCACATATCTATATAATCGTGATTGAATCATATCTCTCAATTCCTTGTAGTAAATAGCAATTTTGATAGCAGAGGTTTTAGAAACTACTTGTCGGAACCCAACCTCATAGTCTACTGTCTTTTCCGGTCTCAAATTCGGATTATTACGAGGTGCATCTTGTTCAAAATTAAAGTAGTCCAATGCTGTAGCAATAGTACTGGACGGCGGTCGCTGTACCAGTACATCATAATGAGCAAAGAAATTAGCATCATTCGAAATAGGGAAAGAGAAAGCCAGACGAGGCATCCAGTTGATTTGTGGCTTATAATCCTCGAAAGAAATATTCGGATTAAATTCTTCTGATTGAATCCGCGCTTCAGGATTTACTAGTAAAGGAGTAACAATACCATTATCTCCAAAAATCAATGCTGCGTTATCAACTGCTGTTCCTCCTTTATTGTACCACTGGTCTCCGTCACGATATGCTTTAACACCGATACCATTATCATTTGTGTAAACCTTAAAATCGTCACCAACCGCTCCTGGTCGTTGGTCGGTAACGTCCCCGTTGAAATAATCATTCGCATTTACTACTTCATATAACGAGTAGGGATCCTTTAATACTTTCGTATTGGCATCGTAACGATCTACCCGCAATCCCAGTCGGAATGTGATTTCATTAAACGTAAATTTATCTTGAATGTAACCTGCAAAATAATTAGGCTGGAAAGCTGCTACTGGAAATGTTCGTCGTCCATTAGCGTCACGGGCGGTAAAGAAATCATCAAAAGTGACGTTATTAGGTAGCTTATTTCCCAAATAATCATATCCGTGATAATATACCAAGTCTGCATCAATCAATTCTCGTGCAGAAAACATATCCAGTGAAAACAAATTGGGATCCAGTCCATCAATATTTATAAACTGGTTAATTGGAACACCAGCTGCTTCGCGTATATTACGATAAAAACTACTGGAAATAGTTTCGTCTAAATCTAGGTCATGTTGTACAATTTCGTCGGTCAGAAATTGTGGCGGAATAAAATTACTAGACTGACTTAAATCTACTGTTCCAATATTAGTATTAAAATCCACCCCCCGAATGTGTGCATTAGCTTGTTGACGAGCCAGATTCCAGAGTGTACGAGGATATACATCATAACGACGACTATATCGCTGCTCATACCAAAACCCTACTTCAATAGAATGGCGTGCATTATCAGCATTGGACGGAACCAGATCAAACGAGCTGGTAGCCGTAAACGTAATCAAGTCATTTTCCTGCTTTCGAAACAGGTTATAAACCTGTCCTACATTGGTATGCATATTTTGCCATACTTCTTCCGTTCCTCCAATAAACACTCCATTTTGAGCTATTGTATTATTGCCTACAGCTGGGTCGTCACTAGCATTTTTGTTATAACTAGCTAGCACAGGGTTAATATCAAAATTACCTTCATATCCAGTAAAAACTTGTGTATAATCAACATGGCCATACAGGTTAGGATCTCCAGGAATAGCAGAGGCTGTGCCTCCTTCCCACATCGTAGGTCCTACGGTTGGAATGTAGTCAAAATTAAATTTACCAACATAACCATAATTAAAATAATTGTCTTGGTGACGGCTATCTTCCTCTCTAGAAAGACCTCGCTCATAACCTGCCTGTAAGGTATAAAATGCATTTTGAATCAAAGAACCTTTTTTCTCTTCATCATTCTTATCTGCTGCTGACTGATTACCTAGTTTATGACGAAAACGGAAATTACCTCGGTATCGGGTATCATGGTCGGTAGGGTTGTTATGAGAATTAAGTAATCTCCAAACAGGTCTTCCTGTATTCAAATCTGGCGTAAATTTATCTTTGGTATCAATAAAAGATCCAGTAAAAGTAAGATCAATATTATCGGATACACGGGCATCTATCTTTGCCGTCAAATCAAGTCTTGTTACCTCTTCACCAGGTCGGTATCCTAATATATCTACATCTTCATTAGTTAGATTCTGTGCAGCAGGAATATCTCCAGCTTGAGTAGAAGTAATTGGATTCTCTTCCAACTCTCTTAATTTCTCTTCCTTAACCCTGTAGATATTGGTTGCTGGAGGATCATCATCCTTTTGGTAACGGTATCGTCCCGAAAATCGGAATCCAAGAATGGATTGTTCCGTACCATCTTCATTTTTCTTTTTAAGAATAGGACCGCTGACGTTGGCACTAACCAGGTTATACCCAAAGTCATCCAGGTATTCAGAGGTTTCCAATTCCAGGCTTCCACCAAAACTGGAAGAAGGGCCTTTAGTAGTAATCGAGATAATACCTCCAGTAACATCACCATATTTGGCGGCGATCCCACCCGTGATTACCTGTAACTGTTCAATTTCAGATTCAGGAATCAATGAGCCACTGACCCGCATTCCATCAATATAATAATCAACGGCATCGGCACGTGATCCACGTACCGTCACGGCTCCGCCTTCATCTACTTGCGATAATCCTGCAGTAGTAGATGCTAGTGCCGATATATTTTTGGTAGGTAAATTTCGAATTTCTTTACTGGTGATCGTTCCACCCGATGTGGTGTTGTCTTTGTCAATCAAAGGTACCTTATACTCTGTAATGGTAACTAAGCCCAGTACTATTCCTCCATCTCCACCCATTTCGATGGGTAAACTAGTGGTTTGTCCTGCTTTGACCACGACTCCTTTAATAAGTTTTTCGTTCAACCCTAAATAAGTAGTAGACACATCATAGGTTCCTGGATCGATGTTGACTTTATAGTCCCCGTTAAAGTCGGTTGAGGTTCCAGTAATAAAGTTTCCGTTCTTTTTGAAAACGATATTCGCTCCGATCAGCTCTTCTTTGGTGTCTCCGTCGATGATTTTTCCAGCCACGGCGGTCTGGCTAAAACCTACGGAGGCGATGAGGAGCAGTGAAATAATTAAAAGTAGATTACGCATCATAAACGTGTTTTTTTTAGGTAGTCATTAATTTAGAAACATGGATGAATTAGCTACCTGATAAGTTGACGATATATAGTTTTTTTGTAAGGCTAATTTTTTTTGTAAAAATATTAGCACGCAATGTTAAGGAATAATATGCTATTTCAAAAACTTTATGCAAACTCTTGTCTCATATTTGTCACTTCCATATATAAATGTTTTTAAAATTGTTGCATTTTTTTTAAAAAGCAATGGAAGCGATACTACTTAATCCCTTACAATGATAGTTTAAATGATTATATGATGCTCACCCATCTTAGCCCATAAGTCAGGTTTCTGATTGAGTGAAATTTTAATAATTTAAACTTTAAAGTCAGTGTTAATTTGAATAAAAGAAGAATGGATATTTTTTATTGAAGCTATTAGCTGAAAAATAGCTACTCCATTAATGATAACGCACAGCCTTTTTACAATGCTGCTACGAACTAAATGTTTGTTATTTTTTTTAGTAGGACACTGGCCAATTTTTTCTTGGACTCTACCGTCCATCCGGCTACATGAGGAGACAGTATCACCTGTGAATACTTGTGTAAAGACTGATACATTGCGTTTTCTGCTTCGGTAAAGGTGTTGGTTTTTTCATTTTCAAAAACATCTAGACAAGCTCCCGTAATTTTTCCAGAGGCCAATCCTTTTAGTAAGTCTTCCGTCTTTATACAAGTACCGCGCGAGGTGTTGATCAATAAAAAGGGACGCGCTACTTGTTCAATAAATTCGGTGTTGACGAAGTGATAAGTTGCTGGATTTAGTGGTAGATGCAAACTGATAATGTCAGCATCCTGAATGATGTTTTCCAAGGTCGTTTCTTTTACATACGACAAATGGGCGGCATATTTTTTTTTGTATTTGTCATAAGCTAGAATATTTACCCCCATTCCGCTGAGTTTTGCAGCGAAACTACTTCCCGTATGTCCAAATCCAATAATCCCTATGGTCTTTCCCATAATTTCAAACCCTCGGTTCGCTTCGCGTTGCCAGATTTTCTGTCGCACCTCTTGGTCACTACGTACCAGATTGTTGGCCAATGCAAGCAACATTCCGAGTGCGTGTTCTCCCACTGCGTTACAATTTCCCTCCGGTGCGCTATGAACAGCTACTCCTTTTTGAGCGGCATATACCTGATCTACAATTTCCATCCCTGACCCAAGCCGAGCCACAAATTCCAACTTAGTCGCCTTGTCCAACATTTCCTTATCCACTATTATCTTACTATTGATAATCAAGCCGCTGTATGGTGTTATGCTGTTCCGAACTTCCTCCAACGATATTTTTGGATGATAATCACAAACATATCCTGCTGCTGCTAATCCTTTTTGTAATAGCGGATGTACGCCATCCGTAATCAATACTTTTTTCATACTGTTCTATTTTTTATGCCCCAAAAAAAAAGGTGCCTGAGTTCAAATGGTATTTGACATTTTTTTCTTCTTTTAAGAAGAAAAAAATCTCAGCAAAAATACGAGCATTCTACTCAAAATCCCCCATCTTCTTGTATCTTTGCACGAATAATCTTACCAAACTATTCTTCAAGATGCCTAGAAATAATGCTATCAAATCCGTCCTGATCATTGGGAGCGGCCCTATTATTATTGGACAAGCCTGCGAATTCGACTACTCCGGATCTCAGGCTGCTCGTTCCTTACGTGAAGAAGGGCTCGAAGTCAGCCTTATCAATTCCAATCCTGCTACCATCATGACAGACCCCGTTATGGCCGATCATGTATATCTGTGGCCACTAACGGTAGAAAGTCTCGAAAAAATATTGTTGGAACAACCCCAGATTGATGCTGTTCTGCCTACTATGGGAGGACAGACGGCCCTTAACCTGGCCATCGAAGCTGAGAATCAGGGGCTTTGGAAAAAACACAATGTAGAAATGATCGGTGTTGATGTGGACGCCATTGAACTGGCTGAAAATCGAGAATTATTTCGCAAGAAGATGATTGAAATTGGGATGAAGGTCGCGCCCTCTTTTATTGCCAACTCCTTTTTGGAAGGTAAAGAAGCTGCGCAGAAGATTGGTTTTCCACTCGTTATTCGTCCTTCTTATACCCTTGGTGGATATGGTGGTGGCTTTGTACATGAAGCGAAAGAGTTTGACGAAGCGCTCCGCCGTGGACTTAATGCCTCCCCTACTCATGAGGTACTCGTAGAACAAGCAGTCTTGGGTTGGAAAGAATTCGAACTCGAACTACTGCGCGATGCTAATGATAACGTAGTCATTATATGTACCGTCGAAAATCTGGATCCGATGGGGATACATACGGGTGATAGTATTACGGTAGCTCCTGCCATGACGCTCTCTGATACCGCTTATCAACAAATGCGAAATGACGCTATTAAAATGATGCGTTCTTTAGGAAATTTTGCCGGTGGCTGTAATGTACAGTTTGCGCTCAATCCAGAAGATGATACTTTGATTGCCATCGAAATTAACCCTCGGGTATCCCGTTCTTCTGCATTGGCTAGTAAAGCAACTGGTTATCCGATTGCCAAAGTAGCTGCGAAGCTCGCGATTGGTTATCACTTGGATGAGTTAAAAAATCAGATTACTAAAAATACTTCTGCTTGTTTTGAGCCTACGCTGGATTATGTAATCGTAAAAATGCCTCGCTGGAATTTTGCCAAATTTCAAGGCGCCGACCATACCTTGGGTTTACAAATGAAATCAGTGGGTGAGGTAATGGCGATTGGACGAAATTTTTTAGAAGCATTACAAAAGGCCTGTCAGTCACAAGAGAATAATCGTAACGGTCTCGGTGCAGATAAAAAAGAATGGATTAGAACTTCAGATATTCTCACCCGTTTGGAAAAAGCCAGCGATGATCGGATTTACCGATTAAAAGATGCGCTACGACTAGGCGTTCCCAGCAAGACGGTACAGAAACTTACCCGTATTGATCCTTGGTATATCAAACAAATCAAACGGTTGGTGGTGATGGAGGAAAAACTAATTAAATATAATGTTGCAGAAGATATTCCAGCTTCTTTTTTTAGAGAGCTGAAGGAAGTAGGCTACTCTGATGCGCAGATTGCCTGGACGTTGCGTATTAATGAAAAAGAAGTAACGGATCAACGAAAAGAATTAGGAATCAACCGTACCTATAAAATGGTAGATACTTGCGCAGCAGAATTTAAGGCGCAAACACCTTATTTCTATTCTACTTTCGATGGTGAAAACGAAAGCATTCCCAGCAAGAAGAAAAAAATTGTCGTCCTCGGTTCCGGTCCGAATCGAATTGGGCAGGGAATCGAGTTTGACTATTGCTGTGTCCACGGATTGATGGCGATTCGCGATGCAGGATATGAAGCGATTATGATTAATTGTAATCCTGAAACGGTTTCAACAGATTTTGACATTGCCGATAAACTTTATTTTGAACCCGTTTTTTGGGAACACATCCAGGAAATATTAGAGCTGGAAAAACCAGAAGGAATTATTGTTCAGCTTGGTGGACAGACTGCTTTAAAGCTCGCTGAATTATTTCATAAAAATGATATTAAAATCTTTGGAACGGATTATAAGTCCATGGATTTGGCAGAGGATCGAGGTGCTTTTTCTAATTTACTAAAAGAATTAAACATTCCTTATCCTAAATATGGGGTAGCTGATGATACGGATCAGGCGCTGGATATTGCCAAACGAGTAAGCTATCCGGTGTTGGTACGTCCTAGCTATGTGTTAGGTGGTCAGCGAATGCGAATCGTTATCAACGATGAAGAACTGGAACACCATGTGTTGAGTATTTTTAAACATCTTCCAGATAACAAAGTGCTTATTGATCAATTTCTCGAAAGAGCAAAAGAAGCAGAAATAGATGCGATTTGTGATGGCGATGAGGTACACATCATGGGAATCATGGAACATATTGAGCCAGCTGGGATTCACTCTGGCGATAGTTCAGCAGTGTTGCCTACCTATAGTCTTTCTGATCAGGTATTGCAAACTATGATGGCCTACACGAAGCAGCTTGCAATTGCATTAAAAATAAAAGGGCTTATTAATATTCAGTTTGCCATCAAGGATGAGGATGTTTATGTAATAGAAGCGAATCCACGAGCTTCCCGTACAACGCCTTTTATTGCCAAAGCTTATGAAGTACCTTATCTGAATATTGCTACTCAGGTGATGATCGGATCGGCGAAGTTGAAGGATTTTGAAATTGTGAAAAAGCTAAAAGGATATGCCATCAAGGTTCCTGTTTTCTCTTTTAACAAATTTCCAAATGTAGATAAAAACCTGGGGCCTGAGATGAAGTCTACTGGAGAGGCCATCCGCTTTATTGATAATTTAGACGATCCGTTTTTCCGAAAATTAGACCAGGAGCGTTCTATGTTCTTGACCAGATAAATGAAGTATAAAAAGGAATTATGAAAACGAAAAATCAAATTGTTAAAGATTGGTTACCTAGATATACCGGAACAGAATTAAAGGATTTTGGAGATTATATTATTTTAGTAAACTTCAGCCATTATGTAAGGCTGTTTGCCAAGTGGCACAAGGTGTCTGTTCAGGGGGAAGATCGTTCTATGATTAGTGCTACTTCAGGAAAGATTACGATTATTAACTTTGGAATGGGTAGCCCCAATGCTGGAACCATCATTGATTTACTCACCGCTGTTAAACCAAAGGGGTGTATTTTTTTAGGCAAATGTGGTGGTGTAAAAACAAAGAGTAATAAGGTAGGTGATTTGATTTTGCCTATCGCAGCTATTCGTGGAGAAGGAACTTCCAATGATTATTTACCGCCTGAAGTGCCTGCTTTGCCTGCCTTCGCAATGCAAAAAGTAATTTCTGCCAGTATCCGCGATCACGACCGGGATTATTGGACGGGTACCGTATATACGACTAACAAACGTGTTTGGGAACACCGGAAAGATTTTAAAAAATACCTTAAATCACTGCGTCCTATTGCAGTAGATATGGAAACTGCCACAATATTTATTGCTGCGTTTAAGAATTATATTCCTACCGGTGCTTTATTGCTGGTTTCGGATATGCCTATGATTCCTGAAGGAGTAAAAACGGAAAAAAGTGATAAGCAGGTAACGAAACATTTCGCAGAAACACACCTAAAGATTGGGATTGATGCCCTGACCAAATTGAGTAATAAAGATCAGACGGTAAGACATCTAAAATTCTAATAAGCAACTATTTTATTACCCTAAAGCGCGCAATCGCTTGCGAATAGCTGCAATAGAGCTGGATTTAAAATCCAGTTCTTCCTGCTGCTCTCCTGATCCTACTTTCGCCGTTTTTCCGGCAAAATAATACGTGTCGTTCATTTTTCCTATCCCTACAATATTGACTTCTTCTCCTATTGGCAAGTAGGGGGCGACAAATTTATGCTCCGATCTAAAAACAGGAATACAACTACCATAATTTTCCAGTACCACCATAATATACACTTCTGCTTCTGTCGTTTCGGTGATGGATAGAGAGGCTTCCAAGTTTTTTAGTTTATCAGTCGGGAAAGGTTTAGCACAGTTAATCCAGCCCAGTTGGGAAATTTCCAAATGCCCAAGCACTTGTTGTGCAGCAGGTAAGGCGACTTGTTTTTTAGTTTGACTAAAAAAGCCAAATCCTGAATGAGGTTTTTCGACTTTTTCTGTTTGATAAACGATTTTGCTATATCTAGCATCTATTAACCAAGGACGTCGTTGTTGGTCCAGCTTACCTCCCCGATAGATTTCAATATCTTCCCATGCACTAGTAACCTTGCCAGGCAATTCAATTTTGATTGGATAATTAGTTTGGCTGTCCACGTATTCATCATCTGAAGTGGCATTTATATAGACGGTATAAATGTTGTCCAGCAATTGGTCTTCGGTATAAGTAGTGAGGTTTTCGAAAAGTAAATCTCTACAGCTGACAATTTCTTTTATTTCAACATCTACTTTTCCACCGATAGGAATACCATTCATAAAGGTAAGTGAGTCCGCTTCAATCGTTACAATTGTTCCTTTCTTACACCGCAATACATTCCTTTCAAAAGGATAAATAGTAAAACGTTGCACCGGTACCGCAAATTCAGCAGGTAATGGTGCGGACATAGATTGAGTAGTGGATTGTGCGTACCATGGATTGAGTACACCTTTCATAGTTATTTTTTAAAACGACTTTAAGATTAAGTTAGGCGATTTTTGAGGTGTTGTGGCTTTTCTGTTTGTTTTTTTGAAGCTGCATTTCTACATGCGTTTCACTAAACCCTAGCTCCTCAAACAACTCTTTGTCTGGCGTGTTAGCAGGTAGATGTAGTGCAACATTTCCCTTAAGTTTATTTAAGGCATTCAGTAGTAATTTACGACCAATACCAACGTTGTGTTGGGCTTTTTGGGTAGCAAAAAAGCTAATGATATGACCGGGGCCGAATTGCTCCATTCCCGTATGATTGACCACGATCAAAGCAATAATGCCATCCTCATCACTCATGGTGAGGATGAATCCTCCAAAAGAAGGAATTTCTTTGACTGCGGCATCCAATGCACTGGATAATTTTTGCTGATCGATAACGACTCCTTTCTCCGAATTTTCAGTCAAAAAACGAGCTATTGCTCTCTTCTCGAAAGGAGTTATTTTAGTGAAAGGATCGTAAAGTGTTTGCTTAACCATACTACTGCTTTTTGTTTGGTGTCTAAATTAGTGGTTGCAGTCACTAATTATAGTAAAGACAAAACATCTTTACTGTTCAGATTACATCTGGCAAAAGTAGATTGTAGATTAGGTCATTGTTGAATATGGCCGGAATATACGGTATTGTGACGAATATCCGACGCTAAAAGATACAAATTTAGCATATTTTTACTATTTTAAAAAATTGCAACATGTTTTCACGGTAATTAATCCAGTTTTTTGATTCTTTTACCTCTTAATTTTTTATATTTTTAACACCATTATAATCAGTTCATTATGTCGAGATATTTACTTTTCGTTCCCTTTCTGTTACTCACCTATGTTGCTACTGCTTTTCAAATAACGCCCTCGTGGGAAGCAAAAGTTGCCCCCTCTTTGCTGGCAGCAATTGATAATGGATCCAATCAACTCAACTTTATAATTCTCCTTCAACCTCAGGCGGATTTACGTTCTGCCGCTACCTTTTCAACAAAACTAGCCAAGGGACAATTTGTTTTTCAGGAATTGAAACGCACCGCTCAAGAATCACAAACTTCAGTTCGCAACTATCTGGAAGCACAAGGAATGAGTTATCATCCTTTTTATATCATCAATGCTATTCAGGCAAAAGGCACCCCACTTCAGCTCCAACAACTGGCGCAAGAACAGATTGTAAAAAGAATTATTGCCAATAGCCCTTATCAACTGGAAGCACCTGTGCTAGCATCCGATAATGCTGCACTTACTCCTCAGGACATCGAATGGGGGATACAAATGATTGGCGCCGATCAGGTATGGGACATGGGATACACCGGACAGGGGGTAGTGGTAGGCGGACAGGACACTGGCTATGACTGGGAACATCCTGCTTTAAAAACAAAGTATCGGGGTTATATTGATGAAAACAATGTAGATCATAATTATAACTGGCATGATGCGATTCATGAGATTGATTCGCTGAATGGAGATCCTATTATCGACCCTACTAATAATCCCTGTGGTCTCGATGTTGATGCTCCCTGTGATGATAATAATCATGGAACGCATACGATGGGTACGATGGTTGGTACAGATGGTGGAGAAAACCAAATTGGTGTTGCTCCTGATGCCCGTTGGGTTGGTTGTCGTAATATGGAAAGAGGCTGGGGGTCACCTGCTTCTTATATCGAATGTTTTGAGTGGTTGATGGCTCCTACAGATTTAAGTAATGAAAATCCTAATCCGGCACTAGCTCCTCATGTATTCGCCAATTCGTGGGGCTGTCCACCTATTGAAGGTTGTGATACCAGTAATTTTAGTATAATGGAAACTGTTGTCAATACGGTGAAATCATCTGGTGTTATGGTAGTCGTTTCAGCGGGAAATAGTGGTAGTGAATGTAGCACCGTCAATACCCCTGCGGCTATTTTTGAAAATAGTTTTTCGGTAGGTGCTACCAGAATGAATGATACTATTGCAGGATTTAGTAGTCGAGGACCAGTGCTGGTTGATGGTAGTATGCGTATGAAGCCGGACATTTCTGCACCGGGTCACCGTGTACGTTCCTCTGTTCTTGGCGATCAGTATTCCACCTTTAGTGGCACCTCTATGGCAGGCCCACATGTGGTAGGAGTAGTGGCACTAATCATCTCCGCCAATCCTCAGCTTGCTGGTCAAGTAGATATTATTGAGGATATTATCATCCAGTCAGCGGTTCCCAAAACGACAGATCAAGATTGTGGAAATACATCTGGAACTGCAGTTCCAAATAATACTTATGGCCATGGAAGAATCAATGCACTTGCAGCGGTTCAACTGGCCTTGACAGCGACACCAACGCAAGATTTAACAGAAGTATCTCCTATTTCTGTTTACCCCAATCCTTTTACTAATACGCTACAGTTTGACCTGACCAATTTGTCAGGAATTTCGGAGGTGACCATTTTTAATGGTACCGGACAAAACATCGGACAATGGCAACTGGAAGGGGCAGCAGTGCAGACACTGACCGTTCCTCAATTGGCTAATGGTATTTACTTTTATCATTTAAAAAATAAAACCACCGCATTTCAAGGAAAGATACTTAAGGGACAATAGGAGTTTGTTTAATAGCTAAGGATCAATTTTGACATCAGAAAGGACTTCCTTACTTTTGTAGTATGAAAAAAATGGGAAAACGCCTCCATCTATTGATGGGTATACTTCTGCTTAGTCTGTGTGGAACCGCTCAACAAGGAAATAACCCTTTTGAGCTGCCCGGTCGCCCTGTGGAATCGAAGCAGAAACAACCCGAGGCTTCCACACCGGATAATCCTTTTGAATTAGAAAATACTACTGCATCACCAATCGATAATCGACTAGCTCCTGCTACCAAATCGGACAACCCCTTTGAATTAAATGCTCGCCCTAGTTCTTTGAAGAATAAGAATAAGAATAAGAATAAGAATAAGAATAAGAATAAGAATAAGAATAAGAATGAGAATGAGAATGAGAATGAGAATTCTGTTGTTGAAGGGCCAAAAGATTCCGCTGGAATACCTTTAGCAATTCCTCCACTTTCGGCTCGTTTCAAATTGTGGATGAGTATTATTTTTATATCCATCCTTACGGTACTGGTTAATGTCTATAAGAGTACGCTGGTTAAGATTTATCGTTCTTTTTTAAATGATAATTTTCTAAAGATGATCCATCGCGATCAAGGGACTGTATTAGCGATCCCTTATTTTATTTTTTATGTTTTTGCGCTTATTAATATTGGAATTTTTGTTTTTGTCGTGCTGCGGCATTTCGGAATTCGTTTTTTCGCCAGTGATTTTGGAAGTATGGCAGCCTGTGTAGGAGGGGTGGTGGTTTTATTTTTTTGTAAACATCTATTATTGCTTATTTTGGGGTATATACTTCCTGTAAAAAAAGAGTTTCACCAGTATAATTTTACCATTATTATATTTGGGATCATTTTAGGCTTACTTTTAATTCCTGCTGTCTTTCTGGTCAGTTATGCTCCTTCAACGCTCACTCGGCCAGTGATTTACGGGACATTTGGGGTCGTAGGAATGGTCTACCTTTATCGCATCTTACGTAGTTTATTTATAGGTCTTCGCTTTATTAGCTTGCACAAATTTCATTTTTTTGTTTATCTTTGCACCGTCGAAATAGCGCCTGTGTTGGTATTACTTAAACTAATTACTGGCCCTTGGTTTTGACAGCGAATATCCATTAAGCACAAGTATGACAATTTAAAAGAGGTTCATATTCAGCACTTTAGAAAATGCTATTCGTTTTAAATTATTATAAATCCTATATAAATGACTTCATCGTCTCAAACTTTGGAAGAAACGTTTAAGCAAGTAAAAAGCATTTTGGTTTCTCAGCCAAAACCCGAACGGTCTCCGTACTTTGACTTGGAGGAGAAATACGACTTAGTCATTGACTTTCGCCACTTCATTCACGTGGAAGCTGTGCCGGTCAAAGAATTTAGAAAAACGCGCATTAAGCCGGAAGAATTCTCAGCAGTGGTACTTACCAGTAAAAATGCTGTGGATCATTTCTTTTTGATGTGTGAGGAACTGCGCATTAAGATGTCGCAGGATACAAAATACTTCTGTCTCACTGAGCAGGTAGCTAATTATCTCCAAAAATTTATCGTTTATCGCAAGCGGAAAGTATTTTCCGGTAAGAGAACCATTCAGGATCTTAAGCCTGCTTTAATGAAACATAAGGCCAAAGAAACCTTTCTACTTCCCTGCTCCAACCTTGGTAGCAAATCCGTTTCTAAGTTTCTTACTGAAAATGAGTTTAATTGGAAAGATGCCATGATGTATCGTACGGTTAGCAGTGATCTCTCTGACCTCACCAATGTACTTTATGATGTGTTGGTATTTTTTAGCCCACTTGACCTGGAGTCACTGTATACTAATTTTCCTGATTTTAAGCAAAACGAAACACGTATCGCTGTTTTTGGTAATAGCACCAGAAAAAAAGTAGAAGAGCTTGGTTTACAGATCAATATTGTTTGTCCTGCTCCTGGTATCACCTCTATGGCTGGTGCGCTAGAACAATATCTACAGAAATCAAATAAGTAACCTCTTATCATTGATATTCGTCATTCCTTGTATGTGTGCATACAAGGAATGAGTTATTTTACCCTATCATGGAGTTTGACGAAAATTAAATTCCCGCTTAATCATTAAATCTTTTCACTCAACCCTGTTCAAGTATTTAATTATTCCTTACGCTTTTAAAAGTTGGCCTAACTTTTGATTTTCTTCAGATGTCTTCATACTTCCCAGACAATCTCCCCTAAGTAATAAAATTATTTTTTTAACAATATGGCTGACCATTATTAATGGATCGGCTAAAATCTATTATTCATTATGAGAAATTATTTTACAAACAACTTTTTAGGGAAAGCAAAGATGAGTGTGCTTACACTGTTACTGGGAATGTTTACGATTAATATTGCTCAGGCTGAAATTACTCGTTTCACAACACAAGCTAATGGATGTTACGCCGTACTGACCTGGATGACTGATGGTAATCCAACTGCTTCTATTTATGAAATACAGAAGAGTAATAACGGTTTTACCTTTACCACTGTTCAAAGAGCACGGATAGAAGAAGATAATCATTATACCGTTAATCTTCGTCAAGATGAGCGACAGGTATATTACCGTATCGTAGAAAAGTCATCTAATGCATTAGATGATATGTCAGATGCAATGATCGTAACAACTAATTGCAATGTTTCTGGAATTGGTGCTACAGATATTGGCGTATATCCTAATCCGTTGATGACCTCTATAGGTTCTGACTTGCACATTACGGTAGACAATCAAGACGCTAGTACGATGCAAATTACCATGATTGATTTGACTGGAAGAGTGCTATTGAATCAAAATGCAGATCTTACCCAGGGTGAAAATAAAATCGATCTGAATGTTGGTAGTTTGCCTTTTGGTACCTACTTACTGATGACTCAAATGGATGATGCAGCTCCAAGAACAGAACGCATTATCATTCAGAAGTAAACTATTTTTTAAATACGTGCTTTCAGCACGTACTTAAAAAGTAATGAAGCAGTAATTCTTATGGAATTACTGCTTTTTTATTGGTGTTAGCTAAAGTACTTGAACAAAACGCTACCTGTCTACCGTTGTTATGGTATTATTCAACCTTATAGCAAATGAATTTCAATTCTGATCTTCTTTCCAATCTTAGCGCAAAGCTCCAACTCCCTCTTCCTGGCCGTGAGGCACAATACCGTATGGCACACATAGGGCGAAGTGATCCATCGCCGATGGATAAAATGCCACGAAAAGCCTGTGTGATGGTTTTATTGTATCCCGATGAGCAATCAATAACTAAGCTGGTATTGATCCAGCGTGTCCGTCATAAGAAGGATCGACATTCGGGGCAAATTGGACTACCAGGTGGAGGGCTAGAAGCTACGGACAAGACTTTGCAGGCAGGGGCGTTACGTGAGCTGGAGGAAGAAGTAGGTGTACCCATTCAATCCGTCACCGTATTAGGTGCTTTATCTGAACTATACATTTCAGTTAGTAATTTTCTGGTGTATCCTTTTGTGGGATATGTGGAGACTCAACCTGATTTTGTGGCGCAGCCTTCGGAGGTGCAAGCTATTTTAGAGGCCCCTTTACAATTGTTTTTGGATAAAAATTTACGAAAAACCAAACAGCTAAGATTACTAAATGGTATGATACTGAACAAGGTACCATATTTTGAAGTGGATGGTCATACGGTATGGGGTGCTACTGCAATGATCCTAAATGAATTATCAGAAATCATCACGGAGCAGGTTTTGTCCGGTACCGACTAATCACCTCTTTTTCAACAATGGCAATGAGACTGACATAGGTCAGAAATAGCCCTGTATTAACCAGTAATTTAATGGTAGTTGTATAATCAAAGTGAATAAATAATTGGTCGCTTATCAGGTAAACACCTACAGCTAAGACAATGTATAGTATCATTTTGCCAATCGGATAAGGAATCGGATAATACCGTTGCCCAGTCAGATAACTTGCTGCGGTCATAAACATATAACAGGCTAACGCACTATAGGCCGCACCATAATACCCTATTTTTGGGATCAGGGCAAAGTTTAATACTAGCGTAAGGATAGATCCTCCAACGGAAATATACGCACCAAAAATGGTTTTGTCTCGCAGTTTAAACCAGATCGAAAAATTATAATAAAGTCCTAGAAAGAAGAATGCCAGCGATAAAATAGGGACAACTCCCAGTGCAATCCAATAATCAGGATCACGAATCAAGTATTTAAAAATATCCAGGTACAGTGCAATTCCCAAAAAAATAAAACTTCCAGTAAGTGCAAACGCCTGCCCCACCTGTGCATATACACTACGTGCATCCTCACGATCCATATTACGGAAAAAGAACGGCTCCGCAGCGTAATTAAATGCCTGAATAGCAAGACTCATTAGCATCGCAATTTTAAAGCAAGCACTATATTCTCCCACAACGACTTTGGCAATCTCTTCGTTATCGGTTGACAAGAATTTTACTAATGGAATATTTAATTGCTGATTGACCACTGCGGCAAATCCTACAATCACCAGCGGCCAACTATAGGAAAGCATCAACTTAAACAATGCAATGTCAAATTTCAATTTTACTTTAAAGTATTCAGGTATTAACAATAGAAACGTGGCGGCGCTGCCTAGAAAATTGGCAATAAAAACATACTTGATTCGATCTGTCTCGTCATAGCTAAAAACACTAGTCCATTGATTCCCATCCAAGTCCGGCAATATGCCCAGAAAGAAAAAAATACTAGCGATATTGACGAGAATATTGATCGTTTTCAGTGCAGCAAATTTGATGGGTCGGTTCGTTAATCGCAGTTGTGCAAAGGGAATAGCCGCTAAGGTATCCATTGCAATAACGAAGGCAAACCAGAGAATATAATTTTCATAATTGGTGGTGTCCAGTAGTCGTCCTAAGGTAGGTGCACCCCAAACTAAAAGCCCAGTAAAAAAAAGGGTCGTAAAGGAAAGCATAATGCTAGCGGTAGAAAAGGCCTGGTCTAGATAACCGGGTTTACTGCCAAAGCGAAAAAAAGCCGTCTCCATCCGAAAGGTAAAAAACACCATCAACAGCGCGACATACGCGTACATTTCTGATACGACGCCATATTCTTCACGAGGAAAAACTCCAGTAAGATAGAAGGTCATCACCACATAATTGAGTATCCTGCTCAGGATGCTGCTCAATCCATAGATGGCGGTCTGGCCAGCGAGTTGTTTTAAAGACATGCTTTAGGCTATTCAGTCAACAAATCCGACTTCTTTCATTCCAAATTCTGTTTGTTCCTCACTAATCGTAATCACTAATTTTCCTGTCGGAGTAATACCTGAAATTGTTCCCGTAAATACCGAGTTATCCGGTTTTTTAAATCGGGCCGGTTTTCCGTAACGGTATAAACGGCTAAGATATTCTTTTTGAATGGTTTTGTAACGTCCCGCTTTAAGCTGCTGATAACGGAGGTCAAGTGCCTGGCAAAGGTTGGTTACTATTTGGTCTAACTCATGTTCAGTGCCCGTCAACTGTGCAAGCGAAATAGGGTTAGGCGCACCACTAACGAAGTTTTTTTGATTGATGTTGATACCAATACCGACGACAGCAGACTGTATTTTGCGGCCAGATAATACGTTTTGAATTAATATACCTGCGATCTTCCCCTTGGCAACATACAGGTCGTTTGGCCATTTTATTCGTAGATTGCTAGAAACATAATGACTTAGAAAGTCATAAATACCTAATGAAATCGTTTGAGAGAGGAGGAATTGTTCGCGACTTTCCAAAAAATCAGGATAGAGCATAATGCTCAAACTTACGTTTTTGTCAGCTTTGCTCTCCCATTTACTGCCAATCTGTCCCCTTCCATGGTATTGATCGTAGGTCAAGATGACCGTTCCTTCGGTTGGAGTATTTTTTGATAAGTAATCTATAGCTGTCAGATTGGTAGATTCAAGCCGAGGATAGCGTAAGAGAACTTTTCCGATAAAAAGGGTGTTTTCTATAGTGTTCAATATAATATGTTTTAGTACTTTTACTTAAAGCAGTATTTAATTCAATTCTTTAAAAATTGAGTTAAAAAGATTGGCTCAATTTACAAAAATAATAAAAACTTAATTTGGGATTACACAACGAAGCAAGACAGGGTCCGGAACTATCCGTTGAAGCATTTAATGATTTAGTAGTTGATAGTATTCAGGATATTAAAGGGAAAAATATTGTTAAACTAGATTTACGCCTTTTGGAGGAAGCTCCTACAGATTATTTTATCATCTGTGAAGGAGAATCTATTACTCAGGTAAAGGCAATTGCTGATAATATTTATCGGCGTTTGAAAAACGATTATGGTATTTTACCTCAACATTTTGAAGGACAACGCAATTCCGTGTGGGTTTTGCTAGATTATTTCAACGTTGTTGTACATGTTTTCCACCCCGAAACCAGGTCTTTCTATGAACTAGAAGATTTATGGGGTGATGCTGTTTTTACTGAGTATAAAGGGTTGTAGTCTTTATTGGTCATTTCTCTATTATTCTATTTGAGGTACTAACTTGTCTAAAGTAGTCCACAAGTACTTATCTAAACTAAACAGGGGTTATTGCCGTTTTATATGACAGGAATGTATAATTCCGAATTGCAAAAATCTCGAATACTAACGATTTATGGAAAATCAGGATAATAAGCCAAGTAACAGTGGACGGTTCAACTCCTATTGGATTTATGGATTGCTCGCACTATTCATTTTGGCACTCAATTTTTATACCATTACCAGTACGAATAACGACCCTCTGGAATGGGATAAGTTTACCGAGATGTTACGGCAAAACGATATTGACAATCTTATCATTGTCAATAAAGAATATGCGGAAGTTTTTATTAAAGAAAAGTCGCTCGACAGATATCCCGACGCGGCAAAGAGTAAATTTGGAGCTAAACGGCCTCACTTTTCCTTTCCTATTGGTACCGTTGAGGTTTTTAATGACCAATTAGCAGAAACTTATCAACGAAACAATATTCCTCCGACACAACAAAAAACGCCTAGTTACGAAACTCGGCAAAACTGGATGGCTCCTATTCTCAGTTGGGTATTGCCCATTGCTATATTGATAGGCATCTGGATTTTTATTATGCGTCGTGTGAGTGGTGGCGGTGGCGGACCGGGTGCACAGATTTTTAATATTGGAAAATCAAAAGCTACCCTATTCGATGCCAACGCGAAAGTAAATGTCACCTTTGCAGATGTTGCCGGACTAGATGAGGCAAAGGAAGAGGTGATGGAGGTTGTAGATTTTTTAAAACATCCAAAAAAATATACTTCGCTAGGTGGAAAAATTCCTAAAGGCGTATTATTGGTCGGCCCTCCGGGTACGGGTAAAACCTTATTGGCTAAAGCTGTGGCTGGAGAAGCAGGGGTACCGTTTTTCTCTATTTCCGGATCAGATTTCGTGGAAATGTTTGTGGGAGTTGGTGCCTCAAGGGTGCGTGACTTGTTTAAGCAAGCTAGAGAAAAAGCGCCTTGTATTGTTTTTATTGATGAAATTGATGCCATTGGTCGTGCGCGTGGAAAGGGTTCTATGCAGGGCGGAAATGATGAGCGTGAAAATACATTGAATCAGTTATTAGTGGAAATGGACGGGTTTAGTACCGACAAGGGAGTTATCCTTATGGCGGCTACCAACCGCCCCGATGTACTGGATAGTGCATTGTTGCGTCCGGGTCGTTTTGATCGTCAGATTGGAATTGATCGTCCGGATATTAAAGGCCGAGAAGCTATTTTCCGCGTTCACTTAAAGCATATTAAGGTAGGGCCGGATATGCAGCCCGATGTGCTTGCAGAGATGACACCTGGTTTTGCAGGTGCGGAAATTGCGAATGTTTGTAATGAAGCAGCATTAATTGCTGCTCGTCGCAACAAGAAGGAAGTGGACATGGATGATTTCAATTATGCACTGGATCGAGTGATCGGTGGATTGGAAAAGAAAAACAAAATCATTTCTCCAACGGAAAAGAAGATTATCGCTTATCACGAAGCTGGACACGCGGTGTGTGGTTGGTATTTAGAACATGCTTCTCCATTGGTGAAGGTGACGATTGTACCTCGTGGTATCGGTACGCTAGGATATGCACAGTACTTGCCCAAGGAAGAGTACATCACGCGTACCGAGGCCTTGCTGGATCGTATGTGTATGACCTTTGGTGGCCGAGCAGCCGAGCGGATTATTTTTGATAAAATATCTACAGGAGCGCAAAGTGATTTGGATCAAGTTACTAAGATGGCTTACAGTATGATTAGTGTATTTGGGATGAACGAGAAGGTAGGAAATGTCTCTTTCTACGGTATGCAGCAGGATCAATTCAACAAACCTTACTCAGATGAAACAGCAACGTTGATTGATGATGAAGTACGTAAATTAGTAGAATCTCAATATGAACGCGCTCAGAAATTACTAAAAGAAAAAATCAACGAGTTGGAAATTTTGGCAAATAGTCTCCTCGAAAACGAGGTGTTGCTAAAATCAGATGTCGAACGATTGATTGGTCAGCGTCCAGCAGATTTGAAGGCTAAAGCCAATGCACTGGAATCGGAAGAAGATACTTATGATAAGTTTATTGAGGGTGGTTCTTCTAGTGGTCAGACAGATCGTAATGAAGAATAAAAAGGATGGTTGGCTGTTGGCTTTCATCTAATGTAAAAACTACTTTTGATGGCTAATTTTTCGATATAAAAAATTTAAAAAGCTGATAATGATCTTCATTATCGGCTTTTTTATTTGTAGAATAGAATCAGTAGATAAAATTATCGTACATAAGACCTTAGTGTCTGCAGCACTAACTAAGGGTTGATAAAATAAATGACGATTCTGTACTTCCTATTTAATCGCCATTCCTAATAAAAATATTTTGAAAGAAAATACCTACCCACTTTATAGAAAGATCGGTTTCCTTGCGGGGCCATTGCTCTTTTTGTTTTTTTATAATTTACCGTTCGTTATCGTCAATCCGGCAGCAGACCAGGTGATTGCGGTCGCGCTATGGATGATTAGCTGGTGGATTACAGAAGCGGTGTCTATTTCTGTAACGGCATTAATTCCATTGACTATTTTTCCATTGTTCAATATTATGGATATGAATACGGTAGCGGCTAGTTATGGTAGTCCGATTGTATTTTTATTTTTTGGTGGGTTTGTAATGGCGCTAGCCTTGGAAAAAGTGGGATTGCATCGACGAATTGCCCTCAACATTATCAAAATCACTGGGACCAGTCCTAACCGTATTATCCTTGGGTTTATGATCGCCACTGCAAGCTTGAGTATGTGGATTAGCAATACGGCTACCGCAGTGGTCATGCTGCCTATTGCCTTGTCTGTGATTGATTTATTGATTAATGATGAGGATGGGTTTACAAAAGGAGATAAATCTTTTGCGTTGAGTATTATGCTGGGGATTGCCTTTTCGGCAAATATAGGCGGAACTGCCACCATTATCGGGACGCCTCCAAATACCGTCATGGCGGGTTTTGTAGAACAGGAATATGGGGTTCAAATTTCTTTTTTCAAGTGGATGTTGATGGGTATTCCATTTTGTGTGTTGATGATCGGGGTTACGTATTTTGTTTTGGTCAAACTTATCTATCCCAATGGTTTATCCAACAATCGAAGTTCAGAAAAAATAATTGAGCAGGCGCTAAAAGCACTCGGTCCGATTAAGAAAACGGAGAAACGAGTGTTAGTCATTTTTTTAATCACTATATTTTTATGGATTTTCAGAGTATATATTAATAAATGGATTCCTTTTATTCAGTTGTCAGATGCAGGTATTAGCATGTTGGCAGCCTTGTCTCTTTTCACGATTCCTTTTAATTTTAAGGAAGGTGTCTTTACGTTATTGTGGGAAGATACTTCTCGACTAGCGTGGGGGATTCTCATTTTATTTGGTGGAGGATTAGCATTGGCGAAGGGATTATCGACTACAGGAGTGATTGATTTTATTGGAACATTGGTAGCGAAGCAGGGAGGTTTAAATGTCTGGATTGTCGTGTCCATGCTGATTTTGATTATGTTGTTTATGACAGAGCTGATGAGTAACGTGGCGCTTGTGGCCATTTTTGCTCCTGTGGTTGCGGGTATTGCCTTGGGACTAGATTATGAGATGATGTACTTACTCATTCCGGTATCGATGGCGTCCAGTTGTGCGTTTATGCTTCCTATGGCAACGCCTCCGAATGCGATTGTCTTTGCCAGCGGCTATATCAAGGTACATGAAATGGCAAAGGCCGGGATTCTATTGAATATTATTTCCGTTCTTGTCTTGATTGGATTTGCTATTTTTGTTATTCCTGCTATTTTTTAGTTGGGGGATATAACCTCCATATAAAAACGGTAACCCAAGTAAATGGATTGGCGTTTTTATATTTTATTACTGATTACTAGCAGTTTTCACCACGCTACACAACCTCTCCTCCCCGTACCAGCAATTGAAAGCCATTTCCATGAATA
>Ga0114957_1001201_pt1 | contig 29407 bp, 24 predicted proteins | sample BantaG_FD_87175 | JGI IMG/M metagenome (GOLD analysis project Ga0114957, IMG submission 87175) | Marine algal microbial communities from Bantry Bay, Ireland - BantryBay_4 metaG | ecosystem: Host-associated > Algae > Red algae > Unclassified | place: Bantry Bay, Ireland | collected 2014-11-21
GAAGGAACGGTATTGTCCAAACTTCTTAAAGCGTGGAAAACCGTGACCTCTTTGCCTCATGGCCTCAAAAGACGCATCAACCCTACCCAAAACATCTTGCAGTACTTGAGAATGCACATCCTTCAGGTGTGGCAAGACTTTCTTAGCTTGAGTCAGGTTTTTCTTTTGAGGGTAATAGCCAGGATAGGGAGCATCTGCAGGAATTATGTACTCAGACTGCAGAGAACATCTGTCTATCTGGCACTTACGGCTACCGATCCAATCTTTTCGCTCTCGCAACGCATAGTTGTACACAGAGCGACAAGTCTCAAGCCAAGACAGCATTCGTGTCTCTTGCTCAAGGCTAGGGTAAATCCGGTAGCGGTACGTCATGGTGAACATACTCCTATTATAGCTTTTTCTAGGGAGGTAAGATGTAGTCCCTAGAATTGTTCCCTGCGGTCACCGCTCCTCATCCCGACGTTGACCGCTTCGTTTCACTTGCAGTACAAAGCGGGGCTTCCCCGCGATTCGCTAAAAAAGAACTAAGCAGCTCAGCTCAAATTAAACGAGCCCCTACAACAGCAATGCGATCTCGCAACTTCATGAATTCTCTGCCATAGGTTGTCATCCCCAGCTCATCTTGCTCAAACCCACCGACAATTTGGCGAGGTGTAGCTGCTTGACCTGAAGCCACTTGAGCCGCTTGCCCCGCTGATATTGCCGTGTCATCTAGATCCATCGCTAACCGATGGGCTGTCATAAGCATGATCCCCCGAACTTGAAACTCCCCCCATATGTCCCGTGGGCAGTCAAAGCATTCTGCTTGGTTCAACTCATCTTGAATTAAATCCAAGTCAATACAAGCAAACTTCTTGAATTTGCCTTGGCTAATAAAATTAGTAGCATTAACCGCTGGCATTAAAACTCAACCAGTAGTTGAATCTCAGCCCATTCCTTGTCTGTTAAACGAGAAATACCGCTTTTAGACTTCAGCTCTTCAAAATCAGCATAAGGACGGTTTTTTATAAGTTGCTGAGCCGTAGCATCTCCAATTGATGGCAATGCAGTCAATGCCTTCTTGTCCGCAGAATTAATATTCACCAGCTCCAAAGTCGCTTTTGGAGCTGGTGACGGCTCTGGTGCTGCCGGTGCAACGATAGCCTGGCCAGAAGAACCTTTCTGTACACCGGCAAACCGTGGCTGATTGCCCACCAGTTGACGGGCTGTACTAAGCCTACTAAAAAGTGACATCCTATCAACCTTTGCGTGCTTCTTCGAGCTGTTGTTCCTTCTTTCGTAAGTCACTAATGCGATTTACAATTGCCTTCTTCACTAGCTGGCGATCTGGTGATATTTCTTTGCTATTACACTCACGCAGCCATTCAATATCATCACAACTACGAATAATCTCCATTGCATCTTTAGGCGCATAATCCACCGTTGTATTAGTAGATATCTCACCCTCAGGCAATGGCAGCTTATCCATTATTCGGATAACCCCAATTTGCTCCAAAGTCTCAAACCAAAGCTGCTGCTTTAGTCGTGCCACCTCTTCTACACTTAAAACATTCAAGCCTTCGTTCAGGAATTCACCTTCAACTTGCAAATCAGCATTATCTTGATATGCCTTGTTGCCATCAGGCAACCTAGTTAAAACCTTAGAAACACCTACTTCCGAAACACTTGGCAAGCGAATTGGGCCAGAACGAGGTGGATCAAAATTCTTGGTGCTGACAACAACCCGTACAGTCTTAGACTCCGGGGTGACAACTTTGACAGGAAATGGAGCTGTTAACATTCAAAAATCTCCAAGCTTAGATGCCAGTAACAATGTGCATAGACAAAGGCCGGTAAACCACTAGTCCACCGTACTTAAAGAAAGCAATACGCTCATAGCCAAGTGACTTTCTCTCCCAGTTGTTCCAAGTAAGAGGCTGCATCACTCTTGCTTTTACCCGAGTGCGATCGCGCTTGTAAGCAATCATGATGTCTGTACCACCAATACCTGCACCCTCCAGTTCATTAACAGGAAAGATGTCTTTGATATAAGGTGTCTTCTTAAAAAACTGTTCTAGAATCGTCTCCGGCAAAGTTGGGTCAATTCTGGCAGAAATCAAATAATGGTATTTTTCAACTGGCAATAAAAGTACATCCGGTCTCTCCACTTGCTTGGTCAGCTTCACCACACTAGTAACCGCATCATTCAGCATTGCCAAAATCTGAGTCGGCGTTGAACTTGCGTCTAAGCGATAAGGACTAAACGAATTAAGCGCAGCAGAATGGTTAACAAACCCCTCAAACCCACTAGGCGTGCCATCAGTCGTCCGACCGTAAGCAATCAACTCATTCATTTCTTGCTCGGAGGTTTCCGTTACCGTTTGGATTTGCTCCTTAGAAAGGTCTTCCCCCAAATGAACAGTTGCCTGAATGTCGTCATCACTGTAGTAGCAGCCGCCCGCAAACTTATGAACATTCTGAGTAAATTCTTGACTCAGAACTGCCACATGAGGTACATCCGTGGCATAACTGCGAATTAACTTAAAATGGCCCACCCGATCCAATTGTCGGTAAGTTACCGTTCGTGCCCAAGGCTTATTCTGGATGTCTAGAGGGACAATATCGCCGCGAGAAAACGGCAAATCCGCATATTCAACACGTTGAACATCAGATTCAATATCCTCCAAGAGGCGCATGAACTGCCCAACCGTCGCATCGTCTAAACGAACGTTTTGGCCGACTGAACGGGTTCCCGGAGTATTTAATAGCGAGTTTGGCATAGTCTTAAACCTGTAGGTGGTAATGCAGTATTTCCTAATTAAGACAACTCAACCAAAACAATGGTAGAACCATCTTTGAGTTGAGCTGTTTTCTTTGCTGCAGCATTCGGAACAGCATCAGCATTAGTGTTAGTGTTAGACACCCAACCTCTTGACGCCGCATCATACGAAGCATAAAGAGTATCTGCAGGAGAAATGTCTCCCTGCAATGCCCGCATCCAAAGCCCATCGTTACTCAGGGTTTTACGCACCACATCTACTGCATCTCCGCTAGGATATTCGGTTTTAGCATTGGGTCCAACTGAATCTTTTTCAACAAAATAAGTAGAGAGCGCCCCCCCACATACCTTCAGTCCAGACTCCATTGGTCGAACTTGGTTAAACGCATCTCCTGCATCTTGAGCAACAAATACTCCAAACTGAATTGTGCCCGACTTTGCTGCACCCGTTTCAGTAATTGCCATCGCACCACCACCTGTAGTGGTGTACGTCAAAGTAGAGATTACATCTTCATTAGGATTACGGCCTGTCACCGTCACCTTAGTAGCATCCGCATCGCTTGTCGCCACATCGTAAATTGAATCCGTAAAATTAAGCGCATTAGACAGCTCTTCCGTAATATCTGCAACAGTATGAGCCGCAGTAAAGCTTATATATGCGCTAGTTTGAGCCGTTTGTTTCCCCGGAATTTCCGCCACAACCTCATAGCTTGCTGCCCCAGCACCTGCTGCAGCTGGCTCAAGGTCAAAACTCTGAGGTTGGTCATTCGCTGTGTTTACCATGCTGGCAACTTGCGGAGTCCCTTGGCCACTAAGAAAGCCAGGGTGAGCAGGGTCAAAATTTCTAGAGTAATTTTTTTGCATAAGTCTGTGCCATGAGCTGGTTTAGATCGGTAAAAGTGACGCGCCTGGATTACTTGTGTAAAGCACCCGGGGATTTTTCTCTGTCCATCTTCTTCTGAGCAGGAGAACGCTCCTCACCCTTGTCAGCCTTTAAAGTGCTGCGACGAGTCAAACTCAGAGCTGTCTCTAGATTGTCTGCATGGGTAATGCTGTCTTGATGGTTAAAAGTAACTGGCGGCTGCGCATCTTCAGTAAAAACGGATTCTGCAATAATGTCGTAGCGGGCATTTACATAATCGTCTGTGGCATCTTCACGGATCCCCTCAGGCGTTAAAGTATCTACCACAAAAGCTTTGATGTCATCCACATCCCAGCTGCTATCTCCACGAACTTGATTAGTATCCACGCCGTAAGCAGTCAAGATTTCATTAGCCTCTTGCCACATGTCTATCCGTTCTGCGACATCATCATATTCATCTTCTTTATAGTCGCCATCCTGCTCATATGTATCCATGTCCTTTTTAGAACGACGCCTTTTAGTAGGATTCAACTCGTCCATTAGCTCACCCCCTTCTTCTTCATCGACGTCATCCATGGGGTCATCCATATCAAAGTTGTACGCAGAAATCATATCCTGATATTCATCTAGCGTGTCTTCTAAGGCATCTGCCCGCCCACGCTGGATTTGAACTTCCTGAGCCGCTTCTTGTAATGCCTCTTCTAGCTCATCAATTTTCAGTAATGCGTTATGGCCCACATTAATTTCATTGGTTAAAGCGGTCACCAACCCAGACGGCATATCTGCCTCCATGCCGTCATAACGAATGCCACTCATAAACAAGTTTTCAGGTAATTTAGCCATTGATAAAGTCCTAGAAGGTTTGAGGTCAAAGATTTGAGGCGCAGCGTCTTGGTTTAAGTTGAGATCTTGAAAACAGCAGTCACAGCGATGCCCAGTAAAATCATAAAAATCTAAGCCATCCATCCTTAAGCCACAATCTGGGCCAGCTCGACCTGTGCCCACAAGGGCTGTATGGTTGTATTCGACATTGGTCTGTCGGGCATCATAAGGCTGCCCTCGAAAAGTTCCCGATTGCATAACCAAATCAGTTCGGTAACCGCACGACAGCTGCCTCATACCACTGTGCAATGCTCTGATTCCGTCCGATCTCTGGATGTTGTATACAACCTTGATTAAGCCATCCCCAACCACTTCGATCTCATTGGAGCTAGAGCCTTGACCATATTTGTCATAGTTTTCTGGATTAACAGGAACAGGGGGATGCCCTAAGGTGAAAGGTTTACCTGCTAATGTCTGTAAAGAGTCCGACCTTAAAACATCGTCTGGGTGACGTAATTCACGGCGCAAAGACCCATCAGCATTCCGGTAAGGGAATACCCCCACACGAGTAGGGATCCCCACCACGGTGACAAAGCCTTCTGGGCTTGTAATGATCTGCTGAACCCCACCTGAATCAAACCGATTAACAGGCCGAAGTTTTTCTAAGGTTTTCAAACTTCCAGTAAATACAGTCCATCAGCAGTTTAGAAACTTGAATCCTTCTCTACTAAAATCGATCCAATAAAGCACCCTTTTGAAAACATGAACCCCTACCGGATAATTGCGAAAAAACTAAGAAGTTATCGAGATACAGCAGATATCACCCAAGCCGAGCTATCTTCACTAGTTACCGAAATTCTCCGGCCTGAAACTGTTGCTGCATACCACTTAAAGCGATTAAGGACTGTTTGCAACCTCACTCAGCAAGAAATGACAACCTTAGTTAATACCTTCCTACATTTAATTGATTCGGTGGGAATGCCCACTCGAATGGCAACTAGCAAAGTGGAAAATGCTCGCCGTCGATTAGATTTTTTAGAAGCAATGGCTATTTGTATCGCCTTAGAAATTCCGCCTTGGGCATTACTGCCAGAAAGCCTGCAAAAGTTGCAGCCTAAGTTGTCAATTGCAAAATTGTGGATTTTTAAACGTCAATACCAAGGATGTTATTTATTTGAGCATGTTTGTTCTGAAACACGCATCCTCACCCTTTGCATAACACCTCAGTTAAACTTGAAACAGCCGGAAGGTAAAAAGCATCTTGACTTGGATGACATTATTATCAATAACCCTTGGTGCAAGGATTTAATTTCAACTATTTTGGCTAACCCGATGTTGAACCCTACCCCTATGGACTTAACCGTCACTTCATCTGGAGAGCTAAAATGGACTACGTTGCCTTAATTGAGAAAAGAGGTGATCTACACATAGGTACAATTCCTGATATCCCTGGATGTGTTGCTGTCGCACCCACTTATGCAGAAACTCAACGCAAACTGCAAAATGCTATTACTGTTCACAATGATCGACTGAAATCGTACGGCAGCCTCGAACCGCAACGCCACAAAGCCTGTACGATCTCAATACTGACTCGTTGATGCCATGCTAGAACCTCAAACTCAAGTTGTGCTCCTAGATCACAGCACAACTCAGGCTGTCTATATCCCCTTAAACAAGATCGAGCCCCATCCATTCAACCCTCGTCCTTATTCTCAAAAATATGGTTGGCGAGTCATTGATCAAAATGTTGAAGTACTGATCCATTCCATTGATAGCTTTGGCTACGACAGTTCCGAGCCTGTGCTATTGCGAGATATGGAAGATGGGACCTATCAATGCATAAAAGGCCACACCCGATGCGTGGCCCAAAAGACTAGAGGAGAGTCAGAGATCCTAGCATTTGTCCGCCAAATGAATGAAGTGGATGCTGCGATCGCATTAGTCACCCTACAAGGTTCCAGTGTTGACTCCTGGAGTCGCCGCCGCCATGCCTATGAATGCTGCCACAGCTTTGGCCATGGCAACCTGCTTAATGTCACTGAATATGCCGAAAAAATCAATGTGGCACGGCAAACCGTCAGTGCTTGGCTAAAAGAATACGAAGTCAGCTTGGCTTTAATCAAGTCAGACTTAATCTCTGAAGACAATCTAAGACAAAGCCTTAGCGCTAAAATGGCTAGTGATATTGCTCGCCTTGATTCCACCGATTGGGTATGGTTTGCCTCCGTGCTACTAAATCATACCTGGACAGAAAAAAACCGACAAGCAGCCATTGACACCGTCGTAAACCTTTCCAATACAGAATTTCCCGAGAAACATCTAGGGTGGATCAAACTGCAAACCTGGAAAGAAGCAGCAGCCTTAGAGGCAGGAGACACCGGCAATACCAATGCCATTGGCCTCTTAAATGAATGCGTTGCTTGCGTCAATGTCGCCCTACTCAACATGGACGAACATCGCCCTGTCTGGATATTTAACAAAAACAATGAACCTAAATTAGAACACTGGAACTTGCAAAAGCATTTTCTTGAAAGGCTTGCCACCCTCAATTCCATCTCCCCTTTTCAAATTCAGCAGCAAGAGTCCTACTTATATGCAGAAATTCAAGAGCTAGATACAAGCTACAAAGCCTTTATCAAAGAACATGAAACTCAGCAACAGCTGAAATTACATCAAGAAGCTGAGCGACAACGGCTATTAATTCTGCAGCAAAAATATTGCCCAGAAGCCACCAAGAATGTCATGGGTATTCCCGTCGAGATAAAACTAGACGCAGTCTTTATTAATCCCAGTAGCCTTAACTATAAATTTACTGATGAGCAACTAATCCTAGAAGCCACCGAAAACTTAAAAGACACCGGATATGTGATTACGTTTATCCCCGATGGCCTTTCCTTGTTCCAGTGGCAAAGCGCTCTAGAATACACCGGATGTCTAAAGTTTTTGGAGCTGTTAACCTGGGTCAAACCAGGCTCAGCCCATCTTCATAGTGATGGCCGCTACGTCAATAACGTGGTGTTTGTCCATGTGGGAGTTCCCACTAACAGCACCACCCATTACTTCAATGCTCTCAATACACACCTAAAGACCAGCATTGGATTTCCCGATGTGATTGAAACAGAAAAATTAAAGTGGTCAAAAAACCAAATTCCAATTGATCTAGCCACTTATTTACTGAATCTATACACCCCCCCTGACGCCACCATTTTTGATTGTGCAACAGCCTGTGGCACCTTTAGTGCTTGCAGTAAATTCATGAAACGCAAAGCATTTTGGTATACAAACAAAGAGGCACTGTTTACTCGAATCAGCGAGCGATTGAATAACAGCCCTTTCCATGAAAGCCTTCAAATAACCCAATAATGAGTCATATTCTCACAAATAAAAGAGTAAAATAGATTCAACCGTGATAATCAAACTGAGTGCTCTATTTAGAGCACTTTTTTTGCCCGATCCAATTGTTTTTTGTGTTAAGTAATGTAAAAAGTGTCAGGCACCTGACAATTCAGAGCCGTTCAGATACCGATCAATAATTGCCAGTATTTCCTGCTGATCCGTTTGTGAAATCCCTAAATGAATCCGCTGAGGAACCCCGATGCCCAACTGATGCTTGCGAGCACGTTCAAGCTTGTTAGTCACTCTCACCTTGTTTTGATTAACAGAATAAAAATAAGAGCTGCGCATACGGCCTGTGGCTTGCAGCACTTTAAGGATTTGACCTCGCTGTCGTTTCAAATTTAGAGTGTATGTCGAGTTTGGCCGCCAAGGTTGACCATTGGGGTCAATCTGAAATTCAAACCGTTCATCCGTTGCCAGTAAAATATATTCCCCAATCTCTTTTAAGGCGGGTTCTAGATTCTGCAGTTTCCGCTCTAGCTCTGTTAAGCTCGACCGCAATTTTTTGTCGTCAATCTTGACTGATACTTCAACCAATTTCGTCCCTCTAAGGTTTTTGCGATCGCAAAGTTAACGCCGAATTGACCAGCTGCTGAGTTTGCGGGTTAAGCCGTGGCATTGCCGTCTTAAGATACGCCAGTCGTTCTGCATCGGTATAGCCCGTAACCCCGAAAGGGGCTCTAAAACCCTTATCGGCAATAGCGTGAGGATGGGGTATGTTCTCCAGTTTTTCATACCCAAACCGCTCTAAAATCCTCTCATTTACTAGGAAGGCACGGCATCTGCAAAAGAATCCAGCTGGAAGCCGCAACCCTTGCCAAAACGAGTGATCTGCCGGTATTGCTTTTCTGTGGAGCGCCAAGTGATGAGGCCTAGGTACCACACTATCTCCATGTCTCCATACTTTCCAAGGCCGACTCTCTTGCAAAGCAGGGTCACTCATCATCTTTTCGCGGCCAGCACCATAAGCTCCTCTAACATTTGTGTCATAAATCACTTTCAGTCGAGCGGCGTCAGGTCGATAGCCTCTACGACCTAGCAACCGCTTAAACTGGCGTTTAAACACTTTTTCATCCTTACCCGTTTCAATCTGCTGCAATAGCAAGAACCGAGTGGCATCCAAATAATCTCCACGGGTCACCCCAGTGATACTAAACGCCCAAGTGTGGTACAAGTCATCTACCTTTCGTAAATCAGCCAAAGGAATAATCAATTTTGTTTTGAAAAATTCCACTGCATCCGTATAAGGCATTTTGATCCACTCAGGAATCTCGTCGAAGCGCCAGTCTTCGTCCCCCTCATCTATTACTTCAGCTTGCCCTCCGTAATAGCCCAAAATCATCGACTGGGCTAAGGCCTCCTCAAACTTTTCAGAAGGCAATAAATTAAACAAGTCCTCTAAGTGGTCCGTTGCTTGCTTAAAAGAAGGCTGGGTGTCTATCCAATTAGCAGAGATCTCAACCCAATTAAGAATCTCCGCTTCTACTTTTTTGCATAGACCTCAGCAATGTAATCCGCCAGGTCCACCTCATCTCCCACATCCGTGTGAAACGGAATATCCGGGTCATAGTACATCTGCGACGTCTCTAAGAGTAGATCGTATCCATCCACCCCTGCCATATCATCCACATCAAATCGGGTCACGTCTGCCACGCCCAATATAGGGAAATCCTCATCCGTATAGCCATCCTGCCTAGCCTGCTCTTGCAGCATCTCCAACTCACGAGTTAGAGACCGGCGGCGGGCATTTATCTTCCGAATCTCTAGCTGATGTCCTCGTCGTTCCGCCTCCAGCCGATCCGTAGGGATATTAGTAGGTGCATTAGTGCGAGTATTAGATCGCTGTACCTTATTTAATTTCTTAGTGGCTTCCGCCATTTGGCCATGACTAGCTACCATTTGCTGAGATAGCGTCACAATCTTATTCGACAATTCCTGCTGAGCTACATCAGACGAAGTCAGAATTCGCTCTGTCTTGCGTGTCTTAGGATTCTGTATTTTCTTTTTCGCAGCTTTTGCCTTTTTGCGGATATTGCGCAACTGCCGTAACAACGGCTTTTCTCGTTCGTACTGACCATCCACTAAATATTCGGTTTGCAGTCGTGACCTTTCCTCATCCGAGATACGCTGTCTAACTTTGCGGGCATAATCCAAGCCCTGTCCCATGGCCTTTTGCACTGCTTTCTGGCGATTGTCAATCTCTTGGACCACAATGTCAGCATCAGCCTTCTCCGATTCACGGGTCACCCCTTCAATGGACGAAGATACAATTTCAGCATTGCGCTGCACCACTTTCTTGGCTTGGTTTGTCTGCTGATTTAGCTTGCCATTAGTCTGCTTCCACAAACGAGATTTCCAAGCATCCACTTTTTTCTGAGCATCAGTAAAAGCTTGGCGATAAACTTTCTTTGGCTTTTTAATCAACGCCTCAATTTGACTACTCTCAGTTGTCACCTTGTCAGCTAGCTGCTCAATGGCATATTCCCTAAATGCAGCCCGTTGCTCCACCGTATCCAGCTTGCCGCCAAACTGCGATCGCAACTCTATTGCCGCGTCATTTAACTCTCCCTCATTAGCAATTACCCATTGCTCACCTTGCTTACTTGACATCATGTCCAGTGCTTCAGATGCCCGCCGCAACTTGGGAACAAATCTAGGAACACCCATAATCGCACTGTTCTGAGCCATCTGCTTGTTCTGAGCATAAGCTTGCTCAAACTCCATCTGCTCTTCCATTCCCTGCTCAAACTCACGAATCGCAGTAGCTTGGTTATGAGTCGTCTTCAAAACCACCGAACCCACTTCTTTGTGAGCAGTATGGTCTTTAAGCATCTTGCGATACTCAACCTCTTCCTCAGTGGTTAACTGAGAACGGTTTGTTGGCAGCTTAGCCAGCCGCTCTTGCTGCTGTTCTAACCGCTGTTCATAAGCCTCTAAGTCGCCATAGGCTTTATTGACCCCTAGAACCATTCCCCTTGTCTGAGCCAACTGGTCATAAGCATCTTGTATACCCTCCGTAGGATATTCCCCTGACAAATCCTTCATCTGCAGGTCAATATCCCGCAACAGGCTTTCTGAGCGGTTAACCAATTCTTCTCGCTTGCCCCGTGGCAAGGTTTGAGATAACTGCTTTGCATCTTCTTGTAGCTGAGATAGCCGCTCCCCTGCAGAGCGTACCGTTGGCCCATATTTTTGGAAGTAAGGTTCCGTTAAAGGGTTATACAACTGCCCGTAAGCTGCTTCCGCTTCATAAATCTGCCGGTCTAGCTCTCTAGTCTTGCCAGAATTATCCTTATAGCCTTCTAGCTCCCCTGCTAGCTTCTGGTATAAACCAATGCCCTTATCTTTCTGTAGTGCCTTAGCTGATGCAATGCGAGATTGTCGCCGCTGAAAATCAGCCTCTGAGCCAAAGTCATCCACTTCAGGGACTTGGTTCGCCCCCCGATCCCGCTTAGGCCGTAAATTCTCATACTCAGTGGCTGGCGTACTCCAAGGATCAGGAGGAGTAGTATAGCCCGCTTGCAGCAATCGAGTTTGAGTGGTTTCAACCGTTGAAACCTGATTAGAAGGTGATGCAAGTCCAGACTCAGGCAACTGATCCCAAGGACTAGGAGGCGTTGCAGCCTTAAAAGGAGCTGGTGCTAACAGAACTGGTGCTGGAGATATAGCCGATGGTCCTCTTGGGGCCGATGCGCCCGATGCGCCTGATACTGGAGATGCAGTGGGTGGACCTTGCCAAGGATCTGGTTGCTCTGTGGCCTTAAAAGGAGCTGGTGCTAACAGAACTGGTGCTGGAGATATAGCCGATGGTCCTCTTGGGGCCGATGCGCCCGATGCGCCTGATGCTGGAGATGCAGTGGGTGGACCTTGCCAAGGATCTGGTTGCTCTGTGGCCTTAAAAGGAGCTGGTGCCGCTGCTTGGGCGGCAACTTCCGTTTTCGGCTCTGGCTTAGGCGTTCCTTTAGCCTCAGGTTGTGGAGGTGCTTTTGCTCTAGATGCTGCCGCCGATGGCATCTTGTCTTTTGGTGGCGATGCAAGTGATGCGACAGATGCAGTCCTAGCGCGAGATGATTTAGATGTGGGCGATCGTGGTTTATCTCTTGGAGACTTAGCTCTCACAGCAGCTGTTGCTGCTAAGCCTCCTGCTGCCCCCGCCCCTGCCAAAGCTAAACCTGAGATTGCCACAGCTGCTATTTTTTGGCGTTTTGTAAATCGACTTCCACTTGCCTCTGCAGAAGCCCCTGTAGTCGTAGGTAATTTACGGCAATAGCCACCTCCTGTGACCGCATTGTTTGCAACCCAAATTTTGTTCGGGCCACAGCTGCGGACTAAGCGTTTACCCGTTTTAGGTGCATCCTCATGCCAAATGTCTTGTCGATAGTCTTGAATCTGCTCCGGGGCAACCTCCACATACCAACTCTGGTCTGAGTTAAACTGATCATAAGTATCCCGGTTAATGATGCTTAAGACATCTTCAGGAGATACCTCCACCTCATCTAAAATTCGTAACCCCTGATTAATCCGCCCCAGTGACATCAAATTAGCTGGAGACTCAGCCACATGGCGAACATAATCTTCTAAAGTCGGTAAAGCTGGAACTAACAAATGAAGTGGTAAATTGCCTTCCACCAAAACAGGTCCTGCAACGCTAAACACGTTCGACTCTCCGTTCTCGATGTATTCCAGCGTAAGCATGGCTAACCTAGATGAATTTTATTGATGCAATTGCGTAAGTCTAAAAGCTTGGGATGATGACGTTTAAAAAGCGACACTCGCTTTTTAATTTCTACGTCCATATCTTCCGGTGGTGCAGTCATTTGTTCAGCATCAGTAAGGGTAGCTTTAGTTGTCTGCATGATCTGGCCAATCACTTGCTCATAGGGATGCTGGTCAATTAAGTCATGAAGATGCTGGCGATAAATTTTAAAGTTTTCAATGGTTGAAGCTGAAGCAAGATTTAGCCGATCAGTGCGCTCCAGCCATCGCTCCACCGCTGCAATGACCCATGGCACAAAAGAGTTTTGAGGCCCATGCCCCATAAATGCCAATTTATGATCCACTGCATAGATGTTCTGAGTGGGAAATTCTAAGTAAAGGTTGGCCACTGTCCGATCTGGGTTAGAGACAAACAAGTCAAACGCAGCTATTTTGGCTAAATCGGCGTGGCTAATGCTGTTCTCCCAGACCCTATCTGCCATCTCCGCTGACATAGGCATCAATCCCAGTTGAATCATGTAAGGACTTAGTACCGTTGAGTTCATGCCTATTTCAATCGGTGTGCCTGGCGGAATCAAGTGTAAGTTGCCGCCTATTTGCGATCGCAACTTAAAATTATTTCGGTAGATAATAGGTACAATCTTCACCTCATTAACAGGTGTATTAGAAGAACGCCCGATATAGCTAGCTACAACCTCAGCTACCATTTCAGCGGTACGACCTGGGCAAATTATCTCCGGTTGCTGATAAATCCCCTCTTCACCCGTCACAGGATTAAACACATATTGCGCTGTAGACGTAGTCCCAATCAATGCCTGTTTGTCCTTGTCCAACTCAAATTGATTAAATCGGTGCATCTTCACCACTTGCAAAAGAGGAAGATTCTCTGAGGTGAACTGAATAACTTGAGGCGACAATGTATCTGGCTGCCTTTGCCAATATCCGCCTTTGAATTGTTTTGGGTCTTTCACCCAATTACCAGTATCTTCACGGTCTTCTAACTCTCCACCTCCCACCAACTCAGGAGTTCGTTCTAGCCAATCTGCCGGATCATTCTCTCCACTCAAACCAATCAGGTGCTGGTTGCTATCTACAAACAAACTGACATTATTAAACGACACAAAAGTATCAGGGATACAAATTACAGGTTGTTGGCTACCAGACGGCACGTAGGCCAGAGTGATATGAGGTGTATATCCATGGTTTTGCTTATGCTCCAGCTTGCATAAGCTCAGAATATAAAGGATGCGATCTCGCAAAGCTAACAGCTTAGGCGAATCAAACGTGGCATAAACAACATCCATCCAATCACTAGACGAGCTAGCGTTAAAACGTCCAATCCCTGAGATTGTCCCAACAATAGGCCAAGACCATTGGCCTAACTCTGACAAAAGCTTCAATAACTTTTTCTGCTGGGGTAACGAATCAAACTCACCTAAATAAGCCAAAGTAATATGCAGATTATTGGCCTGCTCCCGATTTGCGATCGGCACATGAGACAGCACCTCCAAGCCAATATGTTCTGGCAATGCCAATGCGATCATCACCCGCTTAGGCTGCTTTAATTTAGCCGCACTGCGCTGGTGACGGGTAATCAGCGATTTCACAGCTGATTCATAAGTCGGGTTTAACTGCCTAGGGGCAATTTCATCTAGACGGTATCCCAATGCTTTCAGGATGCTGGCACGAAATTGATCTGTACCAGCATCCTGACGCACTAGCGGTTGATGAAAAGACTGTACGCAAACCTTTAAGACATTAGATGCCTCTTGGGTAATTTGCTCTTCACTTAAACCGTCCAGATTCACCCTAGGGTCAACCGCATGGATTAATGCCTTCGCATTAATAGGTAGGATAGGCATCGGCTAAGCACAAGAGCAAGGCCGCTTATGGCGACATTCATAACAGCCGCACTCCGGCTCCGTCAGCATCATCTGTCCCGCCGCCGCCAAAGACGCCACATCAGGATACATTGCATCCTCATTCAGCTCATTATTGCTAAAGGTTTTGCGTGCTTTCTTCGCCGTGCGCCGCACAGTAGCTGCTGCTCTCAACCCTTGGCGTTTAGCTTTATGGCCCACCTGTTTTGTCTTTGTAGACGCCTCGCCACCAAGTTCTTTAGTCCCTCTAGCTATGTCAGCCCCCGCTTGCTTAGCTTGTCCGCCTAATCCCTTAGCTTTTCTACTTGCTTTTGCCCCAGCTACAACGCCTTTTTTGTATGTTTTTCTAGCAGACTTGCGGATATCTCCACCCACAGCTTTTGCTGCTTGGCTATAATCCACTTTATCCTTATCGTCCTTGCCCTTATTCAATTCATTGCGTTTCTTATGCACAGCATAAGCACCCCCTGCCCCAGCTGCCGCTACACCAGCAGCTGCTAGCCCTAAGGCCAATTTGCCGCCCCCTTTGCCAGAAGACCCACCCCCCTCATGGCACTCGGTATCATCAGGGATATAAGAGTCGCCGCACTTCTTATCTAGGCGAGTTTGGGCATAAGACAAATCATAAATACTAGCGCTGTCATTGTGAGCAAGCGATCTTAAATGCAAAGTCAATGTTTTGATGTCAGCGTCGTCTTGACTATATCTGTCATAAGACATAGCACGATGCTGTTGGCGTCTTGTATTTGCCGCCCCAGACCTACTTGGCGTTGTCGCCCCAGACCTACTTGGCGTTGTCGCAGCCCGTTGCTTCATCTTTTCTGGGGTATTGTTCTTTCGCTGTGACCGTGCAATATTTCGTTTCGATTTTTCCTGCTTTAGGCGTGAAAGCTTTCCTTTTTTACGCAATTTATTTGCGCCATAAGCAGCCCCTGCCACTCCTGCAGCTGCAACCCCTGCAACTGCTAAACCTTTGGCTAGCCCGCCCCCTTTGCCAGAAGACCCACCCCCCTCATGACACTCGGCATCATCAGGGATAAAAGAGTCGCCGCACTTCTTGTCTAAGCGCACCGTATTTCTATAACAACGAGTTGGCATTAATTTTTCTCCATGAATCTAAAGTGCTGGTGAAAACTGCGCAAGAGTCTGCGCATAGACACGGTCGTAAACAGGATTTTCTGGCAAAGAGTTCCCAACCTCTCTGTAACCTATTCCTGCAGCTTGCAATGGGTTTTGTCTGATATGGTGCACTTTTTGCCTTAAATATGCTCGTCGATTCGTATATTGCAATTGAGACCAAAATCTAAGCTGCTGAGTCGTCATGGGTTCATTTCCTTCAACCCCATTCAGCTGGTTAAACATCAAATCATACTGCTGTCGGCCCATTCCAGCACCTACCGGATCGCATTCCATCACCATGGCCCAGCCCGCTGTTCGAGCTTCCAATGTTGTTGGATAGAAAGGAGCAGATGGACTGATATCATCTAATCCCATTGCTACTCGAAATAGCTTGATTTGATCTTGGTAATTCTGTAAATCACCCTGTGCCATAATCAACAAATTTTTGCGAACGGATTCTAGGTCAAGCAGCTCTATCCCTGACTGCAAGGCCTGAGCATAGGCTAAGTCCAATGCTTCATCTGCCTCCTCCATAAACTGAAATGGAGTTCCTCCATCTGGGCCTTGGTTTTCTAAATGGAGAAATTTCTTGAAGCGGGAGAATATGTTGCGATCGCACCTAGTCTGAGCATATGCAAATGAGTAAGCATCAAAGTTTGGCGCTGTTTCCAAGCTGTCAGTATTTTGTACGGGTTCCTGCTCCTCCTGCTCTGGCTCCTCCTTCTCCTGCTCTGGCTCCTCCTTCTCCTGCTCTGGCTCCTCCTTCTCCTGCTCTGGCTCCTCCTTCTCCTGCTCTGGCTCCTTCTGCTCCTGCTCTGGCTCTGGCTCCTGCTCCTGCTCCTTCTCCTGCTCTTCTTAACGTGGATCATCAATCTTGACCCCAGCAGCCAGTAACAACTGCATGAATTGAGCTTTGTACAAGTGCGTCAGTAAATCACCTGTAACATCCAGTTCCGCAAACTGTTTTTCAAACTCCGTAATCTTGCTGACAATAACATCCACTGCCATCTGCTGATTCTCTGGCGTTGGCTCCATTGCATCTAGCACCCACAAGCTGTCTGTATTGTCAGCTCGACCCGCAGTAGCCAACTGCTTCTTTTTCTGGCGATGCCGATGCTGTTTACGTTTGTTCCGTAACTTCCGCTCAATCTTCTGATTTGGCGCACCATTGAGCGTATACTCTATCTCTTTGGCTGACAGCTTTGTGTCATCCAATAGGTAATCGTTAAATTTCTGGGTGGCATTTTTCGGATCAAACGAGGCAGCAGCAGCCCCCACTACCTTGGATGCAGATGAAGTAAAAGCACTGACGCGATCCGCTTGAGTGGCATAGGCCTTACCCTCCGTAATCGCCCGTGCTAAGCTCTCACAATTTGACTCAAACCCATTCCAAGTAAAATTGCGACCCACTAAGCTCTCTGCTCGTTTAACCACTTCTTCCGGGCTATATTCCTTTGTCCCTTTCTTTAAATACATTTCCTCCTTTGGCACTGACTCAAACTGTGTGCCATTCTCCTCGATCTGGCCATCTAAGCCTGAGCGAACAATCCTAGGACGAGTATCCGGCCCTTTAACTCCGTCTGGCCCCATGGTCACTTCAATCATCTCGTGGACACCCTTGTCGTTCTTGCCCACATAAACCCCGTAATGATACCGGCGAATATCCTTAGCACCAGGCTGAAAAAACATCTTACGGATCATCTGGCCTGGTTCAAACTTGTCATAGGTGGCCCGTGTTTCATCGTCAGGCATTCCATCAGCAGGCCTGCGCAAAGTTGGAACGTCTTTAGCGATCTCACTAGCTTTTACATCATGGTTAATAGTTCCTACGGCAGTTCCTAAAGCAGCTGCACCTGTAGCGGTGCCAGCTGCTGCGATCATGGCAGCATTTCGTAAATCCTTATTCAAGCCGTGCTTTTTAGGCACAGAAGCACCGCTACGGGCCTTAGATTTAGCGCCTGCAGCTGCCAGCCCTAACTTCTCTTTGCCACCAGACTTGCCCTTACCTATATGGCATTCAGCGTCATCAGGGATATAAGACTTCCCGCATTTCTTGTCTTGGCGCACAGCATTGTACGCAGTCCAATACGCATCGTTTTCGATAGTCGTCACAACTCACCTCTTGTTTAACTGCGCCCACCGTCGGCCATACACAGAGTCTGGCCTTAGAAAAGGTTGATATAAAGTTAATGCTGAATCTTGCTTTTGCTCCTCTTCTACAGCGGGAAGTGCTGCTTGCTCTTCTAGCTGCGCATCTGGCAGCTGTTCCAATTCTTCTGGACTAGCAAATTCTTCTAAGTTACTAAAGTCACCGAATCCTCCAAAATCCTCAAAGCCCAAATCTTCATATCCCTCTTCTCCCATCCCTTCTTGACCTGGCTGCCCCCCTTCAGCCTGAGCCATTGCCCTGTCAACCGCCGCTTGGTACTGTTCTTGGTCTAAGACTGTCTCGTGGGAATACTGAGATCCTCCAAACCGTGATTGGCGCACTTCCTGAGGTAATAACACTTCTAGGCCGACATAAGTCTGATCCACACTGGCTTGCTGAGATCGCTTGGCAATAATGTCCATTTCCGACTCAACCACCAATGACTTATAGTCATAGCTCCAGTCGTCAGGTAGTACTCCGCCTGTAGGACCGTCTTTTGCCTTAAAGATCAGCGTAAACAACCGTTCATGGATAGGTCTAATATGTTCTTCTTGGTACTGACTGATCGTCTCAGCCCAAGTAAACATCTCACTCTCTCCAGTGGCACCTAAGCCACTAGGGCTTTCCCCAAACAAAATAGTATGAGGAATTTTAGTAGCCCCAATCAACTCATTGCGAAACCCTTCTGCAATATCTGATAACCCTGAATAATTACGGGTTAAAAATTCTGCCCTTTCATTGGAATCCACCACCAATCCCCGAAAGGTAGACAACCCCATCATGATTAGCTCAAATCTGCGCTTTAACTCTGCCTCTCCCCCTTTTTGAGTAGACAGCTGCTTAAGGTTATTCATGGTGAACACAAACACATCAAAGCTAGCCACCATATTGGCAATGCCTGCATTGACGGTGTCGTACCGCTGAAATGCATCAAATATCAAGTTGATTAAAGACTGTCCCCACCCATAAGTGTTAAATGGGTTGCGCAACATCATATCGGGAGGCACTTCAATGCCATCAAACCGCAATATGCGACTGTTATGCACATATCGGTTTCCGTCTTTTTGTAAATCGCCTAATTTACGGGCATAGTGCCGCGATAACACCAACTCATACCGCACTGGATCTAGGGGATTAAAGTCCAAAGTCAAATCAGGCCGCAGATGATTAGTGTCTAGAGGTTCAATGGTACGGATTGACTGAATATTATCCTCGTCTAATGGCTCCCAAGCCGGTCGGCCATCCTCAATCACCATCACCCCCCCACAACCCCCATAAATGGCACTCCATGTGCCCATCCGAGTTAAAGTCTTTTTTAGGTGTAATCGTTTCGTGTAGTCATTAAAATCTGAGATGACGCTTTGTGCCGAGTCATCTCCCCCTAACTTCAACTCATATCCTCGACGCAAAGCTGCTCCAATATGCGCAGTGCACGCTCGCTGTAACAACCAACTAGATGCATATAACTCTTCCAACTGGATCTTATTAAGCCGACGCCCCATCCCCACTTGGGTATGCATGGACTTGTCATACTCAGGGATACCCACACCAGTTAAAGCGTTGTATAGCGCTCCAGCATCCATTCTGAATTCATCAGTTCTTTGAGCTGAATCAGCTTGGTTGGCTATATTCTCAGTATCAGAAGGCATAGCGATAAATGAAAGTTTAATCTATTGTCGATCACTGCTCCTTTCTGTGCTTAAGTTTGAGCTAATTGAACTACCCTCCGCTGCTAAAGCAGCGGAGAGTTCCCGGTCACCGAAATCCCCATTAACGAATTACACAAAAAAATATGGACTATACCTCTGCATTAGTACGCGCAGCTCAAGCCACGTCCACTGCACTTATTGAAAACATCAAACCTAAACTAAAAGATTTTATTTATGCAGAAACAGTTACTCCTATAAATGCCGAGCATTTACTTCGTACTATCCAGCATTCAAATCAGCCCATTACTCCTGAGATATCAGAGCTGATCATCCATGCTAGCCATCGCATGTCTTACAACCTCAAGCGCATTGATCTTGCCATTGGCTTATTAAGCATTTTGGCCCAAGCAGATAGACAAAACTTCGACTGCTTGACCCAACTAGCCCTTCACTTGCAAACTAGTGGCCAAACTCAAGCCGGATTAGCTACTGCCTATAAAGCCCGTAAAGCCGCTACGCATCCTTTAGACCAGATATTTGCTAACTACTTAATCATGAGAGGCATGATGATGGCCTGCAACGGCTACTTCATTGACTTCGTTAGCGACATTAAACAGCAAATGGTGGATCAGATTAAATCTCTTGGCAGCCAGTCACTATCAGGCAACAGCACCCAAATGATCCGCCTTTACTCCGTCAATTACTGGATCCCCTATTTTCTAGATCGGCCCCAAGAATTTAGAGAGATCCTTCGCTTCACCCACACTGCGATCGCAACCTTCTTAAAAGCAAGCCACCCAAAAATCTCTGAGAAATGCGATCGCCTTAGAACCAAGCCCACCGATCGCAACAATATCCGTATCGGCTTTATTGGTCACACCTTCAGCACCCATTCTGTGGGCTATCTGCTACGCCATCTAGTGTGCAACCTTGAACGATCTGACGTGCACCTCTATGCCCTTATGCTTTTACCCAAAAACCCAGGAGAAGACCCCCTCCAAGACTGGTATGAATCCTGTATGCACACCACTCGCCACTACAGCACTGACGGTCCTACCATTGCCAGCCAAGTGGCAGATTTAGAGCTAGATATCCTCATAGACCTAGATTCCCTCACCCTAGACATCACCCAGGCAATCATGGCTTTTCACCCTGCCAAAGTGACTATGTCTTGGCTTGGGTATGATGCAGCCAGCAACACCGGCACAGATTACTACCTGTGCGATACCTTTACATGCCCTGAAAGCCAAGCCCAGTTTTACCAAGAGCAACTCTTATATTTAGACCAACTCGTTGGTGTTAACGGCTTTGAATCAGGATTGCCCTCTCTCCAACGCAGCGACCTAGATATCCATGACGAATTTGTCTACCTCGTCATCCAGCGCTCAACCAAACTACATCCTTTTGTCTTTGATTTGTACATGGAAATCTTGAGTCGCACTAAAAATAGTGTACTAATCCTCAAATGCCCTGGTGACAACGACCTTATTCAAACCTTTGTTCAAAATGTAGCTGCCACTCACAAAATAGATCAACATCGCATTAAATTTATGCCCATCTCCGCCAACGAGCAAATCCATCGTGCCAACATCCAAATCATGGCTGACTGCATCCTAGATAGCTACCCATACTCTGGTGCTACCACTACCCTAGAGTCGCTGTGGAACACAATCCCCATCGTCACCTTTTGTGGTGAACAAGTTAGCTCTCGAACAACCGCTAGCTTTATCACCGCTCTAGACTGTGCTTATCTTGGCGTTGCCCATAATGGTCCAAGTTTTATTGAAAAAGCCGTGCAGCTGTGCACCATTGAAGAACGTTATCAAGAGTACAAGAACCGCCTACACACAGCCAAAACCAAAAGCCACAGTATTTGGGATGCAGAAACCTTTGCCCATAACTTTAAGCAAACCATTCTCTCAGTGCTCAACTAGGGGATTAACAATATCCGACAACAGCTCCCCTATGCGAGTAGAAAAAACCAATCGACTGCTATGATCCGTGAATTTACTTACAGGATTATCTGCAAATGCTGCTTTGGTGCGCAACCATAACTGCTGATCCGAGAAATAAGATTCAATCAGACTGCTAACCAATTCCATGTATTCCGACTTAGACCCCACCACTTGCATATGCATTCCTAACACCTCAAGCATAGAAGCCCCCATGTTAGACACAGGCAACTCATTGGCAGCCGTAACAATAGGGATATTCAGCTGCAAAGGATCCAATAAAGACGTCATCCCTCCATAAGGAAAGCTATCTAAATATAAGTGAGCCCCCTGTAAGTGGGCTAGTAGTTCAGAACGGCTACCAAGGGGAGACTGTAAAACCTTGACTCGCTCCAACAAGTCAGCGCCCACTTCCCCTGCCTGCTCATGCAAATGCTCCATAAACCTTTGCACTGGGTACTTATTACTCCAATTAGGGTTAAACGGGTACAAGAACAAACAGGCCTGCTCATGGTTGTTAATAATCTCCAAATACGTCCTCAGCATAATGTTATTGAGCTTGTAGAAATTCGCACCACAAATCATCACAAATTGGTCTTTGCCAAACAGCTCACACACCGTAGTGCATTGATGGGTCTCATCCACTGGCAACATATGAAAAACTTGAGCTGGCGAATTATGGACAATCAGCTTTTCTGAGTAATGCTCAGAAAATTGACGCTGTTGCGAAGTGTCCCCCACAAAATAACTAGAGGTAATATAGCCATCGATAGTAGAAAATTGAGGGCTAATAGGGCAATTGTGAGAAATAACTTGGTACCGAGCCAATCGAAACTGAGCCAGTAAGCTACTGATATTGGTCACAGCTGTCAGATTAGAGCCAAAGTAAATCACATCAAAATTCAACTCTCGAATTGCACGTACTGCTTGCTGCAAAAAGGTTTTCATCCCCTCGGCATCTTCAGATGCTAAAGGACAAATATCTGAGAGGATCACAGTTTGATTCACATAGTTCTTTGCTATATCCATCACCTGTGATGGATTGTCATAGACACTGAGTAAAGTCACCTCAGTGTTTTCGTTCGGTATGTTCAGCCAAGGCAAATTTGCATAACCCTCAGTCTGAGAAGCCATGGTTTCCACTAGCACACCAATAGAAATTGGCGTGTCCGGCTGTTTTGGTTCCATCTCCCATTCGAGATCCATGCCCCAAGCCTTCATCAGCGATTGGAATAAATCAGCCCGCCGCCGCATAGTAAATTCAGCCTTGTCTAAGAAGTAAATGGGGATAAAATTTAGCTGAGCTAGAACTTGAGCCGTAAAACCAGAAATCCCTTTACATTCGGCCTGAAGCGTCTGAAGCAGACTCACAAGCCCGCTTAAAACAGTCCCATAAACTTCAATATCGTCAACCGTTAAAGTGGCAAAATTTGCAAATTCATTTATAGCCCCTACCCCTTCTACAACATGTTTTCTTAACTCGTTTTGAAACAATAAAGAGTCATAATTTTGGTTAAACACAGACTGTTGAACAAACACCTCTTTCTCAATAGAGGCTTGGTACACCCCATCTAAGTTTTTCCAAACTGGTAAATCGGGAAATCTGCATTCTGAAGATGACTTCCCAGCAAATAACAGCTTAAAAACCATGCTACTAGGGATGTGCTGTCCAGAATGAATGCCAATATTTTCAACAAGGTGTGTGCTAGACAATACACAAAACCCATTATTCTCCCAAATCTTCAACTGCCATAAATAATCCCAGTTCAGATTGCCAGCAACTAAATGCTTAAATTTAGCGGTCCAAAAATCAACAAAATGGTGGCTAAAGGACGGTACACCCTGGAATTTTGGCTCAAAATTCCTTTGGATCATTGCCCTCAATCTGTCTGGGTGCGATAAATAGCTCCCATTAACTTCTGTCATCCGGGCTTTTTGCCAACGGCTTTTCCAAGTAGCCCATCCCCAGCAGTGAGGGAATTTAGACAAATGCAGCGACTCTTCTTCTGGATTGAGTTGAAAGTTATTGCCACTGATATGCCAAATTCGCTGATCTCCTTCAAAATGGTTCAGCATTTGTTGGCAGTACTGGAAAAAAGTAGGATCTGGAACGCAGTCATCCTCTAAGATGATGGCTCGATCCGTCAACTCAAACACCTGCTGCAAGCCTGAAATAACCCGATGGGCTCCACCCATGTGCTCATCCGCCTCAATCCAGGCTATTGGGCAATCTCGAAACCCCTGCTCAATAATCTCCTTGACGTCCTTGCATAGCTGGTGATCCTCTTGTGCACCTGGAGCATCAAGAATCGCATACACAATACCAGGATTTGCAGCTGCGATCGCATTCACAACAACCTGCGTCAATTCAGGCCGATTGTAGGCAATCAGCACCACAGGAGTCTGTAGCTTCGGATCTTTCCACTCAAAGTAAGCACCCCCCACTTGAGTAATTTCCTTTAGCTTCACCTGGGGATAAGCAACAACAAACTCATCAACCGCTTTTTTAGTCCCTCGCCAATGGTGATAGTCGTCCACCTGAACGACCGCCCCTGCACTTAAATAAAACGCAGAAGACATCAAAGTTTTTAACGTACTTTTATAAAAGTCTGTGTCGCTGTGCAAAAATGCAATTTCATCAATGTATTCGCTTAGAAAAGCCTTGTAATCTGTGTTGATATTTATCTTCACCAGCTCAAAAGGCTGATCGTCGCCGCCTAGTGCAGCCAAAATATTATCAACTACTTTTTGCTCGTTAACCGCAAGATCTCCCTCAGCCCGTTCAGAAGGAGCAGCAGACGTGCCAGCTATCTGTCCATCCTGGCTTCCTGGGGCAACCATTCCGGTAAAAGTATCTACCCCATGCACTAGGCGATATTGTTTGCTGTAGTGGTTGACCACATATATCAAGACAGCTGTAGATCCACCCTGGTAAACCCCACAATCTATAAAGTCACCAGGGATGCCAGCTAAGCAGACAGCCTTAGCATTCTCAAATAGTTGCCGCAAACGGTCCTTAGGCAAGAGAGTTATGTCTTTGACCTGCTTATAAAGCAGGTCAAACTCCGTATTCGAGTGATCTAATTCTGAAGCTTTACCTTGCATGATTTGTCCGCTTAACGACTTCAAGAAATCAGGAGTCGGCCAATCTACGGCTGGATCTGGGCAATGCAAAGGCAAATCGACATTCCCCCTAAATACCACTCCTATCATCTGCTGAGTTGTATAAATCCTGAATTTCCAGCCCTGTTCTACTAAATACAAAAAGCCTTTGTAAACATCAGGACTAACTAAGTCGTGAAATATAATGGCACAACGGTCGCTAACTACTTTTGAAGCTGCGATCGCATCTGCTAAAGGTGCCTCCCCCTCATGGTCTCCATCAATCAAAATTAAATCAAAAGGGTCCCCCTCATATTGCTCAAAAAACTGTTCACTTTTGGTCGGGATTAGTTGTGTTCGGCTAATTAAATTGGTGTCATACAGCAAATTCACAAGATAAGCCTTCCATGGAGACTGATTTCTGAGACTCTCACCCAGCAACACATCCACAATAGTCAGCTGTGACTCAGGCACTTGAAGCAAGTGAAGGGAGCACCACCCAAACCAACAGCCAATTTCAAGCATATTTTTGCGGGGAAACTGCAAGGCTATGTTGTAAAGGATCGTGGCCTCATCTAAATTGAAATACCCCACCATAGGATAGTCCCGATGAAAATACATCTGGTGAGGGATGTGGCTCCGTAAATAATCCCAGTTAGAGCGCACAACTCCTGAATCAAGGCTAGGAAACAGAGGCCGTAAATCTATAGGAGTTAAATTTGGTGAAACGTAGTCATAGTAACTCTTTTGCTTTAGACTTCCTTCAATGACCCCAATTAAACTCGAAGTCATATCTGCTTCAAGAAACCGCTCAACTAAATAGTTTTTTTGAGTTAGACACCGTTCGCTAATCAAAGCAGGGTCTTGAGTAAAGAAATTACAAATATGCGCCGCCAACTCTGCTTCGTCAATGTCAGAAGGAACTACAAATAATTCATCCCCTGCAAAGATCTCTGGGATACCTCCTACATTAGAAGCAATAACCGGCACCCCAGCAGCCATAGCCTCCAAAATTGCCATAGGCAGTCCTTCGTACTGGCCAAGGTGCACAAACAAATCGGCAATATTTAAGTACGGTAAAACATCACTCTGGTGACCAATAAATGTAACATCACTATCCAACTTCAAAGCAAAAACCAGATTCTCTAAGGCCTGTCGTTCTGGCCCATCCCCTACAATCAGCAATTGAAACGAATTCTCTGGCATTTGCTGCTTTATTAGCTTTTTAAATGCTCTAACTATTTTGCCGACTTGCTTTTCTGGAGAGAGTCGGCCTACACAGACAATGGTCTTCATTTCTGTTAGGGGCAAGATTCCTTGGTTTACGCACAAAGGAATCAAAACACTTTTAGGCAAAGGGATAAAATAACGAGAATCAACCCCGTTATAGATAACACGTCCTTTATGCTCTAGATGAAAATATTTTTCCAAGCAAGCTAAGCTGTATCCGCTCACAGCGATCACATCTTCTGCCCTGCCGTAAATCAGTTTTAATCGTTCACACTCTGCTGCAAACTTATCTTGCAAATATGGCTCCACCAGGTGCTCGATGCAAATATACGGAACTTCTGCTAGAGCAGCCGCTTCACGGGCTGCAAGCATAGAAACTGGGCAGCTATCTTCAAACACGATCAAGTCCGGCTCAAAATCTTGAATTAAAGTCAGAACCGGACTAGAGTCTGTAAGAGTGCTGCTGAAGTGAGTGACGGTATTGTAAGGAATTTCATAGATAAATAAATTGGGATGCTCAGATAAATCCTCTAACCGCAAATCTTCAGTGGAAGACATCGCCAATGCTACGGTAAAACCCGCCTGGATTAATTGCTTAGCAAGACTAAAAGCATGGGTGGCTACCCCACCCCATCCTGGATCATCTGTAATCAAAGCAATTCGTTTGCTTCGCCCATATCCAGACTCTGACTTGCTGTATTGATTAAGCTGATCTGGTAGTTTTGAAATCACTATCTGGGGATCAGTTTCAGGCTCTCCTACTAATATCTGAGTGGGCTGGTATTGGCCCATGCCGTAAGTCTCGGGAATGCAAAATTGCGCTATGTCACCTGTAGCCAGCTCAATGAGCAAAGGTTGATACCGTACATTTGCTTGACTCATGATTTTGCGATCGTACACAGTACTTCAGCCCTAATGGTAGTTCGGTACTGCACCCAAGAGGTGCCCGATTGTTTATTGCGCTCCGTTACCCCGTTTTGCAAATTAAAAATGATGATAGTCAATATGAGTAAATATCATGCCTGAAGAAACTGGACAACAAGGCGGTACACTAGCCTTCACCACTTCGTTTACCACCACATCCAGTAATGTTGCTGCACTGCAAGGCATATCCCATATGGATACGCCCCAGCAAGGTAGTATTTCATTCCATCAATCTCTATCTAGCGGCGAACCAGTTCAAAGTGACTCTTTTGAAGTCGGCGGAGCATTTGCCCCTGGAGACCAAACGGTTGTCACTCTCACTAAAGCAGGGCAAGCGACTGATTACGTTAACCAAGTGCAAACAGGTGAAACCTTTGAAGCAATTCTTGATAATCTAGTCAGCCGTATCAATCTAGACGTTGATGTTGCCGCTGACTATACCTACACCGGAACTGTTGGAGCAGTAACCTTAAAAAGTGCTACTGGTGAAAACTACACCGTTGCAGTAACCAGCTCTGGAGGAATGACCACCTCAACCGTCACTTCCATCTCTACAGGGTCTGGTGCAGCTGCCTTAAAAATGCGCAAGCTAGGAGAAGTGACTGTAAATTACAGCCTAAACTCACAGGGTAATCCCCAAGTCCAAGATACTTACAAGTTTTTTGATGGCGCTGAAACCCCTGCCCTCGTTCAGTCTTTAACCCTATCCGCTCAAGTTCATCCTCTAAATATCATTCAACTCCAGCAAAATAATGGCGCTTAATGAACTTAGAGTTTGAATATGTGCACCGCTGCTGGATTTATGCAGCAGCAGAAAAAACACCCTATACCGTAGATGCCTATGCCAAACAACAAGGAGTGAGTTTTGACCCCGGCACTTGTTTGCTGCGAATGGTTTTCCCAAACCAAGACGCTGCATTAAACTGTGTAGCAGGAAATCAAGATTTTGAAATTCTCTACAATGTGCCACAATTCACGTTCGTGGAGTTCTTAGCACAGGAAAAGCCCGTGAGCGGTAAAGACACCATGGGCTTAAGTGATTATGTTGTACCTGCTTACACAAGTGGAGATGCGATCGCATTTATCCAACAACAAGCCACAAGTATCACCCCCTTGCAAATTGTAGAACCCGGAAAAGCGACTGGTCATAATCAAGTGGCAATCCATCAAGGGGGAAAGTTTGAAGCCTCTAAAAATCTGAAAGGGAAAACAATCACTATCCGCCGCTTGCCTGTGATCTACCCTGAAGTCATTAATGGTCTTACGAAACCCCTACCTTCTATTACCGTTCATCTCGTATTCACAGACCGCCAAGGGCGCTTCCAGTTATACTCTATTAATGCCCCAGAGATTATTCCCACCAATCAATACACCACTACTGAAGTGATCATCCAAGCTAAGGTCAACCTTGACAAGGTCAGCTGTCGCGCCTTTGCTTAATCAACGAAACGGAGGCTTGTGTTGGCTAGAGCTAAACAGCAAATCTTTATCCACAACATATCCATAGGGCAGCATATCAAGTTCCATCGGGATCAAGGGCCAACACTCCCAGAAGAACTGGTGGTTGCCAGTATGGAGCAAACGCCTCGACCTATCTTGCAAGAAACCCTAAATCTACTGATCCCTCTAGTCATTAATGAATGTTGCCTGAGTGATCAATGGGAAGTTGATGGTGAAATTCGAGGGCTAAGTCTGAAATGGAATACGCCCACAGAGTACAGCATTGCCAATATCTCTATTGCCCTAAACCGAGAGAGAAGACAGTCAGTAATAGTGTCTATGCCCCGTATCAGCATGGATTATATAAGCATGGACACTGAAAAAATTATTGACAACGTGCTGAAATATGCCAAAGATTACTTAGACGGTAAGTATGCGCAGCTGGAATTATCCTTAGTGCGCAGCATCAGTTGAGCGAAACTCAAGAAATCACCTACGGCCATAGCATCATTCGCTTAATTCGCGCCCCAAAAATGCGTGATGTACCACTTATCCATGGCTATCACAATCGAATGCGTGCTGCCATGGATAAATATAGTATTCCTGACTGGCCACCTGATCTACCCATGCTCGAATGGTACGTTCACTACCACCAAGAGCTAGACTGGCCAGCCACATTGTTACCCTCAGAAAACACAACCTTATGTGAATTCTGCTATGAGCATTTTGGCTTCTACTACCACCGTATTTCTGAATTCTTGCAATGCGAAAATGAACCCCTAGGATTCAACTGGATTGAAAACGCCGAACTGCGATCGCTTCATGAATTTTTTGTTGCCACAGAAGAAGTACAACACTGGGAGCATGAAGAACTGATTCCAGGTCTTTCCCGCCTTCGACAAATGCTAGGTCAGAGCTATCCAGATCCAACCATAGAACCAGAGCCTTATAAACCCCTGCCTAGTGGCTGCGAAGTGGCTGGCATAATTGCCAATTTATGCGTCAACTTTGAAGGAACAGGCCCCCTGCAATGGCTAGAAGTCAGCCCTTACCTAGGTCGATGCATCTTACAAGATGCCCATGAATTATCTCAGCGCGCACAAGATGAATCCAAAAAAGGCAAATCCACAAAAGCTAAGCGAGTACCACCTTCCATCGTAGAAGGTGAAGACCGGTCAGATTTTGTGGAAGTAAAACCCTACATCAAATCTCAATTAGACGAATGGGAGATTAAGTACCCGCCCAACTTCTAGCTAATCGCGGGGCTTCCCCGCGCTGTACATCGGTTGACGCACTCCCACCTCTAAAGAGAGTGGGATTCAGCGCTACTGGCGTAGATTGCAGAGCTAGGCTCTGTCTTACGTCTACTCACACTCTAGACAACGCCCTGCCTAGTTGGATTGCTCCA
>Ga0114957_1001202_pt1 | contig 29379 bp, 18 predicted proteins | sample BantaG_FD_87175 | JGI IMG/M metagenome (GOLD analysis project Ga0114957, IMG submission 87175) | Marine algal microbial communities from Bantry Bay, Ireland - BantryBay_4 metaG | ecosystem: Host-associated > Algae > Red algae > Unclassified | place: Bantry Bay, Ireland | collected 2014-11-21
ACGGAAACTGCCGTGATCCAAGCGGGGATGCGGGTAGAAGTGCAATTTGGAAAAACTAAAATCTACGCGGCGCTGGTCGTACATGTACATAACAATCCACCAGAGTCCTACAAAGCCAAACCTATTATTTCCGTTATTGATCAGCAACCTATTGCCTTTCCGTATCAGTTTAAACTTTGGAAGTGGCTGGCTGAATATTATTCCTGCACGATGGGAGAAGTCATGAATGCGGCTTTGCCAGGTGGGTTTAAACTGGCCAGTGAAACCAAGTTAATACTGAGCCCGGTATACGACGAAAATTACAGGGGTTTAAAAGACAAAGAGTTTTTGATTGCGGAAGCGCTACACTATCAGAATGAGTTGAGCATTTCGGAAGTCCGCAAAATTTTAAAGCAGAAAAATGTAGGGCCACTAATCAACCGACTTTTGTCCAAAAAAGTCATTTATATAAAAGAAGAACTCAAAGAAAAGTACAAGCCCAAAAAAGTTATTTGCGTAAAGCTACAAGAACCCTATGCTTCTGTACCCGATACCATTGAAGAAGCGTTCGAGCTCATGAGTCGGTCGAGCAGACAGGTGGAAACACTGATGGCATTTGTGCAGGTTTCGCGAAAGCAACCTGTCATTCGTCGTTCAGAGTTGATAAAGGCCGCTAATGTGGACACCACGGTTATAAATGCGATGGTCAAGAAAAAGGTTTTTGAACTGTATGAAAAGGAAGTGAGTCGATTGGGAGGCTACGAAGAAGAGGTGATTGATAGTCATAAACTAACCGATCAACAAATAGAAGCAATCAAAGCAATAAAAAAAAGTTTTGAAGACAAGAGCGCTACCTTATTACATGGTGTGACTGGAAGTGGAAAAACGAGGGTTTATGTAGAGTTGATCCAGGAAGCAATAGACCGGGGCGAGCAGGTACTTTATTTGTTGCCGGAAATTGCGCTGACGACTCAGATCATCGTCCGCCTTCAAAAAATATTTGGTGATGACATTGCCGTTTATCATTCCCGACTTAACAACAATGAGCGGGTAGAACTATGGAAACAAATCATTAGCGGCAAAAAGATTATTCTGGGAGCACGATCGAGTTTGTTCCTACCATTTAAAAATCTGCGATTGATCATAGTGGATGAGGAGCATGATACTTCATTCAAACAAATGGATCCCGCACCGCGCTACAATGCCCGCGATGCTGCCATTTATTTAGCAAATCTTTGTGGAGCAAAGGTGCTACTCGGCACTGCTACCCCATCCGTTGAAACCTACTTCAATACCACACAAAATAAATATGGCCTGGTAGAAATGCCGGAACGATTTGGCGGTATAAAAATGCCGGAGGTTGTTTTGGTGGACCTAAAAGAGGAAACGAAAAAGAAAACCATGAAGGGTCTTTTCAGTTCTGTTTTGTTGACGGAACTGGAAGAAGCGCTGGGGCGAAATGAGCAGGCCATCCTCTTTCAAAACAGAAGAGGCTACGCACCTACCTTTATGTGTGGTGATTGTGGTTGGCATAGCCAGTGTACGCAATGTGACGTTGGCTTGACGCTTCATATGTTTACCAATAATTTGAGGTGCCATTACTGTGGTTACCAGATACCTGTCCCTAAATCTTGCCCGGCCTGTGGTAATATGAAGCTGGCGCAAAGTGGCTATGGGACAGAAAAAGTGGAAGACGAATTGAAAATCTACTTGCCTGAAGCGAGAATTGGCCGAATGGATTTTGACACGGCAAAAGGTAAGCATTCGCTATCGCGCATCATCAATGATTTTGAGGAGCACCGCATCGATATTTTAGTGGGTACACAAATGGTCACCAAAGGGCTTGACTTTGACAATGTAGGTATAGTAGGTGTGCTGAGTGCTGACCATATATTACAGTTTCCTGATTTTCGATCCAATGAACGTGGCTTTCAGCTCATCACTCAGGTAAGTGGCCGGGCAGGTCGCAAACACAAGCAAGGTAAGGTATTAGTTCAGACATATAACACAACACATCCGGTACTCGACGAAGTGCTACATAACGATTTTCAAAGCTTCTTTTTGAGGGAACTTGATGAGCGTCATTCCTTTGACTATCCACCCTATCACCGTTTGATTGAGTTGACTGTAAAGCATATCAAGGCGGATATACTTAATGAGGCCACCAAGGTGTTGATCAAAATCCTTAAGGACAACCTGGGAAAACGGGTGCTTGGCCCTGCCGTTCCTGGCATTCCCAGAGTGCGCAACCAGTATATTCTCAAGATTCTAATTAAAATGGAGCGTGATGCCAAGGCTATTAAAACAGCTAAGCAGCTGGTTACTGAGGCTACTTCTTATATGCAGAGTCAGAAGGGCTTTTCTACCGTAAGAGTCAACGTTAATGTTGATCCGGTTTAGTATTACAAACATCCGATCTGTTGTGGCCTCCATTCATCGGGATACCTTGCTTAGTTAAAGTCGAAGTCAAAGGAGTGTATAACATCTTAGGTGCCACTTTTTGAAAATCGAACGCATTTTTTTGACAGGATTGATAGGATGACCATGATTTTTCATCCTCTTAAGGCTTTTTGATTTTCAAACTTGTTAATTTCCGCTTCGCCAGGCGGATTTTCTTATCTTAGGGCATTAATCATTACATGTATAAAACTTGCAATGTGTTTGTTTTTCTCCCAGCTTTTACTATTTTTGGTTCTCTACTGCAAATTCAAATCCCACATAATCGATGGCTTGCCTCATTTGGCCAATCGTACAAATAGCCTTAAACTACTGAGAAACAAATATTTGGAAAATATTACCCTATTACTAGAGTTTATGAACACAGAATTAGCATGGAGCCCAAATGTTCTTTTAAAAAAAACTGTCGTCTCGTCCTCATCATAATAGCTATGGCTATTAGATTCCGGGCGTTCCTCGGCTTTTTCCAAAAGCCCTCTTTGGTTCCTATACAAAATCTCTATACATAAACTCTACTATCATTTGAATTTTTTTGGCAAAAAAGTCCCCTATTCAGGCATTTTTTCGCGATTCTCCCTGAAAATATGAGACTTTTCTGTATAAAAGCGTCTACAAAATAGATCTTATTAGTTGCAGTCCTTTTTTAATATGAGCTGCAAGGTTTTCAAATAAATTTTTTAATTAATTCATACAACTATGAGGTATCGTGCCTTTCGAACGAAAAAAGACAACAAGTTCTACTTTCAGTTTCAAACTGATGGAGGAGATATAGTCTTGAAAAGCCAAGCCTATACAGATAAAGATGCCTGTTTCAATGGTATCCGATCTGTAATAGAGAATGCTTCCAATCCTGATCGTTATAAAAAACTTTCAGATGAAGGCAATAATCAATTCATTATCCGTGCTGGAAACAACCAGGAAATTGCCAGAAGTGTAGCCTACGGTTCTGACGCAGAAGCGGATAAAATGATTGACCTTTGTCGTGTTGAAATTCCTAAAGCCAAATCCACAAAAAACACGGGAGCTAAAGATGCAGCAAAAGCTAGTTCAGCTCCGGCAGCACCTCCCGCTAAAGCGGAAAAGGCAAGTGGCTCGGTTTACAAAGAATACAAACCACTTGAATTCTACAAGGAACGCATTGCAGGAACTGAATTTGGATATGATTCTTTTTCTGAAGGAGACAAGCATTACTTTACGCTCAACCACGATGGCAGCCCGGTACTAATTAGTGAAGACTATACTTCTATAGCTGGCCGTGACAACGGTATTGAGTCTGTAAAGAAGAATCTGAAAAATGAAGATCGCTACGTACCAATGGTACATGCTAACGGCAAACATTACTTCAACTTAATTGCTGGCAACAAGCAAGAAATTGCTACTAGTCGTTGGTTTGACACCAAAAAAGAAATGACCAGAGCTATAGCTTGGTTGCAAGGAACTGGCGGAACCAGAAAACGTAAGAAAGCAACTAAAGAAGCTAAACCAGCTGCTGAAAGAAAATATCTACAGCAAGGCTTAAGCTACCCTTGTAGCGAAATCACTTACGACACTTTCCAAAGTGGTGGTAATAACCGTTTCTACTTCGTATTCAAATCAAAAGAAGACAAAGCTGTTTTAATTAATGGTGATGTTCGTGGTTTCGAAACGGAAGAAGATTTGAAGGAAGGCCTAAAGCAATTAACTGCTTTGGCTCCACACGAGAAAAACTATGACAGAAAAACAACCAAGAATGGCAAGCACTACTTTTACGTAGTAAATGCAGATGGAAAATCTGTTGGACGCGGTAGCTTATTCTATGCTGAGAAAGCTGACATGGAAGCTGCCATTAAATTGTTGGCTTGTGGAACTGGTGGTGCAACAGCAGTAAAAGCTAGTAGCGCTGCCCCTGCTTCAAAACCATCATCAAACCTAGATGAATACCTGCCATGCAATGCATATGCTGGCAAACCTGCCGGTTTCAACAGCTTCTCTAAAGATGGCGAAGATTACTTCTCTTACAACGCAGGTAACGGTGACACCTGGTTGCGATCACAAGGATACAAATCTGAAAGCGCCAGAGATAATGGAATTGCTTCTGTTAAGAAAAATGCCCCAAACGATGACCGATGGGTAACTAGTGCTGAAGATGGTAAGCATTTTTACGCACTCCGAGCTGGTAACAATCAAGAGATTGCAAAATCTTGCCCCTTTGAATCTGAGGCTGCTATGATGACAGCGATGAACAGTCTAAAAGATAGCTTACATCCAAAAGCTAAACCTGCAGTTGTAAAAGCATCAGCTCCTCTATCAGCAGTTGCGACTCCCGTACCAGCTGCTGATCTTAAAGCACCTGCTGACGACTACTTAGAATGTGCCGCTTACAAAAATGCTTCTGCTGGTTTTAATAAATTCACAGACAAAGCATCTGGTGAACACTACTTCTCATACAATGCCAGTAACGGAGATGTATTACTCAGAAGTGAAGGATACAAGAGTGAATCTGCCCGTGACAATGGCATCGAGTCTGTTAAGAAAAACGCAGGGGAAGATAAACGATGGTTACTTCGCGATGTAATGAACAGCAAGCGCCACTACTATAAGCTGAGTGCTAGTAACGGTCAGGAAATTGCAAGAAGTTGCTATTACGACAATGCGGCTGCCATGACAAAAGATTTTGAAAGAGCTAAATTTGACTTGACTGCAGCAGACCGGGCAGCCGCTGAGAAAGCAGCAGCTGAAGCAGCAGAAGCGGCCAGACTAGCAGTAGAAAAAGCAGCAGCAGAAAAAGCAGCTTCTTTCAAACTAGCCGCAGAAAAAGATGCAGCAGCAGCGGCAGCAGCGGCGGCGGCGGCAGCGGCACTTGCAGCTAAATCAGCTAGTGCGCCAAAGGCAACAAGTCCTGTAAAAGATGACTACCTGCCTTGCGAATCTTATGCTGGTGAAGCTGGATTCCATACTTTCAGAAATGAAGATACCGGAGAATATTTCTTTGCATACAATGACAAGGATGGCAACACCTTACTCCGCTCTGAAGGTTACAAAACACCTGCAGCTCGTGAAAACGGTATGTCATCGGTAAGAAAGAACGGCAGTGACCAGGAAAGATGGAAGAAGGAAACGGCAATGGACGGCAAATATCACTACTACGTTTTAACGGCTGGTAATGGTAAAGAAATTGCAAGAAGTTGCTACATGGAAGATGGTGCTAAAGTGGGTTCAAACTTAGCACTACTTGGAGCTGCATTTCCTGTAATTGCAGCGTCTACCAGCTCAAGCAGTACGGTTACGACGACGACAACTAAATCTTCTAACTTTGCAAAAATAGAAAAGGCGAAAGCGACTCCTCCTCCTCCACCTCCAAAATCAGGAGAAAAGGAAGACGACTACCTGCCTTGTAAAGAATACCACGGTCACCCTGTCAATGACAAGGAGAACAATATTGCTTTATTCAAGCATGCAAATGGTAAATTCTATTTTGCCATGTACAATAAAGATGGTTCTGTAAGATTGCGTAGTGAAGGTTTTGCTGATGCCAAAACACGTGACGAAGAATTGTCTGGTGTAATCAAATACGCCAACGATGCTAAAATGTACACCAAATTAGAGAAGGGTAAATACTTCATGGAAATATTGAAGGATAAGACGGGACGTGAAGTTGGACGTAGTTGCCTGCAAAAGCCAGCACCACCTGTTGTTCCAAAGAAAACAATAGTAGCGGCAGCAGCGGTAGCAGCAATTGTAAAGGCTCCAACGCCACCACCTCCGCCTCCTCCGAAGAAGGTTGTAGCAGCAACACCGCCGCCACCACCTCCTCCTCCGCCACCACCAAAGAAGCCGAAGCCAGTGCCACCACCTCCTCCGCCACCACCTCCAAAGAAGGTAGCGCCTGTGGTTCCACCTCCGGTAGCAGCTGCGGCAACTAAGAAAGGTTGCGCATCATATTGGTGGTTGTTATTGTTGCTAATTCCACTACTTTTATTATTACTAAGAGGTTGCGGTGGATGTGCTACGACACCTCCAGCGGTTGTGCCTCCTCCAGTTGTGGTACCACCACCTCCGCCACCACCAGTTAAGACAGCCGTTTGTCCTAATGCCGGTGACTTCAAGTTGGCCGAAGGGTCTTCAGGAAACGCGGTTAGCGAGTATCTAAGTGATCCGGAGAGTAATTATCCGAAGCGTTTTACATTTGATAATGTAGGCTTTGCGAGAAATACGAACCGACTGAATACTAAAGCCAAAAAGTCTCTTGACGATTTAGTTGTTTGTATGAAAGGATGCGATAACTTCAATGTGGATGTCTACGGATTTATCACCGACAATGAGAAGAGTTCGTATCGTGGAAGCAAAGAAGTATCATTGGATGATGTACGTGCGAAAGCGGTGTACGATTATCTGAAGAGCCGAGGTATCAACGAAAGTCGTATCAACTACGAAGGATCTGGTACTGGTGATAGCAACAATGCTGTGATTCAGATCAATAAGTAAAAAAGGGATTCTCCCTCTTTATATGGCCCCGACGATGCTTGCATTGTTGGGGCTTTTTTTTCAACCTGCGATTGAAGACGGAAGACCGGAGACGGAAAGCCTGCCCCGAAAACTCGGGGACGGAAGTTGCCCGCTAATGCGGAGCACACGTTCGAGTGAACTTCGGTCTTCGGTCTTCGGTCTTCGGTCTTCGGTCTTCGGTCTCTTATATACTGGTACGTTTTTTGCAAGTATACGATTTCTACTCTACACCAATCTACCTTCCCAATTTTTCCCTCATTTTTTAAATTAAGTATTTAACTTAAGTACTTCGTTAAATTAAAATAAAAACCCGTTAACGTTTTCGTTACGAGTTAGATACGCCATGAGCGTTTTAATTTTGATTTATATTGTAACTGTTCAGTTACTTTGCTATTAGCTGTTGGCTTTTAGCTGTTAGCTTCCCTCCATCGCGAGTAAATCGCGTTATAAGGAAGCCAACAGCCAACAGCTAAAAGCCAACAGCTGAATAGTTACTTTATATTTTAATTTTGATGGGGCACTTATTCGTTTGCCTAAACTGGTAATTGAAGGGACTCCATATTGATTAATAAAGAATGTATTCCTAAATAAAGGATGTATTCAAGTCGGCTAAAATGATGACTCTTTTACAGGTTGAAGGAATCAGCTACGGAGAAAATCAGACGACTTGAAACGCCTTAAGGTAGTCATAACCATGAAACAAAATTATGACTATATACTCATCCAAATTTTGGCCGTTCATTAATTTGGACGGCTTTTTTTTGGCGATGATTCAGGCCATCTGTTCGGATCATTCTTTTGGTGCCCAGGTTGAATGCATCATCTTCAAACGCCAGCCATCATCAATTGCTATAGCCAGAGCGCTTTCTAACCAACGAGCCTTTCCTGCTATTTTATCTGCGGTCCAAGCTTTTGTCCAAATAAATATCGATCCCAAATCAGATTGGCGCGTGCTATCGTTTAAAACTGTTCTTACACCCGTCGGATGATTATTTCCTTTTTGAAAACCGTTAAGGTAAAAAGTATCTGTGCTGTTCTTTATCAACCGAGCATCGAACCAAACCCTTTCATAGCTATGGTCAACAAATAAATTATAGGTATCATCGGTTGCTTCTCCTGTCCAGTAATACATATCTTTTTGATTGATAAGTTGGTAAACTGTTCTATAGGTAAAACAAGAAGTGAATAAAAAGAGAAGAATGAATATTTGTAGTCGTTTCATTTTATAGAGATTAAAACAATCTAGTGGATAAGCTATGTGTACTTATTGGTTAATCGCGATTTTTTACCATATAGGCATATAAGAACACATAGCATAACATTCCTAGTGACAAGGGTCTCATAAGCAACTCAATTTCTTTTCTCTATCGCAATAATTTGAAACTCAATCCGATCATTGTCATAAGTCAGGTAATTCATTTCGGTGAAACCATGTTGTGGATGGAAAAAATATTCGAGGTAGCTGATGCCGTGTACGGAGTTGTGACCATAAGCTTCGAACTTATGGCATTCTATATTTTTTTCAAAGTTATAATCTCTGTTTTCGGTGCCGATGTAGAAATACTTTTGTTCGGTCATGGTGGGACTATAGGTTCCCCAGTTGCTCATGATTACAATTTTGGAACGAGCTTTTAGCATCGTCTCCTGGTTAATTGGAAAATGGACTACTGGAAAAGGGGCTATTTCTGTTTTAAAAAATTCGTTATTTCTAAACGGGTGCATCCAAACCTCTTCTGCATTTTCAATTATACCGGTGGTATCTCTGCAATTCCAAAATTTTTCTACCACGATGTCGCGCAATTCCTGAATGTGTTCGATCGAATCCTGAGGGGTGCTTTCGTAAATGTAAACTACTTCTGACTGAGAGGAAGCATAGGGACTGCCCCAGCCTGTACCGCCAGGGAACATATGAATTTTAGTATTGGCAAGAGTGTCGCCGTTGGGATTAATGCGGATAGCGCTGTATGATATTTTTTTGCTTTGATTAAAAACGACGAGGTTTTTGTGATGTTGAATGAGGTTTTCAAGTCGTTGAGCCATTGCAGCACCTAGAGTTTTCCACCATTTTTTTGAGTGGTATTTTTTGAATACTTCTATCTTTTTAATTGCTTCCATATCGCTATTCGTTGCAATTTTTACACATTGATTGAGGTAATCGCGGGTTGTGGTTTCGTCATTGATGTGGGCGAAAGCTGTTGCTGCATTTAGCATTTGTCCTGAGTAGAGTTTGTGTGGGCTTTCATCAATGATTTTTTTGAAAGCTTTGGCAGCTTCCTGGTAAGCTCCTTTATCGAAAAGACTTTCTGCATTTTGGACGTTTTTTCGGTGGGCTTTTTTGTCTGTTGCCTGGGCGTTGATTAGCGTTGTTGCTAGCAGAAGCAGGTAGAGTGTTAGTAGTTTTTTCATGCTTATATTTTTTGTTGTTTTGCACTTGTAAATTTTTGTTGCAGTTGGAGTTTGTTTGACGCTGGTTCTTACCCATAAGGTAACTATTCAGTTAGACCGAAGACGGGAGACCGAAGTTTCCTTATAACGTAAAACGACTGCGGGCCTGCGCTAGTGGGAAACTTCGGTCTTCGGTCTTCCGTCTTAAAGCAGATCCTGCTGAACTGTTACCCCATAAGTTAATTCAGCACCCTGTCATTCCACCATCTTAAGATTCCTTTTCATTTCTTCTTTTGAGATAATAAACACGTCCTCTTTTGTTACGATATCGCCCTCGGCTTTACGGCCCTCAATGACCATTTCTTTCATTTCATCTACTGTTACAATTCTACCATCTTTGAGTGTAATCGTTCCATCCGTGTTGAAATCAACGGCCTGGTAAATTTGCCCCGGCATGGGATTACTCAAAGCCTCCGATTCATATGGAATAGCGGAACTCGAATCTTTATTACAGCTAAAGAAAATCAGTAAGGCAAAAGTCAGTGGCACAGCAGCTAGTAGTCGAAGTTTACTTGATTTTCTATTGTTATTATTGATCATGTTCAGGCGACTTGTCAATTGATCATCAAAAAAAGTATGTGCAACAGGCAACGTATAATTATGTTTAGACTGCGCTTCTTTCATTAGTAAGTCAACATATTTTAGTTTATAGTTTTCTGCTTCAAATAGCTGTGCATCTGCAATAAACTCGTGTATTTTTTTTAAGCTGGATTTATACCAATAAGCAATAGGAAAAAACCAGAGTAAGGCATTAATCAATTCAATGAACAAAATATCTAAACTGTGTTTTTGTCGTACATGCACCAGCTCATGCAACAGAATTTGATCCGCTTCTTCCTTTTCGTAAGTCAGATCTTTGTTCCAGAAAACCATATTAAAAAATGAAAAAACCGGATAGTTCTTTTCAATCTTTACTAAAACATAATTCTCTTTACGTTCTGTCTTACTCCACATTCTCAATCGCAAAATATAGGCAATACTTAGTCCTGCTTTTATCAATAGGACAAACACTCCGGTCAAATAAACGATTAATAAGAATTTGTCTAACCCAAAAACAGCCACCTTCTCAAAAACTGAAATTGCACTAGCGCCCTCTACTATTTGTTCATCTAAGCCTAAGTAAATAGCTGCTCCACTTTTTTCAAGTCCTGTCAATGTTAGATTCCAGAGTGGGATAAGAAAAGATAAAATTAAAGACACGATTAGGAAAAATCTGTTCAGCTGAAAAAAGTTTTCTTTCCGCAAAACAAAATGATACAAACCGTAAAACAGACTAGTACAGATACAGAATTTTAACAGGTAAATAAAAAATGAAGCTATCATAATATTGAATAGTTAAATTCGAAATAGTGAAGTTGATAAAAAACCTGATCATTTATTCTTTGACTTAATTTCTTTGTACAGTCGTTCCAATTCCTTCATATCTGTATTTTCCTTTTTCATAAAAAAAGAAACCATTTCACTTAGGGAAGAATTAAAATAAGTACTCATTATCCCTTTGAGTTCTACGTGTTTGTAATCTTCTTCTTTTAAAACCGGAAAATATTGATGCGATTTATTGTACGTCTTGTGATCGACCAGGCCCTGCTGTTCTAGTTTTTTAATTATTGAAGCGATGGTGGTCGAAGGTAATTTGGGTGCCGGAAATTCTCCCACCACTTCTTTGAGAAATGCTTTTTCCAATTTCCATAAAATCCGCATGACCGTTTCTTCGTTTTTATTGAGATGTCTTTTCATTGGTATTTCTTTTGCTGGAGCAAAGGTATAACGAAATTTTCGTTTATACTAATTTTTTTCGTTTATGAACGAAAAAAAATATTACTTGACTGTGTATTGACTGAAGCGGGGATTAATAAATAAGGGGGTTAGGTGGAGGTGACTTTGTAGGTCAGGTCGGAGTCGGAGATGTGCCATCCTTCTAGTTAGGGGAATAGGCGGGAAACATGAGTCACCTTACAGAGTGGGAGTGCTCCATTAAGTGTGTTTCAATGAAAATGAAAATTAAAATGAAAAGTAAAATGAAAATGAAAATGAAAAGTAACTGTTCAGTGTTACCTACGATAGCGGGCATTTGAACTTGAACTTGCACCTGCACTTGCACTTGCACTTGCACTTGCACTTGCACTTGCACTTGCACTTGAACTTGAACTTGCACCTGCACTTGCACTTGCACTTGAACTTGCACCTGCACTTGCACTCTTTAAAATTCAAGCGCAAGTTTAAATACCCTCAGTTCGCAGGAGTCCCCATCTAAAACTTTGAAAAAACAACCTACGATGTTTTGATTATTCTAACACCATCAAAACGACTCCGCAATCCCCAGATAAAAGTTTTGGTCTTTGACGCTTCCTAAGCCAAAAGCATAATCAACTCTAATATTTAAGTTTTCTGATTTGACTATTTTAAGTCGTAATCCAGTTCCGAGTGAATACTTTGCATTGGGTAAATCCAGGTTGGACAACTTATCTGTCACGTCTCCTACCCCTCCAAAGAAAACAAAACCGATGCGTTCCAATGCTTGCCAACGATATTCTACTTGCCCCAAAAAGGCATAGCGGTCTCTAAATCTACCCTCCTGGAATCCCCGCAAAAGTACCGGACCGCCCAGAGACGAAAGTTCCAATATGGGCGTATCACCCCAACTCATCCTCGTGTATGCTTCTATGGCCAAAACGTCATGAGGTCTTTGCTCAGATACCGTCCAGTATCTCCTAAAATTAAGCTTAGTCAACATAAAGCGACTTGAACTTCCCAAACTTTCGCTGTAAATCCCGTGGGTAAATTCTGCAAAGACTCCTTCTCCGGCATTGAGTACATTGTCTCTACTATCAAAAGTAGCCGCGATTTCAAAACCCGAAGAAATAGAAGCTAAAGAATCCCGAAATAATGCTTCTTCCTCCATAGTGTGTTCATCTAATAGCCTGAGTTTTCTGTAAGAACTATATCGCCATCCCCCACCAATAAAAAAATTGGGTGTAACTCGTCGCAATAACAAAGGTTCGACAAGAAAATTATCAAAAGAAATATCTATCTTATCTTCATCTGCTGTCGTACTCCCAATACCAAAATATTTTATCGGAAACTTTGAAAACCCAAGATTTCCTTTGAGCAAATAAGTCTCGTGTGGAGAGAAAACGGTATACTCCGAAAAAGCGATAAACTGATTTTTTAAAGTGTATTGTACCGACAAAGGAATATTGGACGTTCGGGTATCTGGTCCCGCACCAAATGGTTTGAATAAGAATTTAGAACCAATTCCAAATCCCCAACTGGTACTCGGCTCGAAGCTCACAATGGGCGCTAAAACCACTTTTGCTTGCCTAAAGGTAGAGTCTTCTCGCTGCGGACCAAGATTGAATTCAAAGACCTCCGTGATTTTTTCTATAATTTCCTGCGCCTGCATGGACTTGGGAAAAAAACTCAACGTTAGGATAAACAGTACACTCGATATTTTAAGACAGGTAGTTTTTGACACTTCAATTATTTTAGTTTGGAATACGGATTTTTTTTCGTAGGACGTGATCTAATTGTTCAAGATAACTGTACAGAAAGTAGCTTTGGGGTAAGTAAGCAGGTACTCATTAAACTAAAAAATTTGAACAATTTGTTAAGTCATCCTTTTTAGAATAAAATGAATATTTGAGCAGCAATTGTTGATGTACAAATGCCGCTCAAGATATTGATTTTTTTTCACTTAATATTGGTCCATTGTTAAAGACTATTTTTTTAATCAAAATCTATTAAAATGAAAAATATCATCTATACAGCAACACTCCTACTGATGTCGTTACTTTTGTCTTGTGCGGGACAATACACGCCGGAGTCTGCAGAGGAGAAAGCAGCTACGAAAAATGAAGTCCCAGAAAAAAAGCCTGCTAAATCGATAAATGATATGAGCTATCTGGAAGTTTCTCAAGGACTATTGAGCGCTGTCAAAAGCGGTAGCGATGCCACGCCTTACGTTCAAAAAATAGCGAACGCTAATCCCGAAAACCTCAAAACCGAGCTAAATACAGACACTAAAAAATTAGCCTTTTGGATAAATACTTATAATGGGTTGATTCAAACGACCCTTAAAGAAGATCCAAAATTATACGAAGATAGAAATGAATTTTTTAAACTAGATCAGTTGAGTGTTGCGGGAACAGCTACCAGTTTTGATGAGATAGAGCACGGTATTATCAGGAGTGCAACGGCTAAATTATCGAAAGGATACTTGCCTAAAGTATTTAAAAGTGACTTTGTAAAAGAATTCATGGTAGATGAAAAAGATGGGCGTATTCACTTTGTTTTAAACTGTGGCGCAAAAGATTGCCCACCGGTGGCCATATTTGATGCTTCAAATTTTGATCAACAAATGGACAATGTAGCAGGAGCTTATTTGAAAAAAGTAAGTACGTACGATGCAGGTAAAAAAATGGTCAAAACCACCCCACTGTTTAACTGGTTTACGGGAGATTTTGGAGTAGGGAAAAAAGGAGTAAGAGATATGTTGGCAAAATACCAAATTATTCCTGCTGACCATGATGATATTGATGTCGAATATATTGACTACGACTGGACGTTGGAATTAGGAAACTTTACAAATGCAGAGCTTAGCCTCTAATCATCGATCGATACTCTGGATAACATTCTTTTCATCCTGACATTAGAATCGTAAACAACACAACTATGGAGCGTACCGCCACTTCAACGGGTGCGCTCCCAACTCAGCAGGAGATCGCTTTTGGAACCTGAGTACACCGTGTACTGAGCGTCAAATGCCAAATTTCGGTTACCCAAAAAAAAGAAAAACTTGTCTGAAAAGAAAAAGCATAAAATAGGAATTTATTGGCTGAGAAATGATCTGCGTCTACACGACAACGAAACGCTACACCGTGCGATATCAGCATGCGAAACGATTCTCCCTGTCTTCTGTCTCGAACCAACGCAGTATCGGATGCTGGATATTGGCTTCCGTAAAACGGGCATTCGTCGGTTTAGATTTTTAACGGAATGTCTAAACAACCTAAAAGAAGACTTGCAAGAAAAAGACAGCGAGTTGTTAATTGTATCAGGCGAAGCCGACACGATTTTGCCAGAATTGGTTAAAAAATACAAGGTTGAAAAAGTCTATGCACAAAAAGAAATTGCTTCGGAAGAAACAACCGTCGAATCTGCAGTTGCCAAGATTCTGGCGAATCAACAGGTCGACTTGGAATTAGTATGGGGGAAAACCATGTATCACCTAGAAGATATTCCCTACAAACCTCCCAAAATTCCATTCACTTTCAAAGCCTTTCGGGTTAATGTTTCTAAAGCCACCACTGTCCGATCACTATTTCCAACTCCTACAACAATTCCAACCCTAAAATTGAGAGATTGGGGCAGTCTACCTACTGCATCCGAATTAGGTTTTACTGAAATAGAGCAAGCAGAACCTGTTCAGGAAAACTATCAAGGTGGTGAAACAGCGGCTTTAGAGCGCCTACAATATTATACTTTTGACAGCGAATTATTGACGAGTTATAAATGGACAAGAAATCGATCTTTGGGGATGGATTATAGTAGTAAGTTTTCGCCGTGGATGGCTTATGGTTGTTTGTCGCCCCGAAAAATTTATCACACTGTTAAAGCATATGAGGAATCTGTCAAGAGAAACATTAGTACCTGGTGGTTAGTTTTTGAAGTAATTTGGCGGGATTTTTTCAAATTTCAAGGTTTGCGTTTTGGGAATTTGATGTTTGCTGAAGGTGGGATTCGCCAGCGCAAAACCGATTGGAAATACGATCAGGATTTATTTCAAAGATGGAAAAATGGCAACACAGGTGTTCCTTTTTTAGATGCCCATATGAAGGAACTTAATCAAACGGGTTTTATGTCTAATCGGGGAAGAGTCAATGCTGCTAGCTTTTTGGCGAGAGATTATCAGATAGACTGGCGTTGGGGCGCAGCTTGGTTTGAGCACCGCTTGTTGGACTACGATGTTTGCAGCAACTGGTTAAATTGGAACTCGCAAGCTATGGAGATATGGTATACCAACCCCGTTCATCAAGCTATGAAATACGATAAGAAAGGAGAATACACCCTAAGTTGGCTACCCGAATTAGCTAATTTACCTGAACCTTTATTTCACGCACCGTGGCTATTATCAAAAGATGACTTAAAAAAATACAGCGCAGAAAATTATACGCCACCCATCGAAGTTTATAAAAAATGGGGACGATCAATTGAAAAAATTAAGCAGGCAACGGATGCACTTCTGAAATTAGAGTTTAGAGGATAAAAGGCAGTCTGTTGGATTAGTAAAAAAATGTTGAACTTTCAAAGTATTGGTTATATTTGCCAAACAACGATAAAACCATTTTCTACAAATTAGACCTGGTAAATAACATCCATAATGAAAGACCATTTAGCAATCATGGCTGGACTTGGTGCCGCCACTCTAGTCATGGCCTGGTTACCTTCGATTTCCAAAAAAATAAAAGTAAGTTATTCCATTCTATTACTCCTGATAGGAGCCATTTTATTCTATGTAAATCTTCCTCTTCACTGGCCCGATCCTTTCTGGCCTGATAGCTGGTTGTGTTATATTTCGGAAGTTATTGTGATCATATCATTAATGGGCACTGGGCTAAAAATTGGAAGGTCTTATTCGCTTGGTAATTGGACATTGCCTTTAAGACTAATATTGATAACAATGCCTTTGAGTATGCTTGCTGCGTATTTCCTGGGCGTCTACTTCCTTTCATTGACTGTACCTGCTGCCTTATTGATTGCTGCTGCACTTGCACCAACTGATCCAGTATTGGCTGCAGATGTACAAATAGAAAATGTAGAAAATGATAAGAAGGATAATAGCCCTGTCGCATTTACACTGACGGGGGAAGCTGGTATTAATGACGGATTAGCATTCCCTTTTACTTTCCTGGCAATATTAGTAGCAGAAGGTAGCTTTAATTTTACTGAATGGTTTTTAGATAAATTTTTACTAAAAATAGCAATAGGAGTATTTGCTGGGTTTTTAATTGGTAGGTTTTTGGGCTATCTAATTGATCGTTTACCGAAAATAGAAGGTATTAAAAAACCACATGGATTCATCAGCCTATCGATTACTTTTATGACGTATGGGCTAGTCGAATTGATACATGGATATGGGTTTTTAGCAGTATTTGTAGCTGCGCTGAGTATTAGATATCAGGAAGAGGTAGAAGGAGACATCAAAGTAAAGATGCACGATTTTGTAGAAGAAATAGAACGGTTTTTATTAGTCGTCTGGATCATACTATTTGGTGGATCAATTTTGAATGGCATCCTGACTGTGTCTGGGTGGAAAGGGATTGGGTTTGCAGTACTATTTCTTTTTGTGGTTCGGCCTTTAGCTGGATGGATAGGCATGATAGGCACCGACCGACCACGACTAGAGAAGTTTGCTATTAGCTTTTTTGGTATAAAAGGGATCGGTTCTATATTTTATTTGTCCTGGGCTTTTTTAGAGACGAATGCTTTTGAAAATAAGTACGAAATCTATTCCGTAGCTTCCTGGGTCATTTTCATTTCCATCTTATTGCATGGTTTGACGGCGCCACGCATCATGGCAAAATTGAATAAATAAGGCCAGTTCTCATGACTTTCCAACCCTGATCATCCGTTAATTATTTTTCTCTTCCTGTGAGGAGTTTGACTTTTTCTCTGCTTGCCCTTCTTTTCTTTCTCGTTCTTTTCTTTCCTTTCGCTTTTTTCTAAATTCCCACCATTTAGCGCCATCATCTTCTTCAACAGATTCCTTATTATCTTCATCTATGAAAGCATCTTGGTATTCAATTTCTTCATCAACGCCTTTGTTGAAAGCTTCTACGAAAGCGTTTCTAAAAATACTTGCAACGGCTTGCCATACGCCTGTTTGTAAATTATTGAGATCTCCTTCCAAAGGTGCTTTAACTGCGAGGGTATCGGTTCTTTGGTTTTTCAAAATGAATCTAAAAAAACCAGCGAATCCCTCCCAAAGTGTTTCCAGGAATCCGTCTTCTTTACCAACAAATTTTGAGTCATTCAATAACACTTTAAAATATCCTTTCAAAAATCCATCGGCAATAGCCATCTCTGTAAATAGATCGACGTTCCCTTTTTCTGAATCAATGCTTGCGTAGTGTCTGGAAAAGTCGTTGAGTGCAGTTACATCGACACTTTCTAAAGACAATGCTATATCCATATCTGGCACTTCCCTGATAATGTTTACATCCCCTTCTAAAGTCATTTTTCCGTTGCCAATTGAGACACCTTCAGCGACAATAGATGAAGGAAGCGTTCGATCCTTTGCTACTACATTCCTCAAGTTACTGGCAGTTAGCTCAATTTGACTGATCTGCAGATCGATGGTTGGATCGGCAGAGGCTTCTACAAAAGCAAGTTTGCCATCCGTTATATTAAAATGGTTAATATCAAGAGGAATTATATCTGTCAATGCTTTTGTCCAGTCTTCTTCGGTGGTGCTGGTGCTGGATTCCATATCCTCTTTTACATAAATAATTTCCGGAGAGGTCATGTAAACTTCACTAACTATTTCCCCCTTAAATAACGACTTCCATTCTACGGAAATATCCGTTTGGGGAAAATTAAGAAAAGGGACTTGCGTTTTCTTATCTACTTTATTTAGGTACATCCCATTAATCACATAGGCTCCTCTGAAGAGTGCAATGTCAATATCCTCCACTTGTCCGTAATAATCAGGAATATCTGCTAATACTTTATTTACATAGTTTTTAACAATGGTGGGTAGAAAAAACCGAAAGACGATCAAGCCGATAATAAGTAGTAAAGGAATTAGGAGGCGTTTCCTTTTGTAGAATTTTTTCTTAGTAGATTTTTCCATTTAGACGTAAGTTTGAGTAGTGATTTTTTATTTGAATGGTTAGTTTTTAGAATAGCAGCTTTTCATCTGTTAGAAGTTGTTTAAAGATACCATTATTTTGGATTTACTTTTGGCTATATCCGTGTTTATAATTTGTTTCACAAATCATCCCCTCATCGCGCGGGAGATCACCCCGAATCGAGCTTATCTGAGCTACGCCTTAGCAGACAAGTTCAGTACGAGTGCGAGAAATTATTTACAAAGCAAATTATTAAACTTATGTGTTCTCCCGTGAAAGAAGGCTATGTGTCCTATGTATCTATGTGTTTCAAAAAAAATTACGTCCCTATCTGGCACTAGACAAGTCCGCCGCGATCCATAATATATGTTGAAGTTGTTTTAAGTTATTCCTTATGGCTGCGCGTAAGTCATTGATCCCGTGGATCTTCAGCTATTTTCCTTTCCGTAGCTTGCTCCTACGCCAGATCCTACGCCAAGGCTTCGGCTCCTGAGAAAGGCTTCGGCTCCTAAGAAAAGCTTCGGCGGCACGCGGATGGCTACGAAAAGTAAAATAAGCTTCGCCCACAGTATCAAGTACTTACTTACACTCGCCTTTAGGGGGATAACTTAAAACAGCTTCGTTTCCTATTTTTTTCGCCTCTCTAAAAAGAATAAAAGATCGATTTGTTCAAAAAAATAGTTTGAAAAAACGACTACTCTCCTAGTAAGTTTTGAATGTATTGAAGTTATTCTGTAAATTCAAACCCCACAAAAAAGGTAGTAAAACTTAATGCTTTACTAGACTTTTCATCATTTACTTCTCCGTCAAATATTTCCAATATCGCTTAGGCACATGCTGCAAATGCAATTTTTGATTATTGCGCTCGGGAATGTTGACACTATCAAAATAACTTTTCCATAGTATTTGATAATCCGGTTCGTCAGCAGTTAAAATTTCTTTAGAGAGTTGTCTTAATTGATGGTGATCTTTTCCTTCAAAAGTAACAAAGTCTATTTTTTGTTGGTCATAAAAAATACCGTAATGTCGGCGAATATCATAGATCAACCATTGCATGGCAGGATACCGTTTTTCAAAATGATCGCCGATTAGAGGCAGGACGTTGAAGTCAGGTTCAACGATGGCGGTAAAAATTGCGTCTTTGGTTTTTTGAAAACGCACAAAGGCATGCATTCGATGGACTTCTCGTCCAATCTTTTTATTGATTTTATGTAATTCCAAAATCTTCTCATCCCGAAAATTTTTGGTGACATCATGCGGGCTCGTCATGGCCGTTTGCACAAAATGTAAAATTAGTAATTCAATATCTTTTTGTTCAGATAAAAAGCAATTATATAGCAATCGACTGGCCGCTTTTCCACCTTTTTTTTCAACGCCTTTTTTTACCCTATCGGCCCACTCCATATTTGTAGCTACATGAATCGGTTCCGCAAATAGACTTTCCTGAAAGTCCTCGATGGGTACGATTCTAGCCACATTTATTTTCATACGGTACGACTCAAAAATCGTGGATAGTAAGCCTTCGTAGGTACCGTCGTAGGTTAGAGTTATATGCTGCATATGCAATCGCCAAATTCAGATATCAAAATAATAATTGAAGAAAGAAAATGAATAGGTATCCGGTTACGGATTTCCGGTATCAGACGAGCGTGAATACTACCGTGTTCACATTCGCCTGATACCGGAAACCTGATACCGGGTACCAAAATGCCGAAGTACACAAATTTAATTCTGCCTACTTTTTTGATTAAAATGTTTTGAGACAACCTCCTAATCATACCCCCACCTACGCAAACAAATTCAATTGATTAGCATTCGCTGCTTTCGTCAAAATAGTACTACTAATTTGCTGTCGGATCACTTCTGGTTTCCAGCCCAAGAACTGAAAATTTCGGTCGGCACAGGTAATAAAATACTTCGCTCGTTTCCAGACTAGTCCCAACTTCCGCAGGTGACCTTCTCGCAGGGCTCCAAATTTTCTAGCCGACACAATCTTCTGAGCAGACTTAACCCCGATGCCAGGTACTCTTAAAATCATTTCGTAATCTGCTTTATTAATATCAATGGGAAAAATAGCCGGGTTTCGCAAAGCGTAGGCCGCTTTTGGATCCAGTGCCAGATCTAAATCTGGATGCGCTTCGTCAACAATATCTTTTAGGTCAAACCCATAGAAACGCATCAACCAATCGGCTTGATATAAACGATTTTCCCGGATCAGGGGCGGTTGATGAACAACGGGTAAACGATTGTCATCACTTATCGGAATGTATCCCGAATAATAGACTCGTTTCAACGATTTTTGTTGGTATAAATCATTCGCCAAAGTCAATATTTGTAAGTCTTTTTCCGGACTTGCACCAATCACCAATTGGGTACTCTGGCCACCAGGAGAAAACAGGGGTGCTTTTTTACTCTTCTTCCGTTCCACCTTATTTTCGTCAATTCTATCTTTGAGGTAGGCCATCGGTTCCAGGACCGATTTGTAATCTTTTTCGGGAGCGACTTTTTTCAGACTTAACTCGGAGGGCATTTCAATATTCACACTCAAACGATCTGCATACAAACCTGCCTCTTCCATCAATTCTTCACTTGCCCCTGGAATCGTTTTTAAATGAATATAACCATTGAATTTATGAATCGTCCGCAGCTCTTTGGCAATACGCACCAGACGTTCCATTGTATAATCCGGACTTTGGAAAATCCCAGAACTTAAAAACAAGCCTTCGATATAATTGCGTTGGTAAAAATTCATGGTTAGGTCCACCACTTCTTTCACCGTGAAAGCAGCTCTTTTGACATCATTCGACTTTCGGCTCACACAATAAGCGCAATCGAAAATGCAAAAATTAGTCAACAGAATTTTTAGTAAAGAGACACAACGACCATCCTGAGTATAGGTATGGCAAATGCCCATGCCCGTAGAATTCCCCATTCCACCTTTGGTATTTTTCCGTTTGCTACCGCTGGAGGAACAAGACACATCATATTTGGCGGCATCAGAGAGAATTTCGAGTTTTTCCTTTATTCGTTCATTCATGTTTTACGGTTCAATTAAGTTAATTGATCGCACAAATATACAAAATGTTTGCATTAAGGCTGCGACAACTACCTATTAAAACGAATTGTTTTAATTTTTGTTTAGCCTTTAGTCAAATAGAATTTATTTTAACTTTTGTGGCGAGTTGGATGGTAAGTGAATAAATACGTTTATCATGGTCGATAAAACCGATGGTACAGGTACAGCGCAACAGACTAAACAGACTATACATCCTACCAATTGAACAAACTAACGCTTAATTCGTTTTAGCAAAACTTACAGTTTATCAATCAATGATTACCTTACTTTTAAAAACAACAAACATGGAAAATAAATATGCTAAACATGAAATTGACTACATCCGAAAATTTGAGTCCCTGGGTTACACGGCTAGTTTCAAAACAGAAGAAAACAGGATTCAAAATTTAGAAAATAAAAAGTGGTATGGGCCAGAGGATGTGATGTTAGTAGAAGAGTTCCGTTTCGAAGGTATGAGTAATCCTGCTGACATGTCTATTCTGTATGCCATTGAAACTAAGGATGGAGCTAAAGGAACGATACTATCTCCTTATGGAGCAGGAGCAGATGGAAGCATTGTATGGTTTTTGAAAAAAGTACCTAAAGAGAATATGGGTAAATTTGATAAGCAGAAGTTTATAAACGAAATGAATAAAGAGAAAGACGAATAAGATAGCTATGGGCTGAATTTATTTAACTTTCACCTCAGGTTAGAAGCCATTCATTGTGTGATGAGTGGCTTCTAATTTTTTTTTGGAAATATCTTACAGGTTAAGCTTATGCCAAAATCTCTAAACTTTCAATAGCATTTCTTCGGCAATCACAAAAACTTGGTCGCCCACCATTGATTGTATACTAAATAAGGCTGTACAGTGGGTTCGAAGTTACTTAGGTTTCTCCTGATTCGTTTCGATAATAAGCTTACCTTTTTCAGCTTGTTCAGGTGGCAAATAAAGCTCTGCTACTCCAAGTCGGAACTCATCGTCCTTCTTATCCATCAGCACCGGTTGCAAGCCATTTTTTTCCAATAATTTTTTAATTAGTTCAGCCTGGTACTCTTCACTGGCCGAGTAAATTTTGATCCATCCGTCTTTCATGATAATTGGTTGAGTTGTAATTATGAAGTTGTTGATGTCTACTTTAAACAACTTCTAATAAAAAAGTGTGCACTACAAGTATACAATTTTTTTTTGTAATACCATCTTTTTCTCTTAGACTTCCCCGCTCCCCCATCACCTAATACTCCGCCTCAATAAAATCAAGCACCTCCTGTGCACCACCCAATTGCGTGATCAAGCGTTTCATCATCAGCTTCTTTTGCTGCTCCCTGGTGATCACATTTTTTCTTACATCGGCACTCGTAATCAACACCTTGGAGCCCGAATCTGCTATTTTCATAATCCGTTTTTTCAATAGCTGCATAGGCGCTGATTGCCCAATCATCTGCGGAATAGCGGCATTCCTTTTTTTGCTAAATTGTTTTACTTTTTTACTCGGCTTCCGACTCTCCAGCGCGCTCTTTACTTCTCCCAATAACTTTTTTAAATCCGGTGGTTTGGATATAAAATTGAACGCACCTTGTTTTACAAAGGCCGCAGCCTCTTCTGCCGTCCCATATTCTGAAATAATAATGATCGAAATTTGAGGGTCCATATCAGATAGCCTAAGAAAAGTATCCCAACCATCCATCAAAGGCATTTTAATGTCGAGCAGGATGAGATCATACGCGGTTTTAGCCACCATCTCGACACAGATTTTACCATTGGGGGCAGTCTCTACCTCATAATTGTTGCTGACCAAAATTTCAGCAAGCGCTTTACGGATTGATAATTCGTCGTCTACGATAAGAATTTTTTTATTGGATTGGCTTGTATTTTTATTGTTATAAATAAGGCTCAGCTATTGACTGTTGGCTTCCTTCTAATATTCACTGTAGCAGGAAGTCAGTCGTTTATCGGCAATCACCAAGAGTAGCTGAATAGTTGCGGTTCTCGAAAGAAAGGACGTCAAACAATTATTATGGATGAGAACGACCTTGCCTCCTTCCGATTTAGGGACAAGATGATGCTTGGAAACGTTTATGTGTCCTAACGCTCTTTTACAAATTACGCATATAGATCGTTTAACGGAATTATTCAAATATTTCCTTTTGATGGTTTTGAAAAATTCCCACACCAATTCCCTATCGGTCAATCATTTAGAAAATTATTTAAAACCGGAAATATCTAAATAATTTGATCCCTTACTTAGGAGGTGCTGCCATTTTAACGTTGTTAACATTGGACCAATTAAATCAAAAACCAGGCAGCTAAACTCAAAAGATTAAACTGCCTAACCAAGGGTTGTCGTATTTCCATACCGCAAAGACACTGACTTGTCGCCTATTTTATTGCCTGGACAAAAGTGCCTAAAAAAAACAAACGCAAGCACCTGAATAACAGATACTTGCGTAAATAATGTGGAGAATACCGGAGTCGAACCGGTGACCTCTTGCATGCCATGCAAGCGCTCTAGCCAGCTGAGCTAATCCCCCGATTGGAATGGCAGTCGCAGTGGCAATTCAAACTCAATTAGGAGAACAAAGAAAAAAAATGAGCATTCCATAGTCTCTCCTATTCGAGCGAAGCGAATTTACACCTTTCTTCCAATATAGAGAACAGTTGAGGTATAAAAATAATTCACTGATTCGGTATTATATTTATACCATGGATAGCTCAAATGTATGACCGAATAGCGGATACCATTATATTAGGTTCTCCCTTAACCAATCAGGGATTAAATCAAACTTTGTATTATATATAAAAACTACAATGGAAAAATACCAAAAACTTGGTATTGAGATATATTCAGGATAGCTATAATTTTGTCCCATCACATCCTTCTAAAGATCATTACACCCGTAAAGATCCCTAAGGGCCTTGAAGTACATTTCTCCTGCTTCAAGGCCTTTCTGATTTTAGAGCTATTGCCTGATTCTGCAAGCTCCAACAAGGTTCAAGTCTCTCTCCTGACAAATTCCAGAACACAAAAAGTCCTTACCGCATATATTACGACAAGGACTTTTTGTGACATGGAAAAACTTTCAATCACTAAAAAAGCCTTTAGAAACGGGCGTTTCTGAAGGCTTTTTTAAGCACTTGGAATTTGAAAGACGGAAGACGATATTAATTACTGATCACTATACTGAATACACCGGCAACTAATAGCTCTTTCCTTATGCGCATCACTGTTCACACTCATCTCAAAACCCTTATCATTTTTTGAGAAATCAACCACTACCCAATTTCCCTCTTCCATGGAAGAAGTCATATAGTAACCTTTTTTACCAATCAAAAAATATTTATTACTGGAATGTGATTTACTGCCGGCCAGTTTTAGGTTAAAGGTATTTTTTGCAAGAATTACCGATGCCTTGGAACGATTCTTATGTTGTAAACGACCGCCACTATTTTGAATCAGATAAATCCATTCTTCAGCGGAAGGAATACGCCAGCCTTCCGGACACACCCCTTGTACACCATCCCACTCTACCGCTTCTTCCTCTCCAATAGCAGTTTTGTAATTGTAAGCCCGGCCATAGGTTTTACAAAATGCTTCACTCTCACGGAAGCAACTACTGCCATCTACAGAATAGTTAAGGTTGTCCATCATAAAGTTGTATTCTCCAATTTTGAGTGTTTTATAGATTTTCCCATCACGGGAATCTGTCAAAGTGCCATTCCTTTCTGCACCTAGCCCCAATAAGACAAATGTTAAAAATGTAAGTACTAATTTATTCATGATAAAATGGATAATAGTATTACCAGGGGGAGTGGTAATAAAAGGTTACGAGTTCTGGTCGTTCTTAAAAGAAGGGAATTCGATTTTGGGAAGCGTAATTGTGTTATTCGGAGAGGATGTAAGTTCAATGTAAGGAGTAAATAGAGCTAAGTCAAATTTTACAGCGTTTAGTCCTTATAAATACCAGATTCCGGTAGGTTATTGGATAGGTATTTCGTGGTATACGTTTTGAGAGGGAAACAGGAATTTTGCCTTTTTTCAGCTTTTTATTGGTCCTGTTTTAATCACACATTAAATGACAATCACTACTAAATAAAGGGCTTCTTTCCCTGGTCCATAACAAACACCTGTCACAAACGATGTAATTCTATAAAACAGCAGAATGTCTTTCAGCCTACTTTGCAAGTAATTCCTCTGGAGAAAAACTATCTTCCCAATTCTCCATTTCAAAACTTCCCACATTACTTCCCACTGTTATTCCCTCCTTCCTGAAGCTAAATAGTAAAATATCCTCCAACGCAAGACACATTATCAGTATCACACAATTAAAACCGTGCTTACATGAGATTACTTTTTACTTTACTAACCTTCTTTTCTGTTTTAACCAGTACTATTTCCGCCCAATGCACTACCAATATTCATTTGGCAACTCAAACCGATGTCGATAATTTTCAGACTACTTATGGTTGCACAATCGTTACTGGTAATCTTATGATTCAGACAAATGGTATTCCGGCTATCGTTAATCTCGATGGCTTATCTGCATTGGAAGAAGTTACAGGTGATTTGCAGGTAACTGTAAACACAAACCTGGCTAATATAGATGGTTTGAGCAATGTACATACAGTTGGACATAATCTAATTGTCGGTTTCAACCCATTGATCACTGACGTAAATGCTTTATCAAACGTGACCTCAGTTGGGAACAACCTGACCGTAGCGCTAAATCAGAGCTTGACAAACGTTGATGGCCTTGCTGCAATTCAAGACATATATGGTAGTTTGAATGTAACGGTAAACTCGCAGTTAACCAATCTAAGCGGATTAAATAATGTACAGTTTGTCGGTCAGATATTGACGATTTCTCAAAACGGCATATTACCAAATTTGAATGGCTTGAATAATTTGACTTTGGTGGGCCAAACGCTCAACATTACAAATAACCCTGTACTAAATAATATTAACGGACTTGAAAATATCGGTTCCGTGGGATCAGGACTTGTTATCATTGACAATCCGATGCTGGGTGAATGTTGTGGGATTTCTGAACTAGTCAATACGGTAGGTTTGGTACAGGGACCTATTATATTGTATAACAACCAAACGGTTTGCAATACGGCCTCAAATATAGATAGCTGTCCGGTGGATTTGGATGGTGATGGCTTTGACAGCACCGTTGATTTTGATGATAATGACGCCACTTCATATCCGGGTGCTCCGGAATTATGTGATGGTATCGACAATGATGGTGATGGCATTATACCTACCGACGAGATAGATAATGATGGTGACGGTGTCAGTCCTTGCCAGGGTGACTGGGCAGATACTGATGCAAATTCATACCCTGATGCTCCGGAAATTTGTGATGGTATCGACAATAACGATGATGGCTTCCTCCCTCAGGATGAGATAGATAATGACGGAGATGGCTACTCTGCCTGCGAGGGTGACTGCGATGATGATGATGCCAACACTTATCCGGGTGCGCCTGAAATTTGTGATGGTCTTGACAACGACTGTGATGGTGATACACCTGCAGAAGAGTTAGACAATGATAGTGATGGCTATTCGATTTGTGAAGGTGACTGTGATGACGCTGATCCAACTGTATATCCGGGAGCGACTGAGCTTTGTGATGGCATTGACAACAACTGCGATAATAATATTGATGAAGGTTGTGATGAAGAGCTTGCCTATACTGAGTCATACGGATTGAGTACCGAGTACGAATGGATTCAAAAGGTAAAACTGGAAAACATCAACAATAACTCTGGTGATGATGTTGGCTACGGCGACTTTACAGATATGAGCACGGTAATCGTACCGAATTCAATTTACAAGATTCACCTGAAGCCCGGCTTTAGTGGCTCGAAATACTGGGAATTCTTCAGAGTATGGATTGACTGGAATCAGGATGGTGACTTTGATGATGCGGGTGAGCTGGAAGTACAAACAATTACTTACCGCAACACCAAGCGTTATTTCAGAGCACCAGCAGCTGCACTTCCGGGTACTACGCGTATGCGTGTAGCCATGAAGTATGGCTGGTTCCCTGAGTCCGATGAAATTTTTGACGAAGGTGAGGTGGAAGATTATACGATTGAAGTATTGCCACCGAGTGAAGGCATGGTGAATGACAATGCTTTTGATTTTGAGGTGGCACAAGGTACCATGGAAACAGCACTCAACTGGTATACTGAAGAAGACACAGATGTGGAATACTATGAAGTGGAAACATCCAGCGATGGTGTCAACTTCGAAGTAATTGAAACAGTGGAGTCTATGCAATCAGAGGCAGCACGCTCATACGATGGTAAGCACAGTGATCCGGAAATTGGAGCCAACTTCTACCGAATTACAATGGTTGACAATTTAGGAGAGGAATATCGTTCTGTCGTTAAGCAGGTCAACTTTGATGTAGATATCAACGAGGTGATTGTTTATCCGAATCCGACAGATGGTATCTTACACTTAAGTATGAAGGATTTTGCTGGCAAGCAGGCTACTATTCAAATTTATGACCATACCGGAAAGACGCTTGAGATGAGAGAGCAGGATACGGTATCTGACACTTATATCAGCTTTGATGTTACGAGCTTCCATTCAGGTACTTACTTTATGTCGATCAAGGTGGAGGATTATAAAACGATTAATAAGCAGTTTGTGGTGATTAAGCTATAGGAATTTAGTACCTGTTTTCACCAAAAACAAGCCGTAGGAAACGGACAAAAAGGAAAGTGGCGCTTAAAGGAAATTCTCCTTTGGTTACTTATCGTGTTACTACTCTCCTTTCCTTGCATAAATGAAAAAACCTCCTGTGAATTGAAATTCATTCAGGAGGTTTTTCTCATTTATTTTCTGGCTAATTAATTAACTATTCGTTGATTTTGTATCTCGGATACTTAGCCAAGGATTGTTGTAAGAGAAGTCCGTTTGATCTTCTTCTTCTATCGTATTGTATGAGGAGCTTGATGTTTTACTTCCTTTGGAAGTGGAACCGGTTGATCGGTACCAGTTTTTCAGCTTAGAGAAAATGTTGTTCATGAGAAAAAATGTTTGGAATTAAAAAAACGGTCTTTTGATATGTTTTATAAGTACGGGGTAAAGATAGCGAAGTTTCGCAAGTTTCCCTATTAAAATGAGAAAGATAAATGTAAGGTTATAGACATTCGAAATCATTAACTTAAAGCGGCGGCGGTTAGGGGATTTTTGAAAGAGTGGCCTATGTTAGGGGGAGCTTTGCTTTCCGCTGGGGAGTCCGATTTGCTTAGCTAGCCAGGGCCAGGGTATCAGAAAAAGGATTCCCATCCCTTACCCTATGGTAAAGGCTAGGTTACAAACTGTTATTCAAGCAATGATGAAGTAGGATGATCGAGTGTGCGTAGATAAAGCGCAATTGAATCCGGACTGGGTTCGGTAGTTGTTCCCGACACCAGCCCGGAGTCAATATACTACTACACTACTATTACACTTTCACTTCGAGATCAATTTTCCCTCGGCCGTCTCTGACGGTGTTTCGAGTTTTGGGCTTAGATTTCGTTTGACTTTCAGTCTTGGTAGACTGACCTGAAGATACAGGCGGTTTTGCTGTAAGAATTTGTTCTTTCATAATTATGGTTTTCCGGTTCTCCTACTGACTTCCACAAGATACATTAGAAAATTGAAAAAATATGCACCAGTTGTCATTGTTTTTTGGCTGTACATAACACTTTCCTCCGTATTTTTATTCTTTTTAGCGGTTAACTGGCAATATAATGTTATGAAGTTGTTTAAAGTTATTCTCCAAGTTTGCAGCTAACTCATTGATCCCGAATACTTCAGCTATGCTTCGTCGCCGTAGCTTGCTCCTCCGCTAGATCCTACGCCAGATCCTACGCCAAGGCTTCGGCTCCTGAGAAAGGCTTCGGCTCCTGAGAAAAGCTTCGGAGGCACGCGGATGGCTACATAAATTCTGAAAAGAACTTCCCGCTTGCGGACGGGAGGGCAAATGAGCTTCGCCTTCAGTATCAAGCAGTTAGCTTCACTTCTGGACAATAACTTTAAACAACTTCAACATAAATAACACATGAACCTAGCGTTCTTGTGTTATTTTATATTGGATCGAATCCG
>Ga0114957_1001206_pt1 | contig 29330 bp, 20 predicted proteins | sample BantaG_FD_87175 | JGI IMG/M metagenome (GOLD analysis project Ga0114957, IMG submission 87175) | Marine algal microbial communities from Bantry Bay, Ireland - BantryBay_4 metaG | ecosystem: Host-associated > Algae > Red algae > Unclassified | place: Bantry Bay, Ireland | collected 2014-11-21
CTAAAAATCCAAGTTTCTTAAATGAGATTGGTAAAACTTTACTTATTCGACTCTGTTTTTTTAAATCTGTTTTGTGATTGGGAAAGATTTTTTTGAATCTTCTCTTTTTATTATAAAATTTTTAAAAATTACCCAACATACTCCTGGCATGGACACCAGTATCTTGAATGACAACTGTGTGATTTTTGTTGTTATTAACGATTCGCCCATATCTACTAAGAAAAGGTCGACTGTTTTTTACAAAGCTTTCTATTTCATCGTTAGATTTAGCATGCATTACAACTCGAACGTATGAGTAAGTATTGGGGATTTTTTCTTTAAAATTTTCTTTTGAAACTTCAATTTGAGGATGAGCCTCGTAACGCATATCTCTAGCATTAACGATACGATAGTTACTATTGTCTATTTTAATTTTAGCAAAGCCATTTTGATATAAAATATGATCAAAAATATTGAGATACTGTTCCTTTTTAATTTCTTTCCCTTTAGTATAAGAAATTTTTGAATCAAATTTTTTAGGTAGTAGAAAGTTAACTCCAAGCTCTTTACTGATAAACTCAGCGCAGCGATTAAGTTTTTTACAATTCTTATTGAAACTTGGATAAGCATAGCTAGATAGAAAGCATGTTAGTAGTAAAATTATTTTCATTAAAATTTCCCTATTTTTAGATTCTTAATAACAACGATAAGAGAGACTAGCGTTGAGTTCAAGTAGAGCACTTAAAATATTTCACAGAGTTAACAAAAACTTATTTAATAAAGTATTAGTTCATTTTTAGAAAGGGTAATTTGACAAATATTTTCAAAGACTTAGACTTATTTAAAACAAAAACAAGGAGAATAGAGAATGAGAAATTTTTTAGCAGTAGTGTTAGGTTTACTTCTTTCAGGTTCGAGTATTGCAGCTCATGGCCCTGCTGGTTGTGGTCTTGGTTCCATACTTTTTAAAGATAAAAGTGGAACAGTATTTAATGTTTTAGCAGCAACTTTTAATGGAACATCAGGTAACCAAACTTTTGGTATGTCTACTGGAACTCTAGGTTGTGAGGATGCTAAGACTTCAAGAGTTGCAGCGGTTTCTTTTATTGAAAATAATACTGTTGCTCTTTCTAATGATATTGCAAAAGGAGAAGGGCAGGCTTTAGATGCTTATCTAGCACTAGGAAACTTTCAAGGAGCAAATAAAGCACAGTTGAAAGCTAATTTTGCGATTATTTTTGCAGAAGGTAACTCAGCAACAGAAATACATAAAGTTATTTCTAATATCGTACGAATTTAATTAAATTAAAAGCAAGGAGGGGTATCAACCCCTCTTGCTCATTAAGAAAAGATTTTCATGAAAGTTCTCATTTCAATTTTTCTTTTTCTTACTTCCTTTCTCTGTTTTTCACAATCATTTAAGGACCCGCGTTGGCTTAACCTTTTAAGATATAGAAAGGGAATTTTTGGTTATAAATCTGAAGCGGACTCTTTAAATTTTTTCTTACACCCCAAGGGGAAAATAAACCCTAAGTTAGAACTAGAGGAGACTAAAAAAAAATTTCTTATAAGTAAAAAAAGAGTTTGTGACTTTCCTGCAAGAGCAATAACTTTAGAGAGGCTAGGAGAGATTCCAAAAGTTTCTTTGAAACATTGTGATAAATATCAAAAATTAAAAAAGAAACTAAATCTTCACTCTGTTTCCTTAGTTTTTTCGAGTTATTTTGTAAGTAAACCAGCATCAGCCTTTGGCCATACTTTCTTTCGCTTAAGAAGTAAGGATTCAGTCAAAAATAATAATGAGTTACTAGACTATGGCCTTGACTTTAGTGCCAAGGTAACGACTAACAACCCCTTTATGTACGGGGTTCTAGGGATTATTGGTGGCTTTGATGGGCTCTTCAAGTTAATGCCATATTATTATAAAGTGAGAGAGTATAATGACATGGAGAATCGGGACCTGTGGAGTTATGAATTAAACTTAAACCAAAGTGATCTTGACCTCTTTGTTGCTCACCTACATGAAATGAGCCAAACTTCGTTTGATTACTTTTACTTTAGTGAAAACTGCTCCTATCATATACTCGCTTTCATTGATGCAATTAAACCACAATGGAAGTTAATGGACTCCTTAGGAGCTTTCGTTCCGCCACTTCAAACACTTCATGCTTTATATAAGAAAGAGAGTTTTGTAAAAAAGGTTTCTCTAAGACCTTCTCTGAACAAAAAATTAAGAAAAAGATATGAGTTACTTTCTCAAGAAGAAAAACTACTGTTTAAGAAAATAATTAAAAACAATAATTTAAAAGATTTCATGGAAGTAGATTCAAGTACTTTAAATTTAAATGTTTTCAATGTTGTTTCTGATTACTTTGACTTTAGAGATTCTCAAGTACTTCTAGGAGAAAAAAATGGTGCCTATAAAAAAGCGATGGCCCGAAAATTTAAAATTAACTTGTTAAGAAGTAAGATAGAAAGTAAAGATAGGAAAGTCGACCTTTCTGAGGAGTATAAAGAAGCTCCTCATTTATCCCACTTCTCAAGAAGAGTAAAGATTGGATATAGCATTCACCCTGAGCTTCGAAGTGTTGACTTTGATTTCAGATTTGCTTTGCATGATTTAATGGACAAGGCTGTTGGGTTTATACCTTTTTCGACAACAGAGCTTGGAAGACTGAATTTTCGTTATGATAAAAATAATAAAATTCGGTTGAATAAGGTAGCAATAGTAGGTGTTGATGCACTAAGACCTTATTCTTTTTTAGAAAAACCTTTAAGTTGGCGCTTCGAGCTGGGGCTTCAAGATAACGTTCAAACCCAGAGTCAAGAAGTGGCTCCTTTTCTTAATCTATCTTTAGGAGCTTCTCTCAGAGAAAGAAACTTCTTGTTTTCTCTTTTTTTGAAAACGCAGCAGTCTTTTTCTCATAGTTTTCAAAAAGGGTATTACTTTGATTTTGGGCCAGAGTTTCTTTTGCTTTACAGGAATTCCTTTCTCAACTTTTCGACACAACTCGCACATCTTTTTAGTACGAATGACTCATTGAGATCTCATTGGCAGTTAGAGTCTAGGCTTAGAGTCCATTTTTCAAGAAATAATAGTGTTTATTTTAAACATCAGAAAAATGAATTTCTCTCGAACGAAGATATCTTCTCTTTAGGGTATGCTCTACACTACTAGATTGGTAAGCGAACTTTTTTCATGAGGTAACCAAAAACATCACTATTAGCTATTTGGATATGTTTTGTAAGCATCGCTGGGATAATTAAAGATTTAAGGAGAACTTTATCACCTTGGACTTGAAGGACTTTCTTTGTGATGTCTTTATTTTTATCATTAAGAATTTCGATTTTCTCGAGATCTCGGGCAAATGCGATTTGTTCACCAATGTTAATTTCTTCAAAGTTAAAGTCTTCGATATCTTTTCTAAAAGAAAAATCTGATATTTTATCAAGATCATAGTCAAAGTCTATGACAGTATCTTGCTTGAACTTAATTCTCCCATATGTTTTATAAATATGCTTCACCAGATAAGAGTCTTCAACGCACTCAATTGAATCATATTTAAAAACCCTTCTAATGTATTCAGAGACAAACTTAGTGATATCATTATTCTTCCCTGTTATTCCACACTCTAAGGTTACAGAGGGACAAATCTTGGCCATTGCCATTGCAATAACCTCATCAGGCTTTTTGAAGTAGACAATTCTTTTATTAAAAAGTGAGCCAAGCTTAATAAAGTTTGGTCCTAGTTCATTGATACATGCATAAAGAGGGTTTTTCCCGCTATTGTTGTGAATATCAATGCTGCAAATCAAATCTTTATCTTTTAAAAAAGAGAGAACTTTCTTTGCCAGTGCTTCTTCTGGAGAATTGGTCCCCTCAAGAGACCATATTCTATTGAAGTCAAGTTGTGTTTCTAAATGTCTTAAATTTTGAGAGCAAGCTTCTGGATTTCCAATAAAAATAATGAGGTTCTTATTAAGCTGAGTCTCTTCTTGTAAGAATTTTTTTAATGCATAAAAACTAGTAGTTTCATTCCCATGTAAAAGAATTGAAATGAATATATATCTTTGGTTTTTGTGAGGCGCCAATTCAATGAGAGTGGGTCCACCAAATATCTCAAAAAGATCTTGAGCTTCAGCATCAAAGAAACTTTGGGGAATGTGCTCTAGGATATTCAATTTCATTGGATTTTTACAGCCTCCACTGGAATACGGGAATATCTTTCTCTTGGTATTCGAAGTATCTTTCTAACAATTCTTTGTAATTGTGTCCATTTGTCTTTACAAACTCTCGCTGCCAATTAGAGGCGTTTTGCTTAGATTGAGTTCGAGGTTTTAAAACTTCATAAAAATAAAAGTCTAGCTCTTTGACATCGAGGTTCATGCTAAGAAGTTCAGTGTGAGCAGCATCAATTAATTCATTAACAAGGACTGATTGAATTGATTTTTTCCCATTGAGCCAATGTACATCACTTTCTAAACCAAACTGGCAAGAGTTATAAAAGTTATCATGACACTTTTGAAATGAGATTGATTTTTCATATTTATCCCAGTTTTTAGCAAGGTACCTCACAGCACCAATATAAAAAGCCATGTTGGCGATCATATCTACCGGGGTCGGTCCGGCTGGTGGGGTCCGATGTTCAATGCGCAGGTGTGGAACACCATTATCACTTGATCCAATAATAGGACGGTTCCATCTCCAAATAGTACCGTTATGAAGTTTTAGATGCTCTAAGTCAGACTCCGCTTCACTCGATAGAAAAGGAAGAATAACAGGATAAGACTCTAAGTTTTGGACAAAAAGTTCACTTAGACAGTTATTTAGATACTTGTCACCAAAGGTCACTCTTTTGTCGAATCTATTAGGTTTTCCAGTGGATCCATCTAAATGAACGGCCTGTTCAAAGATAGGAATTCTAGTTTCACTCCAAAGTGTTTTTCCAAATAAGAAAGGTGAGTTGGCACCAATCGCTGCACTAAAGGCAGAGATCAATAACGATGCATTATAATATTCTTTTGCCATGCTCGGAGGGACTTGTAGATGAATTTGGAAACTTGTTGCCGCTGACTCGAGCATAACATTTGGAAAACTCTCTGCAAGGTTTTCTCTCCCGGCAATTTGAACATCTATACTTCGTCGTGTTCTTTGGGACATAATGCTTTCATTGAGGGCATGGTAGCGAGGGCTTGGATACATGTTTTTTAGAGAAAGCATGTCTTTTGTTAAAGTAGGAAGTGATCCGATCATAAGAGCTTTTGTATTAACGCTTGCTGCTGCGTCTTGGCACTTTCCCCACATACTTTTCAAGTTGTGATGAAGAGTTGAAAAAGGGCTACCCTCTAAAGCAACAGGAGGTGCATTAAGTTCAAAGTTAAACTTTGAGATTTCAGGAACAGCGAGGGGATCATTCACTTTGCCAAGAAAACTTTCAGCTTTGGGGGCTGGATTACATTCTGAGTCTACAAGCCACCCTTCAAGCTCTAGTCCACAGCTGGGAACCTGAGGGTCTTCAAACTTATTATGAGAGAATAATTCCATTAATAAGGCATTTTCTTTTTTTAAGCGCTCTTCAAAGTCTTTCTTCTCGGCAAGACTAAATTGTGGACAATTGGCCTCTTCGTTCATATCTAAAGCCCAAGTTCTTGAAGTTTCTTAAAGTTATACATAGTTTAAAGAATACACTTTGTAGATAGACAGTACTAGTGGGTAATTTGTTTACCTTACTCCTCATAATAGTAACTAAAGCGCATTTGGATGTTATATAGTTTTAAGTATTATTTCTTTACTTTTTATTGAGCTCAAATGAAACTTGTTGAAAAAAATATAAAGGAATAATTTATGCTGAAGTTTCTTTTCTTGCTAGGCCCTTTGCTAGGCTACTCAAATCCTTTTCCTCAAGAGTACATGATTGATAAAGATGATGAATTTACGAAGAATTTCTTTTCTTTATCAAAAGTTTACCAATCACAAGCAATGGGCCTTCCTGTCCTTCGAGTTCAAACGAAGTGGACGAGAAACTCTGAAACAAAAAAAGAGAACTTTGAGTTAATAGGAGTCACGAGAGAAAATTCGGGAACTCTTTTTATGGCCCAGTCAAAAATTCAAAGACCAACTCTTGGAAGTTACATTGGCGTTCTTAATTGCGGAGGAAGGAAACTGTATGATGCTATTGGAACAGGAAGCGCTTTTCGTAAATTAACTCCTGCTATGAGCTTTAGGTTTCCCATCAATAAGGATGTCAAAGGAGTGTGTTACTTTGACTTGGTCGCTGAGAATCCTGTCTCAGGTAACATGGAGGTTGTTCTCAAAAGAAAATTAAATAGCTCTAAAGTACGATCCTTAAAAAAGAGAAAAGTAGAGGTCGCTTTAATCAAAAGATCGATTAAATCCAAGAAGCTTTATGTGAATATTTACGCCGAAGGCTATAAGGAAAGTAGGCGTGATATTTTTTTCCAAAGAGCGAAGAAAGTTGTTGAAAAACTTCAGAGTATATCTTTACCAGGCTTTGAGTACTTAGAGTTTAATGCAGTCTTTGCCCACTCTGAACGTAAACTTGGGAAAGCGAAAGTTTTAGAAAGTGGAAAAATCCCTAAAATAAATTCTTTCCTGGGCCTATACTTTCCTTATTGGGCCAAAGAGGTTGTGAAGCGATGGTATCATATTATTTACCCAACAAATGATACCCAGTTTAGAGATGGCTTGGCTCAGGCTCCTTATGATTATCCAATTGTTCTCGTTGACGATGCCCAATATTGGGGTATAGGAAACTATAAATTAATGACAGCAATCCCAGCAGAGTCTTCAAAGTTTTCTTATTTGCTCTATCATGAACTGGGGCACTTCTTTGGATTAAATGAAGAGTATGACGGGGGAGGGCCTACTGAGTTACAGTTTGCTCCAGAGATTGTTAAGCCTTGGTCTCAAAACTTAACTTTCAGTTCGAAGGAAGATGGTTCAATTAATAGAGATAATTTAAAGTGGGTCAATCTGCTACACTCAAATGCTAAAAGCTTACCGACTTCTCAATTTTTCTGGAGAGCGAACTATGAAAGAGGTAAAGCATGGCCTGTGGGAGTCTACGCTGGAGGCTATGCGGATTCAGAGCCTCGTCGAAGATCTTTCATTCCAGTAAAAATGGGAGTGTGTATCATGCATTCAGGTTCGAAGTTTTGCCCTGTTTGCAGTAAAGGTATTCAGGATGTGATAGGGTTTGACCTAGGTTTTTTACACCGACACCACTAATCTCTGAGACCTTTAGGAAACTTCTTTTGAACTTTCTCTTTAATTAGTTCTTTCTCACTTACATCTGAGTCAGATAAATCCTTGAACATCTTTTGAAATATATCATCCATGGCGAAAACATCAGCGTCTGCTTGATGCCAAGCTTCTAATTGTTTTCCATTATTCATTGCTTTGATTAAGTCACCGAGGCGAACACTTAAATAGGTATACTTCCCTCTGCTTTTACTCTCTTTTTCCACCTCAAGCTGCTTGATCACTTTTGCTGCTTTTTTATCAGTCAAAGCTTGAAATTTCTTCAAAGGAAGCCAAAAGTAATTAGCAATAATTTTAGTATCAATAAGAGATTCTTCGGGAACTTTGAAATCAATGTCATTGTTTAAAAAGCGTGCATTGATCATGTTTGCATCAAATGAAATGTTGTGTGCCATAAAGATAGATTTTGGATACTGGTTGAGGAATTTTTGTAAATCGGTGAGAACTAACTCTTCTGAGAGAAAATCATTTCTTTTCGTAAAATCATAATTGATCATTTCGAAGATTTCTTTGACACTTAAATTACTCGATTCCTTTGAAGGATCTTTGGACTTATAATACTGGTAAAGGGTCTCAGGTGTGGGAGCAATATGTTTATGAAAGCTATCAACCTTCTTTAAATGTATCTGACCATCCTTAACTGTGGGCTTGGATATTTGTGCATAAATTTCTAAGATTTGATTAGAGTGTGATAACCCCGAGGTTTCAAGATCAAATGAAATTAAGTACTTTCCCTTTAATAATTTTGCAATGGCCTTAGATGCAACCTTGGGTTCTTGTTTGAGTTTTTTCCAGTTACCAAGGTTTGCAATGATTGAAGCATCTTTCGTGGTGGATGCTTGGAAATCGAATTGCTTCTCAACCCACTTCTTCGAAACACCAACTTTAAAAGAAGGTTTTTCGTACTTCTTTGAAATTAAATAAACACTTCCATCTTCCTTAAATAACTTATGTCCTAGAGGAAGTTTATTGAATTGTTTCTCATTGATTTCAAAGAATTCTTCTCCCGCTTGGTTTTTAAAAATAGCTGAGTTGAAAATATTATACTTATCTAAAAGTTGAATTGCTTCATCATCGCTAAGTCCTTGGTATTTTTTTAGACTATTTTTATACCTTGACCTTGCTGCAGCATCACTTTGTTTGATCAAAATAGAAGGTAAGAATTGAGAGTACCGAAAACCTGTTAGCTTTTGAGAACAAAGGAGTGATTCTTGGGTAGGCTCAGTTGCATTAATAACCGTGGATGAAAAAAGAAGTACGAAAAAGAGTTTTAAATTCATGGTTTCTTTATCGGAATTTGGAGCCCAAGTCTTGAACTATAAAATGTAAATCATAGGACACAATGCTCATCTCTGATCTGAGGGGGAATAAGCAGTAAAGAGCCTGATTTGTTTGAGGTAAGGTTGTTGATTCTTGTCTTAAGATTTGGGTGCGTCGATAGCCAGTGAAAGTTTTTACTGTCAGGGTTTCCTGTTTGCATTTTAAGGAAAAATTCATCACTTCCTTTTAAATGGCCATAAAGACCCTTGATGATTTTTTTTGCAAAATTATCAGATTCCATTTCATTCTCTCTTGAAAGCTTTAATTGGACTAAGCTTTGGAACTGATCAATGACGGGAGTTTGACTTGAAAGAAAAACTTTGAAAAGTATATTTGGCAATATTTTTCCAACTGCTTTTTCTGGATGATAAAACTTTGCATGACCCACTTCATGAGCAATGACAAAAGCCAGTGCATTTTCATAACAAACATATCGAAAGAGCTTGTCAGATATAAACAGTGTTTTTCCAGGAAGGGTTGCTGCGGGTATGTCAGACTTTGTGTAGTGAATTTCCCATTCACTTTTGTCTTCAACCCCTGCCTGATCTAAAATGCGTTCAAAAATTTCAGAGATATATTTTTGCCTTGGATGCTCGCTTAGTTTCTCTTTCGTAAAGGTGGGCAAATAGTAATGACCAATCTTTTTATGAATACTATGAGGAATAAGTGGGGCAATTACGTGACCAAAGAACTCGCTGACCATGAAAATAAAAAAAATAATAATGATGAAGGTTACAATGAGTGAGAATACTTGCTTTAAGAAAGAACGATCGGGAGCATTTACTTCTTCATCTGGAAGTCGGTTTGTATATTGGGTCATGATCTTTTAACAGCTGTTCCGTACGCAAAGACTTCAATTGCTCCAAGTCCATTTTTTTTTCCTGCAGATCCTCCAATATTTGAGGTTTCAATTTTTACATTTATGACAGTATCGAAGCCTGCTAAAGAAGCCTTTTCTTTCATTCGTAAAATTGCTTCTCTTCTGGCTCGGACAAGAAGGCTTTCATAGGATTTAACTCTGCCTCCAATTAAATTTGTGAGAATTGCCGCAAAACGTTTAAAGTAATCAAGAGCTATGACTGCATGACCTGTCACGAGTGCACTATTTTGAGCCTCTTTTAAAAAAGAGTGATCTTTTTTATTACTTAAAATAATACCACGAAATTTCTGATCTCTTTCACTTAGGCTTTTGAAGTGCTTTTTTTCAAAAAATGTACCAAACACTAATCCCAGGATGAGTAAGCACAGTATAAATATTAATTGTCCCATACTTAGTTAACCGTTAAAGCTGTTCCATAAACATAAAGTTCAGCGGCTCCTTGGGTAATGGAGCTAGTTGAAAATCTAATGTTTACAATCGCGTTGGCACCAACTGAGTTTGCTTGAGCAACCATACGTTCAATAGCTTCCTTTCTAGACTCACTCAATAGTTCAGTGTAGCCCTTAAGCTCACCACCAAAAATATTTTTCAGCCCTGCCATTAAATCTCTACCAGCATGCTTGGCCCTGATAGTATTTCCACTTACAAGTCCGTGGTGTTGAGAAATAGTTTTACCTGGAACAGTTTCTAAATTAGTAAGAATCATTCTAATCCTTTGAAATTATTTATATTAATGGTAATTCGAGCTGAGCTAAAAAGATATTGGGAAAAAACATGAGAATATAGGTTGACAGCATAGGTAAAGAACCTTACTCTCTCTTCAGACACCGAAATTGGTGTGTCGATATCGGCAGTGAAACACCTGGTAACATCCCGAACCCAGAAGTTAAGCCTGCTTGAGGCGAAAATAGTGCCAGGGCAACCCGGTGCCAAAATAGCTAGATGCACCTTTTATTTTTTACTAAAAAAGCCTTCTCAAGTGAATATTTGAGAAGGCTTTTTTCGTTTTAGCCTACTCATTTCTCTCTTTTGGTTCAATACTTATATACATGAAAGAAAAGTCTACAAAAGCTCCTTTAAAGCACTTGATCATTATTACTCTTTTGGGTTTCTCTAGTGGTTTACCAATCATGGTCGTTTACGGAAGCCTTAAACTTTGGCTCAAACGTTATGAAGTTGATCTTTCAACCCTTGGCTTTATCTCTTGGATTGCTATTCCTTATTCATGGAACTTCTTGTGGTCGTTTCTCTTTGATCGATTTGTTCCAGTTAAATTTTTAGGTAAAAGAAGGAGTTGGCTTTTAGTAACGCAACTTGCTTTGGCAGCTTCTTTTGTCATGCTCTCTTTTGGTGATCCATCGACTGATGTTAATTATATTATAGTGACAGGGATTTTATTATGTTTCTTTAGCGCCTCACAAGACGTTGCTGTTGATGCCTATAGGAATGATATTTTAAAGAAAAGTGAGCTTGGCCTTGGTTCAGCTTTAGGTGTCTATGGATATAGAGTTGCCATGTGGGTCGCTTCAGGGTTCGGTATCTGGGCAGTGGATAAAGAGAATTTGAACTGGTCATTTAATCAAATGTTTTTATTCTTGGCCCTTTGTATGGGAGTTGGGATGATTGCGACTTTCTTTGCAGAAGAACCTACTTCTCACAAAAAGCAATCACGATCTTTTTACGAAACTGTAGTTCTTCCTTTCTTTGAATTTTTAAAAAGAAAAAACTCGTTATTACTTTTACTCTTTATTTTGTTTTTTAAATTGGGGGATTCTTTTGCTGGCTCAATGAGCCGTCCTTTTTACGCAGACCTTGGCTTTAGCAATGGAGATATTGGAGGGATAGTAGGAACAGTAGGGTTGTTCTCATCAATGTTAGGACTGGCAGTTGGTGGATGGCTTCTTTTCAAAAAAAATTATAAAACAACTCTTTGGGCCGCAGCTATATTGCAAGCGATTTCAACAGGGCTTTTTGCTTGTCTTCCTTTTGCAGCTTCAAAGTTTAACCTTGGGTGTGTGGTCTTCTTCGAAGATGTAACATCGGGGATTGGAACAACGGCATTGGTTGCTTTCATGGGTAGTTTGGTAAATAAACAGTTCACAGCAACTCAGTATGCATTGTTTGCATCTCTTGCTTCGATGGGACGCACTATGCTCTCTGGTTTTGCTGGAGAAGTTATTGAGTTTTTTCAAAAACAAGGGTTTTTCTTCAAGGATTTCGCACAGACGGGATATGTGAATTTTTACTTATTAGGAATGTTGCTGGCAATTCCCGGAATGCTTTTGTTATTTATTTTGGGTAATATTGACGATTATACAAAAGATCTTTAGAAAATCTGAACAGTATCGTTATTGGCACTTATTTCAAAATTAATTTTAAGAAATCTAGATACTTTAATATTTAACTGAATGTCTGTTAAAAGTGTTTTGGGAGCGTCAAGAGATTTTTGATAATAGATATCAAAAGTATCTTCCTCGAACCTTTCCTTCATACTAAGAAATGCCGTCACTTTTTCTTGTATTTTACCTTTCCGATTTCTCAGATTATTAAAGGTAAGCTTTAATGTTTTCGATTTTGAAAAATTTTTATCGACTGCGTTTACCTGTACAGACTTTTTTCCCATTACTGTGTTGATAAACCACCTACCGACTTCGTTCGTATCAATGTATTCTATCTCTTGTCTTGAATCTAAAGCTTGATCACCATGGAGCTGATAATGATAAAGGTTCTCTGTGAAACTGTGCGCAAGTTGGCTGTGATACTTTTGGCTCGTTTTTTCTTGTGACAAAGAGAAGTCTATACCTAAGTGTGAAACAACATCATTTGATATCTTTTGCACAATATCTATATCGTAGTTAACAACACCATTTACAGCACCAAATAATGCCTTGGTTAGATCAACATCAATATTAATAGGTATTTGGCTTTTAAGTAGATACTGGCTATTTTTAGAGTATTTAGTTTCTTCTCCTTCAGACTGATCTTGAGAGAGCGTAAATAAGGGTATGTAGAAACAAAGAAGCAGGAGGAGTTTTTTCATAAACTGCATCATAGTGAACATCGGTGTGCGGAGCAAGGTCTTGTGAAAAAATTACAAAAATTAAAATAGTAATAACAGTAACTTAAAGAGGCTAAACAAAAAACTTTTCATTGCTAACGTAGTGCGCTAGAAAACTCAAAGGTGCGATTATTCACCGGGAGAATACTAGCAATGAGTCAAAATATCACTTTTATTTTTCTTACGTTTTTAACGTTAGAAGTATCACTAGCACAGTCTTTACAACAAGGCGATGATGTCTTTTATCCTTTAGAAACAGGAATTGCGATGGGAAGCAAGGGCAAGGTGGCCAGTGACCTCATTTATAATGGCAAGGCACTGACTACTCGTGATGCGATTAAGCTAAAAGAATTAGCGTGGGATGGAAAGTTTGATTTATCAACCTTAGATCCTGAAGAGTTTACCTATTGGAGTAATAAGTACGTTTTAGATAAAGATTTAGAAGAAAGTAATGTTCGTTTAAAAGATAATGATGTTTCAGAATTTTTAGAACAAGGCTCTCTTGGAGATAATAAAGGGACATATATACATGTTTCTCATGCTGATCAAATTTACCAAGTCATTATGAGGCCCGAAAATTACAGATCATTAATGATGAGAACCTTGCTTCGTAAAATTGGTTACTTTGTTCCTTCATTAAAAAAAATAAATCGAGTCAAGGTGAACTTTGAGTCAGCAGACCAGAAGCAGACATTCTTAGATCATTATAATGAAAACCATAACTTTGAAATTGAAACAGAAGATGATGACGAAATTCAAGAATGGGTTGAACAAGATAAATGGATCTTTCATAACCCACAGGGACAGAACTGGGTTATTCTTCAAGATGTTGTCCTTCGAAACATCACTGATGGTGATTATACCAACTTAAGCTTAGAGCCTCGGTTGGATAAAGAGATTAAAAATAGAAGAACTTTTAGCTCACTTCTTATTCCCTATAGTATTTTAAACTATTCTGGTTCAACGAATGCCTTTGAGTGGTGGAGTGGTAAGATTATTTCTCAAAACATTTTCATGGATTACCCTGAAGCGGTCTTTTTTGATATGAGCTATGAAGATGGAAGGTGGATGACGAGGCGCTTAAGTAAACTAACTCGCTCAGATTGGGACGATGTTGTTCGTTCATCACAACTTCCTGGTACAATCCAAAAAGTATTGCTTGAAAAAGTGATGGCCAGGTATAACTCAACGGTGGATCTTTTTCAGTTAAACTCAGCGAAACTAAAGGTTGATTATAAGGTTAGCGATGGAGTTAAGCTTGAAAAAGGAAAGTTGAGACAGTGCCATTGGGATGGTTTTGCGATTAGTTTTTGTGACGCAGACAAGGATAACCCTATTGGTCGAAGTGACTTATGGGAATTTATTAAGTCAAAGGCTTTTAGCGTCGGGATCGATAGTATCATGGGAGCGATAAACTCTCTCCCAATATTTAGTACAGATATTGCAGGAAATAATTCAAGCATCATTGAAAATGCAGTAAGCAATGCTATTACTCGATTTGATGAAACAGGAGAAGAAGAAAACCTTCTCATGAAGAGATGGAACTTTGGCTACCATAATTACAACATTATTCTTTCACGAAATTTAGTTACAGGACGATATCAAGGAAGTGATCAACTCGTAAGCCTGGTTCACTCAGCAGGAGTGAGTCTAGGAGTGGGTAAGTACTTTGCACAAATGGGATACAACGAATTTTTAAGAAGTGATAACCTTTATCAAAGAGAAGGAAACTTTTCCGGGATAAACGTATCACCTATCTCTTTAAAAGTTGGTGGGCGTATCTCTCGGGTTTACTCTCATGTACAACCTGTATTAAAGATTAAAGATTCAAATAAAAACTTTTCTTTCAAAGAGTTCCTTGTCTTTTTTGTAAAAAAAGGGATGGGACGAATCTTTAATGAAACAAAGGACGAAAATAAAAAAGAAATTTCAAGAGCGGAGGTGTTGGCGACAGCTAAAAAGAACCTTCAAACCTTTAAAGAAAGATTAAATGTTGGTGAGTCTTTTATTATTACAGATACACTTGGCGGCGGTGGAGTTGCTGGAGTGAGTGCTAGCTACCAAAAACTTGTTGAATTAGGACTAGGTGGAGGTCTTGATGGGAGTGTTATTAATAGACTTCATATTATTAGAGCATCGGAAAACAAGCTTCACGTATACAAAAACTTTGGAAACTTACTTAAAGTGAGCTTTAATGCTCAGTTAGCAGCGCTTTCTATTCCTGTCTTTCGATTTTATAAAGAAAAAATCCCTGGCGGAAGGGCACAAACCGATTTTTTCACTATTGACCTTGATGAAAATAGCCCAGGTCTAATTGATAATGTGTTGGCGATAAGATCTTTGTTTGTCTCGGGATCTTTAAGACCTTTAAGAAAAATTAAAAAACCGGTTAAGTTAAAATTTAAATATGATCAAAACTTAACAAAAATAGGCGTTTTTTGGTTTAACTACAATAGCGTCAACTCAAACAATAATATTCAGATCACAACTCCTGAGGATGACAAACAAGAATTCTTACGTTTTTATGATGCTCATTCTAATGGGAAAAATATTGCTCATTACGGAGCGGAAGTTTTAGAGTTTCTGATAAAGAAAAAATTAGACTTCAATGTACCGATCCTCGGAAGCCCATTGAATTCAGGTCTTTCCATCACAGGTAAATCTAAAAACACGCAGGTTGTTTATGAAGTAGAGTTAAGTGAAGAAAATGAAATGACTAATCAGTTTGCTCACTATACTTATAGTCGCAATGGCTGGGAATCCAATCGTGAAGATATGGAGAAAATGGTTGGAGAGTTAGAGAAAAGATTTAATTACGATTACTTTCTTGAAAACCCTCTTTATGATGTGAAGAGTGTGAGGGTTTACCACTTAGCAGCGGACTTTTTTATTTATAACAAAGGTATTGAACATATGTTCTCTCTCGACGAACAAAGGCTAAAGAAAGTTTTTGCCCTTCATTCTCAAGACTTTGTAAAAAGTGAAATACTAGATATCGATAACTTTAATCGTATTTACCATAAGTACAAATCTTATAAGAAAAAATATGAAAAAAACCTTAAGAAAAAGAAGTGGAAAAAACTTAGTCGAAATGTGAGCGATACTATTAAGTTTATGACTAAGAACCTTACCTTAACAGGTCTCTCAATGCTTTGGGGGGGATCTGGAAACTTCTATACTTATGCAAGCTTAAATGGTTTCAGAGAAGGTGTTGAGCAAAAGGGAATGGATTATGAATCAAGTGTTCAATCTAATTCTTTTGGAACCTTGGGTGAGTTTTTTGTAAAAGCACCACGTGACCCGAACCATGCTCAGTCAGTGCCACTATCAATGTTAGAAGAGAATATAAATATGGGGAAGTGGGGGATGACTCGAGGAGAGCTTTATCTCAATTGGATTTTAGGGAGGATTTATTAATGAATAAGTTATTACTTGGCTTGTTTTATCTTAATATGAGTCTTGCTCAAGATCAGTTTTATAAGTATCAATGGGCCCATGAAAATACAGGAAAAAAAGTACCATATCGAACTAGCTTTGATGATGTGGAGATTAAAGAGACGAAAGAGGGATTTGATCTTGGTTTAAAAGCTTTTCATGAGTCTAAACTTAAGCCTAAAAAAGATGTCATCGTTGCAGTTATTGGAACAGGGGTCAGTTATGATCACCCTGATTTAAAAGAAAATATCTATAGAAACTTACAAGAATGTGATGAGAAAGGTAACCCTAAGTACCTAGTTGACGAAGATGCAGATAAAAATGGATATCCGGGAGATTGTGTTGGTTGGAACTTTGCTTCATTTACTGATGCAGAGATAGAAAAGTTTTTAAATGCAAAAAAGTTCGCACACCTCTCCAGCTCATTTAAAAATAACTTTAGAAAAGAACTGAAACAAATGAGAAGAGTTCCCTTTGACTCTGACGGGCATGAGACCCACATCTCTGGAATTATGAGTGCTGTGCGCGGAAACTCAATTGGTGTCGCAGGAATATCCAATCGAATAAAAATCTTGCCTATAAAAGTCTATAATAGTCTCAATAATTTGTTGGGAAGCTTTGTTGAAGTCCAGTCGGGGAATGAGACGAGAAGAAAACCCATGGATGTTGTTTTAACTCAGGCCATTCGTTATGCAATGACGATGAAAGTTGATGTCATTAATCTTTCCTTGGGTTGGAATAAGAGCTCACACTCTGCGACTCTCGAAAAAACAATTAATGCAGCACTTGCTCAAAATATCTCAATTGTCACATCTTCAGATAACTCAGGAAGTAATGACAGCACATTTCCGTGTAGAATTCCTGGTGTGATTTGTGTGGGAGCAACAAATGCCTTTGGGAGCTTAAGTGAATTTAGTAACTATGGGCACAATGTTGAAGTTCTTGCGCCGGGTGAGAAAATACTAAGTTTATACCCACAATCAATTGACCCATTAGAGTTTTCAATTACAGGCTATGAATATGCAAGTGGGACAAGCCAAGCAACACCATTTGTTTCAGGATTTGTTGCTTTATTAAAATCGATTCATCCAGAGTTTACTCATAAGGATATAAAGCGAGTTCTTCTAAACTCTACTCAGTCAGTGAAATCTAAAGGAACTATTAGTGCGAGTCTGGGAGGCATGATCGATTTCTCAAAAATGGAAAGTGCATTAAAGTCGACGAAGCGAAATGTCTTTCCAAGTTTTAAGTATAAGCAAAGTTTTATTTATGAAGAAAAATCAAAAAGTATAGAGGGGTTCTTTGTTTTAGAAAATTTAAGCTCTAAAACAGAGTCAGTAAAACTTAAGGTGGAGTCAGTGTCACCTAGCTTTAAATTAAATAACAGTGTTTCTCTTAAGGCCTATGAAGGAAAAAAAATTGATCTAAAGATCAATGTTGATAGCTTGAAAGGTATTTCTTCTTTGTTAAAGTTAAACGTTAATATAAACTCACAAAAATACGTGGTAGAGATCCCGGTATACAGGCTTTTAGACTTAGAAACTTTAAATAAAGCACAAATGAGTGAGAGGGATTCAGCAAAAATCCTTGAAACAGTTAGTCGCTCATTTGAACAAGTTCTTAATTTCTCTAAAGAAAGCAAAGAATATTACGGAATTAGTGTTGTTGAGAGAAAAGGATTAGAGGTCTCTTTGTTTGAAGAATCAAATGGTTCTTTTGAAAATACTCACAGTGTTTTAATTGATAAGGCGAATAAAATTCTCAGTGTTATGCACTTAGATCTAAATGCTGATCAAGTAAAAGATTACTTGGTGTTTACCCTACATCAAGTAAAAGTTGAAGGGAACGAAAACCAACTGGAAACATATTGGCAATATAGCTACTTTGATAAAAACCTAAAGCCACTATTTGGAGAGAATTCTTTCTTTCAATACGTTCCGACAAGCGCGACATTCAAAGACATTAAAGATGATTATGATAATCGAACATTCACAATGCCTCGTAACCCTAAAGATATAGGCTTTGTCACTCAAAGTGTTGATGGTATTGGGAACATTAGTTTTCCTGTCTTTTTTGCAGGAAATAGCTTCGTCCCTATTCACCAACAGCGTAAGAATTCTTTTAGCCGTTTTAATGATGAACCGGGCGATCATGTTTTTTATTTGAAGTTAGAGAAAAATAATGGAAAAAACTACTTAGTCACTTACTCTTTTTTCGATGAGGCCTTTAACAAGAAAATCTCGCCATACTCTTATAGGTTAAGTGAATTGAAAGTCCTTGGGACGCTTAAGGAATCAACTGGATGTCAAAGGGGAGTATGTACTCAGTTTCTAGTCATGTCGGGACGTGGATATTATAAAAAAGTTCACTTGCTTACTGTTGGGAAGAATTTTAAATATTCACTTGAAGAAGTCTCTGGTGATTACTGGAACCTTGCAGGCTTTAGTAAGCGAGAGGAGTTGGTCTGGTCAAAAGATGTTGTCACAACGCAAGACTTTCTTCAGGTCTCTGAAGGAAATATATTCTTTGAGTTTAAGTATGATGATGAAAAAAAATCTTTAGAGACATTTGAAGTTAAGAAAGATAAGTTCTCGTCTTATTATCCAATAGCCTCATTTCGAAAAGAAGAAAGTCAGTTTGATATTTATTTTAAAAATAATGAAGTGAGCCTCTTTGATAAGCAAAAAAACACATGGCGAGAATTTGACTGGAAAAGGTATAGCTTTATAGATCCGTCTAGGGAAGTTGCATTACTAGAGTCTTCATTTGTGAAAACAAAAGAGGGTGAGAGACCTGCTCTTTTTTGGAATGCTCAAGGGCTAACGGAAGATAGTTATAGACTAGCGGTTTTTAACGAATCAAAAATTGATTTTCCTCTAGAGTTTGCTTTTAAAACTCCTCGTGGTTGCCAAAAACTTTTGATCCGATTCAATACAGAGAAAAGGTACTTTGAGATTCCCTTTGTTTGTAAAGATAGAACTCGCGAGAAAGCTTTTAGCTTATACTCCTTACCACTTATAAATTAAAAATATCCCCAACTTTATACTTCAAGGATGAAGTGAATCTTAGCATCAGCACTTTCATTTAACGCACTCAGACAAAATTTTTTAAAAAGCTCCAAATAGTTTTAAAATTGGATTTTTGAGAAACTTTCAAAACAGTCACTCTGACACCATAAAAACTTTTTATATTTAAAATTCAGGGCCAACTCTTTTAAAAAGAGTCATTGCGGCCCGAGTCATTGCTCTTTTTTTTGGCATCCCACTTGCTTTAAGTAACGCACGAATAAGTATTCAAGGAAGAGTAGCTGTTATTTGTTTAAGGGGTCTTAAACTTTTAGCACGCTCAACAAAAAACAAAAGGGAGAAAGGTGTGATGAATCAAGTTTTTAAATTAATTGTGATCCTAGGGGTAGCAACAACTTTGAATAGTTGTAAATACTCGCAAGGAGCGTATGACTCGGGAGTAAACTCCGCTTATGACAGCGGCTTTGGTGCTGGTGAGTCGAAAGGTTTTAATGAAGGTTACTCCAAAGGTGAGAGTGAAGGGTATACCAAAGGTTATGCCCAAGGTGTAATTGATGCAGGAAATCTAGATTACCAAGACGGATACAATCTTGGTTATTCAAATGGAGACCAAGCAGGTTACAACAGAGGTTTGAACACAGGAAAAGCTGAAGGTTATAACACTGGTTATAGCGATGGTTATGTTGATGGAGATGCTGATGGGTATGAAGATGGGTACCACGCAGGATCAAATGATGGATATAACGCTGGATACAATGATGGCTTTGATGATGGTGTATTAGTCTCTTACGATGCTGGTTACGATGACGGACATTATGATGGATATAGTATTGGTCATGACGATGGGTACGATCTTGGAATGGACGAAGGTTACGACTTTGGTCTTGATGATGGCTATGATATTGGCTTTGAAGATGGTTACGACTTTGGCTTTGATGATGGTTACGACTTTGGCTTTGATGATGGATGGTTTGCAGCCGGTGGTTCAAGTACATCAAATAAAAGTAAAGCGCAGGCATTGGCCGGTACTTTCTTAAATGATTTGATCGACTTCAACAGTATGAAGTCACCAAAACAAGTTCTTAATGACCCTACAAATAGAAGACACCTTCTTTCAAGCACTGCTGGAATGACAGTAGATACAATGAAAAAGAAAGCTCTACTTAATAAGTACATTGTTGGTGCGATGAAAAATCAGTTAATCATGAAGTTTGGTTTGGCAGAAAAAAGGTCAATGCAAATTGCGAAACTTGCTAATCACATGATTAATGCAAGTAATGAAGGCGAAATCAACATGACTACTCTAAATGGTTTTTCTTCTAAAGTCTTAGGTGCAAATTTTAGTGAAATGCAAGGTGCTTACAAAAAATCTTTAACTGGTGATGTAAGTGAGATGAAAAGCATTGTTGATAAAGCTGCTGAGATCAACGACGTATCTTCAATCCATGCGATGAAGATTATGGGACAGCTATTTTTATAATAAAGAATATAGGGCAAGGCTTTCATAAGCCTTGCTTTTTTAAAGGAAAAAAACGTGAAAACAATTTATAACATATTAATTTTAGCTTCTTTTTGCTTAGTAAGTTGTAAGTATAGTAAAGAAGAATATCAAGCAGCTGTGGATGTTGCTTACGATGAAGGTTTTGTAGATGGAGAGCCTGTTGGTTACACAACTGGTTATTCAAAAGGTGAAACTGACGGTTACTCAAAAGGGTACACTCAAGCAATTAATGACCATGCACCTGCTGAATACTGGCAAGGTAAAGAGGATGGTTATATAGCAGGGGATAACCAAGGCGCTTTTAATCGTGGATATGGAGACGGTGTCCAAATTGGATATCAAAATGGATACAGTACTGGCTATAGTGATGGAGATGCCGATGGTTATAGCGAAGGTTACGAAGATGGATTCGATGATAATTATTCTATTGGATATAGTGATGGACTCGCTCGAGGAATCTTCGAAGGTTACGGAATAGGTTATGATGATGGTTTAGATGATGGTTATGACCTAGGTTTTGACGATGGTTACGATGACGGTTTTGATAGAAGCTATGGTGATGGTCTTGATGATGGGTATGACATCGGTCTTGATGATGGTTATGACTCGGGTTATGGCGATGGTTATGATTCAGGTTATGATGATGGTTGGTTTGAAGCTGGAGGCTCTAGTACAGGATCGAAAAAACAAGCCCAGTCATTAGCAAAAACTTTCTTAAAAGATTTAATCAACTTTGGAAGTTTAAAATCTCCAAAGCAAGTATTAAGTGATCCTAAAAATCGTAGAGCTTTACTTTCGAGCTCATCAGGAATGACTGTTGATACTATGAAAAAGAAGGCCATTCTTAACAAGTACGTTGTTGGGGCGATGAAAAATCAGCTGATTCAAAAGTATGGGTTAAGTGAGAAAAGATCACTACAAATTGCAAAGCTTGCAAACCATATGATTGATGCTTCGAAAACAGGAGAAATGAACGTGGCGACAGTAAACAGGTTTTCTAAAAAAGTACTTGGTTCAGACTTTCAAGAGATGCAAGACGCTTATAAATCTTCCCTTCAGGGGAACTTAGAAGAAATGAATGCGCTAGTTCAAAAGGCGGCAGCGCTTAACGAAATCACACCTGAGCATACACTTAAAGTGATGACTCAACTTTTCCTTTAAAATTGGATACTTAGAGGGATAATGAGGGTGAAGAGAAATCTTCGCCCTTTTTTTATTTCGCACTGCACTTACCAGGCTTAAGTTTACTTACAGCGAGCGTCAACCTGATTTTTTTACTCTACTAGTATCCCAAATCATAGTATATATAGAGGGTCGCATTTAAGGATTATTTCGACTAAAACGGGAATTATTTATGAAATTGGAAAGGCTGTATATTCAAGGGTTTAAATCGTTTAAAGACCGAACGACTATTCACTTTGATGACGGGATAACAGGAATCGTTGGACCAAACGGTTGTGGTAAGTCCAACATTGTTGATGCCCTCTTTTGGGTTATGGGCGAACAATCTGCCAAGCACCTTCGTGGGACAAAAATGAGTGATCTCATTTTTTCAGGATCAAAAAAATACTCACCAGGTTCTTTCGCTGAAGTCACATTAGTTCTTAGTAATACAGGAAAGAAACATATTCATATTGGAAGCAAAGTTGTTTGCCCTACAGAGATTCAACTAACACGTAAGCTTTATAGAAGTGGAGACACTGAATATAAAATAAATAACACAACCGCTCGTTTGAAAGATATCCAAGAAGTTTTTATGGATACAGGGGCAGGAGCGAAATCATATTCTATTATTGCTCAAGGGGAGATTGATCGACTAGTAAAAGCAAAGCCAGTTGAGCGAAGAGTTATGATTGAAGAGGTTGCTGGTATTACAAAATTTAAGGCCCGCAAGAAAGAGTCACTTCGTAAAATCGAACAAACCAATACGAACCTTGAAAGAATTAACGATCTAAAAAGAGAGATACATAAAAATTTAAAAAGTCTTGAGGCACAATCAGAGAAAGCTGAGAAAGCAAAAAATCTTAAAGAAAAAGTTCAAAGACACTTTCTTATTGTGAACTCTCATAAAGAGTTAGAGTACTTAGAAAAAATCAATAACTTTACAACATCTATTTCTGAACTTGAGAAGGTGATAGAAGATTCTTCTGTTGAATTAGAGGCTATCGATGCTTCATTAGAGACAGAAAAAAACGAGAAAATATTGTTAATGGATCAGCTAGAGCAACTTCAAGCTGATTTCAACGAAGCTTCTATTAAGTTAGTTTCTAATGAAGAGAAGTTAAACTTTTCTCAGTCTTCAATCGTTGAGAAGAATCAATATATCGAAGAAAAAGAAGAAGAACTTGAATCTTTACAAGTAGATTTAAAAAGAGGCGAGGAACGATTCTTAGAAATTAAGCAAGCATTGGAGAGTTTTTCTGAGAATTTTTCAGGAGGCGAAGGAGAAAGCTTAAAAGACCTTGAAGAGGAAGTTGCGCTCTTAAAGAACGACCTTGAGGTCACTCAAGAGGAAAAAAGAAGCCTTGATGAGGAGCTATCAAATTTAAAACTTAGTTTTGATAAGCTTGAAAATGAGCAAATCCGAGTAAAAACTCAAGCACAATCGAAAGCTGGCTCTATAGAGGAGATGGTTTCTGAGATTGAAGAACTTGAAAACTATTACTTAGAGGTCAACTCTGGAGATGCTACTCAAAGACAAGAGCTTGATAAAATTATTGCACAAAGAGATTCTAGTCGGGAACAACTGAGCAAGCATCAATTAAAAATTGATGATCTCAATACGAAGGTTGAAGGAGTGAAGTCAGAGATGGCCAACTTTAAAAATCAACTTGCGGGACTAGAAGCTAAAAAAGAATCTTTAGAAGAAAGCTTGGCTGAAAAATCAATGAGCGACGTTTTAGAGAAGTTCTCTGGACGTGGAGATGGTCTTCTTAAAGATTTAATTAAAGTTAAAGAGCCTTATCAACATGCAGTCATGAGTTTACTTGAGCCTTATTTACATTTGATTGTAAATGAAGAGAATTCCTACGAACACCTTTTTGAGTGGGCCAAAGAAAATAATCGAAACGTGAGTGTTTTGAACGCAACACAAACTCATGACTCATTCGCACCCGTTGGTTACAAAACTCTTGATGAAATTGTGGAAACACAATCAATGAGTGTGAAAAACTTTTTAAAATATTTTTTAATTTCAGAGAGTGATAACAGTGCACAAGAGATGGTTCTAGATATCAAGGGAACTAAGTTTAGCGCCGCCAGTGATATTAGTGGACAAAACGTAGTGAAAGGCTTTGATGAAAACCTTGTTCTTGATTTTCGGTTTGAGTCACATGGAAAAAACTTTTTATCTTTAAAAGCAAAATTAGATCAAATAATAGCTGAAATTGTAGATATCAATGAAAATTTGAAAGTCCAAGAGAGTGAGCTTGAAGAGCACTATGATCTCAAATCAAAACTAGAGATAGAAAGAAAAGATTTTGATGAGCAAGCAAAGATCTTAAATGAAAAAACAATTGGATTAGAAGCAAAGCTAAATTCACAATCTCACCAGTTTAAAGTTAACGGAGATAGGCTTGGAGCATTAAAGAAAAAATCTAGACAACTTTCAGAGGAAAGATTCACTCTAGTGGAGAGAGATGAAAGTATTATTACTGATATAGAAGATCTTAAAGAGAAACTAGAAGTGAGTAGCGAAAAACAATCTGAGTTGAGTGATAAACACCAAGAGCTTTCTCTGGTTTATAATCAAAGGCTAGAGAAGTATTTGGAAGTAAAGTCAGAGTTTAAATCTTTAGAATCTAGAAAAAGCTCATTCGAAAAAGACTTAAAAGAGCTAGAACTTACAAAAGATAGAAATCTTGAGCGAGTGAAGTCATACAAGCAAAGTATCGAGAATAATCAAACTGCTATTGAAGAGCTTTCTCAAAACGAACAAGATTATTCCGAAGTCATTGAAGAGCTAACTTCAGGTCTTAAAGATCAAGAAGGAACGCTTTCGCAATTAAAAGATGACCTTGCAATCCTCTTAAGTGCGATGCAAGAAAGAGAGAAGCAAGCTACCAGCTTACGTGCTGTGATTTCAAAGTCAGATAAAGAAATGAGCGAAAAATCAATCAAACTAGAAAAAGTTTATGAAGATGAAGAGCTTGTCACTCGCAATACGTTTGATCAGTATAAAATAGATTTAAGAAATAGTATCTCAAGTCATTTAAACATTAACCTTGAAGATAAATTGAAAGATGTTTCGGATATGTTTTACATGGACGGAGAGGTTGAATCAATTCGAATTGAAGGTGAGTCTTATGATTTTTCGAAGAGATTTCCTGGGCAAGTAAAAGAAAGTGCTGAGAAACTGAAAAATTATAAATCACAACTCAACCGACTTGGGTCAATTAACTGGCAAGCAGTTGAGGATTATGACAAGCAAAAAACTAGGCATGACTTTTTGCGCTCGCAAGAAGAAGAGCTGAATAAATCTATTCAAGACTTAATGTCGGCAATTGAGCATATTGATGAAAAATCAAAAGAAAGATTTAGCGTTGCTTATGAGGAAGTAAACTCAAAGTTTACTCAAGTTTTTCCTATTATTTTCGGAGGTGGCTCTGCGACTTTGAAAATGGTTGGAAATATTGATGAGGATGATAACTTTGGAGTCGAAATTATTGCAAGTCCCCCTGGAAAGAAAATGCAAAACATTAATCTTATGAGTGGAGGAGAGAAAGCTCTAACGGCAGTGGCCCTTATATTCTCAATCTTTTTAGTAAAACCTTCGCCTTTTTGTTTACTGGATGAGGTCGATGCACCTTTAGATGATGCTAACGTAGGAAGGTTTAATCAATTATTAAGAGAGATGAGCAATGAGTCTCAGTTTATTTTAATTACGCATAATAAGAAAACTATGGAGCTAAACGATAGGCTCTATGGGATTACTATGCAGGAGCCTGGGGTTTCAAAAGCACTTTCAGTTCAGCTTCAATAAGCGAAATTTTTATTCGGAAAAAGTTGAAAGGTAAAGAAGATCCTTCTTCGATTCTTTAAATATTTTAGTCGCAAGGATGATTGGCTTTTGGTTTCGAATAATTATATTTGAAGCTCCTCTGAACTTACACTTACCCTTACATTTGAAGTTTTCTTGAAACATAAACTCCAAGTTCGTAGTTTTAAAGTCATACTTGTAAAGCTTTATGTAATCCTTTTTTCTAAAGAATCGAGAAAATAAAAGCTTGCCACTGAGGTCAGCAAAAAATAATTCCCCATCACACTGTTTGAGAACCTTAACATTAGAACCTGAATAGAAATTTGTCTCCACTATTCGGTCTAATTCAAATCCATCAGAAATTTTGTTTGAATAAGATTTATAAATAGTGAACATGTCTGTAGAGAAAGCAAAAAGATAATAACGCTTTTCTTTTGCGTTAAATGTGATGTCAACGGAGCCAGTTTTTTGGTGATCAAGTGTAATTTTTGTGTCCATTAAGACGAGAGTCTTCCCTTTTGAGAGATCATAAAAGTAAACCTCTGCAGTGCCATTTTCTTTATTAAGGGTTTCAACAGGAACAATTAAGGTATTATCTCTAATTGTAACGCCTCCAGCATGCCAGTGACTTCGGTCGCCAGCAGTGTGGATTCGTTGAGAGACGCTGTGCTCTCTAAAACCTTCTTTTTTCGTGACTATTAAATCACCTTGGAGCTTTTTTACATCCCCACCACTAATGATAAATGATTTGTTTGCTTCATCATAAGCTACACCTTGGAAATGGTTATTAAAGCCAAATAAGTTTTGCATTCTTGATGTATATTCGTCTTTTTCAAAAAAATTCTTGGTATGAATTTTCATCGAAGACCCTTTAGTTTTAATACGCTTTATTGAACTTGCCACGTTAGGGATACACTGCTCCTCTTGTGCAACAGCACAGATATTAGAGAGGAGGAGGACTAGAGAAAGAGTTTTGGAAATAAAGTTCATTTAATTATTTTATGAACTCCAGTTTTTATTTAAATAGAGGGAATAATTTCAGGTCTTAAAAAAAAAGCTAAAGAAATTTTAATGGCCATTTTTGGATCATATTAAGCGAGCGCAATTGAGCGTTAGGCTCATGAAAACTCTTTGAAATCAATGACTTAGGTGCAGCTACTCATATTGAGCCCCTATTTCAAATTACTATTTCAAAATGATAGAATAGTAAGAACAATCAACATGAGGTTTGTATGAAGTTAATACTTTTATTCCTAGTTTCCTTTTCAGCTTTCTCAGCTTTTCTTCCTGAGTCTTTTAGCGTCGATATTACACAGTCTTATTTAACACAGTTAAAAAGTGGAAAAACAAAAATATCAAAAGGAAAAATTGATTATGAATTTCCAGGAAAGCTACGTTATAAAAATGATGAGCTTACATTTGTCGCAAACAATAAGAAGTCTTGGCACTTTACTCCAACAGTTTTTCCTGGTGAAAAAAATGATGTGGTCATTAGTTCAAAGAATCATTTAGTAGGAAAACTTTTTGATGCATTAAAAAAAGGTTTAACGAATAATAACTTATATACGGTTGATAAGAAAACAGACTCACACTTCATGCTTAATTTTACGCAAGCAGGAAAAGAAAGCTTTAGGCTAAAGAGTGTTGAGTTCTTTGCTTATAATAATAACAAGAAAGAGAAAACACTAAAAGATATAAAAAGAATGTCTTTAGAGTATATCGATTCTAAGTCTTTAAATATAGAATTTAGAAATTTCAAGGTGATTGATTCTTTCCCAGCATCTCACTTTGTATTCAAGGTTCCTAAGAATACAAAAATTATTACACAGTAAAAATAGTGTTAGAAAATCTTCTTGAGTGGTCACAAAATCATTTTTCAGGTTTGCCTTGGCGAGAAGGGCGAAATCCTTATCGAACGCTTGTTTCGGAAATTATGTTGCAGCAAACGACTGTTGGGACTGTATTAAAACATTACCAAAGGTTTCTTGATACCTTTCCCGATATCTCAAGTTTGTCTAAAGCAAGCACACAAGAGGTTATTAAAGCCTGGGAAGGTCTGGGCTATTATAGGAGAGCTCGTAATTTACACGCAGCTGCAAATGAAATCATGTCGCAACACAAAGGCATAGTGCCTTCTAGTTACAAAAAATTAACCTTGATCAAAGGAATTGGAGACTATACTGCAAGTGCTGTTTTATCCTTATGCTTTGGTGAAAAGATGCTAGCTTTTGATGCAAATGTTGAACGCGTTTTGAGTCGTTTCTTTAGATCAACCCTTGATAAAGGGCCCAAAAATATTTTGAGTTTAAAAGAAATCGGAAGCAAGGAATTTAAGGATTGCACTGACTTTGGAGCATTAAACGAAGCCTTAATGGATATAGGACGAAATTTTTGCACCGCCCGTAAAGCTCACTGTGAAACCTGTTGTCTCAATACACAGTGTAAAAGTGCCTTTAAAGTAGATGCTACGACGTTTCCTAAAGTAAAAGAAAAGAAAAAGGCAAACAAGAACCTAGATCTTAAAGTATTAAGAGTGATTAAGAGAAAGGAAGACAAGGTCTTATTTTTCAAGAGACCAAAAGGAAAGTGGCTTGAAGGTCAATACGAACTCCCAAGCTTTCAGTTAAGTTGTGTTGATAAAAAACTTAATCAATACCCTTTAGCAAAAGAAATAGATCTCTCACATTCAAGCATTTTAAAAAGTTCGATCACAAAATATAAAATAGAAAACTATATTCTTGATGACCGCGTTGGAAAATTTAATTTTACATCGAAAGGGAGATGGATTTCAAAACTGGATAAATCTGCGCATATCACAACCATTTCAAAGAAAATTTTAGACTGGTAAGAAAAAAAGAGAAAGGGGATAAGCCGGGTTCTGTCTTGGAACATCATTCATCTGGGCACGTAATTACTTACGCGCTCTTGCTTCCTACCCGCCAACTTTTGTCGAACAGACATCAAGCGTTGGCCTATATGGAATTGCACCTCGTAGAGTTTACCTGGTTTCACTACAGCTTAACCTGTACATTCTTTCTGTTGCACTTGTCCTCACCTCACGGTGGACGGGAATTACCCGCTACGACGTTCTATGGTGCCCGGACTTTCCTCCACTGACCGAAGTCAGCCGCGATGCTCTCCCTTTCTCTACCAATCTATTAACTCAAAATATAAGGTTGTTCAAGGGCAAGGGTATTCATCTGTCATCTATTTTGATACTTTTATGCCATGTTAAAAGTAATTCATCTCATAGTGCTTTCGCTTAGTTTGAGTGCTAGTGCGGACCTTAAAACTTTGATTAAAAAGTATCAAAGCAATAGCCCGGCGAAAAAAATAAAGGGACTAGAGCGAGAAATGGCAGAAAATCAGCTATTGATGATTGATGCCGCAAATAACTTAAACCTCAATGCTTACCTAGGACACCTCAACGGAACAAATCCTTCTGTTTTAACCTTTCAATCAGAAGAAACCAGTTTCTATCTTGGAGGCTATCACTTAATGAAACCTTTCTCATGGGGAGGAAGCTTAAAGCTTTCACAAACGATGGAAGTTCAAGATATTTCAAAGTGGACTAATACAAATTTATTTTTAAACACTAGTGGAGATAAATTTACAACAATTAAGAATGAACTTGTTTTTGAGCAAGATCTTTTAAGAAATTTCTTGGGGAAAAAGTATAGACTCTTGTTGGGAGAAGGCAAAAACCTTAGTGAAATATCCAAGCTCGAAAGTCAAAGGTTTGATAATGATGAAAGCTTTCTTTTTTTCTCAAACTATTTAAAGGCGAAAACGCAAAAAAAGATAGTAGAGCTTAATCGGGAACATGTGAACAATACGCTAAAAAGGCTCCGGGTGATAAAGCTCCGTTTTC
>Ga0114957_1001207_pt1 | contig 29319 bp, 18 predicted proteins | sample BantaG_FD_87175 | JGI IMG/M metagenome (GOLD analysis project Ga0114957, IMG submission 87175) | Marine algal microbial communities from Bantry Bay, Ireland - BantryBay_4 metaG | ecosystem: Host-associated > Algae > Red algae > Unclassified | place: Bantry Bay, Ireland | collected 2014-11-21
TGTCGTACACGCATCGCCATCATCGCAAGCGGTACCAGTCAGCGTACCGTCACATTCATCACAAAAATCTGGGATTCCGTCATTGTCAACATCTACGTTGTCATCGCCTCCGGGGCAAATATCTACATCATCACAGACTGTATCATTATCTGAATCGGCAGCGCACCCTTCACAAAGTTTATAATAAGAACCATCGATCCAGATATTTCCCGAACCTTCTTCTTTGATTTTCAAAACTTGCGTACCGGGAGTACTCGTTAGAAAACAAATCTCTTGTCCTACTGTTTGATCGACTACACCCGTTGGATTGGTCATCTCAAAGTATGCCCCATTCAATGTAAATCCTACCTTCCCGGCCACATTGTTAAACGCAACCGCTACACAAATTTCAGTATTTAGCGGAAGTTCTAAAAATGATAACTCTAAAGAATCTGAATCGCCGTTTATCCATCCCGTAAAAACGCCATCGGGTACGCCTGCTGCATGCTGCGCATCCATAAATCCTGCGCTTTCAGACAAGAAACCTTCTCCTGATAAAAAATCAACTGGACACTGACAAGCTGTAAATTCATTTTCCGGATCACTTAAAGTACAATCACAATGGTCATAAGTAGCTCCATCAACTTTCACCTTACCATCACTGAATCGGGTAATTTTAATCAGTTGCTCACCAGGGACAAAAACCGGAAAGCAAAAGGTTTGTATTTCAAAATCAATCAGAGTGGGATCTTGATTAAAAAATTTGTAGGACCCCAACTCATTTATTTCGAATTTGACTCCTCCCTCTGGATCATCAAAACCAAGATCAAAACAAATTTCCTGACCGATTTCCATATAGGGAAAAGCGAGTTCTATATAATCATTCCAGCCGATACCTCCTGACAGGTTTCCGTCAGGCAAACCCTGCGCGTAATAGGCGGAGGTTCCCCAAATTCCTTCCGATCTGGAATATTTCCCGCCCGACTGGACCTCCGATCCGGGACAAAAACATGCTGGTGCTAAGGAGGTTCCTTCATCATCAATACACGCATCAAAATCATCTAAATCACCATCTTCCAACGACAGGCCATCCTGATCACAATCATTGGAAGGCCCGGCTACCCAATCACCAGGTTCCGGTAGCCCATAAACACCGTCAGCTGTACATGGGTCGAAAGGTGCCAAATCCAGACTATCACAAATCCCGTCTAAATCTGAATCAGGTACAGTCTGACCAGCACACAGGCAGGCCGCAATATATACGTCATTAATGGTACAATCAAGGCCGTCATCACAAGGTGTACCCATCATGTTATTATCAAAACCGGGGCAATCATCAGAGGCGTCGCAAACACCATCATTGTCTGTATCAGGTGAACCGGGCGGGCAATTGCAGTCGTAAGGTGCACCGGCATCGACCCATTCCTGGATCATCGCTAATTCAGTAGCATCTAGTGCTCCTCCCACTCTTTCGTTCATCGTAGGAAATGGAATCGGAGTAGAACAGGCATCATATCCCGGAATCGAAATAACGCCTAACAATTTGCTTCCCTCAAGCAATGAATTGCCGCAATTGGTACCTCCCGTAGTTATTCCTTCATACGTCCTCAGATCAAGTCCACCTAATGCATTTTCTCCATGACAACCAATACAGCCATTATCTGCAAACAGGCTTTGCATATCCGCCCAGCCGTAGAGTCCGGTATCGCAGGGATCATCTCCGTTATTAACATAGCCGGGAGGCTGCACGCATGACTCAAGCGTTACTCCGGGATTTCCCAGACTATCACCATCCGTATCTTCATACCAGGTAATTAATCCCGGGCCATCACAAACGCCACAGACATCCTCCTCCCCATAACAAGCTACTGGATTAATGTTAAATTTAACTTCAGCAACAGACACACAATTTGAGTTATCGTAATTGCTGACTATCGTAAATAATACTTTATGAATAAAACCAAGAGAGTCAAAGTTAGGTCCTTCAAAACCAGAATAATCTAAAGCCTCTGTTCCCTGAGGCCAGGTAAATGAACCTGTTCCAACAGGAACCCAGGTAGTCCCGTCAAGCGAAACATCAATATAAACTTCTTTGGCTCCCATACCACTTTCTCCGGGTCGATTGGCATTCCAGATATGTGAAGTGCCTATAGCCTCCGGTTCTGAAAATTCATACAAGAGCCAATAGGCTTCTCCCCGATCCGGATTGGGATTTGCCTTGGTGCTGCAAGACACCCAACTCTCTACCCAGTAATTACTATGGTCTTCACATTGACTGTAAAGCACCGTAAACTGCCCAAGGCATGCGATCAGGCACACCCAAGTAATTCTATTTATATATATTTGATATTTTTTCATCTGTAATGACTGAGGGGACTGTTTAATAATCTATACGATCTATAATTTCTTAATTTTGAATAGACCCGCTTTCGTGATGGGACAGGGATTTGACGGATTGAACGGATTTTTTCTCGTAGAACGTGAAGCCTTCTAACGTAGGTAAGAACAAATATTCAGAGCGCAATAAAAAAAAAATCCGTGTAAATCTGTTCAATCCGTCAAATCCGTGTCCCATCAAAAAGAATCGCGCCAGCGATTCGCGCTAGCTTGCTATTCAAAATTCCTTTAACTCATAAACCCAATAGGAGCAGTCCCCTGACCAGGCGACCAAAAGTTAGAAAGATTTGGAAATATATAAGACAGGTCGGAAGGTGAAGCTCCAAACCAGGTTGCTAATTCGGCAAAGTATTCATCTGTGGAAGTCGTAGGAATAAACCGACCTCCCCCAGTATCCAGTGGAGACCCTAAATATAAATCAGGAAATTCTCCATAGATTTTTTTACCTTGTACATCACCACCCATTACCATTGCATGTCCGCCCCAGGCATGGTCGGTACCATCGCCGTTGGAAACGAGTTTTCTTCCAAAGTCAGACATGGTAAAAGTAGTTACATTGTTTTCCATGCCCAGTTCTTCCATCGCCAGGTAAAAGCTGGAGAGGGCGTCATCGAGCCTGGTCATTAGGGCGGCATGTTCATCGAGGTTGGCATCATGGGTATCAAATCCAGACATCTGAATAAAGAAGGTCTGATTGCATACGTTTAAATTGGCTTGTGCGGCGATGATTCGTGCCGTCATTAAAAGGCGTTTTGAAAAACTGTTGCTTGTATCAAATGGCACAGTGATCGGCGTACCATTAGCAATTGCTGTATCAAATTCGATGGCGTTTGTTTTGGAACCTGACATTACGTTGGCGTAAGCCTTTTGTAAGGTATTTTGGTAATCTTGCTCCAAAATATCGTCCAGGGTCTGGCGTTTTAGTACATTATAAAAATTATAGTTGTCTGAGCCATTTACCAAAGTACTGCCATTGTCATTATAATTTGCACTATAAGATTGGATCGTATTGCCTCTTTGAAAAAGGTTGGTACCACTTAAGGAAATACTCATCGAAACATTTTGATTGGCATTATTGCTGTTTAAAACATCTGCCAGTCGACCTCCCCACCCTACGGATCTTCTATCTTGTGGCAGAGAAGTTTGCCAATGACTAGCCTGATCCGAATGAGAAAATAATCCAAAAGGTAATTTAACAGACGTATTGAAGTCGCTCATTGTAGTTGGTTGTACCAGTGCTCCAATATTAGCAATAAAGGCCAATTTTTCTGATTCAAATAATTGCTGCACCTTAGGTAAATTGGGGTGCAGACCATATTCTTTTCCATCTGGATTTAGCGGATTAATGGGTAGCAGTGATGCTTGTGGCAAAGCTATATTTGTTCTTGCATTTGCGTATTCCTCGTAGCTGCTTTGGTTGCGGGGAACGAGCATATTAAAACTGTCATTTCCACCAGATAACAGGATGCAAACCAGTGCTTTATACGGACCGTTAGCCGATAAATTTGTCCAATTTCTGTTAGCTGAGGCGGCAGCATTTAGTAAACCCATATTGGTGATACCAGAGAGCAGGCTCGTTGCACCAACATGGGCACATCCGACGCCCAATTGTCGTAAAAAATTTCTTCTACTGTGTGTGTTATTGGCCATAATATTTATTTTTGAATGATATAGTCCGGAGACATCATGATGTAATACAAGGCATCTTGCAACGCATCTTCACTGTCGTAGCTATTGATGTTCGTTTCATTTTCCTGAATCGTATTGGCGATAATGGCTGTAGTTGAAGCCGACAATTGGCCGCGGCACAAAATCAAATTTAAGCGATCAAGTAAAGCAGCAGCACCACTATTGTTATAAATCGTCAACTCATCCGAAAAGTCCAGTACCGGATCATCTGCCGGATTGTGCGTCAGGTATCCCCCTGAAGCATTGGATGTTGTTCTATTTTTAAATGGTCTTATCTTAATAGCATCTTCCATTTCATTGATGTAAGCAATGGCGGTAACGCTATTTAAAATTTGAAACTCAGGAGAGACCAATGCTAGCGGAGCAATAAATTCATCTTCCGCATAAAAAGGAGAAAAGAAATTAAAGACGGAAGGTGAGGCAAAAAACGATTGCCCGGTTTCATCGTACCGATCTTTAAAGTCATCAAACCATATTTTACCGGAAGGTGTCGTCAAATCAAAGGCCTTATACAAGGTGGTAAATCTTTCAAGGGGCTGAATGAGTTTGCCGTTTACAGGATCATCAATCCACGCACAATCACGCGCTTCCGGGTCAAGTAAAATAGCGAGGACAACAGCCTTTAAATCTCCTCTGGTTCCGTTTCCATTATTATTAAAAATCATCGCTACTCTCTTTACATAAGCTGGAGTTGGATTGGATTTGACCAAATTCTGAATGAGTCGCTTGCTTATGAATGGCGCGACATTAGGATGATTAAAAAGAACATTTAGGGTTTGATTGACATCTGTCATTCCTGTTTGTCCAGCAGGAATAGTCACTCCTGGCAAAATGTTTTTCTCCCCTTTAGAATGAAAATCTTCAAACATTTTCACTGGTGCCCGTTCGTTGTAGCCATAGTCTCTAAAGAAATTCTCATTGATGGCTCCATCGTCTTCTTCTGCAGCAGCCATTCCTGTAAAAACTTTAGCTAACTCAGCGATATTATCGATGTCATAGGTAGGAATATTATTGCCAGCTCCATCTTTTATTGGAGTTCCATCCAAATTGAGTTGATGTAATCCGATAGAAAATAACTGCATGATTTCTCTGGCAAAATTTTCATCGGGATATGTTTTCTCGACAACATCAGCCTTCTGATTCATGAAGTGGCTGAGGTAGCGCGCCATCGGAGTACTGAGTGTTATATTGGTCAGGATATTTTTATAATTACCAAAAGCATCCATATAAAGAAAGTCGTAGTAGTCAAGGTTGCTAAAATTTTCATGATTGATACTACTGCCATGGTAAGGAGAAAGAACAAAAATCTGAGAAAGGGAGAAAGCTACTTTTTGCCTCAGCAAGTCCGGTTGTTTCATCACAAAATCGTAAAAAACAAAGGACATGTATTGATTGAAGTGTTCGTCCTGATCTATGAGCTGCTGTGTTTCATTATAAATCTCCTCATATCTTTCTGCAAAAGAAAGCGGTGGCATATTCACCTGTTCTTCCAACCAGGCATCGATGCCCACTGTACTCACATGGTTTATATCTTCATAAGATGCTCCGAGTGTAGCTTGTGACAAAAAGCGAGAAGCACCCACCAGATCGGGCTTCAATTGAGTACCGGTAATTGAATAGGTACTGGTATCGTTGGGCTCATCGTTTGACCCCAACACCTTAACTCCTATGGTGTGGCCGGCGCCTAAATAATCATTGTATACTTGTGCAAAGCCTACGTTAATTATGAAACAACAAAAATAAGTATAAAATAATCTCACTAGAATGTATTATAGTTGACCGTTAACAATACCAAATGAATGGATATACAATTTGATATGTTACAACACTATAATAACGCGAGACAAATAACGAACAGAAGTATTCTGAAGAAATTGAATATGTGTTATTTACTTCACAAGAAGCAGTTTATGGGACAGATAATTATTGGTAGCGTTTCAAACTTTAAGCCAAAAAAGATGGGAATGTTAAATGTTGTGATCAGTATACTTTTTTTCGAAATAAGTAATTGGTCAACATTTTGCCTTTATCAAAAGGGGGAAGGTGGGCTGTTTTGTAAGCGGTGTCGTCAATTGAGGTCAATTAAAATGAAAAGTAAACTAAAAATTGAAAGACCCTCCATTTGTAAGCCCAAAATTGCTATGAATTCGTGCTTCCGAAGTAAAGAAGTTGTTTAAAGTATAACCGCCAGGTATCCAAAATCTAAATTTCCCCTGCCCTTATTGCCTTTCTCCCAATCAATTCTAATATATTGCAACAAAATTCTGAAATTCTGGTAAATTGAACCAGAATCATGTTAAATATATTGCCGGTAGCTAATACACTGTACTAACGGATGAGGCATAAAAAAAAAACAATGAAAAAAGCTTTAATTAATTTTTTGGATGGCCTTAGCTCTTTCCTCCTCTTTAATGTCAATGACTCCCGTAAAACATTTCATGAGTTGCACAAAATCAGCTTTAAAGAAAGCGCTAAATTTATTTATGAAAATGGTGGAGCTGCTTTACTGTTGGAAGATAAAGAAACGTTTTGGGCACATGCCATTAACAATATTCCTGCGAAAGGGATGTTATTAGAATTTGGTGTTTTTAAAGGAACCTCTATTAATTTTTTCAGCAGCACCCTCCGCAAAAACAAAGACCCTAGAACCATACACGGATTTGATTCTTTCGAAGGACTTTCTGAAGACTGGGTCGGCACGCACATGACCAAGTCGACCTTCGATCTTCAGGGCATCCTTCCCAAAGTCAACGAAAATGTAAACCTAATTAAAGGATGGCTTGATGATACGCTCCCGCCATTCGTCAAGGAAAATATCAACAGTGAAAATAAAATTGCTTTCATACATGTTGATATGGATACCTACACGCCTACCAAAGTTGCTTTCGAAAATACGATAGATTATTTGCAAGTGGGAACCATCATTGTTTTTGATGAACTGCTTGGCTATGCGGGTTGGAAGGACGGTGAATACAAGGCCTTGATGGAAGTCTTGGCTCCTCGCTGGGAGTATGAGTTTATTTCATTTTGTGAACCGAGGATGAAGCATCGGCATATTAGTAAGTATGTTAGAGCGGCAATTAAGATTACTGGGGCGAAAACTATATAAGTGGGAATGGTAATCGCAGTTTCCGTAGGACATACATCTTATATGCACCGATTCTTAGTCCTTATATGCTTAATCTCCACCATTGCCTGCCACCAACCGGACACTGATACTTCGAAGGCAGATGAAGTAAAGACAAATCCAATCAAGCACGCTCCAGTTACTACTACGAGCAACAACAACACAAAAGGAGGCTTGCTCGCCACCCGATTTAAATCCTTGGATGAATTAAAATCTGTTGTTGAGATTGACTATTTTAGTACCCATTTTGACTCATCAGATCACCTGTTTAATATCAAACCATATGTCCGATTAAAACATAAGGTGGATGGCATGGAAGTGAGTAGCATACTAATGAAAGGTGTCAGTGAAAAAGATTTTATAAAAGCCGGGATTGGAGGTTTTTGGATTAGATTGCAGTTAGCAATGGATTCTCCGTATTTTGTTTTTAATAGAAACAGTTTACTCAAAGTCTACAATTTATCGCGCAGACGAGGAACTGTTTTTGGCGAAGGTGACATGGCTTTCTACGACCTTGCAGAAACCATGTTATATAATATCAGTGATCGGGATTTAGAACTAATGTCAGTAGAAGACCTTTCGGAAAAAGGCTACCTGAATACGTTTAATCACATCACTTCGCAGGTTTTTATGACGGCCATATTTTCGGAAAGAGTAGCCGATTACATCGCGGACACACACGAACGCCGGAACATGCCTGAGTTGATAAGCGGCCGTTTTACAACCGATCAACTCAGTGACCTTTCCAAAGGCCCGGTTGACAATTACGTGGACATCATCAACAATGAATGGGGTCAAAAACTCGGCAATGAACTTCAAAGAAAGTACAACATCAAACAAAACACGACCTGGACTCCAGAACTGCTAGTCAACTTTTTAAATGACATACAGAGCTATTACAGTTGGGGCTTTCAGATTAGTTTTAAACCGTATAGAGATACGGACAAAGTGGTTGTTAACTTTGCTAAAAAGTTGAATGTGGTGTTGGATGAGGCGCCGGGGTTGCGGTAGAGATGGAAGTGGGAAGTGGGAAGTGGGAAGTGGGAAGTGGGAAGTGGGAAGTGGGAAGTGGGAAGTGGGAAGTGGGAAGTGGGAAGTGGGAAGCTTCTCTTCTTATGTAGACACTTGAATTTTAAGAAGTATAAGTGCAAGTGTCAAGTGCAAGCTCAAATCCCTACTATCGTATGTCCTACGGGGAATGTCGTGTGCATAAGGATAAAGGTTGAGGCGTTTTTCGTATTTGTCAATTTTAATTGGGAGTGCCCCATTAAGTGTGTTTCAATGGAAGACACAGTTTACAGAACAGTCCCGAACAGCCCCTTTTAATTGGATGGATTGACAGGTATTTCTGCAATCCAGCCAATTAAAAATGGCGGATACATTAAATCAACGCGTCCCAACCTTAACAAAGCGGCCACCAACAATACCACTACGCTCTTCTCCCAACAGCCTAAAGAAGTAAACGCCATCTGCCAGGCCATCTACATCAATCTCCAGTCTTTCTCCTTCAAACACACCATCAATTTCCCGTTCTAAAACAGGTCGGCCAGTTGCATTGTAAACAACATATTTTCGCGCTGTAACTAACTGCTGAAAATAAACAGATAATACGTTTTCAACAGGATTAGGCATCAGCGTAAAGTTCGAACGATCGGCACAATCCAATTCCACCACACGGATTCCCAAGACATCACGTGTGCCATCAAAATCAAACTGTTCAATCCGGTAATAATAGGTTCCGGAATGCACCAAATCATCAACGTAGTGATAAGCAATTGGCTCCCCCGAATCCCCTGCTCCATCTACCACTGCTATCTCTTCAAAGCGAGTTCCATCCTCACTGCGTTCAATGATAAAATGACTTGAATTCGTTTCACTTAGTGTTTTCCACAAAATTGACGTGTAACAATTTGCTGCTTCTACCCCGTAACTTGCAAGCTCTACAGCTAGCGGAGTATCGCAAGATTCCGGCGCATTATTGATCAAAATCGACGAATATTTTGGTGCTGGAATCACATTGGTATCCTGATCCATAGTTTCCAGCATTCCCCAACTTCCATACTGAGCACTTCGGAGACTCACCAGCGAAAAATGCATTAATTGTAAAGGTACATCCTCACTTTGCAACATCCGCAAACTATCAAACCATTCATTGTACATCTTAAACATAGAGGTATCCCGCTGAACATCCAACAAGGCTTGCGCGTAAGTCGGTTCTACACCAAACGGATGCCCGGTCAAATGCTGCCCGCCCTCATAAAACACCAGCGGAAGGCCTCGTGGATCAGCCATTTCTTCTTTGTGTCGAATAATGTTGGTTAGACTTTCCTCCATTCCTTCACGGGCATAGTAGGCGATATCCGCAGCAGTAGCAGCTGAGCCCATTGCATCTAAAATCCCATCTGCACTTTCGGTCAAGCCAAAATAAAAGGTTGGTGAAATGGCATCAAAACTTCCCAGAGTCAAGTTGGATACAATCGTATCAGATATGGCAGGCCAGCCCGTAAACGCGCCTACCGCCCTGGTGATTCTATCCATTTCACCGGCATAAGCATCTGAAAAATGATCCAGACAATTTTGAACATAGGGTACGATCCCTGCCGGCCAATCCAAACCATTTTGCACACAACCATATTCATAAACCCAGTGTGTTTGTCCAAATATCCAATTCCAAATTTCATTACTGTATTCTACCGTTAGATGTCGATTTGATTCCAGGTTGTCCCTGAAATAAATAGCCATCTCTGACATATAATCATCACTTGCCCGATGTGGCACGCAGACCCAACCATCCAGGTCAAAATCATTCAAGAGTTTTACCATCATTTCGTAGGGAATCCCTTTTTCATAAGCCCAGGTATAATGATCCATTTGTGATCGATCCGACCAGTCGAATAAGCTTGGGTCGTTCCAACCATCTGTTTCGCCCCAGTTGTTTGTTTGCCCCCAATCCATAAACCGAACCGTTTTAAAGGTCAGTAATTTATCTAACCAAACTGGGTTAAATGGCTCCTCTAAGTAAGTCATTTCCGTGCCAGGCATCAGCACCCTGATGTTACGAATAGGGTCATCAATGTCCGAAGTTTCAATTGTCAGTTCAAAAACACCATCCACCGGATTCGGATAATCAAATACGATTCGATGTGGATCCGTCTGCGTCAAGTTTTGATGACTTCCCCAAAACGCAAACGTTCCGGTACCCTCCCATAGAATGGTGTATTGCCCTGCCGTCCAACCATCCGTTATGGCCCAGATTGTTACTACTTTTTGAAGATAATCCGACGCTGGAATATCTTGCGGGATGTGTGTTGGGTAACCATCTGGACGAAATTCCAAATTTCCAGTATGCCCACTATCAAAAGGCCCGTTCGGATTATCAATGTCTTTGGTGTACCAGGTCCTGCAATTTCTCATTACATTCACGAATGGCAATTCTGTTTGATAATCTGCCAGGCCTCCCATATTCACCCCAATGTCTAATTTACATTCATCATCTAATTGCGCAAACGAAATGTTTGATAACAACATTAAGCTCAACACTAGTGAATGTATTATTCCGGTTTTTATTTTTTTCGTTGTCATTGTTTATTATTTTTATTTAAATTATTCGTAAATGTTCTGTTACTTTACTATTGGCTACTGACTGTTGGCTCCCTTAATCGCGATGAAAGGAAGTCAACGGGCAATAGAATTAAGCCACACAATAGTGCCTCTGAAAATTTTTCATATGCTCTTAGCCAAGTTTAATAGGTAAGCGAGTATTAAGCGTCGAATTTGCTATATGTTCTTATATGCCTATATGGTGAATCGCGCTTGTCAACCGGAATGCTCTACACGCAGGATAGATCGTTTACCATATAGGCAAATAGAAACACATAGATTACCCGCTAGATTCGACGAAAAACCTTTTCATTGAAGTTGAAGTTTTTAAAATTTAATATAGCAGCTACTCCGTTACTTTTTTGCAAAAAAACAGGGCTTGTTTGAACCCTTCACGCGTTGGAGCCTCATTCCAAAACAAGCTTTTTGTACCCCAAAGAAACTCCATTGTCAAGCCCCAGGAAGTAAAGACCTGCCGGTAGAGAGAAATTTAAAGCAGCTGTCTTTCGTGGGATAGTAAATTGCTTTCGCAAAACCGCTTCTCCCATCTGATTGTATAAAACAAGATTGTGAAAACTGGATTCGCTTTCTACAAAAAGTTGACCATTGCCCGGATTTGGGTAAACCCGAAATACCAAATTTTCTGGCTTCAACAATTCTGTTGTAAATGTCAATTGAGACGGATGTTTGATACCCATGGTATCCGCATGTGTTGTGATCAATTGGTCTTCTTCGTTTTCATTAATCCCCAAAACATTTTCAAACTCAATGGGAAAAGGTATGCAGGCGGTACTGTCGATTTCAAGACCTAAGACGACATCTGTAATCACTATTTCAACTCTGGCAATTCGTCCAAAGCCACTAACCGGATTCCCATCATGACGCGTCAGTGCCATGCCAATAAAATCAAGACCAGGACTGTATTTGTCGTGTATCAGTACCTCATCGTCCATACCCAGCCATGTTTGAGTATAATCAAACAATACATTTTCAACATATTGCGTGTCGAGATTTATTTGAAAACCAATACCATAAATATCATTTATTGGATTTGCTGCTGTCCCTAAATGAATGTCAAAAATCAGAGAACCTCCTGGCGCAACCACAGAATCAACTAAAACGGCAAACAAATCATTTCCATCAATTTCATGACCGAGCAATCCTGTAAAATTTGGATTGGTCAATGTATAGTTTATCGCAATAACCAATCGATCCATTTCATCCACCACACCATTTCCGTCTGCATCAGAATGCTTGAAATTGGTACCCAAAGTGGGCAAAGAACCCGTCCAGTCTTCAGCCTCCAATGGCGCCCATAATGTGGACTGATCAACACGCACGGGCCCCGTAAGTTGATAGCAAAAGCCGAAGGTCAAAAAATCCAAATAATTAGCAACTCCATTAGCGTTTAAATCACCCGGCCAGACGCAGTCTTCGGTACACTGTTGTGCCTGCAAAGGGGACAGTAAAAACAAAATGGCGAAGATCAATAATAGTCGTTGTTGCTTCATAATGTAAATATGGTATGGTTCATACTGATTTAAAAGTACAAAATTAGTTATTTTTAAGACAAAAAAAACAAAACATTTAGTCTAAGTCATTGTTATTTAACTGTTTACCAACAATATAGACTATTATTTTTAAGAAATTTCAAATCATTTTTGATGTATAAGAGCAAGCTTATTCAATATCTTTCTGCCTTTTCTGCCCAAGATCTTCGATTATTCAAGGATTTTGCTCATTCTCCCTACTTCAATAAACATGAGAAGACGAAGAACTTGTTGGACTATATCCTCAAAGTTAAGGCATGGGATAGTCCGCTTTTGCAAAAAGAAAAGGCGTTTAAAAAGGTGTTTCCAAACAAGCCATTTGAAGAGCAACACCTCCGTACAGTAATGTCATATCTGGTGCAATTAATTTTTCGATTTTATAGTCAAAAACACCAGGAGTCTACCCCCTCTGGTCAGCAAATTGCTGTACTGGAAATGGCCTTGCAAAACGGACAGAAGAAAATGTTTAAATCCCAGTCCATGTTGTGGAAAAGAAACTATTTAAAGTCCTCCATCCAAGACAGCGCCTATTTCCTACATGCCTCCCGTTACCAGCGCCTGCTTGACAACTTTGACATCAACTATGGCAATAGAGCGAGTGGCGGGTTTCTCGAAAAAGCCCTCACCAATTTTGATACCTACTATATCGGTGAGAAGCTACGTATGACCTGTGAAATGCTTGCTCGGGTGCAAGTGACGGGTCAGCATTATTCATTTTCACTGATGCCGGAATTGATCGCTTTTTTGAAAAAAGAAAAAACTCATTTCGAATCGATTCCTGGTGTATGGATTTATTATTTGATTTACAAAATGATGACGGAAGACCAATCGTCTCATTTTTTTGAACTAAAAAAACGACTCAAAAAAGACAGCTCTTCCTTCAAATATCAGGAAGGGCGTGATCTTTATACGCATGCTTTGAATTATTGTATTGGCCGATTGAATTTCGGCGAAACTACTTTTAAGAAAGAAACTTTTGAACTCTATCAGCAAATGTTGAAAAACAATCTTTTGCATATTGAGAATACTTTACCACAATGGGATTACACAAATATCATTGCACTCGGATGTGATCTCGAAGAGTCAGAATGGACAGAGCATTTCATCCATCAACAAAAGCAATACCTACCCAAAGCGGAAAGAGAAAATACGTTCACCTACAACCTGGCGGCTTACCATCACTCTCAGAAAGAATATGACCAAGCCCTTCGACTTTTACAAAAAGTTGAATTCACAGAAGTCTACAACAATCTTCTTACTCGAATTCTGATTTTGAAGATTTATTTTGGAACAAAAGATTGGCAAGCATTGGAATATCATCTGGAAACATTTCGCATCTACTTGATCCGCAACAAAAACCTCGGAGAGGGTCGTCGCAAAAGTGGTTTAAACCTGATAAAATATACGCGTACTTTATGTCGCTTACTTGAGGCAAAAAATGCACTCTCCAAAAAACAATTTGATGAAAAAATTGATATTTTAGAAGGTCAGATAAAAGGTGATGAAAAGGTTTTGAGTAAGAGTTGGTTGTTGAAGGTCTTAGGCGCTGTTACGATAGCAGGTATTTGAGTTTGCACTTGTACTTGAACTTGCACTTGCACTTGCACTTGAACTTGCACTTGCACTTGCACTTGCACTTGCACTTGCACTTGCACTTGCACTTGCACTTGAACTTGCACTTGAACTTGAACTTGAACTTGAACTCGCACTTGCACTTGAACTTGAACTTGAACTCGCACTTGCACTTTTTAAAATTCAAGTGCAAGTGTCAAGCACAAACTCAAATGCCCTTAGTTTGCAAGAGCCCTGGAGTGATGCGGGCTCAACAGTTACAACTAAAATACCCGACGGAAAAGCCCTTCTACTGCACCCGGAGCACCCGATACTTCGCCTCCCCATCAACATCCTTTCCAATCCGAAATTTCTCCCGAATATCATCTACACCAGTTACCTTCCATTCAAGTAACTTTCCAAACCAATTCTCCTCATCCATCGTAACCCGGTATAGAATAGTCTCTGTAAAATTCACTCCGCGCAAATTAGTACCCGCAAAATTTACATCACTAAAATTAGAATGACGAATCTCTGCATTGCTCAAATCTGCTTCTTTGAAGTTTGTCCACTTCATGTCTAAGTTACTCAAGTCTGCATTTTTCAAATTTGCCCGTATAAAACTGCTGCCTGCCAATTTTATATTTTTAAACTTTGCTTTTTCCAAAGTAGCCCCATCCAAAAAACCCCACCTAAAATCAGCCCCAGATAAATCAGCTCCTCTCAAATTCGAATTACTCAAATTCGCTCCTTGCATGTTGGCTTTTTTGAAATTCGTGGCAGTCAAATTCGTCCACTCCATTTCTGCTCTTGTTAAATCAGCCCTACTTAAATTTGCAGCACTTAAGTTCGCACCCCAAACGTTTGCCCCCAACAACTTCGCCTCCCTCAAATCTGTGTCTCTCAAATCCGCATCCCTCAAGTCCGCTTCTCTTAAATCTACATTTTCTAAACTGGTTTCCTTCAAATCTGCCTCTTTCAAATCTGCGTTTGCAAATGTTGTTTTAAATTTTATTTGATTAAACGTTTTGGTGTTTAATTTCATTTTAGCTAAAGCCAACAGCAACTGCCCTCTTTCAGGACTCAGCTTGTTAGTTGACCAGGTGCCCTGCTCATTCATGGAGCGATATGGTTTAAAGGATGAACTGAGATCGGAGATCCTGTCTATTAATTCATGACTCAATTCTCGCTTTGGGTTGTGCTTTAATTCATGATCTGCTTTATACAAAACATGGTTCATCAATGCCAGCATACTACTATTCCGGTCTGATTCAAGTCTGGCGGCATCAAGTGCTATTTTCTTATCCTGAATTTTAATGTTGGACTTTGTTAGCTCATTCTTTTTTGAAATGTAGAAGCAAGAAAGCAGCACCCCCAAGACAATAAATACGCTCACCAATAGCTGGAGTAAGGCATAGGACCTGTTCCTATTTTCCGGACGCTCAGCCTTCACTTTTTTCCCAAAAAATGCGGTCTGAATAACTTGCCTTTCCCACACATACAGCAGTAATAATACCCCGGACATAAAAGCCAGACAAGCTATAAAACCCAACAAAAACGAATACTTTTTGAGGATAAATGGTAGGGATAAAAAGACGATGCCCCAACTAATCAGGACACCTAAAATTACACCAACAAGAAGATATCTTTTTTCTTTCATTCCTAACTTTGTAACTGTTTACATTTAAGATGGACATTTCCATCTAACGCAATTTCATTGCTTAATTTCCTCCTCAAACTTACTTTTTTTCAACCGTAGAATCGCTCGAAAAAATAGGTTCTTTATCCTCACCATCAGGCTCATTTACCTCCAAATCTTTAAAGAACATCCCCTTCACATCATCCAATACAATAGCCGTTCTGTAATCCTTTTTTTCACAAATTAAAGTTACATTTTCAAATGAAATCCGCTTAGCATGACGAATATAAAAACCCCAGGCAGGCAGCTCCTTAAACATGGAAAATTCAGGATACTTATCCACCAGCTCCGGAACCTTATCCAACTCATCCAAATCTACTTTTGCATACAACGGATTCCCACCTCCGGGATGGCGTATTTCCACATTTATCAATCGCACATTTTCAATAGAAACATCCGGTGCTCCAACAATAGATGCAGGTGAAATATTTCTCGGTAAATGTTCAACCGGACCTTCATAAGGATAACCTTTGTCTGCTTTTGTTGCTGCAATTTCTGCATAAACGTTTGAAATTTGAACGCCTTTCATACTGGCCTTTCTTCCCGGCTTCCGCTCACCAATTCTGAGAAAAATTGCGTTCCCTACATTGATTGCGCTCAAACTATCAACCAGGATATTCTCAATCACACCACCATCAACCGCTGCAATGGTGATCGCTGAACGATAGGTATCAAAAACAGTATTGTTGATGATTCTAACATTCTTAAACCCACCGACTGAGTAGGTTCCAAACTTAATTCCACTCGCACTTGATCGAACTACGTTGTTATATATTTCAACATTCTGGCAAATCAATTCCGGACGATGAGATTTGAGACAGATACCATCATCCGATGCGTCGAAATAACTGTCTCTCACGATGACACTATCACAGTCTACGATATCAATTCCGTCATTATTCCAGTAATTTTTACTGTCTACTCTAATGTTTTCAACCAGTACATTTTTACATTGATCGTATTGTTGATTCCAGCTTGCCGGATTATTTATATTGATACCTTGGATCAAAATCCCGTTACATCCTTTGAAGTAAATGTTGTGTGGCCGCAGTCCTTCTTTCGCGCGATCCTGATCCATTCCGTATCCTTCTATCACCCCTTTTTGAACCATCGCCAATACATTGAGCGCAAGCTGATAGCCACGGCCATCAATCACGCCATCCCCCGTTATTCCAATATTTTTCTGATCCAAGGCAAATATCATCGAGGTCCAATATCCATGTCTATTATAGTCAAATGGATTCAATGAGCCCAGTAAAATTGCCCCTTCCCCCAAATGAATCGTCACATTCGATTTTAAATAAATGGAGCCCGTCACATATCTTCCAACTGAAAAAACCAGTCGACCTCCCCCATTTTCATGTATGTGGTCAATCGCTTTTTGAATGGACGTTGTGTTCAATGTGGTACCATTCGATTCGATACCGAAGAATGATGCGGGGTAATCTTTTGCCTGAATAGTCAATGTAAAAATTAATAGGCTGAGCGATAATATATATTTCATAAAGACGGTTATTTTTTAACGTATTAAAAGCGTGTGTTTAAAAGATCGGTAAGCCTGTTGGGCATTCCCTTTGACTTGTCAAATCGGAAGGATTGCCGAGCTGAGGCGCGCTGCGAATTAGAATGCGAATATAAATTGGAATGCGAATTTTTCACTCGATCACAAAGCGCCCAAGCAAAGGGAAACATTCTGATTCTGATTCTGATTCTTTGCGTCTCAGCTCGGCAATCACTGGCCGTTCCGGCGAAGTGCTTACCGATCTTTTTAACGCTTTTTTTCGACAAACTCAAACGGATAACTAAACAAATAAGTACCAGACCCAACTTTCAGAACCAGCGAATCATCAATCTGCATACTAGCATCAACACTTCTGTCAAAACTTATTAGCACACCCTTTTCCATCACTTCATTACCGTTCGTATTAGGCAAAAAAATCGACGCCGTAGTATTAGGAGGAATCTCCACCTCTAACTCAAACCGGCCCTCTTTCACCACCCACTCCGAACGAATCAAACCATGAATAGACGCATAAGAAGCTTTCGCAAAAGTCAAATCTTTATGTGGCTGAGGCTGAATAATAATGCTTTTGTAACCCGGTTCATTCGGATTCAATTCAATGCCAGCCACCACCCGATACATCCAATCTCCAATAGCACCATAAGCATAGTGATTGAAAGAATTCATTTTTACTAATTGAAAACTGCTATCCGGTTTGATGCCATCCCAACGTTCCCAAATCGTAGTGGCACCTCTGGTAATTGGATACAACCAGGAAGGGTACTTTTCCTGAAATAACAATTTGTAGGCCACCTCCAATTCGCCATTTTGCGAAAGCACATGACACAGGTGTGGGGTTCCCAGGAAACCAGTGGAGAGGTGAAATTTTCGAGCCTTGATATCTGCAACCAGATAGGCAACTGCTTTGCTTTTTTGATCTTCTTTTAACAAATCAAATGCGAGTGCTAGCGTATAAGCCGTTTGAGAATGCGAACTTAAGCGCCCGCTTGGTGTAACAAACTCTTGTTGAAATGCATCATTGATTTGGGATAAAAGATTTTCGTAGTATTTTATGTCAGCTTCTTTTTTTAATACTTTGGCGGTTTTGAGGGTCAGTTGTGTGGAATAAGAGAAAAAGGCGGTGGACAGAAAGTCAATATCAGTATGTCCCGGTTTTACATTCCAGTCAGACGGATGGATGAAAAATAACCAGTCTCCAAAATGAAATCCTTTTTGCACCAAAAAATTTCCTTCTGATTGTTCTTCCAGGTATTGCACCCATCTTTTCATACTGTCATACTGGCGTTCCAGGATGCGCTCATCGCCGTATTTCAAGTACATGGTCCAGGGAACTATTGTGGCGGCATCGGCCCAGCCTGTTGCTCCATTTCGTTTTAAAATATCGGGTATCACCCAGGGGACTGATCCATTCTCCGATTGGTCCGCTTTTAAATCCTGCAACCATTTTGTATAAAAAGCGGCGGTATTGTAATTGAAGCAGGCGGTGCGTGCAAATGCCTGTGCATCGCCCGTCCAGCCCATGCGTTCATCCCGTTGAGGACAGTCTGTTGGTATATCCAGAAAGTTTCCTTTTTGGCCCCATTCGATATTGCTTTGCAGTTGATTGATCATCGGATTAGAGCATTCAAAAGAACCCGTTTTTTCCATGTCAGAATAAATGACAACTCCTGTAAACTGATCCAGTGAAAGCGGCTCAGACATCCCTTCTACTTTCAAGTACCTAAACCCCTGAAAGGTAAAGTGCGGTTCAAACTCGTGCTCCTGATTGTCACCTAGTATGTATTGGACTTTTTGTTTGGCATGTCGAAGATTGGCGATGTAGAAATTCCCGTTTTTGTCGAGTACTTCTGCATGGTGCAGTGTGATGCTATCCCCAGCTTCGCCTTTCACTTTTAATTTAATCCAACCCACCATATTTTGTCCCATGTCTATAATGGTTTCTCCTTTTGGAGAACGCAAAATTTCTTTCGCTTTCACCATTTCCATTTTGCGAACCGGTACACTTTCTATGCCCACCAATTTACCTTTAGAGTGATTCACTATTTTGCAGGAGCTCCATTTGCTATCATCATATTTTGGTTTATTCCAATCTGCTTTTTCCAATCGGGCATCATAAACTTCTCCCTGATAAATGTTTGACATTCGTATCGCGCCAGTTGAGGCTTTCCAATCCCTATCTGATAAAATCATTTCCGTCTCCCCATTTTCATATTCAACTTCCAATTGAAAAAGCAGTGCTACTTGATTACCGTAGGCTTTCCAATTTAATTTACCCCGATACCAGCCATCTCCTAGTCGGACACCAACTGCGTTCTCATTTTTTTGCAACAACCTTGTTACATCATAGGTTTGATATTGAAGGCGCTTGTGGTAACTAGTCCAGCCCGGCGTGAACAATTCATCGCCAACTCGCTGACCGTTTAGGAAGGCTTCATAAACACCGTGAGCGGTTATGTAAAGACGGGCTTTTACAATTTTGTTTTTTAACTTAAAATCCTTGCGAAGCATTGGAGAAGGATTGAAGCTGCCTTCTTCTGGCAAGATTGGCTCAATCCAGTTGGCCTTCCATTCGGTGGAATCGAGTAAACCCATTTCCCAATTGGCGATTTCGCTTACTGTTGCATCACCTGATTTGTTATCCCAGGTTTTAACCTTCCAGTAATATTGTCCACCTGATGTCAATTGCTCCCCTTCATAAGGTATGTGAACTGTTCGGTCACTCTTTTGCCGACCGCTGTCCCATATCAGGTTCCAACCATTTTTCAAATTTTCCGGACTCGTCGCTACCTGTATTCGGTAAGCCGATTGCGTGATTGATTGTTGCCCTACCGCTGCTGCCAATTGCCAACTTAGACGCGGTTGCTTTGTATCGATTCCGGTAGGATTGACTTTGTATTCGCAACGAAGTTCAACGGGCCAGCTGATGCCCTGAGTTAATCCCTTAGCGGAAAACAATACGAATAGTAATAAGAGTAAAGGAAGGAATGTATCGGTTTTCATCATTAGGTAGTCTATTTAAAATCATCCGAATGCATAACAGTTTAGGGCGCATTACGTTTTCCTTTTATCGTGTTTGTCAGCCGAAGTGCGCTGCACGTAGGTTGGGTTTTTCGACAGGATTACCAAGGTGATTAGGACTGCTCGTCTATCGTAGAAAAACCCTGATTATCTCGTTAATCTTGTCGAAATAATCTTCTGCTTCAATTGACAGAAGAATGGAAGTAAAATTAGTAATTTTGAAGGAAAAAGCAGATAAGCAACAACGAAAAATTAAATCATATCTGCCTTGTAAACTTCTGGCTGCAACGCTAGGTTAGAAGTTTTCAAGGAGTGTATGCACTTCAACGTGATGGGACACGGATACTTCATCCCTTAAGAGATGCGGCGGCACACGGGTAGCACAGGCTTTAGCGGGTTAGACGGGATGGTATAAACGCATCGAAATGACGGACTTATTTTTTTTAGCGTTACTTCGTCAAAACAGGTGCTTTCGCTTGGCAGAAAGAAACAATCCCAATAGTAAAGTAGCCATTCTGAGGATCAGCAATTATTGTTTCCCATTTATCGCCGAGGCTATTAGTCATCAAAGTGTGGGTAGTTCCACCATTTGTAAAATCGCCGTCGTCATCCTGTAGCAAATAGTAATCAGCAGCTGGAGGTATTGGTGGAAGGTCAAAGTTTGGGTTATCCACTTCTACCTGGAATAGAACATTCGTTACATCAAAACTCTCTGTAAAGCTCCATGTACGATCTATTCTGCTGAAATCGATACCGGGTATTGAAACAGTTGCACTGTTCCATGTTGTATTGGCTGCCGCACCATCATTTCCCCAAACCAGAAAAGTATCGTCGGAAGAAATAGAATTTGCATTTTGACTATTAGTAGCTGCCAGGCCTCCTTTAGCTATTGTGATAATAGCATCTGACTCGATAGACTTGGATTGCTTTTGGTGCAAACCAGAACAATCATCCCGTCCGATTCCGGCAATCGCATTGACAAAACCATCGCTGATATCTTTTTTGACAGCACCTGAAGATGACACATAGTCCTGATTCAGGGTGATGCCATATTTTACAGCCAAATAAGAATTAATTTTTTCTTTTTCGAATGAAGACAAGGTATCACTGAATACCAATATCTCTGAGATGTAACCATCAAAAATACGATCTTGCGACAAGAAGATACTCGCGGACTTTCGGCCTATTGAGACCGGACCTATCTCATCATCGCTATTGGCAGATGTACCGTAATGATCGCTCTCCCCTATTTCTGCATTTGTTATTTGAGTTAAACCTGGGATAGGATTTGTCGATACCAAATTTCCATTTCTGTATAAGCCTTGGTCATTGGTAAATTCAATTTCATACTCCAGTAAAGAGGGAATCTGTCCTGTACTATTAGCATTAAAAGCAGTCACACCTCCATGTCCTGTTGGTGTATTTATTCTGCTATTATTAATATCCCAGGCGAGGGCCACTCCATCTGCAACGGTGCCACCAAAATTATAGACATACTTATATTGGCTTACTCCCAATAAGCGTGGACTTACAATTGCAAAAATATGCATACCAGCATTGGCTGAATAAATATAATCTGAGCCCAAATGCAATCCATCTGAAAAATCATCCGTGTATGTTCCGTCAAACTCGACCCCTGGATTATAGTTAATGGCATTGGTGGCGTAAATAGGATCGTCAGTGGAGTTGACATCTGCATTGGCGGAGTAGCCGTTGACTGACTGATCCGCCCAAGATGTAATATCATTTCCATCAATCGTTGTATTCGTACCTGTTTCGGCTTTAAGCCAAAGCTGCATATCAGTTTGTACACCTCCAGGAAATGGTTCATCGATTCTACCATCTCCATTGTCATCATTTGAATTAGCACAAATTTCTTCCATAGGAGGGCAGGAGTTGCAACTTAAATAAGTAATTCCTGCTCCGATAGTTCCGTTATTTATATCAATGAAAGGAGAACTGGCAGGTGGCGACAAGTCAACAAGTGCGAAATCACCTGTCAATGAGCCAGTGGCTAAATTTGCGCTGGTATCGTTGACAATTATATCACCACAAGTGGTACCATTTATAGTTCCTTCATTTGTAAAATCAAATGTATTGATGCAACCACCATTTATCTGACCAGATGATCCGGCACCAAATACAGAATTGCCATAGACCGCAATTGTTCCTCCATCATTGATCCACGTATTATCAACGCTAAGGTTACCGGTGGTAACCGTACCGCTATTACTAAAATCGGATTCTGCATTAGCATTTATGCTTCCATCAACGAACAAGTCACCAGCATTATTCACAGAACTAGAAAAATTTAAAGAATCTCCAATGTGAATTAAATTATAGTTGTTAACAACAGCAAGGGTACTAACCGTTAAATTATGAAAATCTAAAGTTCCATAGTTATTCACGGTAACTTCATCTGTTAGAGTACTGTTTCCAGAGAAACTCATTGATCCATAGTTATTAATAACACTACCTGGGAAACTAGGACTTAGGTTAATGGTAAAATTTTGTGTAGCAGTTGCACAATTTTGTAAAGTTCCGGAGTTAAGGTTAATAGTTCCTGTAAATTCAGCACCTGCTTCCAGGCAAACTTTTTCACCGGGATTTACTGTAAACGAACCGTTGAAAGCGCCAACTATTGTAATTGAACAGGACGTTCCGGGACATTGTCCGGAAATAGATAAGGGGAACATTAGAATTGAGAACAAGACTGCTGCAAATAGGAAATTAACCGCAAAGATATTGCAGTTATGCTTGCTTTTCGCTATCAAAAATCTATTCTTTTTTTGTGTATTATTCAAATTTTGCAAAGACCTAATTAGTGGTAAAATAATGGAATTAACGCTTGGCTTATTAGGAAGTTGTTTCATCGCTCAAATACTTAGGTCAGCTTAAAGATAAAGCTAATTTTATGCCATTTATTAGACTTTATTAGGCATTTTTACCAAATAGAGATTTATGTTCGAATCGAGGAACACCCGGAACCTGATAGCCATAACTATCAAGGTGAGCATGTGACGAAGCGTTGAATAAAAAGATCATTTGGATGGCATACTAAATTATTCCTAATAAAGAAGTTGTTTAAAGTTACGTTAGTGCACCATTCCCTTATCGTCCGCCGCCCTTGGGATTTGCCATTCAACCAAATTAATCTATGTCCCGTCGTTTTAGAAGGAATCGCCAAAAAGAAGAAATAATCAAATACACTGTAACCTAAATGCTGCCCGTTTTGAATGCTTCTTTTGAAATTATTATTTATCTTGCCATTAGTACACGGTGTATTAGACTTTATGAATTAAAAAATGTGAGATTCTCCTCCAGAGAATTTCGTGTGATTCCCTTAAAGGGATATGTCCAATAATTATGGGCATCGCCCTATGAATAAAAACAAATGACGCTAAAGCAGTTACTCCTATCAAGCCTACTCCTAACACTCACTCTCCCAACTCAAGCTCAAAAAATAAGTGGTCAAACAGACCAGTACCTCGATCTAATCCGCAACGAATTCAAGGGTCAAAACGCCTATGAAACTACCGCCTTTGTCGCCGACTTATGGCGATCACCCGGAAACGCAGGCTTCGACACCAGCATCTACTATGTCCAAAAAATACTGCAAAAAGCTGGCTACCAACTACAAAGCGAAAACCCAAATGCGCCATTAACTTACCGACTCGAACGCTACCCATTGCGAACACCGGCCTGGGAGCCAGTCAGCGCCAAACTTACTGTCGCCGGCAGCGATACACCCCTACTTGACTTCAAAACGAATCGCAACATGATTGCCATCAACAGCTTTTCAACGCCACCGGATGGTGTGGAAGCTGAAGTCATTTATTTGAACGCTGTAGATCCGGACAGCTTAGATAAATTTGACCTGGAAGGAAAGATTGTCTTAGCCGATTTCCATCCCTATAGCCTTTTCAAAACTGCCGTTGAAAAAAGAGGAGCTATTGGAATACTCGCCTATGGCATTCCCGATTACAACCAACCGGAGAAATATCAAAATGTTATTCCGTTTACAGGCATGCCTTTCAATAGCAAATTAAAAACCTGGGCTATTAATTTATCCTATGCCGCACGAACAACTTTGCAGGAGCAATTAAAAAAAGGAAAACTAAAAGTAAAAGTTGAAATTGACACAAAAATATACCCTTCAGAAGAACTGACTCTAATCGCAGAAATTAAAGGAAATCAGCAACCCGATCAACGATTCGTATATAGCGCCCACGTACAGGAACCCGGTGCCAACGACAATGCCAGCGGCGTAGGTGCTCAGGCAGAGATGGCGCGCGTGGCTGCGAAACTCGTCCAGCAAAAATCAATCAATCCCGGTCGAACCCTCACTTTCTTATGGGGGGTAGAAATCAAATCCACCAACCGTTATATCCAACAAGACAGTCTCCGCGCCAGCAACATTCGCTGGGGTATGAGCCTCGATATGGTTGGCGAAGACACCGATAAAACGGGCGGTACATTTCTGATCGAAAAGATGCCTGACCCTTCCGCTATCTGGACCCGTGGCAATGACAAACACTCTGAATGGGGCGCCGGAGAAGTGGACGAGGAAAGTTTTAATCCACATTATTTCAACGACTTTATTGAATTCGTCTGCCGTCGCCAGGCCAAGGCTTCAAATTGGGTAGTCAACACAAACCCCTACGAAGGTGGCAGCGATCATCAACCATTCCTGGATGCCAATATCCCGGGATTATTACTTTGGCATTTCACCGACGTCTTCTACCACACTGACGCTGACCGAATCGACAAGGTCTCCCAAAAAACACTTACCAATGTAGGTATAAGTGCACTAACTTCCGGACTCCTGCTGTGCAACACCTCCGAAAGAACAGCAAAAGACCTCCTACAAATCACAGAACATGCCGCCTTAAAACGATTAAAAACAGAAGGAAGCTTATCTCAAAAAAATGTCGAAGCCGGAGAATCCGTGAAAGAAGAAAAAGTGATCATTAAAAGTTGGGAAGACTGGTACCTTGGCGCCCTCGATAGTGTCACCGATGTCCTAAGCAACAACCCCTCAAGGCTCCTAAAAAAACAAATAAAGCGCTCCACAAAAAAAGTAAAAAAACAAGCCTTCCGCGAAACCAATAATTTAAAATCAAAAAAAAATAAAACGTAACTATTCAGCTGGCCTTTTATAAACGCCTGAATGGAAGGACTTTTAGCATGCAATCTGGTTGGATGTTAGATGTTAGTCACGACCGGCTAAAGCCAGCGTGACTAACATCTAACATCCATCTATAACTCATCAACAGAATCACCAACATCAGCAAGCAAAAAAATGAATAAAAAGACAGCATATCTCACCATAGACGACTCACCTACCTCAGGTTTCCGGGATAAAATGTCCTACCTAAAAGAAAAGAACATTCCCGCCGTTTTCTTCTGCATCGGACAACTCATGGAGCAACGACCCGACGAAATTATAGACTGTATTCAACAGGGGTTCATTATTGCCAACCACAGTTACACCCATCCCGCCTTCTCGAAAATTTCATTGGAGCAAGCAAAAGAGGAAATCGAAAAAACAGACAGAATCATAGAGGAACTTTATCAGACATCAGGGATAAAACGACCCGCCAAATGGTTTCGTTTTCCATACGGAGATAAAGGAGATTTAAAAAATGGAGAAGTGTTCAGCCTCTGGAAAAGAGGTGACAAAAAAAGAAAAGATTACATCCAAAACGTACTTCAAAATTTAGGTTATACCCAACCCATTTTCAATGACGTATCATACAAATTTATGCGCAAAGCAAGGCTCTTTACTGACATCGATTGGTCCTGGACTTTCGACGTTATGGAATGGGCTGTTATTATGAAAAAACCACCGCTGGGGCTGAACGGGATGCCATCCGTTTACAACCGAATGCAAAAAATACGCCCCGCCGATTGTCGTGGTTTCCTGGGCTTCGAAAAACGCTGGCTCGCCTCCCCTTCCGCAGAAATCGTCCTCCTGCACGACCATGAACGAACCAACAAAGACTTCAATAACATTATCGACACGCTTCTGTCTCTAAGCCTCAATTTCAAAGACCCTCTCTAATTACTTTACGCTCCCATTTCTTTGTATACTCTTCTTTGAATCGCAGTCGATTTTGAACTTGAGTTTGAACTTGCACTTGAGTTTTCTCAAGTTAATAAATTGATGAGAGTCACTTTACAATAGCTAGATTAATTGGTCATTGCTTTTTTTAAGCGCAAGCACAAGTTCAAACTCAAACTCAAATCCCCACTAACGTAAGCTCCGCAAAAAAAGAGCTAACTACCCTTCTTACTCTATACGTTTCAACACAAACCGAATCCCACCACGAGGCTTCAAAGTAACCCCAGGCAACATAGAAACATTCTGCCCCGCTACCAACTCAAAATCATATCGATTAATCAACTTCAAAACAATCATCTTCATTTCCATCATTGCGAAATTACGCCCCAGGCACTGTCGCACCCCCGCACCAAATGGCATAAAGGCAAAATTATGCCGACCTACTCTACCCTCTTTTGTAAACCGCCCCGGATCAAACTTTTTAGCATCCTCCCACAACTCCTCCGAGTGATGCAAACCATAAATAAATGGAATTACCCGCGCTCCTTTCGGAATCTTGAAAGCATTAACTTCATCATCTTCCAGCGCTACACGCGACGTTATCCAAGATGGCGGATACAAGCGAAGACATTCATCTATAACCTGGCTCAAATATTCCATCTTGAGTAAATCTCCAAATTCAGGAAGACGACCCTCTAAGATAGTGGCAGACTCCTCTTTGATTTTAGGCGTCGTCTCCGGATGCTTATTAAGAAGATAAAAAATCCAGGAGAGAATATTAGCTGCCGTTTCATGACCCGCCACAAAAAGAATTAAACTTTCATTTTGTAATTGCTTGTCAGTCATCCCGTCCTCACTGTTTTCATAGTTGCAGCCCATCAGCATACCGAGCAAATCATCATCAAGTTCTCGCTTTCTACGTTTGGCGATAAGGTCTAAAATAACCTGATTATTTTCATCAGAAAGCTTTTCGTAATGCTTCGTTTTTCCATTAATGTTGTACCATTTCATCAAGGCAGGTACACGTACCAGTTTCATCAAAAATCCCTGCAAGATCTGAAAACGATTGTAAAAAGCATCCATCATTTCTGATGACATATCATTTCCGAAAATAGCTTTTGACATGACTCTAAAAGTCAAAACACGCATTTCATCATCAATCGTTACGGTAGGATTTTGCTCAATGCGCGTATCCAATTTATCAAAATATTCATCAATCTCCCGATCCATCAAAGCAATTAATTTGGAAAGTTGCTTGGGACGAAAACCCGGAGCCATTAGCTTTCGCTGTTTAGTATGAGCCTCACCGCTTGCCAGCAACAATCCTGTTCCAATAAAACGAGCAAGCGCTTCAGTTCCTTCGACTGGCTTTTCATAATTACCTGCATTTTTTCTAAGGATATGTTGAATGACATCCGGATCAACGGTGAGAATATTGGTTTTGCTATAGCGCAAACTAAAACAATAAGTATTCCCATACTTTTTTAAATTGTCATTCATAAAAGGTATCGGATTATCCATAAATCGCTGTAGGCGCAAAATAGATCTATACCTTGGCGCGCGCGGTGGCAGAGCAGTAGACTGTGTCATTTTTATTGTGTTTGGGTGTGTCGTACATCTTCCTTTACTCAGGAGACCATTTCAGGAGTTTCTTTTTTCTTAGATTCATGTGCCCAGGTAGCATAACTTTTACAGGAGTCCAGATAATATTGGTATTCCGGTGTGTGCTTATTTGGGTCTAGATACCAGTCAACATGTTTTAATGTAAATGGCCTGACTGTTCGTAGGGCTGGGCCTGTTGGCAAAACTTTAGATGTATTTCGATACATGGCGAAGGTAGTATCTATGAGAGCAGCAGTCACTTCACCATTAATTAGATTTGCTTCGGGTGCCCAATAATGAGACTCATGCTTGATGACTTTTTCCTTTAAAGGATAACAATCCGGCAGGTCATTAATTTCTAAAGAAGTGCCCACATGATTATATTTGGGATACTTATCCAAACACCCTAATGGGTTGGTCAAGCATAGCATTTTCAAAGAATCTGGGCAGCACCATTCGAGCATCCTGACCCTTGCCGTAGACATTGAAAAACCGTAAAGAATTAGTAGCAATCCCATGTTTCTGGGTAACAGATTCCAGGTATTTTTCATTTAACCGTTTGGCAACAGCATAAGTACTAACCGGACCTGGAAGATCTGTTTCTTTACTGGCCACACCTTCCACTTCAGCATACACAGCACTAGATGAAGCGTAGATTATTTTTTCTATATTGTTGTCGATGGCAGCCTTTATAACATTGTACGTGCCGATTGTTTCAGTCTCTACCATTTCCATGTTTCTCTTAATCACTTCATCGACACCAACTACGGCAGCAAGATGAACAATTACGCTACAGCCTTCTGCTGCCCTGTTCACTAATTCTGCATGCCGCACATCGCCTTCTATCAGGTCTATTTTGGAAATGGTATAATCCGACAATTTATTAACGGCAGAAAAGTTATCTAAAACAGAAACGTTCCAGCCTAAACTCAGAAGAGTTGTTGTTAAATGACTACCAATAAATCCTGCACCACCAGTGACAAGTACTTTTTTAAAACTCATGTCTTTATTTGTAAAAAATGAATAAATGTTTGAGGGTCGAAACATGGGCTTCGACTACTAAAAAATGGTAGGATGTTGCAGAAAGAAAAATGGTAATGAGGGAAATATTTTACCAAGTCCAAGATAGCATTTAAGTTTGCAAGAGTCAATCTGAGAAGTGGTTTTAGGCAAAGAAAACAGGTGTATACCTGCATTTTACCCTGTTTATGGTATCGATCATTCAGAACAAAATCAACATCTATGTCACTTTTTCCGAAAATCGCATTAGTATATATAAACGGTTTTGAATAAGTAGTATGACTTAAGTTACTGGCTCCGCCAGATATAGCTAATTCTACCTCCGTTTCATCATTGACTTTTCTCCGTTTTCACAAATGATTCATCTAATTTTTTCAATAGAGTTTATGAGTGGAGATTTTGTATAGGAGCCAAAGAGAGATTTTTAGGCTAGCCGAGGAGCGCCCGGAATCTGGTAGCCTAAGCTACCAAGATGAGGACGTGACGAAGGAAGGGCTAAAA
>Ga0114957_1001208_pt1 | contig 29310 bp, 12 predicted proteins | sample BantaG_FD_87175 | JGI IMG/M metagenome (GOLD analysis project Ga0114957, IMG submission 87175) | Marine algal microbial communities from Bantry Bay, Ireland - BantryBay_4 metaG | ecosystem: Host-associated > Algae > Red algae > Unclassified | place: Bantry Bay, Ireland | collected 2014-11-21
TGGGGGCTCCTGCGAACTGCGGGCATTTGAACTTGCACTTGATACTTGCACTTGAATTTTAAAAAGTGCAAGTTCAAGTATCAAGTGCAAACTCAAATGCCCCTATCGTAGGTAACACTGAACAGTTACTTTTCATTTTAATTTTCATTTTAATTAACTTCGTAATTATTCAGTAGTACCTGCTTTGAAACGGAAAACCAAAGTCTCCCCCTAACACAGACCCGCAGTCGTTTTACGTTACAAGGAAACTTCGGTCTTCGGTCTCCCGTCTTCGGTCTCCCATCTTCGGTCTCCCGTCTTCGGTCTCCCGTCTCCCGTCTTCGGTCTAACCGAATAGCTTCACCGCCGATAAAAATAATACTTAACCCAAGCCCGATTCTCCATACAAATCGCCGCCTCATACCCCTCATCAAAAGCCAATTGATCCAAAATCCATTCTTTTCCTAAAACCTCCACCACATCCTCATCCATATCAATCTCCAACTGATTTAAATAACTCAGATCAAGCCCCATCGCCTTGATAATACTTTCCTTCCTCGTCCAGTACCAATAAAACTGCTTCATCGAGTCTCCACAAGTCAATATATCGTTCCACTCCTTCTCACTAAACCAATCCTTAAAGTTTTTCAAATCCACCCGCTTCCGCTTCTCCACATCAATCCCCATCTCCACATCCTTACTGATCGCACAAACCACCAAATCTTCCGTATGCGAAATATTAAAAAACACCGACCCCAGAAACGGCTTCCCTTTTGCATTATACTGTATATCCTTAATCCCTTCCTCTACCCCATTCGCCTCCAAAGCCTCCCGCAGCAGCAACCGCCCCACCACAAAATCAATCCCGTCCGACTCCCGCTTATACCGCAGCGCCCGCTCCTGCACCTCCTCCGGCAGTCCCGCCAACAAATCCTCCAGCCTCCTCCCTTTCACAAACTCTCCCGTTCTCGTCCATGAAATATGTACCTCCATTTATATAATTTTTAACAAATCTTCGTAAAACAACAAAGTTAAAACCCCAAGATAACTTTTTTAAGAAAGCCCCTCTCCTTAAATCCGTAGAGCAACGAAACTCTATCAACCCCTACAGCGTGAGTAGTACTCAAAGTCGCGGAGCGTAGACATCTCTTTTCCACTCCACGTAAATCGAAGTGATTCCACTCGACACAAATCGTAGAAAAACTCAACATAAGCCGTATAAAATAAATAAAACTTGCATATCAAATATAAAATAACGTTCTTTGTGGTACTGGCGAAACAAAAAAATTACCGTCAGTGCATTTGATATGAATTTTAATCATGATTACAAGAGACCTGATAATAGATACTGCTACCAAACTTTTTCTCCAACACGGAGTAAAAATAATCACTATTGATCGGATAGTCAAAGAGTTACACACCTCAAAAAGAACCATATACAATCATTTCGAAGATAAAATCACACTCCTCAAAGCCTGCCTCGACAAATACCACCTGAAAGTAAAAACTGAAAACGAAGAAATCATCAAATCCGCTGAAAATGTCATTGAAGCGATGGCATTCATGCACCAAATGATCATTAAAAGATCTTATCAGGTCAATCCAAACTTTTTTGGTGATATTATCCGCTATTACCCCGGCCTACTGAATGAGTCATATAGCAAAAACGACAATTTCGCACACAAACAACTTATTCAATTAGCTGAATGGGGCATCAAAGACGGCATATATCAACCTGACATGGACATCGAAGTCGTGGGCAAAACCGTACTTACGCTCCTTAAGCTACTGAAAGACAACAACCAATTCCCAGTCACCGAATTTAGCAAAGAAAGGCTAACCTTCGGCATTTTGGTACCCTATTTAAGAGGTCTTTGCACCATCAAAGGAATCAAACTATTACAAATACAAGAGGAACTTTTTAAAGTTTCTATTTAAAATAGACTTCTCAAAAAGGTCTAAAAAACATTTACAACAACAGTCCCTTAATGAATTTAAATTCCTCCCTAAAGAAAACTCCAATAGCTGTCATCGGCATGTCCGCCCTTTTTGCTGATGCGAAAAACCTTGAAGAATTTTGGACCAACATCATTTCTGCTAAAGACAGCATTAAAGAGGTCCCGGCCAACCGCTGGCTCATCGAAGATTATTACGACCCGGACATGACAGCGCCTGACAAAACCTATTGCAAGCGTGGTGGCTTCCTTCCGGAAATTGATTTCAATCCAATGGAATTTGGCTTACCGCCAAACATTCTTGAGGTGACAGACGCTTCACAATTACTTGGCTTAGTCGCAGCACGCGATGCGCTCGCTGATGCCGGCTATTCTAAAGAGTCCAATCGATTTACAAAAGAACTAAAAGAAAAAACAGGCTGCTTACTAGGTGTTGGTGGTGGACAAAAATTAATCACACCGCTAATAGCACGTTTGCAATACCCCATTTGGGAAAAGGCATTGCGCAACTCCGGTATCGCGGAATCTGATATTCCAAACATCGTCGATAAAATGAAAAAGGCTTACATCGGTTGGAACGAATACTCCTTCCCCGGCCTTTTAGGTAACGTAATCTCTGGTCGTATCACCAACCGCTTTGATCTCGGAGGTATCAACTCTGTCGTCGATGCGGCCTGTGCCGCTTCACTCAGCGCCATCAAAATGTCTCTAAGCGAACTAGTAGAAGGACGTTGCGATATGATGCTGACTGGTGGTGTTGATACAGACAATTCTCCTTTTATGTACATGTCGTTTTCCAAAACACCGGCATTCTCCAGATCTGGAAACATCAGCCCCTTTAGCGACAAGGCAGATGGTATGTTGATCGGCGAAGGACTTGGAATGATGGTACTCAAACGACTAGAAGATGCTGAAAGAGACGGAGACCGAATTTATGCTGTTATAAAAGGTGTGGGAACTTCCTCTGACGGACGTTTCAAATCCGTATACGCACCACGCCCACAGGGGCAGGCACTCGCTATGAGACGTGCCTACGAAGACGCAGGCTACGCGCCATCAACCGTTGGTTTGCTCGAAGCACACGGTACTGGAACTGGAGCTGGTGACCCAACTGAATTTACTTCCATGCAAATGGTTTTTGGAGCAAACAATCCAATCAAACAACACATTGCATTAGGTTCCGTGAAATCACAAATTGGTCACACAAAAGCGGCTGCCGGTGCTGCCGGAATGATCAAAGCAATTCTTGCATTACATCACAGAGTTTTACCGCCAACAATCAACGTGGAGCAACCAAACTCTAAGTTCAATATCGAAGATTCTGCCATTTATATAAATACCGAAACTCGCCCCTGGTTTAACAACGAATACCCTCGTCGCGCAGGTGTTTCTGCTTTCGGTTTTGGTGGAATAAACGTGCACATTACCATGGAAGAATACCAAGGTAAAAAAACATCGGAGTATCGGTTGCACGAACCATTTAAAACAATACTGCTTCAAGGGTCAACACCCGCTCAATTGATGCAAAACTGCCACACGGCCATCATGAATTTAACAAGCGAGGGTTGTGATACAGCTTATTCCAACTTGGCCAAAGCTAGTAAAACAATCACGCTGAACCTCAACCAACCGCGATTGGGATTTGTAGCAAGTAGCATAGAAGAATGCATAGACTTGTTGCAGATTTCCATGAACAACCTCAAAACAAATACATCCGAATGGTCGCACCCAAAAGGCATTTACTATCGCCCTAACGGTATGGACACCCGTTCGCAAAAAGTTGTGGCACTTTTCGCCGGACAAGGTTCGCAGTACACGGGTATGGGTGCAGAATTGGCCAATGCCTTTCCAACAGTTGCTGCCGCCTTTCAAAAAGCAGATGCACAATTTCTAAAGGATGGTGAAAAGGCTTTGTCAGACAAAATTTTCCCGATTCCAGTTTTCTCAAAAGAAGAAAAAATTGCGCAGCAAAAGAATCTGACGCAAACGCAATTTGCACAACCAGCCATCGGTACACTCAGTATGGGGCAATACCAAACCCTGCAAAAAGCTGGTTTTAAACCACACTTTACCGCTGGTCACTCGTTTGGTGAGTTAACAGCACTTTGGGCAGCGGGTGTATATGATGATGAAACATTTTTGGCTTTGGCTAAAACTCGGGGAGCAGCGATGGCTATTCAAAATCCATCGGCTGATGCAGGTACCATGCTCGCTGTAAAAGCGGGACAAGAACAAGTACAACAGGCTATTGAAAACATGCCGGGCGTGCTTATCGCTAATGTAAATTCTAACGCTCAGGTCGTACTTGGCGGCTCCACTCCTGCCATCAAATCAGCAGAGCAGCAACTAAGCGCACAAGGATTCTCAGTAGTTCCACTTCCGGTTTCTGCTGCTTTCCATACGGAGTTTGTTCAACATGCGCAACAACCTTTTTCTGCCTTTGTAAGCAAGCAAAGTTTTAACAAACCGCAGATTCCGGTCTACTCCAATACAACTGGTCAAGCCTACCCTGAAAACCTCAATGACTTGAAATCAGTTTTGAAAAACCAGATTCTAAATCCGGTTCTATTCAAAAACCAAGTGGAGAATATGCACCAGGCAGGTGGTCGTATTTTTATTGAGTTCGGACCAAAAGGTATATTGACAAATCTGGTTAAAAATATTCTGAAAAACAAAGAACATGTGGCCATTGCAGTCAACGCTTCTGCTAAAAAAGATAGCGACTTGCAATTCCGTCAGGCAGTCGTTCAAATGCAGGTTTTAGGGCTGCCCATCAGCAACCTTGATCCTTACAAAATGGAACTAACTCCGCTTCCTGCAAAATCAAAATTAACCGTTCAGTTAAGTGGAAATAACTACGTTTCTGCTCCAACCCAAAAAGCATACACGGACGTCATGGCTGATGGTTTTAAAATCTCAGGCGGAGATTCTACAGTAGTTGAAAAAATAGTAACCGTCGAAAAAATAGTTGAAGTTCCCGTCACCAACGGAATTCATACACAAACTGAAAATGAAGAAGAAATCATGAATAAAGAAACTCTAAAGTTGCTACAGGCAACCCTCGATTCATTCAAAGCCAATCAAACCAAATCATTGGAAATTTTTGAGCGCTTCATGAATGATCAAAATCAACAGTCGCAACAATTATTGCAAATGCTGTCACAGCAAATAAATGCGGATAGTGCTCCTGCGGCAAATACAAATTCTTTTGTAAACAACATGCCTCCTATCGTTCCTGAAACACCGGTTAAAAACGGAAATTTCAATGGTAATGGCAATTCACATTCCAATTCCAATTCCCATTCCAATTCCCCTGCTCCAGTTGCAACGCCGGTGGCAGCGCCAGTTACCTCAGGAATGAACATGGATGCCCTAACCGCAAAATTACTGGAAGTCGTTTCTGAAAAGACAGGCTATCCTGCCGAAATGCTGGAATTAAACATGGACATGGAAGCTGATTTAGGAATTGATTCCATCAAACGTGTTGAAATATTTGGTGCCTTAACACAACAATATCCTGAAATGTCTGGCATCAATCCAAACGAACTAACCGAACTAAGAACACTCGCTGAAATCGTCAACTATGTCGGCGCTAAAGGTGGTGCTTCAACAGCAGCAACACCTACTCCAGCTCCTGTAACTACACCCACAGCAGTTGCAACACCAACTCCTACAACCACTCCATCAGCTCCTTCAACTGGAGGTATGGACAACAACAAACTAACGGCTATGCTTTTAGAAGTTGTTTCTGAAAAAACAGGCTACCCTGCCGAAATGCTGGAACTGAGTATGGACATGGAAGCTGATTTGGGAATCGATTCTATCAAACGTGTTGAAATATTTGGTGCACTGACGCAGCAATATCCAGAAATGACTGGCATCAATCCAAATGAACTGACAGAGCTCAGAACGCTTGCTGAAATCGTTTCTTACGTTGGTGGTAAAAGCAATGTTGTAACAAACACAGCAGGCGCACCACTTCAAGCAACTGCTCCAGTTGCAGTTGCGACACCAGTTGTTAATACTCCGGCTCCAACTTCTAACGGCGCAGGAATGGACACTGGAAAATTGACCGAAGCACTACTCGCTGTAGTAAGTGAAAAGACGGGTTACCCGGCTGAGATGCTCGAATTGTCAATGGACATGGAAGCTGACCTGGGTATTGATTCCATCAAACGAGTTGAAATATTTGGTGCACTGACTCAACAGTATCCTGCTGAGATGACTGGCATCAATCCCAACGAGTTAACAGAGCTGCGTACCCTGGCAGAAATTGTAAGCTTCGTCAGCGACCACAGTAAAAAAAAACACCTGGCATAACTGATTCAACTGAAGTTGAAACAGAAGAACTAACCGGCCTGGTAAATACTTCCAAATTCTACGGAGTCAATCGATTCAAAGTAGGTTTGAAGTATTTACCACAGCCGGATTATCTGGAATTTAGTCTTCCCGACACACACCATGTTTTGGTGACCAATGAAGGTTCTCAACTTACCGCAGATGTAGTTGCAGCGCTGAAAGCAAAAGGAAATAAAGTTGTGGTTTTAAACCTTCCAAATATCAGTAATCCTATTTCAGAAAGTGCCATTTCGCTTTCTGCGCTTACCGATGAGGCCATTGGTCAGGCTATTCAAAGCATCCACTCACAGTACGGCAAAACGGGAAGTTTCATTCATCTACATCCTCATTTCGAATTTACTCCCGGCAACTTCACTCAACATTTTGCAGCAGAAAAACAAGTGGTTAAAACCCTCTTTTTCCTGGCCAAACATTTACAAAAGGATCTTAATGAACTGGGTGCTACTCAACGTGCTAATTTCCTAAGCGTTACCCGTATGGACGGTAAACTGGGACAAGGAAAACGTGGTAACACTTCAGTCATTGGCGGCGGCATTACCGGTCTGGTGAAATGCCTGAACCTGGAATGGTCGCCCGTTTTTTGTCGGGTAGTCGATATCCAACCTGAGTTAGCTTCCGCTAAAATTGCAAATCAAATCATGGCAGAGTTACATGATGCGGACGTCTCTATCGTTGAGGTAGCGGTGTCAGAAGATGGTAGAAAAACAACAGCTTCTACGCCATCTGAAGTCAAAGAAAATTTCCCAATTGAAACGACGGTTACAGAAGATGCTGTCTTTCTCGTAAGTGGTGGCGCCCGGGGCGTAACTGCCAACTGCGTGATCGAAATGGCCAAAACATTTCAATGCAAATTCATTTTACTAGGTCGCTCGTCTGTTGACATTGAAGTGCCGGCTTTCGCCAAAAACGAAAATGATGAAGGTGCCTTGAAACGCTTAATCATGAACGACATGAAAGAGCAAGGCGAAAAACCCAGCCTTCCAAAAGTAAAAAGCATCTTCAAAAACATTATTGCCAAAAAAGAAATTGACGACACCATTGCTCAAATTAAAAAGTATGGTGGCGAAGTTGTTTACATAAAAGGCGACGTGACTAAGCTGACAAGTTTTAAAGTTGAATTAGATAAAGCTACTGCTCAATTAGGAAAAGTCACGGGCATCATTCACGGAGCTGGCCGATTAGCTGACAAATACATTCAGGATAAAACAGAAGATGATTTTGAAAACGTACTTTCTGTTAAACTAGACGGCTTACTCAGTCTTTTAAGTGCCGTCAACCTCAACCAGTTAGACCACCTCATTATGTTCTCCTCAGTAGCTGGATACTATGGCAACGTAGGACAAACGGACTACGCCATCGCCAACGAAATACTCAGTAAAGCCGCTCACTTATTCAAAACCAACCACCCAAAAACAAAAGTCTCCGCCATCAACTGGGGAGCCTGGGATTCAGGAATGGTTAGCGGTGAACTCAAAGCACAATTCGAAGCCGCCGGCATCACCCTCGTCAATAGCGAAGGCGGCCCTGCCATGCTAGTCAACGAGTTGAGCAATAAATACGAACAAGAGCCACAAGTCATCATTGGCGGCACGCTACCCGCAGCAGTCAGCCACATTGGCGCTACACAAACGCATCGCATTCACCGTAAACTGATTTTGGATGACAATCCATTTCTAATGCACCACGTCATTCAAAACAATCCCGTTTTACCCGTCGTCAATGCCATCGGATGGATGGCACAAAGTTGCGAACGCCTCTACCCTGACTTCGCCGTTTTCAAAATCGAAGATACCAAACTATTCAAAGGAATCGTTTTCGATGGCAATCAAAAAGAAGACTATATTTTAGAATTAAAAGAAATTGAAAAAACAGCAGATCGCATCGTTTTTGAAACAACGGTTTTAAGCGAAGGCGGAAAACTACCGACCTATCACTACAAAGCCGTTGTCACTCTACTAAATAAAAAATCAATCCCCGCTGCACCAAGTTTCAAACATCAGGTGAGCGGCACATACCAAGCAACCGACGGATCAACTTTATATAAAGACGGCTCACTTTTCCACGACACCTATTTCCAGGGCATCGAACAAATTTTAGACTCTACAGATTCCCAAATGGTGCTATCCTGCAAAGCACCAAACGTCCCATTAAACGATCAGGGCCAGTTCGCTGTACAATCTGTGAACACGTTTTTTGCAGACATTCAGTATCAGGGAATGGTAGTCTGGGTAGGCATGCAAATGGATGGCGCGAAATGCCTCCCTTTGCAAACTGATACTGCCATTTTGTACAAGCCAGTTCCTTTTGGAAAAGAATTATTTGTGCATATAAAGGTAGACGAATTGTCGGAAACGAAGATGGTGGCAGAATGTACGGTTTATGACGCAGAGGGCGTAGTTTATATGCTTACTTCGGGAGCTATGGTTACTATATCTCGCCAACTTGTTTGGTAATTTATCGCCTAGGGGAAAAATCCCTGGGCTAGTGGTGTATCCCTTTCAGGGAAACATTCCCCGGAGGGGATACACCAATAATATGGGGCAACGCCCTATGACACTATGAAGAAAAAATAATTTCCCTGAAAGGGATAAATCATTAACATAGGACATCGCCCTATGAAAAAAAACAAATGACAAAAATAGCCATAATAGGAACATCAGCATTATTCCCAGGATCATCCACACCAGATGAATTTTGGGATAACCTGATGCAGGAGCGGGATCTGACCGGGCATGCCACGGCAGAGGATTTTGGTACTGAGCCAGAAGGTATTTTCCAACAAGAGAAAGGCGTAGAGGATAAATGTTATTCCCTACGCGGTGGATATATTCGAGATTTTAAATTTGATCCAAAAGGATATCAATTGCCATCAGAATATTTGGCAAAACAGGATAAGCTTTACCAGTGGTCCCTGTACGCAGCGAAAGAAGCACTACTGGATGGTGGTTACTTAAATCGCAAAAAGTATCTGGCAAATTGTGGATTGATTTTAGGGAATCTATCCTTCCCAACCGGATCATCGCACAAGTTGGTTTCGAAAATGTATACGGACACGATGGCGGATGCCTTGAAGGAGATTCTGAAGCAGGAAGATTTTACAATAAAGACACACAACTCCGTGAAACCCGACAATGAGGTGCTCGAATACACGCCATCTGAAATGGTGACGGAGGCGCTTGGCTTAAAAGGCTCACATTATTGTTTAGATGCAGCTTGTGCCACTTCCTTGTACGCGATAAAGCTGGCTTGTGATGAGCTGGTGACGGGCAAATCTGATTTAATGCTGGCAGGTGCAGTCTCTGCTTCTGACCAATTATTTATCCATATGGGCTTTTCGATTTTCCACGCTTATGCGCCACGGGGATCGAAGTTTGTACCATTTGATCAGGACTCTGCGGGATTGGTTTCATCGGAAGGGGCAGGTATGGTTTTGCTCAAGCGACTCGAAGATGCGGAAAGAGATGGTGACAATATACTGGGGGTAATTGGTGGTATTGGTTTGTCAAATGACGGACGTGGAAAGTTCCTGCTTTCGCCAAATCCGAAAGGACAATCATTAGCTTTCGAGCGCGCTTACACTGACAAAGGCATCTCTCCAAAAAACACTTCTTATCTGGAATGCCACGCTACCGGAACACCACTGGGTGATATAACTGAACTCAACTCTATTGCCAACTTTTTCAAGGCATACGATACAACGCCACTCCTTGGTTCCGTAAAATCAAATATGGGACATCTGCTCACAGCAGCAGGTATGACGGGCTTATTGAAAGTACTCATTGCCATGCAAAAAGAAGTGATTCCTCCTAACATTAATCTCGAGAATCCCATTAAAGCAGATACAGACTGGGCAGGTAGTGCGAAAATGATCACCAAACTCACAAAGTGGAAAGGAGCAAAAAAACAAGCAGGTATAAACTCCTTCGGATTTGGTGGTACAAATGCCCATATGGTCGTTCGAAATTGGGATGAAGCATGGAGTGGTTCTGAGAAGTCAGACATGGACACCCCACTCTTACCCATGGCCGTCATTGGTATGGATGCTTACTTCGGAGATTGCAAAAACCTGGATGAATTTTATTCCACCATCTACAACGGTAAACAACATTTCAAAGATTTGCCAAAAGATCGCTGGAAAGGAATTGAAGAAAATACAAAACTACTTCGGAGCTACGGTTTCGAAGATGGAGAAGCGCCTCGCGGTGCTTATATTGATGACTTTGAAATTGATTTACTGCGCTACAAAATACAACCAAAAGAAGCCGAACGTCTGCATCCACAACAAGCGCTCCTTTTAAAGGTCGCTGATAATGCCATTAAGAATGCAGGGCTGGAAGAAGGTGGCAACATAGCCGTTTTGGTAGCCATGGAAACGGAATTGGCGATACATCAATGTCTCGCACGTTGGGATGTGCCCTGGCAGATACAGGATGCCTTGCGAACCTATGGAATCGAATTGACCGTGGAACAGGAAGCGACATTAATACAACTTTGCAAGTCAGCGATTTATTTCCGTGAAGGAAAAACCGCACCATCAGAATTCACGTCATTCATTGGTAATTTGATGGCTTGTCGAATTTCCGCCTTGTGGGATTTTTCCGGACCGGCGTTTACCGTTTCCTGTGGGGAGCACTCAATGTTTAAGACCTTGGAGATTGCTCAAAATATGCTGTCGATGGGCGAAGTAGATGCCGTAGTAGTTGGTGCAGTTGACTTGGCAGGTGGTGTTGAAAATGTGCTGCTGCGAAATAAGAAAAACAAAATTAATTCGTCGGAAAAGTCTAGTCTTTCATTCAATCAGGAAGATGACGGCTGGTTAGTTGGCGAAGGTGCCGGTGCCATTGTTTTGAAAAAGGTGGCCGACTCTACCAACGATAAGGTTTATACCATCATCGAAGAAATTGGCGAAAAGCAATCAATAGAATCCTGTGGTTATCTGGAATTGGCCGCAACGGGAATCCCATCTCAGGATGAGGCTGAACTGAATGATTTATTCAAACACAAACCAAATAGTTCGATAGCTTTAGGCTCCGTAAAAGCAAACATCGGTAATGCTTTCGCCGCTTCTGGAATGGCAAGTTTGATTAAAACGGCACTGTGCCTACATCATCGTTTTATACCGGGCATCCCAAATTGGGTAGCCGCTAAAAATAGATTGGCTTTCGAAAATTCAGCCTACTACTTCCCTACTGAATCACGTCCCTGGATTTTACAGAATGGACAAAACACAAGACAGGCTGCCCTTAACGGAGTTGGGAACACTCAAATTCGTTTTACGGAAGTCAGTCATACCTCAACAAAAGAAAACAGCTTTCTGCATCACAATGCACCAAAGTTATTTTTACTAAAAGGATCTTCTGAAGCAAACTTGAATCAGCAGTTAATTTTGTTGACAGAAGCTGCAAAAACAGCGTCAGATTTCACGCATCTGGCGCAACACTTTTATGCTGCATTTACCGACAGGAAAGGCACACACAGCATCGTTCTTATCGCTAATAATTTCAGTGAACTGGAAAAAGAAATTTCCTTTTTTCAAAATCAACTTGGCAAGTCTTTCCAGAAAAATGAAGCACTAAAAACACCGCGTGGCTCCTACTTCACGCCTAACCCTTTAGGCGCTGACGGAAAAGTGGCTTTCGTTTATCCCGGTTCCGCAACAGCATACAACCGACTCGGACAAGACCTGTTCCAACTTTTCCCCCAACTACTTTCGAAATACGAAAACGAATTGGGTGACATCGATAAATTCATAGGTTCTGACTACCTGTTTCCAAAACTACAAAGCAGAGAACAAACGCCACCGGACATTTATCAAAACGCAATAGCGATGATGTCAGCAGGTGTTTTTTATTCTGTCATGTACACCGATTTATTGCGCAATCATTTCAAGTTAGAACCAGATATGGCGCTTGGTTACAGCATGGGGGAATGCAGCAGTATGTGGTACGCACTTGGCGTCTGGCATCCCGATGGTGCACACAAGTTTAGAAATTCTGAGATTTTCAAAAACCGTTTTGCGGGTAATCTGGAATTATTGGCTGAGCACTGGGAAATATCTACTCAGGAAGCGAAAGAGCGATGGATTAGCCTGGTTTTACTGGCACCCAAATCGGAAGTTCAGAAACTACTGGACAATGAGGATAAAGTGTATCTCACTTTCATCAATACAGCAAATGAAGTTGTTATTTCCGGAGACAAGGAACGTTGTTTGGCTATAGCCAAAACCTTGAAATGTCCGGTAATCGAGCTTCCATTTCAGAATGTCATCCACCATGATTTTTGTAAAACCGAAAAGACTGGTTTATTGGATATGCACAATTTCAAATTGGTAGAAAAACCAAAGATTGATTTTTACTCAAGTATAACCAAATCTGTCATTCCGCTAGATAATCAAATGATTGCCGAAAATTCGGTGGCCGTTTGTGCACAACAGGTTGATTTCCCCACCACCTTAAAAACAGTATATAAGGCTGGCGCCAAAATATTTATTGAAGTCGGTGCCAATTCAACCTGCACGAATTGGATGAGCAGTAATTTAAAGGACAAAGCACATCTCGCAGTTGCCATTGACCAAAAAGGAAAATCGGATGCGCATGCATTGCTACATCTTTTGGCGCAATTGGTTAGTCACGGATTGGAACTTGACTTATCCATCCTCTACCCTGTTTTGGCGCAGGATGTAAAAGAGCGACAGTTTATGAAAAAGATCATTCCGGGCGGACAATCATTTTATGAAATTTTTGCTGCAGACGCTGTTCGCGAAACGTTTGCAAGCGTTAAAGGAGTTGAAGTGAAGCGACACAAAGTGGTCAGAGAAAAGCAACTCGCTTATGCTGGTGGCGGACCAGAACTGCCTTATATTCCAAAACCTCCGGAATGGAATCCGGCATTTACAAAAGTGGAGGACACAACACTAAAAAACTTACAAGACAACAATATGGAAAATACGACGCTAAGTGTACATCAAAATGAGTCAGCAAATTCTGATCAGGCAACTTCTAAGCTCGGTGAAAACGGACTTCGTTTGCAAGATTTTGAATCTGGCGAACAATTCATCGGCAAGGAAATCGTCTTTTCAGAAGCAGACCTCGTTGAGTTTGCAACTGGAAAAATTGGAAAAGTATTCGGACCTGAATACGACATCATCGACACGTACAAACGTCGGGTGATGTTGCCGATGCACCCTTACCTTTTGGTCAGTCGGGTCACTGCCATGAATGCGAAACTGAATGAATACAAACCGTCTACCATGACGACGGAATACGATATTCCTTACCATTCCTGGTACAGCACCGACAAGCAAATTCCATCTGCCGTTTGTGTCGAATCAGGTCAGTGTGATTTGTTGTTGATCTCCTATTTAGGCATCGATCTCAAGAATAAAGGAAACTTGGTTTACAGATTGTTAGATTGCACATTGACCTTTGTTGACGACTTGCCTTACGAAGGTCAGACTTTGCGTTACGATATTTCTATAAATTCCTTTGTCCATAATGGGGAGAACATGTTGTTCTTTTTTAGTTACCGTTGTTATGTACAGGATCGTTTGGTTCTGAAAATGGATGGAGGTTGTGCCGGTTTCTTTGCAGATGATCAGTTGCAGGACGGCGCAGGTGTCGTGTACGCTAACTCAGAAATCGAAGCGCGCAAAAATGCGGAGCGAAAATATTTCACACCATTATTGTACACTAAAAAAACAGCCTTCTCGAAAGCGGACTTGCAGCATCTGATTGATGGCAATCCGGAACTGTGTTTTGAAGATATTTCCTACTTTGCGAATGGCCGAAACCCATCGCTTCGTATTCCACCAGAAAAGATTTTGATGTTGGATCGCATTACTTCTGTTGATTTGACAGGAGGTGCTTATGGCCTTGGTTATATCGTTGCCGAAAAGGATTTGAAGCCGGATGATTGGTACTTCCCTTGTCACTTCCGTGATGATGAAGTATTGGCTGGTTCACTTCAGGCAGAAGGTGGCGGAAACTTATTGCGTTTCTTCATGATGATGCTCGGCTTGCAACGACTGACAAAGGATGCGCGTTTCCAACCGGTATTTGATGTACCTCAAAAAGTGCGTTGTCGTAAGCAGGTAACTCCTGGCAAGGACACCCAACTTATTTACAAATTGGAGATCAAAGAAATCGGACTTTTCCCACATCCATATGTCGTTGGTGATTTGGAAATCATTTCGGATGGCATCATAACGGTGCATTTTGAAAACCTCGGTTTGCAACTACGTGAAAAAACAAACCCAGGATACATGGATACTGAATCAGGTGTTAAAATTTCACCTCGTTCTGAAGGTGCTTTGTTGAACGAAAAAGACATCACCACTTTTGCTTTAGGAAATATGGCGGATTGTTTTGGTGAAGCGTTCGCGGTTTACAATGGGCGCAAATTATCGCGACAACCTAACACGGACTTGCAGGTAATTTCGCGGGTTTTGAAAGTGGAAGGACAGCGTGGTGACTTTAGCAAGCCGTCTACCATTTATGCCGAATACGACGTGCCAGAAGAGGCCTGGTACTACGAGCAAAATTCAAATGTAACGATGCCCTATTCGTTGTTGATGGAGATTGCTTTACAGCCTTGTGGTTTGCTTGGAGCCTATTTGGGCTCGACCCTACAATTCCCTGATCAGAATTTATACTTTAGAAATCTGGACGGTTCTGGTGAATCTTTTGATCTACCAACCGGCACGGATTTCCGTGGTAAAACCATTTCCAATAAATCAGTTTTGGTTTCCTCCATCGCGCATGGTGGCAACATTTTGCAACGCTATACCTTTGAAGTTTCGATTGACGGACACGTTTTCTATAAAGGTGATTCTTCCTTTGGTTTTTTCTCACAGGATGCCTTGGCTTCACAAGTTGGATTGGATAAAGGTGCAGAAGTTCCTGCCTGGTATGTCAGCAATAATTTGACGACAAAGGATTACATGCAAATCAAACTGGATTCCCTTTACGGAAAAATGAAACTGTTTAAAGCACCAGATTCAAAACCACATTATCGCCTTGCCTCTGATCAACTCGACATGATTCACGAACTAAAAATCGTGAAAGATGGCGGTCAATTCGGCAAAGGATATGTGCATGCCACGAAGTTTGTAAAACCGTACGATTGGTTTTTCACCTGCCACTTTTATTTGGATCCGGTTATGCCGGGATCGCTTGGCGTAGAATCTATTTTGCAGGCGATGCAGGTCTTTGCTTTGCAACAGGATTTGGGCAAGGATTTCGTTTCTCCAAAATTCACGCAACTGGCCAACCACAAATGTGAATGGAAATATCGTGGTCAGATTTTGACGCCTGTTGAAGAGATGCATTTGGAATTCCATGTGAAGACGGTGGAGATGCGTGGAGGTGTTTTGGCGATTATTGCGGATGCTTATTTGTGGAATGGTGGGATGCGGATTTATCAGGTTACTGATCTTGGGCTGGGGATTGAGGAGGCTTAGTTTCCCTCGACTGTGATGGGACACGGATCTAACGGATGAACACGGATTTCCCTATAACGTGTTTTTTTTACGACCGTAGAAAAAATCCGTCGGATCCGTTTAATCCGTTAGATCCGTGTCCCATCCCAAAGAAGGCTTTTAAAATTAAAAAAAAATTGACAATGAATATAACTTATAACGGAACACCACAAAATTTATACTGGAAAGGCTCCCCACGAGATATCGTATTCGAAGAGAAAGAGATTCGGACGAAGATGGAGCAAACGCATTTGCCCTGTTACGTAATGAAGGATATGGGTGGAAGAATTGGCGTGAGTAATGGTGGTGAATTGGTATCGGAAGGCCGTGGCTTGCAGGTGTTGGCCATTGCAAATCCAATGACAGCGGAACAACTGGGAGACCCGGGCTTTAGAAGCGACTATAATTTAAAGTATGCTTATAAAACTGGTGCAATGGCCAATGGGATTGCTTCTGCGGAGTTGGTGATTGCGATTGGGAAAGCGAATCTGTTGGGGTCCTATGGTGCCGCAGGTCAAGTGGCTTCTAAGATCCGGACTTCGATTGAGCAAATGCAGGCGGCTTTGCCTACGCAGACTTTTGCGGTTAATCTGATTCACTCGCCGGTGGAGGAAGCTTTGGAGGCGAATGCGGTGGATTTGTTTTTGGAGAAAGGAATTAAAGTCGTGGAGGCATCTGCTTATCTGGCTTTGACGGAATATATTGTTTATTACCGAGTAGCTGGGCTTTCGCAAAATGCGGATGGAACCGTCAATATTGGAAATAAAGTGATTGCAAAAATATCGCGGAAGGAAGTGGCTACGCCGTTTATGATGGCACCACCTGAGGAGTTTGTAAATTCGCTGTTGCAAAAAGGTAAGATTACGGCGACCCAGGCAGAATTGGCGAAGCTAGTGCCGATGGCCGATGACATTACGGTGGAAGCGGATTCTGGTGGACATACGGACAACCGACCTTTGGTGGCTTTGTTGCCGATCATCATTCAATTGAGGGATGAGATGGAAACCAAATATGGCTTTGCGCAAAAAATACGAATTGGTGCGGCGGGTGGAATCTCTACTCCAGCCTCTGCCCTGGCCGCGTTTATGATGGGAGCTGCTTATGTAGTGACCGGCTCGGTGAATCAGGCCTGTGTGGAGGCAGGCACCTCAGAGCATGTGCGCAAACTCTTGCAGCAGGTAGATTCCACGGATGTAATGGGCGCTCCGGCTTCTGACATGTTCGAGATGGGTGTTGAGTTGCAGGTTTTGAAACGCGGGACGATGTTTGGCCCAAGAGCGAAAAAATTGTACGAGTATTACAAGATGTATAAATCAATTGATGAGATTCCAACGGAGGAGCGATTGAAGCTAGAGAAGCAGGTTTTCCGAAAACCACTGGAGGAAATTTGGCAGGGTTGTATTGAGTTTTTTGAGCAGCGTGACCCGGAGCAAATTACGCGTGCTAAAGACAACCCACATCGGAAGATGGCTTTGATTTTCCGTTGGTATCTGGGCTTGTCGTCTAACTGGGCGAATGCCGGTACAGCGGATAGAACATTGGATTATCAAATTTGGTGTGGGCCTTCTATGGGGGCTTTTAACGATTGGGCGAAAGGTAGTTATCTGGAAGATTATAATAATCGGAAGGTGGCTGATGTGGCGGAGGAGATTATGTCTGGTGCTGCGTTTTTGTGGCGGGTACAGGCGCTTCGGGTGCAGTGTGTTGGAATTACGGGGAGCCTGGGGCGGGTTTTTCCTGTGAGAGGAACTCAGGTAGGAGTTTTGCAGAATGTGAATTAGAATTGAAATGTTCTTCTGACGTGAACACTCTGACGCGATGGGACACGGATTTTTGCGGCTCTGCCGCGATGCGAACTATGTGGTAAAAAACATCACTCCCGAACAGCAATACCATAAGGATCCACAGCAACCTCCACCTTATAATCCGGCAACAATTCCAAACTGTTCAAATCAATTATTGTCACGTAGCCATTTCGGCCTTCACAATCAGTGACGTGATGTGGCATAGGGCCATCACTGTTTTTATTTCGATGTACCACATAAACCAATTGTTCATTGTCATCTACGATGATACCTTGTGGTTGGTAGCCGGTATAGATCGTTTTGACAAGTGTATTTGTATTGTAATCAATGACCTGCACCGATCCTAGTTGGCCGGGATAGGTGATACTGTCTTCCGTACAAGTAACAAATAGATAGGGAGTAGCCTCTGACAGCGCCATTTCTTGTGGGAAGACACCCGTCGGAATTATATTTAACAAGCTATCATTCTCCGTTTGAAAAACACGAACCTCATTCGACTCTTCGCAGGTAATAAAGTATTTGGATTCATCTGGAGTCATTAGAATTTCATGGGGATTGAGCCAAGAGATGATTGTTGGGGAAATACCATTTAGAGAAATCTTTTCAACTAGTGGGTTGTCCATATCAGAAATATCAATCTTATAAATGAAATTGCCATGTTGAGCGGTAATGTAAAGCTGGTCGTTTGCCCCATTGAGATATGCGCCAAGTGGCAATTCAAATAAGCTGCTACCTCCGTAAGTATTGATCAGCTGCATGTTGTCCAAGTCGACAATAGCGATAGAACCGTTATCACTCCAATTGACAACAAAAGCGAATTTGCTATCTGATGAAATACGAAGATTCCTCCAATTGCCCGTACCCATTTCTGCTTCAGCTACAAAGCGATCATCAATGGCATTAAATTTTTGAATAACTGTGCCTGCAAAAAAAATGGTGTACCAATATTTTCCATCAGGAGAAACTTTTATTTGCTGCGGTGATTCCATTTCGTCTTTGGAACCTACGTCAATATATCTCATCAAGGTTTGGGAAGCCGCATCAAATACGGACACCATATCGCAGCCTTGGTTGGTAACATAGAGTTTTCTTCTCCTCGGATCATCTGCAAATTTTACTAAGCCGTCTTTATTGGGAGCACCACTTGTAATCCAATCTTGGAGGGTCGTATACTCGTCTTCACTTAATGGTGAAGCGTTGAGGGGCATTGTTGGAGAAAGGCTGATGCCTAAATTTGGATTGGGATTTATTGAAAACATCAGATAACTTTGATCATCCCGATAAGGAATTACAGGTGATCCGGCATGGCTGCCTTCAAACAGTTGATCCCAACTACTTAGTGAAAGTCCTGCGGCAGCAGCTTTGCTTGCATCGGTATGGCAACCTGCTGTTGCGCATTTATTGATTATAATCTGAGCAACTTCTTCCGGGTAGTTTTTTGAATCGAAATTGGTTATATTGTCTTGCTTTTTGCAAGAGCTGAATAGCAATAGGGCAATGAATAACAGGAAATGTATTTTGTTTGTTTGTTGCAATTTTTTTTGACTTTAATTTTTGACTATTTAAGGTATGCGCTCAATAATCTGCGGAAGGCAAAGCGGAGCCTAACGTTATTTTACGCTAAAAGCCTGTCTAGCTGCCCAGACAGACCTATTGGCCGGGGGCTCAATGATCTGTGGGATCTTGCTTTTACCTATGCAGAGATCATTGAGCCTCAAGCATGCAACCAGAGGCTTTAATCCTTCAAAAATTTATAAGAAAACGATTCACCGTCAACGAATACATTTAAAATAAAAATTCCTTTTGGAAGTAAGCTAACATCAATTGTGTCATTGCCTCCGTTTAACTTAAACGATTGAACCTCCCGCCCCAACATATCGTAAATAGTGACTTGTATGCGTTTCAAAGTACTCTGCTCATTAGTTTCGATGGTCAGGTAATTCATTGCGGGGTTGGGATATATTTGAAACATTGGATTTTTATCAAGCGCCTCAACAGCATCTACAAAATCACAAGGATCTGAAATTCCGGTGTTTGTATATCCGGCTATTGTATTGGGTTCTAAAACCCCTCCTCCGTCCTGAACAATTGAAGTTATAGACGTTTCAATAGTAAGTACATCCGTTACTTGAGTGTTGCCTGTTCCCTGCTCGCAACCACTATCCCCAAGGTCGTCCGTTTTTATTAAATAAACATCAGAGAAACCAGTTCCAAAACTTTTGGTGTATCCGGTCATCACGTAGCCATTGTCAGCTGTTGATTTGATTGACTGTGCTGAATCATCAAATTCACCACCAAATATTTTTGTCCAAACCAACTCACCTACTCCATCCGTTTTCACCAGATACAAGTCCTCACCACCAGCACCAAAACTGCGCGTGTATCCCACAAAGACATAGCCACCATCATTTGAAATAGCGATAGATTTTCCAGCTTCAAATTCCTCGCCACCATATGCCTTAGACCACTCTACTATTCCATCCTCATCAATTTTCACCAGATAGGCATCTATATTTTCAACACCGAAACTTTCTGTTTCCCCACAAATAATAAATCCTCCATCTTCTGTTTGAAGAATAGCATGGCCAATGTCATTTAATGCACCTCCATATGTTTTTTGCCACAGCACCTCACCAGTCGCATCAGTTCGAATAACATAAATGTCAGAACTTCCACTAAAGCTAAATGTGTAACCCACCAGAATAAAACCACCATCAGCGGTTTGTTGCATATCAAAAGCAGCATCTATAGAGGTGCCACCATAGGTTCGTGCCCAATCTAACTCTCCAGTATTATCTGTTTTGAAAAGGTACATGTCGCGTATGCCAGCACCGTAAGATTCTGTAAAGCCTGCCATTACGAAACCTCCATCATCCGTTTCACTAACCGCATATGCATAATCATTATCGCCACCACCATAGGTTTTAGCCCATAACAATTCTCCTTCATTGTCTAATCTTACGGCATATGCATCTGACTGACCGCCTGCAAATGCGTGTCGCTCTCCTACGAAGAGAAAACCATTGTCGCTCGTTTGAGTAAGACTATAACCCTCATTTCCACTACCATTTACAATGTTAATGGTAGTGTCTGACTTTTCGCCATAAGTTCTTGTCCATAGCGTGTCACCTGCCACATCCGTAATGATCAAGTAAAACTCTGCGGAAAACAATCCTTCCACATCATACCAACCTGCCATTCCATAACCTCCCGAATTCGTTAGAATTACCGTATTGGCCTCGTTGCCATTTATGTTGCCATATGTTTTTTGAAAAGTTACTTGTGCCACTGAGCTATTATTCAAACAGAAAATAATTACCACAATAAACACCCAAATGATTTTAGAAATTTGTCTCATAGCAAACGTATTCATAATTTTACAACCCGCTTCCCGCTTATTTTTACCTGAAGAAAAAAGAAAATTGGTATCTACAAAAGAAAATTTTATCTGATTCATACGGTAAATATAGCACTTAGTATTTATGGTTAGCATTTATTTTCTTGTCAATTCTTTGACATAAACAGTTAGTAAAGAAATTAAGAAATGACTCCAATTAGCAATAATGAATTTTTATATAGCTGTTTCACGACAAGTTTAAAGGAAAAATTCTTAAATCAGTCAAACACTAGTTAGCTTTACCACTTAAGATTTATATTGGACCGCCTGGTTCTTTCTCTCACTAACTTAGTTACACCCTTATTAACAATATTTTAATCTAAAAAAATGATGAAAAAAATAACACTATTAGGCCTTTTTATTTTCAGCCTTGTTTGTTTAAAGGCTCAGATTATTTTTCAAGAAGATTTTGAAGAAGGTCAACTTCCCTCAGGATGGATGATTGAGACAAACGCAACAGATGGTGGATGGAATTTTGGCCCCGTAGGACCTATTTCCAGTAACGGTTTCGGTATTCCGGCAAACGGCTCTTCCAACATTGCCGGTACTAATGACGATCAGTGCAATTGTGATAAAAGCAATGACCTACTTATCACACCTCCCATCGACTTAGGTACTCAAACTGCTGCATCTTTAAAGTATGATATTTTTTATACGGACAATGCCTACCAAAACGATCAGGAAAATGCTACCGTTGAAATATCAATTGATGGAGGATCAACCTGGGAAGTAATCGAAGATATTGCTGGAGAAACTGAATGGGTAACCCACGGAATAAACATTAGTGATTATGTCGGACAATCTGTCCTTATTGGTTTTCGATATAACGATGGTTCCGGATGGCTCTATGGTGCAGCAATCGACAATGTACTGGTAGAAGTTCCTGCAGCACTTGATGTTGAACTGACAAAAATTACAAGCCCGACTTTTGGAGAAACAGGTGCGGCTATACCAATCAAAGGAGAAGTCTATAATATAGGTAGCAACACGGTTACTTCACTTGACATCAGTTACTCCGTTAATGGCGGCACCCCTGTGTCAGAGCTATTAGACAACTTGTCTATTGCATCTTTTTCATACTACAGTTTTGAATTGGCAAATCCATATCAGGCTACAGCTGCTGATAATTATGTAATTGATGTTACCATAAATCAGGTCAATGGAGGAATGGATGAAAACCCAGATAACAACTCCGGTTCCTTCGAATCAGAAATATTTGAGGAAGTTATTATTGAGAATAAAATAGATGATTTTCTAAACAGTCCTAGCCCTGACATTTCAGAAATCACAGGAGCTTCTTCTTTATTAAACAAACCAACCGATTTGGACTTTTTCCCAATTCTTGGAAAAGATGAACTTTGGGTGATCAGCGAAGAAACCGAAGACGCTGGAGGTAGCACTGTGACAATCGCAGATGCTGTAGCTGGGCCTTCTGACTTCGACCTTAGAAATGATGCAAATAACTGGCACTTTATGTCACTCCCAACAGCGATTGCATTCAGTACCGAGAACTTCAATTTCGCCACCTCACCAGGTGTACAGGATGCCAATCACGGAGGTGGTACTTTTACTGGTCCAACATTATGGTCATCTGATCCTGACATTTATGCCATGCCATCTGGTGGAAATGGGAGTCACATAGACATGTTACACGGCAGCCCTTTCAGTATGGGTATTGCCCATGAAGTGGACAATGTATTTTGGGTATATGACGATTGGAATAGCGACATTGTTCGTTACGATTTCGTGGATGACCACGGACCTGGAGCTGATTATCATGGCGATGCCTTGGTAAGAAGATATCAGGATATTGGCATCTCAGCAGATGCTGACATCCCTAACCACATGATCGTAGACAAAACAACAGGGTGGTTATATTTTGTTGATAATGGAAACGACAGAATTGTTCGGTTAGACATCAACTCAGGATCTGGTATGACCAATCTCCCACTTATTAATGAAGCGTTGGAAGAGCATTCAAGGGTGAATGATTTTGTTTTTGAAGTGGTTATTGATGCAGGACTAGATCGACCTTGTGGGATTGAAATTATTGAAAATCGATTGTTGGTAGGTGATTATGCAACCGGCGACATCATTGTGTTTGACATGGATAATGATTTTGCGGAGCTTGGTGTTATCCCAACAGGTGATGAAGGTTTAACTGGAATAAAAGTGGGTCCTGATGGAAACATTTGGTTTACCAACAAGCTTTTAAATACAGTAAGTATTGCTAGTCCTGGAGAACCTACAAGTACCTCTGACATTGATACCAACGTTCGAGTAAACGTAAGTCCTAATCCAACTGATGGAAGATTAAACGTTAGAATTTCAGCATTAAATTCAGACGTATCTATCCGTTTGACTGACATCACTGGAAAGGAAGTACTAAACCGCTTAATGACGACTACTCTACAACAGTTGGATTTGTCCGAACTACCCGGCGGCGTTTATTTACTTAATGTTCAGGGAGCTAGTTTTTCTACTACTGAGAAAGTTGTTTTGGACCGATAGGTAACCACCCAGTAGTTTTATAAATTCAAAGATGGAACGCACGGCCTTTTACGAGGTCGTGCGTTTTGTATTTAAAGAAACTTCTTATCTACGCTTTGGCCCTTTAACGGAAAATGTTAATTTGTGGTGCATTCCATTTTTATAAAAATATAAAGTTACCCCTCAAGCCAAGGTAACCTTTTTACACTCAGGAAATCAAGTACTTAGGGACTGGCCCCTTAACCAATACCTTATGCAAGAACAACACGCTGCCTTGTGCAATATCATCAATCAAATACACGGCCTGGAAGCCAAGCTCATAAAAAGCGAGGAGCATCAGGCACTCCATCGTAGATTTCAGCGAATCAGAAAAGCCTTCGAAGCAATGAATCTCTACGTTCACAATCCAATTGGAGAAGATTATTCTGAAACCAGACTTGATTGTGAAGCATCCATTTCCGGTGAAGCCAGTGAGAATTTGAAGATCATTGAAGTGATCAAACCACTCGTTTATTGTCGGAATGAGGATGACAATGAATTGATTCAGAGAGCCGTTGTCATTGTGGAGGGTGTGGCTGCTGAAAGGTAACTATTCAGCTGTTGGCTTTTAGCTGTTGGCTGTTAGCTTCCCTCAATCGCGAGTAAATCGCGTTAGAAGGAAGCTAACAGCTAAAAGCCAACAGCTAATAGTAAAGTAACTGAACAGTTACGCTGAAAGTTAAATTAAAATAAAACGTAACTGTTCAGTGTTACCTACGATAGGGGGCATTTGAGTTTGCACTTGACACTTGAACTTGCACTTTTTAAAATTCAAGTGCAGGTTCAAATGCCCGCAGTTCGCAGGAGCCCCCCAGATCAAAGCAGGCTGAATAGTTACATTAAAGATTTGTAATTGTTTGGTCTACAGTTCGGAGGTCCGCTGCTGTCAGGCTACTTCTAAGTTGACGGAAATGCCCGAATGATGTCCCTTATCGTTAACCAACGCTGAATAATTAAAATAAAACAATGAGCACAACAATAGACTTCGGAATAGACCTGGGAACAACCAACTCCGCCATTGCAAGATACGTAAAAGGCGAAGTCATCGTTTTTAAAAACCCCATCACCCTAAAGGAAACACTACCTTCTGTGGTGGCCTTTAGAAATGAACGAACCATTGTAGGAGACAAGGCAAGAGAGATGCTCCAAAAATCATCTAACAACGTATTTGGTTTATTCAAACGAAAGATGGGCACCTCCGATTCATACCTGGTTGGTGATACCGGCGACATGCTTTCACCTATCCAGCTTTCCAGTATCGTTCTCAAAGAACTTAAAAACTTTATTCACAGCGAAGGCAGCACCGAATCGGTGGCGATCACCATCCCTTCTGCCTTTGACACCGTGCAATCCAACGCGACAAAAAAAGCGGGTTATGAAGCAGGATTCAAAGAAGTTGTTCTGTTACAGGAACCAATTGCCGCATCTTTGGCTTACGCCAATAAAAGTAACCTCGACATCACGGACGGGAAATGGATGGTCTACGACCTGGGCGGTGGCACCTTTGATGTGGCCCTTACCGCAATTGACGATGGTGAACTAAAAATTCTCGATCACGAAGGGGACAACTATCTCGGTGGAACTGATTTTGACAAAGCCATTATCGAGCAATTCATCGTTCCAAATCTAAAAGAAAAAGGAAGCTTCGAAAATCTGGAAACGGAATTAAAAACAGCTTCCGGAAAATACAACCGTTTGTTTTACAAATTGATGTTCCTGGCGGAAGAGGCAAAAAAAGTACTGACCAATGCGGCTGTCGCCGAAATCGAATTTGAAGTCACCGACGATACCGGGAAAGACCTTGATGTGTATTTGGAATTAACGAAAGAAACCTTTGAGGCACTTATCCAACCCTCTGTTGACAAAACCATCCAACTGATTGACGCCATCATTGAGCGCAATCAGATGGCGAATGAGGACCTCAAATGTATTTTATTGATTGGTGGCTCCACTTACATTCCATTAGTCCGTAGCAGCTTGCATGAAAAATATGGCATTGAAATAAACACCTCGCTAGACCCGACCACCGCTGTGGTGATTGGAGCAGCTTACTATGCCGGCATCAAACCAAAAGCGCTAAAAACAAGTACTTCATCCGCAACAACGACACTCAATAAAGGCAATTTCAAATTTGCCTACGAGCGGGTGGTGCGCGAAGCTTCCACCATGCTATTAGTAATGGCACAGCATGAAACCGAGGGCCTTCAATACAGAATCACCCGATCCGATGGTGGCTACGATTCAGGGCTTTTGCCTATGAGCAAACAGGTCACTGCCAACCTACCCTTGATTCCCAATGCGCACAACAGTTTCGACTTTAATATTGTCGATGGCATGGGCAATAAAGTGTTTCGTGAAGAGATAGGCATCACGCAGGGTAAATTCAGTATTGACGGACAACCGCTCCCCAACAATATTTGCCTGGAGGTCGATTCTATTGAAAGTGAAACTACTTTTCTGGAACCCATTTTCAAAAAGAATGACATTCTTCCTTTACGAAAAGTTATTACTAAACAAGTTTCCAAAACGATTTACAAGGATTCTGAGGAAGAAATTGTCATCAAAGTTTTTGAAGGCGACATTGACTCTATTCCTGCCGCTAACAAACTAATTGGAATGATCAGCGTGAGTGGAAAATCATTGGAACGAGATTTAATAAAAGGTTCTGATATTGAACTGACTTTGGAAATTACGGAGTCGCGTGATTTGAAAGTAGGCACCTATTTCACCTTGACAGATCAGGAGTTTGAGAACACCTTTAGCAGTTCCGAATCGAGTATCACCAAGGCTGTTTTACTGACGGAGTTGAATAGCTTTCAGGACAACCTGAATGGTAAACTCCAACAATTAGAAAAGGATAGCAAATTTGAAGAAGCGGCAAGAGTGGTTGAGATTGACAAAGAAATCAATGAATTAAAATCAGAACTGGAGGGCATCGCTGATGATCAAATTTCGGATGATTTTTATGTCATTGACGTTCGAAAGCGGGAGCTTGGTAAAAAAATGCAATCAGTTTTTAATACTTCTTTCCTTACCAAAACCATTGAAGATTATTACGAATGGAAAGAGACCACACAGTATCGCCTGATGGACAAAGAGGCGACGGAGGCCGATCGGGCTGAGTTTGCAAAAATCACGGCGGATGAAGTGAAATTCTTGCAGGAAGGAAATAGCACGACCATCAAAATGAAGATCAATCATCTGCTTAGCGTTTGTCGCAGAATTGCACAACGCACTCCAATGACCTCAGAGGATGTGCTCATGCACTACATGTACTTGAGAGGTCAAGCTTACATTAACCGCAACAAGGCCAATAGCTTATTTACAAAAGGTGATCAGGCTATGGAAAACAAAAACTACATCGCATTGGTGGATGTAATCAAAGAGTTATCAATTCTAAAAGATAAAGAAAGCAACAGCGATTTATTCAAAAATAAAGGAACCGGTCTGAAGTAAATGACATACAGCAATCCACTCGGCATATTTTCGGAAGATCAACTGGACAAACTCTCAACGAACAACCTAAAGAGTTTCAAAAAAGAGATCTTACTGCATTTTCAGTTATCTGATGAAGCGACGATAGAACGCAACGGACAGCGCTATGACAAAAACCAGGTACTGGAAATTTTTGAAGACCTGCAACAAAACCTCGATCTGCATTTAAACATCCAAAAGAACCTTCCTTTGAGGTTGTTTTTAACTGATAGAAACCTTGATTTTTTCAAAGATAGTTCCGCCAAAAACACCGTTCAACAAAACTACCTCTATCGCGACAAGATAGATTTGCACATTGCCAGTCAACTCAATTCGTTAATGGCAGACCTGGTCAACAATCGAACGGCTGAAACAGCAGAAACCTTACAATCTATTTTGGGCTACACGTCTAAAATGGACAGTACCATTCGCGACAAAGCGTATAACAAAAGCTATCTGGAACTTAAATCGCAGGTCGATAAGCTTCGCCTTAAGCACCCCCACCCTTTTGCCGGAAAAACAGGTTTGGGTATTCACCCCGATTTGAAAGAAGTTGTCGATCCACTTTTCTATGACTGCTTTGAACACCTGCCTGGTGCATTTCAAGACATTGGCTACACCTATGGTGTTTGGTGTCACAATGATATTGTCAACAATGCTTTTAAGCGAGAGTCTATTTACTCTCTTTACGATCGGGACGACCTGGAAGTTATTTCAAGAGCCATGGAAATTGGTTGCCATGTCACTAAATCAGAAGCTTTTCTGGCCAATGCCTTAGAAATTAAAAACTACCTGGCAGATTTTGTACCTGGCGCTACTCCTCCGACTAAACAATCAAGACCAACACATAAAGACCCCAAGACTCAAAAAAGAACAAACCGCACCTCCAACAAGAACACTCCTAACAATCAGGGTACACCTCGCTACAAACGAGCCACCTCAGATGCTGGTTCATTCTCAGGAAAAAGTATTATACAAGTGATTTTGTTCCTATTTTTGTTTCTCAGACTTTGCTTTGGTGTTGCTCAATGCAACAAATCTAACTCCTCGAACTACAACAAAAGAGTTTACAGCCCACAAGAAATCTATCAGAAAGAATTCGAAAGGACTGTAAAAAGACAAGAAAGAAGTGCGCGAAAAGCAAAAACAAAAAGCCTTGTCAGTTACGTCGGAGAAGGAGAAAAATTTTGGCATAAAAATTTGCTCAAAACGGAAGCTGTCGACAATGTCATTAAACTGGTCTATCAAGTCGATGTTTTCCCCTCTAACATCACTGACTTCGACCAGCTTATTCCTGAAAAAATAAAAAACAAACACCCTGGTGAAAGCAAAGACTTTGTTGTCAAATTTGTGAACGCCGATTTTATCGGTCATTCTTTTTCGTATCGCTTCAGGTGCTTCATCAACAACCAAGGGTCCAACAACAAAATTACACTTGACAAAAAAAGCAGCGAAAATGGGGGTAAATTGGAATTCACCATAAAGCGACTCCTCAAAAAGAAGCAACTAAAAGGCCGCATCACCAGATATCAAAGCAGCGCAGATCAACTGCCCAGTAGTACAACTTTTGAAATTAGTGAGGATATAGTTCCGGCACCAGCAATAGAAACAAAGGGGCAAAAACCTCCTCCAACTTTTGCCGAAGAAAAATTTGACCGCTGGGATGATTACGCCATCTCCAACCTGGCAGATCAACAGTACAAAAACATTATCCTAAACAACTTTCTTAAGATCTCACATAAGAAACTCAAACAAGGAAATTACTACACCATTCAATCAATGGCCACTTACGATCTTAGCCAAAACCCTGAAGAGCCACAGGCTAAAAACATCCGCGAGATCAAAGGTAATCTGCGCCTCGATTACGTTTCGAGTGAAGACGAAGTGGCCACCGTGTCCATGTATGGCGACAACTTTTACATCCGCTATTTTGTTAGCGGTGAAACTAACCGTATTATTGGGATGAATATGGTGACTGCTTCGGGGGCTGGAGGTGCGGCGGAGTTGATTGAGGTCTTTTTTGAGTGATCGCTGGCGCTCTCTTTTGATGGGACACGGATTTGACGGCCTCCGTCGGCCAAAGCCCTATGGCGGCGGACGATTGAACGGATAAGACGGATTTTTTCTGTTTTATCGCGCGCTAAGTCAATGAATAGCTTACGTTAGACGGATACGTTACACAAAAAAAAATCCGTGTAAATCCGTTTGATCCGTTAAATCCGTGTCCCATCACCCATCACTCATCACCATTTTAACAAAGCAGAGTAACAACATATGTCATATACCAATCCACTATCCATCTTCACCGCAGCGCAAGTAAAATCGCTAAGCCCTGAA
>Ga0114957_1001215_pt1 | contig 29219 bp, 28 predicted proteins | sample BantaG_FD_87175 | JGI IMG/M metagenome (GOLD analysis project Ga0114957, IMG submission 87175) | Marine algal microbial communities from Bantry Bay, Ireland - BantryBay_4 metaG | ecosystem: Host-associated > Algae > Red algae > Unclassified | place: Bantry Bay, Ireland | collected 2014-11-21
AGCTTGTTTGAATTCTTTCGTGTAATTTTTACTCACTTTACTTCTCTTTTCCGACCCCAGGGTTCTAAATATTTAGTCGACATCTATCCTGACATAGGGGGCTTCTTAGTACCATTCAGCAGTTCTAGAAGCTCTCTGTCACTAAATTGAAGAACAACTGTTAACTTCTACGATTTTTTCACAAGATACAGCACGCCCTAATTCAATCAGTCTTTCAAAGACCGCATTGGCTTCAATTACTACTAAGTCTTTAAGTTCGCTATTAAGTGACTCTAGCTGTTCAAGCAAGTCACTCCAAATAGTTCGATCTAAAGTCTGAGCAAAATATTGACCTCCAGGTATCAAGAGAATCGATGGATTACACTTTTTTATAATTGAGTTGCCCATTGATGCACCCAAAAAAAGATACTTCAAAGCCAAGTATTTTTGAGTCGTGCCACAGGGCTCATGCTCAACAACTTGCTGAGGGAAAGATTTGCGAAGAATTGCAAAAGTATTTTTAAACACACCCTCCTCACTCCTTGGATCTACTAACATAGCTCCAAAAATTTGATAATAACAAAGTAAAGCCGGTCGCCCGTAAAGCGCTGTTTTACCAGAAAACTTTAGTTGTGAAAATGGCTTCTGACTTTCTAATTTCTCATGTGCTCCACGTGTTTCTTTTCGTAAACGCTCTCTAAAACTCATGATATTACCTTCTCTATAGCTGTTTTTAGTTCACTAAAAATTACTGGTTTAACTAGGTGCATTTCAAAACCTGCTTCAACAGAAGCTGACTTTTCAGCCTTAGTTCCATAGGCTGATAGTGCCAAAAATGGAATTCTGTCAACACCTGGAATTAACTTAGCAGCTTTCACTAATTGTAATCCATCCATCCCTGGCATACCAATATCAGACACTACCACATCAAAACTCAAATCACTCTTCAATTTTTCAAGGGCATCTAATGCATTACTACACCATGTGACATCAGCTTGCTCCCTTTCGAGGTAAATCCTCAAGAAGCGTGCTGACTCAATTGTATCTTCTATAAGTAATATTTTAAGCTTACTCAGTTTAGATGGCTGAAAAGAATTATTAGCAACTGCAGGTTGCTTAACCTCTCTATCTTCCATAATTTCGACCGCAGCTATAGGTAACGACAATTCAGCAGTAGTACCAAACCCGATCCCGTCGCTTCGCAGAACAAGACCTCCCCCCATAAGTACCATTAAGCTATCGGCCAAGGCTAACCCAAGCCCCATGCCTGTGTGTTGCCTTTTAGCAGATGAATCCGCCTGATAAAATTGACTAGTTACTTTACCTAAGTCTCCCCTGCTAATGCCGGTCCCTGTGTCCTTAATACTTACTCTAACGTCAGATTGGTCCTTAGCCAGTGTGATAAAAACTTCCCCACCTTTAGGCGTAAATTTCAAAGCATTTTGAATGAGGTTTCTCAGTACTTGTTCGATACGGACACGGTCAGAATAACACCTAGCAGATTTAGCGTGTAATTTAATATCAAATTTAATTCCTTTGTTATTAAAACTTGGCTTAAAAAACTTAAATAAATCAGTTGTTATTGAAACTAAGTCGTTAAGTTCTAGATCGACAGTTAGCTTACCACTAGTTATTTTCGATAAATCAAGAAGTTCAGTGACTAAAACCAATTGCTGTTCCGAGTTTCTTTTAACAACATCGGTTAGTTCTCTCATTTGCTTGACATCACCCTCCAGACCTTCAGAAATTTGTAACCAACCTAGTATGTTATTCAAGGGAGTGATCAGCTCATGAGATAGATGTGATATGAATAAGTCTTTTCTCTCAGCATCAATCCTAAGCTCTTCCACATCTTTTTGCAGAAGTGAAAGTTGTTGAAGTAGAATTTTATTCATAAACCATAGGAACTCAAAAGCAACCGCTGTATCCTCGGCCGAAAAGGGGCTCGAACGTCCCTTAGTTACTTTAACTACTTCATCAAACGACCCTCTCGGCGACAACCTTGGACTTTTGCCATCGTAAACGACAGTCTTGTCATCTTTTCCGGCCCAGCGAATTTCACTAGAAGTCTCAGACCTAAACCATATTATTAGGTTATGGGATTCGCCAGAAACAAATCCTGCCCCAATGGCACCAGCGGCAACCTCACTGTATTTTTCAAACTGACTATCTTCTTCAGATAAACAGTTGGTGTAAAAAACTGGATTAGACTCAATAGTAGATAATTTTTTTTCAAAAAACTTAACTACTTTGTCACTTGGGACGTCGCCAAACCTGGCTACCTCTCCACCGATTCGGATATAAAAACCTGACGCTTTCATCAAATTCATTATAGCGTTTTTTTGCTCATCAAATAAACTTCTGACGGAGTTTGTATTTGATTCAGCACTGGTTTTACTCAAGGACTTAATCAGTGATACTACAATCATATTAACTGACTTTGACCTTTGACTTAAACTCGTTTTTACAAGCTTTGAAACTTCACTAGCAAATGAAAACCCAACTAGCTTTAAAAATGCACGATCTGAAAATGAAACAAATTTTGGCGAATAATGATGACAAGCAATTAATCCCCATAGCTTTCCATCGACGACAATAGAAATAGTAAGAGACGCACTCACTCCCATATTTCTGAGGTACTCTAGGTGAACAACTGCTGAATGCCGACTGATAGAATCACTTAAATCAATTTTTTCTTTAGAAATCAGTCCGCCAAGCTTAACTCTCTCACCATTAACATCTGAAATTAATCTTACCTGATTACGAAGAAATAAGCGCCTGGCTTGTGCTGGAATATCCGATTCAGGATAATGCAAACCTAGAAATGGCTCGAGAGAATCATTTTTAGCCTCAGCAATAACCTCTCCATGGAGGTCTGGATGAAAGCGGTAAATCATAACTCGGTCATAATCAGTCATTCTCTTAATGTTCTCGGCAAGTCGACTCGCTAACGATGATGCGCCAAAGTCATAGTCACTTTCATCTAAAGACAAACCAGTTAAACTTTGAATCAATGCTTCTTTTTTCAAAGCCACATCAATTTTAGGGGTAAACTCGTGTTCAAAAAATACAAGTCCCCCACTTTTGAAACAGAAAAGTTTCTTAATTTTTGAGGCGATATTTAAAGATATAGAATAGTCAGATTTTAATTCCGGTGTGTCTATGAAGTGCTGGATCTTGGCCATATCATCAGAAGTTATGAGCTCTTGTAAATTTACACCACTTGTAATTTTATTACTGAGCTCACCTATATTTGCACTGGTAACAGTAACTTTAAAATTAGAATCCACCGCAAATAAACAAGCAAAACTTTGTATCTCACCAAGAAGGTGAATTTCCTCTTTGGCACAATTGGCAAGTAATGCGTCGAAGTCAATTTCAGTCATAACGCCTCCTGATACAGTAATCCTAATTCCAATTTATCAGAAAATCAAAAGCGTTTTTAAATTAATTATGTCTTCAAAAAATTGTAATACAATATAACTGATTACCTATAAAGTACCTGCTCCACCGAAAGCCACTAATAAACCTTAAAAAGCAGGCACTACCTGGTCTTTGGTGGGGCTTATCATGCTTAGGTTACAGTAATTATAAAAATTCGTATAAAATAATAGCAGTTAAGGCTCGCAAATTAGTTGGCTTTCTCCTAACTTATGCGAGGTTATAATGAAGTTTATTTCTTATTTCATATCTTTAACGATAATAATTGTATGCTTAGCATGTAGCAATTTGATAAAAAATGAGGATCGTAAGTTAGCTGCGGTAGATATCCCAACTATGTCTATCCCCTCGTTACAAAAACAACTTAGTCGTATCGACCCACAAAAACCAACCGTCTGCTCAATAACTCTTAATTCTACTGACGAAAGAGATATATTTAATTATTATTTAAAACAGGATTTTAATTTTGTTGAGTTAGTAACAGATAAAAATGTTTCAGGTCACCAGTGGCTATATAAAGCCTGTGATTCAGGTTTAACTTGTGATGTCTTACTGGTTTCTGGTCATTACGCTCATACTTTTTATTCCAAAGAATCAGCAGCCACATTAAGTTCAAAAGTACTTGAACAAAACTCCTGCGCTAGTTCGGCACAGCAGTATCGTTGTGGAGGAATATTACAAAACCCTAAAGAGGTTTATTTATTTGGTTGTAATACAACGGCTGGCAAAGAACCAGACAGTCGTTCACTGGAAGAATACATAGAAGTTTTAATTGATGAAGGAATAAACCGAGAAAGAGCAGCTACCATTGCTGCTTTTAGGTACTCATTATTCGGTCGTAACGCCTATGAAATTATGCAGTCAGTTTTCCATTCAGCAAAAATATATGGCTTTACAAGTAAGGCCCCACTTGGTCGACAAATAAAACCAGCACTTTTGAGGTATATGAATGGTTTCCCTAATAGTTACTTTACTGATCATTACAGCAAAATAAGCAAGAACTCACCAAACAATAGCTGGGAAAGTCTTATGCGCAGTAACTCTTGGTCTACAAGGACCGTCTCGGGCGACTCAACTATAGAGTCTCCACAGTGTGAGCTCTATGGCGAAAAAACTTTAGTGGATAAAATGCTATGGGTCGAGCGTTCATTAAACAATATAGAAAATGCCTTATATGTTATGCCCGAAGTCAGTGAATTCTACCGCAAAACATTACAAAAAAAATACGGAAGAAACTTAGAAAACTTACCTCAACAAGTTAAAATTATAAATGATCGAATTAAAAATAATCAGGCCTTGATAAACAAACTTGTCACTAATATTGGAGACAAGCCCAGAAAGAATTTTATGTATTATCAGGGGCAGGCTTTTATTTATTTAGATGCACTGGGGTTTATGTCCACTCCAGTGCTCGTTAAAAGTTTTGAAAAATTTGCGAAGCCATTGTTAACAAAAAATGATGCTTGTTTTTACCGAAGAATATAAACTTTTTTGTAATTTCTTTGAAAATATCGATGGTGCTGGCCAGTACTTTGATTTTAAACTACCTGATTTAACTACAAAGCTTGATAAAGAAAGTGTATGGAATGCCAATTTAGTAAAAACACTTGGCTGTATGAAAACTAAAGATAAAGGACTATTAGATGAACTTAGAAGGATTGCCTCAGGAAAAGCTGGGCGCACATCACTTATGGTAAAAATGGCTCAAGAGGCTTTAGTTAAAATTAACAAACTCTAAGTTTATTAGGCTCTATTAAGGTTCAGTATCTATTCCTAAATTACAAAACGTGCAAGCAAGGAGCTATAGGCTAACTAGTTCCTTAATGCACATTTAGCGGCTTCATTGCCAAACTCTAATCCTACGTGATCAATTGTATAATTAGAAATAAGCTTCCTAGGGCTTAAAAAAGATCTCTTTTCCCAAACTAGAAGCTTCATTTTGGCAGCCAATGTTTCAATGGCTCCAGGCTCATAACCAGTAGGCTTAGGGACTAACAAACTCACAAAGTCGCGCCGAGGAGCCGTAGAACTTATTTCAAACTCATATCGCCCTACCGAGCCATTAATCTTAAAGTTTTCACAACCATCACTTTTTACTTTAAACTTTGCCCCAGGCCTAGCTGGTGAAAAATCAAATGATACTTCCGGAGTTCTAATGGCAATTAAAAATGCATTTACCTGAATTTCAAAAACATTTAAAACTCCACCAGCCGCGGCTACATACACCTCTTGGCTCGAGTCCATAGCGTCAAGCCAGTACCAAGAAGTGGGAAAAGATTTGCCCCAGTTTTTTTCATGATGAAACTCACCAATACCATTTATTTCTAATTTAGAATTTTTAGCTTTAATGCTATAAAAGGCTTTAGAACCCATATCATGAACATGCCACTGAGCTGGTAAAAACTTGAAAAAAGCAGCTATGTCAGCCGGAGTTTTCAAACCGCTAATTGGACTAGCAGGCCAACTGACCCGACTACTTTGATCCCAATCCATACTCACTTCTAAACCATTTATTGAAACACTCAGCTCATTGGCACTGGCAAAGCCATAGCCTGGAAACATAATTTTGTAATCAATTTCTTTTTTTAATCGAGTTCTAGGCCCTACTTGCCGGCCCTGAGCAAAAAACTCAACTGGAAGCTCTGAGCGTTCGTAAACAACCGGAGACTCCCCTTCACGGCTTAGCAAAATTGAAAGGTAACCTCGCAGCTGCTTGCTATCTTTCAGTCGGTAGGCTGTTGCTATAACGGCAATACTTAAGCTGTTTTCTCTATCTACAATGCGATGATACCAGCCTTCAAAATGATTTTTTTTAGCTGGTATTGGGTGAGGGTTCATTACTCTGCTAGAAAGCTTAACAGGCAAATCGTTTTCAAACCGCTGTTGTGACTGAGCTGAGGTAGAAACTAACAAAGCTCCTATAAATATAACATAACAAATTTTAAAGATAATCCCCTCCTCAAATAGCTATCAGCCCTATATTCATAGAATAAAAACCATTACTATATCTTAAACCGATATAGCCTAGCGGGTCTTAGTAGTCAGTAGGAAGCTAATTATTGAAAGTATTCGTTATTTTTTTTTGAACTCTTTACAGTCACCTTATTAAAGGGTGCCATTTCATATATAATTGTCTTTATTGCATACACACATAGAGTGGTTCGTGGCACCAAAACGATCATTTTTGATATCAAGCCACTGTTTAACCTGCTTAATTTAACTTGTAATATGCAATGCCTAAACAACCGTACATAAATCCACCCCATAAAGTGTCAACTATGATAAATTTTAATGGATAATCTTTTAATAAAGCTCCGTTGGTAAAATCAAAGATCCCAAAGATACATACACCCATAATCGCGCCATACATGAAACTCGTCACCCAGGAATCAGCTTGTGTAATTTTAGGTAGCAAAAAAATAACTGCTACAATGATCATTAACAGATAAGCTGCTAAAGCACTGGGCAAGTGAGCACTCAATTGACCACCATTAAGCCTGAGAAGATGATTAATTTGGTTGTTAGCAAATTTTTTCATAAATACGGCAAACCAGATGGAGTCCATAACACCAAAAACAACTGCAGCAACTAATGCATTAAATAAATAAGTTTTCATATAGGTATTCCTTTATAAATTTTAAAAGACTGTAATTTAACATTATACAAACGAGAATATAACTCATTCAAAAAGATGTAAATTTGACACTCAGCTATGTTAAGCTCAATAAACCTATTTCTTCTTAAAAATTGAGTTTCATTAACGTTTAAAATTCTACACAAATACAAGCCGAATTTTACAAAACCCTGTAGTAAGATTAAATCACTCCAGAAATAAGAGACTGACACCCTTAACAAGGCTTACTATCGTAAAAAATTTTGTTTATTTTACTAAAAAATTATATCAACAGCCAAAGAAGCTCGACTTTTGCCTTTAAAATTATATGTTTTATCAAAATACAAGGTGTAATTAATTGAATAGTGAAGCTTATCTGGATAAAGCGAATGAGAAAGTGTTGGCCCTGTAGATATTGTTTGTAAATGGTAATTTCCGTTATTATTAGATGACAGAACCACAGACTGGGTTAGAGTCATATTTTCCATAAGTGAGCGATGTATCGAGTAACCCTGCAAAGTTCTGAAATAATTATCTGCATCTTGATACTCTTCTTCTAGTGTTATGGTATGCCCCCATAGTTCAGCAAAATTATTTCGATAGCGTAGGGTCACGATTTGGCCAGTTCCTTTTTGCGAATCAGCATAAAATTCAATGTCAGTATAAAAATTGTGGCTGCCCCATTCAGCATGGCTATCTAAAGTTAATGTGTAATATGTAGATATTGGGTTTTTAATTTTTAATCGTGGGCTGAATGAAATATCAAAATCCCCAATTTTACGAACAAAAGCTAAACTGGCCCCATAGTCTGGCTCTTCATCCCCTGACTCACTATTATAGCGCGAGTATGATGAACGATCTCTTTTTTTTTCATTGTAATTGGATATTATCAGCTTATATTTATCTTCAAAGTTCGGTAACCTTAAATCTAAATCAGCATCAACTTTGAATTTAAAACCATCCTCTTCAGACCAAAAAGTTCTCGGAGTGACTGTTAGTTTAGTATCCTTAGTTTCATTTGTATATTTCTTACCAGACAAAGCCATATCGATATTCTCACCTTGTCGATCCAGCCAGGAAGCAAATTTTTCATGTGAACTTGAAATAACACCTTTTGAATCATTTTCCTTGGCATACAAATAGGTTTGATTAATAATGGTTAGAATGAGAAAAATTGCCAAGAACTTCATACACATTTATATAGCAAATATAAAAAAAAATTGCCATTACTTCTTATGCTGTGCTTTTATCTTTTTTTTAACTTTAGGTACAATTGATTCATGGGCTTATAAACCGGTAAAGGGCAAGATATCAGCTGCTACGGGGCCATTCTTCTTGCTGTCTGATAGTTTCAAAGGTATTGATAACTTTTATGAAAAGCCTGAACCTGGCTGGAGCCTAATAGCTGAGGCAGTTCTCGGCGAAACAAGTGGACTTGAAATTGGCTTATTTTATTTTACTAAAAGATATCTCAGAACTTTAGATGATAAATATTTGATTCAAAAAGGAAAAAGAGTTTACATAACAACTGGCTACCGCTATTGGTTCTCTAGTTATTTTTCAACATCCCTAAATCTTTATTCGTCATACACGATTGGTGACACCAAGGATATATATCGCTCTAATGGGCTCCCTAGTGATTTTAAAACTTCTGCTGAAAAAATAACAAATTACGGCCTTGATGCCTCCCTAAGGTATGAATACTCATTTGATCAAGTGCACGGGCTAGCTTTTGACACTAGGTATTCTTATAGTGTCACAGCCAAAGACAACGAGGATTCTAATACAATTAGTATTGGTATTTATTATATGCGAGAAGTTCCTGTAAAATAAACTCTGCCACGAGCTGTAAATTGAAATTGATGGCTCACTTATCTCGGATGATAATATTAAAGCCTTGCCCTTTTTTGGAATCGCACCCCTAACTAAATAAGGTTATCACCATAAAAGACGAAGCCTACCAAGAAATAAAGCGTCAGAATCACTTGAGAAGGCTGCTTTATACCAATCCCATTAAATAATGCCCTAAATTAGTCTTCAGTTTTATTTAGGTTTAATTTTTGTGACCAGAAAGAAACCGCAGGCCTAGCTGGGGCTAAGCAGAGGGTTTCTTGACCTGAACAAAATTTAAAAATGAATGAAAATGGTGAGTAATTTAGGGCATTATTTGATGGAATTGGTATTACACCCTTTTTACGTGACATTATTAGTAGCTTAAACTATGAGTTAATAAATTTTATTATTAGGAGCCTCAAATGAAAACTAGCCTACTTATAATCGCCTCGATGTTAATTGTTAGCTGCCAAAGCCATAAGCACAAATCTCATAAGCACCATGGCCATAAACACAAACACCATAAGGGCCACACTCATGAGCATAAAAACCAATGTGGCCATGAGGCAACTAAACACGATGATCATACTGACTATAAGCATAATGAGCACAACCACCACCAAGTGGAAGGCCACACTCACGATTGCGAAAAATAATCTATAGCCTAAACTCTTAATCTGGCTAAATCATGGCCAGCTTAAGTTCAGTTACATTTTAAAGGCTTTGAAAATAGTTTCATTTTTACAGCGTGATAAATTCTTGGATATGAAAATATATTCAATTATTAACTGAGCTATCGATAAATTACCCACATCTGTAAAACTTATTTATAGTCCCAGTTAAATACTTATTTTCACAACCCCAAACCCACCTATTCAGCTTATAATTGTTAAGCTTTAGTTAGTTTTTATATAATTTAAATCAATTAATTCCACTTTGTTCTTCAAAATGGTGACAAATCTTTAGATGCAAATAGAGCAGAAATAAAAAATAACTTCCACGCAACTCAAAACTCTGAACTATGGTACAGCTTTAGTAGCTACTTACCAGAAGACTTTGCAATAGCCAAAAACAACCACTGCATAACAGCCCAATGGCATGACCAAGAAAGCACTTTTCAAAGTATTGCCCCAGGCTATGTAGGCAACCCTCCTATATCACATAGAGCTTACGGTAGAGGCGGTGGAAAACTTATTGTTAAGTTAAAACTAACCTATGCTTATAAAGCACTAAAAATTAAGAAATCTATTAAATTAGTTAATAAAAAAATAAGTAAAGGCTGGTCTGATTATATTTATAATATTGCTTGGTCTGATGATGGAAACTTTGGAAAACTTAGAATTTGGGAAAGAACACCTGAAACAGAGACATACAATTTAATTGCAAACTATCATGGTGTCACCTGGGCTAACCCAAGGTTAGAGTTGGACTATAATATTGGCCCTTATTTGAAGTTTGGCTTATATTGTAAAAATACACCTAAAAAACACTCCCCTCTTCATATTGGCCTCGATCATTATATTTTATCAAATACAGTTGAAGGGGCTTGCCCTGATAAATCTAGCAATCCATGCCCTGGCTTTAAATATTAACGTTCATAACTTAACGACAGGTGGAAATATTAGCTACGATATTTCTCGCCCATAACTCTGATTCATCTGCACTCAAATCCATATAATTAGGGTTATAAGCAACTGTGTAGGCTGCATCATACCTTTCCCCGTAGCTCAAATCTGCATTAAAACAACCCTTCTGGGCCAGTACATACTTAACCCATGCAATAGAATCACCTTTGCTTAAATTCATATAACTGGGATTGTAAGCCACCGTGAAGGCATCTGTGTATTGCTCTGTAAAACTCTTTCCTCTACCAAAGCGCCCTTTAGTTTCAAGTATGTTTTTTACCCAAGCTACTGACTCCTCGGCGCTTAAATCTAGGTAATTTGGGTTATAAGCCACTGTATAGGCCTCGGTATATTGTTCTGTAAAGCTCATGCCTTTACTAAAGCGGCCTTTTATTGCAAGGATCATTTTTACCCAAGCCGCTGAATCAGCTGCACTTAAATCCATATAATTGGGGTTATAAGCTACAGTGTAAGCTGCTGTGTACTGATCCGCTAAACTACTCCCCCTACTAAAACGGCCCTTCCTTGTAAGAATTTTTTTACCCACTCTACAGATTCCACAGCGCTTAAGTCCATATAGTTTGGGTTATAGGCAACCGTATAAGCTTCGGTGTATTGATCTGTAAATTTAGTTTTTCTGTTAAACTTAGCGTTTTCTTCAAGGTTACTTTGCACCCACTGTATAGCATCAGACTTATTCATATTTAATTTGTAATAAGCGTAATCAAAACTTGATTCATACTGCTGCAATAAAGTGGATTCATTGCCTTGAGCAAATGCTTGTAGAGCTTATGTTCATGAACTATTTTCTATGCACTACCTAGGGTAAATAGTCTAAAAAGACACCACCTACAAACCTACCTTTAAAGCTTTTACATCTTATATATAATTTTTATAAAACATAATGTTGTTTTATAAATTTGCCACAGATTGTCTTACTTTAAACTTTTATATCACTTTAAATTATTTATATGAGGTCCATAATTATGAAGAATTTTCTATTAATTACTGTTTTGCTGTTTTCTTCAAACCTATTTGCAAATTCTGGCGTTGAATCTTGCTCAAATGATTCTTACACTCAAGAAATGAGAGCATTGGAAATATTTATGCCGATGAATATGAAACTGCTTTTTTAGCTGAGTTTGACGGTGATGAATTAGAGCTAATTTTAAATGCTGTTTACTTCAGTGGCTACCCATCAGATGCTGACTATGATGTTTTCTCAGCTCACTTAGTTATTGATTTAAAATGATTGAGTCAGAGTTTTCTTGTACCCAGCACTATTAATTAATCGAAGACTAACGCTTAATATTTAAGCCAAGTGTTTGCTCTACCTAGCTATAAGACTTGACGCTAACATAATCGACTGTAAAACTCACAGCTGAAGTCCTTGTTAATTAGGTTACAAACCCCAATTCAATTATTTTTACGAACAGCTAAATATGTTATTTATATAATAATATTAGTTTATTAAAAACTTTTTATTACCGATAAATAAACATGAAGGTATTGATTGTCCTCTCACATCTGTTTTTCCCAAAGCAAAACTTTTTCTTTGATTCTCTTTTACCAGAGACACCATATTAAGTAAGCTATGAAATATTTATTCAACTTAACGCTATTTTTATTTCTAGTTTCTAGCCCACTTATACTGCCAGATAATAGCCTCAGTATAGCCCATCGACTGCCCGCCAATAGTACAAAAGTTTATTCTATTAGTGAGCTCAATCTAAAAATAAATTTTATTAATCGTAAGCTTTATCAAAAATTTGGCATTGAATCTCTATACATATCTGGTGGAAGCTCACGGGCAATACTTGATCATTTATATTTTGATAAAAAATTATCAATGAGAGACTTAGATTTAGCAGTCATACTCGGCAAGAAAGTAACTCCAAAAATTGCAAAAGAAATTGCTCAGCTTATTGAGTCGGAGTTAATTGGCGATTTTTCTGAAAAAGATTTGCGTGAACGTCCCCGAATTGACCCAAAAGCTAAAAACATGACAAATTTTCTTTTTAATGCAGGCTATGGATTCTTCTGGAAAAAAGGCGATACTATTATCGATCTCTCCATTTTTCACAGCAAAGCAGCCCTTAGAACAAATGGAATATTAAATATTGATCGAGTACTTATTGAAGTCCCTCACACGGACACTTTCTACAAAGTCGTAAAATCTATAAAAGGAAGCACCCCAAGCAATTACCACGACAGTAAATATATTGACGACTTGAAGCGGGGTTACCAAGCCTGGGTGGATCGAAGTAATATAATGTTGTCAAATGAACGAGAGCTTGAAGTTAAGCCCCACGAAAAATCAATTCGAATTATTAGAGCTATGGGTAAAATTGATGCTCTGGATAATAAAGAAAGTCGTAAACTGTACGATAAAATAAAAACAGCTCTGACTCAATCTCAAGTGACTAATGATTTCCAAATACTACGAGCCCTTATAAAACTGTTTGAAGATAAAAACTCAATTAAAGAGCTCCAAAGACTTTTTGAGATAAACTTTTTCAAAAATTTTTCTCCTGAACTACATAATATGTATAAAAGCCAAGGTGCGGATATATTACTAGCTAAAATTGAGGGCCTAATATCTACATACGACAAACCTATTGAAAGATGCATTATGCTTTTAACATTATTACCGAAGAATAAACGACTAAAGTTTTTAAAAAATTTATTTAAAATAGATATTAAATCTACACTAAATTTAGTTCACCTTTTAATAGAAAAAGACAAAGGAACTGTAAACATTGGTTACTTTACAGGTGAATATGCACCATTTCATAATGGCCATTTAAAGGTTGCTAAAACCCCTATTGAGCATAAAGTTTTAGATTTTGTATTTATATTGCCAACTCCCCACCCATCCAATGGCCCAAAAACAAGAGACTTTTCAATGACAGAATGGAGCGAAAGAATTAGCTTTACAGAGACTGCTACCGCCAATGAAAATTTAATAAGTGTGTTCCCAAATATTACAACCTATCATGCTGGTGAAGAGAAATTCAAACTCTCTGATTTATTAGCTAACACTGTCTTTGAAATCGAGGAAAGTAATTCTTCAAAGTGGGCGCATATTATGGGTGCTGATAGTTTTCATAGAGTCGTAGCTAGGAAATTAATTAGTAGAGACCCTCGCCCAAGATTGATTATCCAACGCCCAGGGATAATACTACCTGAACCTCTTGGCGATAATGTTATAGTTATTAAACCCAAAAATTTTAAACCTATATCAGCTACATTTATTTTGCATGAATTGGCCGCTAAAAAGAAACCTAAAAATATTGACCCTAAAGTTATTAAACTTGTTGAGTCTTATAGACGCTACCAAAAAATAATCAGTAACTATGCCGATGGTGAAATACTCAACTTAATTCAAAAATCAAAATCTATTCACCCTACTTTAGAAATTAAAAACACATATATTATTGATACAGTCGAAAATCATGATGGTCTATTCAAAGGTGTCAGTTCAGCACCTGAAAAATTACAATTTGTGATCGACGCCTTAAGTAAAAGAAAGAAACAAGTCCTGGTTTATATCGATGATGCCACAACACCAAAACAAACGATAGATTCATACCACGATTTGATTCAACGAAAAAAATATAAAAATGTTTCAGTAACCCATAATTTTCATGGGGTCCCACAAAATGATAGAATACGAGTTATTCACTCTGGCATAGCAAATAACTATTTAAACGGCTCATACTTAAGCGAAAAATATAACCAAAAACAAGGCATAGTTATTTATGAAACGAGAGACCTGCCGCTAAGCCCGCTATACGAACTCACAGAAATTGAAGTTATAAAAGAACCGGCTAAAAAGCGAAGAAATAAAACGGCGCCAATGTGCAAAGAAATACTGTAACCAAACATTGAAGGTAGTTTTATTTCAACACATATTAAACTTGTTAAAAATTGTGGTCGTTGAATAATTTTAAATTCTCTCTCTAGCCTTGCACACTCCGTCATAATCTATATTGAATAGCTTTTCATCGCGTATATGAATAAATTTTAAAAAGCATTTGCGTGCTCAGGCACACTATGATCTGATCCTTAAGCCCTTGTAGCAAGGCAAACCACCACATAATTGGAAAGAGGATACTTATGAGTTTAATATTTGACTGGAAAGACATTAAAAATCGTAGCAAAGGGTTAACATTCAACGATGTGCTTATAATTCCAGCTAAATCGCAAGTGCGCTCACGCAAAGACCCCTCCTTACAAACTCAATTAACAAAAAATATTAAGATTGAACGCCCGTTTATCAGTGCAAATATGGACACTGTGACAGAGTGGGAAATGGCCGATGCTATGAAACAGCTCGGCGCCTTTGCAATTATCCACCGATTTATGACTGTGGGCGAACAAGTAGATCAAATTAAAAAATTAAAAGACTTGGGCCATGAACATATTGGCACAAGTATCGGTGTAAATAACGAGTACCAATCAAGAGCTAATGCCGTCATTGAAGCTGGTGCCGACGTAATTACCGTGGACATTGCTCATGGACACTCTGTATCTATGATGGAGACTATGGAGTGGTTAAAATCAAAACACCCACATATTGAAATCATCGCTGGTAACACGGCAACACCTGAAGGCACTAAAGATTTAATCAATGCCGGAGCTAGTGCTATCAAAGTGGGCATCGGCCCAGGCTCTATGTGCACTACTCGTGTAATTACTGGCTGTGGCGTCCCACAACTGTCAGCAATAGCGCTATGTAGTGAAGAGGCTCAGAAACACGGCATTCCAATTATTGCCGATGGCGGCATAAGAACCTCTGGTGATATTGTGAAAGCTTTATCTGCTGGTGCTCAAACAGTTATGCTCGGCTCAATATTATCTGGAACTATGGAAACTCCTGGCGAAATTAGGAATGGAAAAAAACAGTACCGCGGTATGGCCTCAAAGTCGGCGCAAGTTTCATGGCGTGGCGGAATGGCTGAGGGTATGGCCGCTGAAGGGGAATCCACTTATGTAGCAATCAAAGGTCACGCCAGTGATGTGATCCATGAGCTTTCTGGTGGACTACGAAGCGGCATGAGCTATGTAAATGCTGAGAGCCTAAAACAGATGCCTGAAAATGCACGCTTTATTGAAATGACTCCACAGGGGCATTTAGAGTCTGTGGCTCACGGATTGAATGCTTAAATATAGTGTATTTATTTATTATTTAAGTTTTTAAGAATCTAACCAATGGTCTAGATTCAGGTGAGTTAAAAATAGGCTGATTTATCTATAGCAAAACATCTTAGCTACTTAATGTTTCGCATTAGATTTTCTGTTTAAGGCTTATCTTCAAAGGCTTTGACGGCAATGCCTATTATGAAATAAATTTTATTTGAGCCATTTGGTATCTCCTCCAGTAAAGCCAATATTGCTATCTTAAGTTTTTAAAACCGACTTTAATTTAAAGTCGGTTTTTTTTTGCCTGCGCCCCTAGGACACTATAAAGTAAAGCAATGAGTACTGAAAACACACAACCTATTGGAGTCTTTGACTCAGGCCTTGGCGGCCTGTCAGTACTTAAAGAGCTAGCCCAGCGCTTTACCGGCGAAAGCTTTATATACTTAGGTGATACAGCAAGACTCCCCTATGGCTCAAAATCAGTAGATACTATTTATAAATACGCGGAACAAAATATTGAGTTCTTACTAGGCCAAAACTGTAAAGTTATTGTGGCTGCTTGTAACTCAGCCTCCAGTGCCTTACTAGCTTATCCTGAAAAAAATTTTGATGTACCCGTTATCAATGTTATTGAACCGGCATCACAATCAGCCATCACTACTAGCCAAACCAATACCATAGGCATACTTGGCACAAGAGCAACCGTTCAACAAAAAGCCTATGATCAAATTATTACAAAGCTAAACCCGAAAGCCATTGTTCATAGCCAGGCCTGCCCCTTGTTTGTACCTTTTATTGAAGAGGGTTTAGTTAATGACCCAATCATGAATTTAATTATACACCGCTATGTTTACCCACTCCTAAGTACTAATATTGACACTTTAATTTTAGGTTGCACCCACTACCCGCTTATAAAAGAGCATATTCAAAAAGTTGTAGGTAATTACATCCAACTTATTGATTCAGCTCCAGCTGTAGCTGATATTTTACAACATAAGTTCGGTGCAAAAAAAATTGAAGCCAACACCAGCACCGATCCACAAAGTATTAGTTTGTTTATAACAGACATTAACAGCCGCTTTGAAGAGGTGGCCTCTAAGTTTTTGAACCCGGTCACTTATTCTAATATCACTGCCACGCATTTGTAAGTTCAAGGAAGCCATATATTAAGGTGCCTGCTACTTTACACACTTAATCCAGAGGCGAAGCCGCGGGACCATCTTCGCCTACTGTTGTAGTGCTGAGTGAATCCCACGGATCCGCCTTTAGATGATCTCATCCTACAAATAAGATTAACCATACTTTAATCTCAAGACTTTAATCACCATAGGAAAGTAGCTAGCTAGCCCTGCTTTTGTCTTAATTAAATTATTTGTTAACTAGGAGTGCTTTCTCCAATTGTGAAAATTCGTGAAATACTTGATAATAAACTCATAAAGTTTTTTATCCTTCAAGAAAAAATAATATTGAAATTTATTCAGCTTTATAAAATTTATTTGAATATTACTTTTCCATAAAGGGTTTCATGAAAAATATAAAACGATTTTTAACTGCCCGGTACCTTATTGGGCTCACTCTGATTGCAGCGACTTTGCTTGCAACTCACTTTATGCAATCCTTGAACTTAGAAGATCAAAAAATCTACTCCACTATTATCAATATGAGTGGTACGCAAAGAATGCTATCCCAACGAATACCTAAATTAATATTTGAAGTTGAAGATAAAGCCTCAGATCCTGAAAAAAAAGAAAAAGCATTAATGGATTTGCAAAGCAGTATAACTGTAATGAGAAGTAACCATGAAGTTCTACTTAATTACGTAAAAAATATGGATGTTATGGCTAGCCAAACTATACTTCCCCTTTATTTTGGTAGAAATAGAGTGGATAAAAAAACAAGGGGATTTTTATCAAGAGCAGAGTCCTTTGTTCGCGCCCAAACAGGTAGTGAAGCCTATCTAAATAAGGAAACCTATTTAAATTATTTAGTTTACTTTTCAGATGGGCTTCTTGTCGGGTTAACTAAGGTAGTTAATGCCTTCGAAGATCATGCCGTGCAAGCTAAGCAAGCTTACTTAAGTACAGAAAAACTTCTATTGCTACTCAGTTTTTTTATTCTTTTTCTTGAAGTCATATTTATATTTAGGCCCATGGTAAATCAAGTGGTTGAAGGCATGGAAGGCTTTGACAAAAAAAACAAAGAGCTTTTAGAGTTCACCTACCGGATCTCTCATGACTTAAAATCACCTATTTCCTCCTCAATAGGTGTTATAGGTATCATGAAAGATGAAATGGATTCTGATTGGGACAAAGATGAGATCACCCACTGCACCGGACTCATTGAAAGTAATATGATTCGCCTAAAAAAACTTATTGAAGATATATTAAATGTAACAAAAGTCTCTAACACTGAGGTTAAAAAAGAGTTAACCAGCCTTGATGATATTAAAGCCAATTGTGAAACCTTAATGTCGGCTCAGGATGTTAAAGGAGGAGACATTGATATAATGTGGAACTTAGGAGAACAAAAGTTTTTTGCCGAGAAGTTTTACATCGCCCAAAGCCTTGAAAACCTTTTATCTAATGCGATTAAATACTCAGACCTCAGTAAAGATAAATCTTGGATCAAGGTCTCCTCAAAAATTGACAAAAACATTTGCACCATAAGTGTTGAGGATAATGGCTTAGGTATTTCGGAGAAACACCAAAAAGATATTTTTAAAATGTTTAATCGCTTTCACCCAAAAGTATCTGAAGGCAGCGGACTTGGGCTTTATTTAGTAAAGAAAAATATTGAGGCCGTTGGCGGGCAAGTGCAGTACTCACCAGCAAAAGACGGCAGTAATTTTGAAATTAGTTTTCCAATTAAATAATTTTTTAAGGAGGTCGTAAATGACTAAAATATTAATAGTAGAAGATGATATAACAGACACTTATGTAGCAAAAAAAGCACTAAAAAAACATTTCCCTGAGGTGGAGCTGCACTTTGCTACTAATGGCTCAGAAGCCATTGAAGTTTTAAAAGAACAAAACTTTGGTTTTCACGTGGTTTTATTAGACATAAATATGCCATTAATGAACGGCCATGAGTTTTTACAAGAATTCAAAGCGATTCACAATAACGAAGTGCCAGTTGTGGTTATGTTGACTTCATCAAATCAGGAGCAAGATAAACAAAAGGCCAATGCTTACGAGGCAGTAAAAGGCTTTTTAGTAAAACCACTGGGCCAAGATAATATCGCTCAGCTCAGAAAAGTATTGTTAAGTTTGGGCGCAAAACTGCCTGAATAAACCTCGACAGTCAATAAGTGGATCCAGCCTGGACACTACGAACATAGACGAATAGTGTTTTTTCGAGGTAATTCATTCATTTTATTTCATGATGACAAGACGAATTCAGGGCAACAAACCCCCTTTATAAGATTTTACCACCTTCCACTACAAACTCATCTGGCAGCACATGCTGGTTATAACCACTGGCCATGACGAAGCCATAAGCGCCGGCATCCATTATAGCTACCCAGTCATCTTGTTTTAGCTCAGGTAAAATACGCTTAAAACCTAAAACATCTGAAGATTCACATATTGGCCCTACAACATCATAGAGCACATTTTTTCTCTCGCTATTATCAACAGCTAAAATATTGTGATGAGCTTTATACAAACACGGACGCATAATATGGTGCATGCCTGTATTTAAAATGGCAAAGTTTTTGTATTCATTTTGTTTGATATACTCCACCTTACTGACTAACACTCCAAAACGACCCACAAGAACTCGGCCGGGTTCACAAATAATATCGGCATCAATTGTGTTTAACACTTTCGTTAACCTATCTGTATATTCAGTAATAAGAGGGAGATCTGAATCCACATCTGGGTTATCGTAATTAATACCTAAACCACCGCCAATATCTAATGTTGTGGCCTCCCAATTAGGATTGCTTTGTATAAGTTTAAAATGCTTTAAAGTTTTCTCTAGTGCATCTATAAAACTTGAGTTATCTCTAATTTGTGAACCGATATGAATACTCACGCCTCGTAAAATTATATTATCAGCAAACTGTTGTTTAATTTTATCTATATTAGATATTTCGCTAAAATCTAAGCCAAATTTATTTTCTCTAAAACCCGTCGTAATATAGGGGTGAGTTTCAGGGTTCACATCGGGATTAAAACGAATACCGACGCTCGCTTTTACATTTAACTTCTTAGCTATTTCACCAATGCGAGTGAGCTCGGCTGTACTTTCCACATTAATTTGGTAAACACCTAATTTCAAAGCTTCTGTGAGCTCATGTTTAGACTTGCCGACACCAGAAAATACAATGTCTTCTGCTAAAAAATTATTTTTCATAGCCAGTTTTATTTCCCCTAAAGACACCACATCTACGTGGGCGCCAAGGCTTTTTAATTTTTTTAAAATTTCTGGGTGAGAGTTTGCCTTCATGGCATAGTGAATTCTAATTTTATTTTTATTACCCGAAAACCCCTCCCTAAAAAAATTAAACCTTTGTTCAATAGCGTCGAGATCATAAATATAAAAGGCCTCTTCTTTATCTTTACAGTAATCATTTAATGAAAAAAATGAATCTTTGCTTTTAATTCCTAAATAGTTATTTTCAAATACAAATGCCATTTTAAATAGCGTCCAAACCGAATTCTGTGTGCAACTGATTGGCGGCGACACTTAAACTTTCTTTATCAATAATGGCACTCACCTTAATATCTGAGGTAGTGACTAAATCAATATCAATATCGTTTTTGCTTAAAACGTTAAAAAACCTATAGGCCACGCCACTGTAGTTTCTCATTCCCACACCCACAATTGAGATTTTGGCTTTGTCTTCCATCACGCTAATTTTAATTTTATCACCATAGGCTTTACTTATTACTTCCTGCGCTAGCTCTAAATCAGACATAGGTAATGAAAAGGCTAAACGCTGCCCTTCCTCGTTATGAGACTGCGTAATAATATCAACTACTACAGAGGCTTCAGATAACTTGCCAAAAAGATCAGCTAAAAACCCAGAACCTTTGGGAACTGGAAATAATTTAATTACAGCTGTTAATGCCTCGTGGGTGACAGCTGATACAACTGGATTTTCCATAGCCTCCTCCTCGGGAACTATAAATGTGCCTTCACGTTTTTCAAACGTAGAACGCAAATGAATTTTAATTTTATATTTTGCCGCAAGCTCTACACAACGAAAGTGTAGAACTTTTGAGCCCAGTGATGCCATCTCCATCATTTCATCATAGCGAAGTGTTGGAATTTCACGGGCTTTTTTAACCAGCCTTGGGTCGGCACTAAATACCGCCGGAACATCAGTGTAGATTTCACAGTAATCAGCTTTTATAGCAGCAGCTATGGCAACAGCCGTTGTGTCAGACCCTCCGCGACCTAATGTGGTTATTTTAGAAGTTTGGTTAACTCCTTGGAATCCTGCAACAATTGGAATTTTACCCTCATTAATGATTTGATTAATTTTTTCATGATCAACGCTTAAAATTCTAGCTTTAGAAAAAATTGAGTCTGTCTTGATGCCCAATTGGTATGCAAGTAAGGGCTCAGCTTTTAAGCCCCGCTTTTCAAGAGCGATTGCTAAAAGAGAAATAGACACCTGTTCGCCGGATGCCAAAAGCATATCATAGGCCTCTCCCCGATATTTAGAGTCTATTTCACTGGCCAGGCCGATAAGCCTGTTAGTCTCACCGCTCATCGCTGAAGACACAATGATTGGGCTTTGACCGCTATCCACATCTTCTTTTATGCGGCTTGCGACATTTTCAATACGAGCGATAGAACCCACTGAGGTTCCACCAAACTTCTTGACCACAATAGAGGTTTGAGTTTTTATTGATTTCATCCTATAAACACTACACCAGGGAGAACCCAGTGAAAAGTTTTATCTTCTCAAAAAGTGTAAATCAATTGCCTATCATCGGCCATAATTTCGGCAATAATGGACCAAAAGTTCTAATTTTAGGCGGAGTGCACGGCGATGAATGGGAAGGCGTGTTTGCAGCAAAAGCCTTACTTGGAAAATTTATGGAAGCATTCACTTATAAACTTCAACTCACAATTGTTCCAGAATTTAATGTGGATGGAATATTAGCGGGGCAAAGAAAAAATGCTAACTCCATAGACCTCAACCGCAACTTACCAACAAATGATTGGACCCCTAATGTTGCCAAAGAATCCTACAACCCGGGCCCCGAACCTTGTAGCGAACCTGAAAACCAAGGCCTAGTCACTTGGCTTAAGGAACATTCGCCACAATTTGTACTTACACTTCACTCTTGGAAGCCTGTTTTAAACACCAACGGAAACTGCAAGCCAGAGGCTGAAACCATTGCCTCTTTAACTAATTATGAAATCGTAGACTCCATCGGCTACCCCACACCAGGCTGCCTAGGCACTTATTGTGGCCTAGAAAGAGATATGCCTACACTGACCTATGAAATTAAACGCAATATTGATTCTAAATTTATAGTAAAAAAACATGTGCCGGCAATTTTAGAAGCACTTAAAACCACTGAAAAAAGATTTTAAATTTAATTTTTATTACTAAAGGACTAAAACTTATGAAAAACCAAATTGAAAGTTTATTCGCCGACAGCTCAGAAAACCCAGAGCTTTTAAAAGACCCAAAACACACTGAAGTTATTCAAGCTGTTATTAGTGAGCTTGATCAAGGTAAACTTCGCGTGTGCGAAAAAAATGGCAATGAGTGGCAAGTGAACCAGTGGGTAAAACAAGCTATTTTATTATTTTTCAGAAGCACAACTAATGAGTCCATAACTTGTGGCGATATTAATTTTTTCGATAAAGTTCCTTTAAAAAAATGGGATGGCAGTGAAGGCGTACGAGTAGTTCCCCATGCTTTAGCTCGTAAAGGTTCTTTTATTAATAAAGGTACAATTTTAATGCCTTCATATGTAAATATTGGCGCCTATGTAGATAGCGGAAGTATGGTCGATACATGGGCCACTGTCGGCTCTTGTGCCCAAGTTGGAAAGAACGTTCATTTATCAGGTGGTGTTGGCCTTGGCGGAGTGCTAGAGCCATTACAAGCTAACCCTGTTATAATTGAAGATAACTGCTTTATTGGTAGCCGGTGCATAATTGTTGAAGGCGCACTCATTGAAGAAAACGCGGTGATTGGTGCAGGTGTAACTATTACTGCCAGTACAAAAATTATTGATGTGACTCAGGACAAACCAACTATTTATAAAGGCCGTGTACCGAAAAACTCTGTGGTTATCCCTGGAACAATTGATAAAAACTTCGCAGCCGGTGAGTTCGGAGTGCCAGCAGCTTTAATCATTGGTCAGCGCACAGAAAGCACAGACAAAAAGACTTCACTAAACAGCGCCCTACGAGAATTCGAAGTTTCCGTATAACCAAAAGGTGCTTAGCACCTTTTGAGTCTCTATGCGTCTTAAAAAGTGCGGACCACCTTGGTGTGTACCTTCTCATTGTTACCTAGGTCTTAAAACCCTAATATTCCCTGGACTAAATTCTGGCTTATTTTGCTAACTGCAATTGATTACTTTAAAATATTTACTGATGAATAAGTTGATTTTATTAAGCTTTTTATTAATTCCTGCTGTTAGCTTTGCAAGCTACCAACCCCCATGGGCAAAGCTTTGTCAAAAACGTTTAACCAATAAGCAAAATCTTTATGAGGTTTACCACGACTGTATTGATTTATGTATGCTTACATCAGTTGAACATAAACATTTGAAAATGAAAGAAAAACATCGTATCTGCACCTACTTCACTGCCAAACTCCACAACAGGCAAAGTAAAAGCCTTGAAGTGAAACAGTCATTAAGTAAGGGCCTTGGCTTTTGTACCGACCAAAAAATTCATAAAAATGGTGGGCATTGGCTTTATGTTTCTAGGCAATGTAAAAGAATTGTCTGTGAAGATAAATCTGAAAACATTCAAAGACAAAATGCCATTTGCAAAACTATGAACAACCATCTTAATAATGGTCGCTTAATTGAAGCTTATCAAAAACCAACTGAGTCAGACAAACAAAGGCGAGGCACTGTACCGAATACATTATTAAAAGAAGGTCAGCCCACAGCCCCTCTAGAAAACGAACCGGCACAGCCTGTTAACAATAGTACTGCGCCATAAAATAAAAAAAATAGCGCGAAGTAGATCCTCCGGCTTCGAATCTAGATGACGTTAGGGTGTCTTTACTCACCCGATGTACATTGAAAAAATTTTGTAACGAGCTGTTCTGATTGGACAGCGCGGAACCAAATATTATCAATAGCTGGAGTTAAACTAAGAAGACCCTTCACTACGCTCTGGATGATGTTAGCAGAAGAAGTCAGCACTAAGACCTAATACTCTCATAAGGTTTTAATTTAGAATAAATTTGTGCTGGGATAAAGCTAGCCAAAAAAGTAATTAGAATTGATAAACCAAATATTATAGCTAAGTGAGAAGGCCTGATTTCCACAGGTATTGTGCAGTCATAATAATAGTCTGGCAAAACACACGGTTTATACAGCTTTAAAAATAAGGCTAAGCCTAAGCCTAAAACAAAACCTGCCACCACTCCAATCGAGGACAGGTACATACCTATGCGTGTGAATAGATCCCTTGTTCTTACGCGGGATAACCCCATAGTCATAAGAACACCCCACTCTCGTTTTTTTTGATTAATAAGTAATACTAAAACAGTGGCAATAGAAAAACTTGTGATTAAAGCCCCTAAGGTAAGAAAGGTATTCATAGCAATTTTCTCAAGTTTCAAGGCTAGGATCAAAGCACTGTTACGATCGCCCCAAGTTTCTAATTTTAAACCTTCAGCTACTAATTTTTTTTTGTAATTATTAGCTAAAAATGGGTCAAATAATTGAACTTCAGTTTGACTAGTGAAAGACCTGGAGTTTTCAGCGGCCAGCAATGTGTGTTTCTTGGCATAAAGCATAATGTTTTTATCTAAGTTTTCTACCTGGGTTGTAAATTTATCCGCAACAATCACTTTATCATATACAAAGTTTTCGCCCGAACTTTCAATTAATGCATCCGGCGGCAGTACTATTATTTCATCACCATTTAAAACACCCAAACTCCTAGCCAAATCTTCACCAAGAATCACTTGCCCTGGCTGCAAATTAAATTCCTTTTTATAAGAACCCTTAAGGCCTGAGAAAAAATCATCAATAGCCTCAGGGGTCATACCCTTTGCAATGGCACCACCAAAATTACCATCAATTGTTTTAATAATTACATCATGCATAGATACTTTTTGTATAGACTGCACTTCCATTTCAGAAAGAAGCTCATCAATTTTATCTGAATTATTATCATGGGTGATTACAAGGTCGGGCTCGGCTGCGACAATATTATTTAGCATACTATTATTAAAGCCATTCATAACAGAAGAAATTAGAATCAGGGCCGCAAGCGATAGTGCCACTGAAGATATGGACAGCCAAGACATAGTTCTTACATAAGACCCTGCCCGCTTAGATAACATAAATTTCCACATTATATCTTTAACCATAACGGTTATTCTAGACGAGTCTGACCTTAAAACCTACTATTATTTACTTGGATTCTTTGTTTTTTGTTTAGCGAATAAATGCTTAGCAATTAATAAAAATGACTGCCACCTAGAAATTATAGGCGAATTTTCATAATTTTTTATAATTTCACCTTTTTCAGGTAGAGTACTTGCTAAGCTTAAAACCTCAATGGCTTGTGCCACACTTTTTGGCTCAAACACCTTATCATAAATAACTTCAAGACCTTTGCTTTCGCTGCTGCCTTCTGCCTTATCGAGCACATAACCAGTTTTAATCCCCTGTATATGATTCCACTCAACTATTAAACCTAAAAATGAAAACTGCTGCCTGATTACTTTATCTTGATTTTTATCTATCCAAACTTGTAAATCTACATAAGAGGCTCGGTACCACTTTACCACTAGCTCTGTTGAAGGGGTTTTAACTATATCAGAAGAAACTCTGGCAAAACCTTTAATCATAGCCTCTGGGCTATAAATAAATCTCTCTTTAGCTGCATTTACCATAAACTCTTATCGGATAAACTCATAGAAAACCAAAGGTAAATCAGTAAATATTATGTAACACATCTCTTGACCGACTAGACTAATGTACTTTACTTTAAAACTCTAAGCACATTAAGATAGGTGCTTCTATCTTTGCTTGTTAAGGCTTAATTAATGAATAATACAGATAAAAAAAATTACTCCCCCGCTGCTGATCGCAACAAGGACCCTATCCTTGAAATACTAAGGCTGTATATAAATAAAGGTCGCTTGCTTGAGGTCGGTAGTGGCACCGGACAGCATGCAGTCTACTTTGCTCAAGCTATTAGTACTGTACAGTGGGTCACTTCAGATATTAAAAGAAATCACTCTACAATTAAAGAGTACCTAATAGAGGCGAAACTTAAAAATGTTCATGGCCCCGAAACATTAAAAATTGGTGAAGATGATTTTCCTAAAGGACAATTTGATTATTTATTTACCGCCAACACTCTACATATTATGCCATGGAAAGAAGTTAAAACTTTTATAAAACTTGCCGGCAAACGCTTACGTGAAAACTCCCTAGTTTTTATGTATGGCCCCTTCAATTACGAAGGAAAGTTTACTTCTGAAAGTAATGAACAGTTTAATGCCTCACTCAAAGAAAGAAACCCTAATTCTGGTATCAGAAACTTTGAGGACATTTTAAGTAATATGAAAAACAGTGGCTTTAAACTTATTAATGACCATGAAATGCCAGCAAATAATAGATTGCTCGTTTTTGAAAGACTGGAATTTAACAAAAACTAAAGAGGAGGCCCCCCGTGCCTAAAAAACCAGCTAAAACACCTGTTTTAGATCTCCATGGCTTTAAAGAAGATGAAGTTTACGACGCAGTTGACCGCTTTTTACTCAAAAATGAGAACTTAAAAACTGTTCACATCATGACTGGTAAAGGAAAAGGCATCGTTAAAAAGAAAGTTATTCAGTATCTCAAGCAGGCCGGCTATCCAGCGAAACCACTCCGCATGGCTGGTGGTAAAATCAATGAGGGTGTGCTAGTAATTTATATGAACTAAACTCAATCCTCAATGCCAATATTGAATTAGGAATAGCATGGATAAAATATTGTGGGTCGACCTTGAAATGAGCGGCTTAGATGTAGAAAAAGAAGTTATCATCGAAGTAGCTGCCATTGTGACAGACCATAAAATGACTCCCCAAGATCAATATCACTCCGTGGTGAAACAACCTCAAAAGTACATTGAAAATATGGATGAATGGAATAAAACCCACCACGGACGCTCTGGACTTATTGATAAAATCCCCAGAGGCAATGACCCAGTAGATGTGGAAGACGATCTTATTTCGTTTGTAAAAAAACACTTTCCTAATGAAATGCCTATTCTTGCTGGCAATTCAATTAATCAAGACCGTATATTTATTAATAAGTACTTTCCCCGCCTAGCTTCAATGCTTCACTACAGAATGCTTGATGTGTCTTCGTGGAAACTCGTTTTTAAGTTTATGTATAATATGAGGTTTGAAAAAACAGAAACTCATCAGGCTATGGATGATATTAAAGAGTCCATTGCAGAAATGAAATACTACCTTGAATTTATTGATGTTAAAAAAGGACGTAAATGAAGCTCTTACTCAGCCTCTTAATACTATTTATTTTTACTAACCTTCAAGCTCTTGATATTAAAAAAAACTTAGCTGAGCTTGAAGTTAAATCACCTTTACTCAACGAAATAATAAAAATTACTCCCATTGAAAAACACCACTTTAACCTGGAAGCCCCGCAAAACTGTAGTGAAAGCAAGGATTCCTCCTCAATAGATCCAAGTGCCAGCGCCATAACTTGTCAGTTTCATAAACCTGGAAAACACACCATAACCGTCAGTGTTTGTGATGATCAAAAAAAATACTGCAAACAAGAGTATATTGAAGTTAATGTCAGTAAAACTAATTCTGGCAATAAAAAAATTGCCCATTCCCCTATTGCAACTACCAAAGAATCGCAAAATAAATTAAAAAAAGTCATCTTACCAGGCTTCCATATAGCAACACCAAGTGAGGCTAAAACTTTACTAAAACCTGAACACAAAGGTGTTATTGTATTAGCCAGTGCTGAGTGGTGCCCGCCTTGTAATAAAAATAAAGAGTTTTTATTTCCGCAGGAGGGATTTCAATCCGCCGCAGGGTCATTTCTAAAAATCTATGTGGATGGTGACTCAACTAGTATGGATAAATGGAAAACTATAATAGACTTTAAATACTATCCAAGTTTTGTCTTTCTTAATAGAGATTTCAAACAAGTTGATATCAGAATCAGCGACACCGACTCTTATAACTTTAGCCAGTGGGTTAAAGGCTTTGATAATATTTCAAAGACACCAATCAAAGAAGTTTTAAAAAGATATGAATCTCGCAAAAGTGGAAGCATCTGGCAAAAAATAAAAGATTTTATTGGCAAAACTAACCACGAACAAGACCAAGAGAGGCTGACTCATTGGTACAAAAACAATTATGATTTCCTGAGCCTATATGATGTCGTCGACAAAACTAAATACCCAAAACTTTTTCAAATGGCTCAAGTTGAATATTTAAACGACAAGCTAGGTAAAACAACTGATGAAACACAAAAAAAAATACTACAAAGCCATTTAAAAAGCAGTGTCTCAACCATACTATTACTAAACCCTCATGAATATATTACTGCTCCTGACTTGCTCGCCGAGCATTGCAATATGTCGGCTGAGGATAGCTTCATTCCTAAACATGAATGCGAATCACTTTTTATAAGCTATATTAATTCACTGGTTGTCACACGCGATAAAGACAAAGATAAACTTACAGATGTAGATATTGCAACTCGTGCGGCCACTTACCATGCCACTAAACTCCGTTTTACAAAGCTTAAAAACACACCTGAAAATAAATTGGTCGCCTTACGTCAAAACTGCTTTGATGCTTTTGAACTATTGAAAGGGCATACACCGCTCAAAAACAAATCTAGGTACACAAAAACTAGACAAGTACTTTGCTTGTCAGAAAAAAGCCTTGAAAGCTCAGGCCTGGCCATTTTAATTGACCTCATTAATGATTATCCGCATGAGGAAATTTACTACCGTAAAAAAGCCAAAATCCTCATGGATACAAAAAAATACTCACAAGCTTTAGAGTCTATCAATAAAGCTATAAAGTACTCTTATGGTAATTTAGTTTATTATAATAGTATTTCTAAGGCCAAAATACTTAAAAGCCTCGGCAAACTAGATGACGGCAAATCAATATTAAACAATTTAGTTAGTAGTATCAGCTTAAAAAAAGACAGCAAGCGCGAACAGAGAATGCTAACAAGGCTTCGCAAAACCATTAAAGATCTTTCTAAGTGATATGATAGAAAAAAAATAACTTAAATATAAAAAACCTCAGGTAGTGTAAATAATTCTGTGTAAGTGACTTAACCGCAAGCTGACATATATAGTCAGTTTGTAACAGGAGTCATTATGACAAGAAAAGAAGAACCAGCTTTTGACACATCAAAAGTACA